>Ga0209187_1000350_pt1 | contig 87673 bp, 77 predicted proteins | sample BantaG_FD_187430 | JGI IMG/M metagenome (GOLD analysis project Ga0209187, IMG submission 187430) | Marine algal microbial communities from Bantry Bay, Ireland - BantryBay_4 metaG (SPAdes) (version 2) | ecosystem: Host-associated > Algae > Red algae > Unclassified | place: Bantry Bay, Ireland...
ATGGATCTACAAATCTAGCCGCAGGTGAAGTTCACCCCATTCTTTTTTTTATTATCTAAGCTTTAATTTAATCAAGAACAAAGAGAATATTTAATAGGTGTATTATCAAAAGCTAATCTAAAGGCCGGCAGGCAGGTGAAGAAAATTAAGCGACTAGCCGTTAAAAAGAAATCCGCTGTCTGAGCGCATCGAAAGCTCACTTTCGAATACATCAAACCCACCAATCTAATTTCATTTTCTAACGAGATTCTTCTTTTTAACCCTCCCGGGAGGGTTAAAGGGGAAATTGATTTTTTGATGAGGAATGTTTGAAAGGTGGGTCTTTTTACCGCATAAGAAGAAAAAGGCCTGCCTGTCCGTCCGCTAGGCCTGCTGCAAGCAAAGAAATGTGGGAATGTAAGAATGTAAGAATTAAAAATGTGCAAATAATCCAATGTGCAAAGGTGCAAATGAAGAAATGTGAGAATTAGGGAATGCCTGCCCGAATTCCTGAGCGGAGCGGAAGGTCACTTTCTAGTACTCTCAACCCACCCATCCTCATATCATCTTCTAACGAAACACCTCTCTTACACCCTCCCGGGAGGGTGAAAGGGGATACTGTTTCTTTGATGGGAATTGTTTGTTGGGTGGGTTTTACCCGACAACGGCAGAGGAAAGAGAACCTCACCGTCCATCCAAGCGGCGCGCCAAGCACCATATCACGGAGCGTTAAAAAAAAATCAAAATAATAGCAGATAAGGCAGCTGCGCTGTACTTTTACCTGAATGAATCGGCTATTCCGAAATATCGTATTCATCATGATGACGGCAATAGTTTGTTTGGCACCACTCAAGCTTGTCATTCAAAAAACATTTAATATTGATGTGGTCGATTTTCAAGAATCAGAAGAGTCCCAAGAGTTAGAAAAAGAATTGGAGAAAGACAAAGTCCTTGTCTATGCCATGGACAATCTAAGCCCAAAAAGCAATTCGGTTCTTCATGCACGTGCACAGCACCTAGACTTCATTTCGCCTCACTACGAGATAGACGCTCCGCCGCCAGATTTCAGAGCATAAGTTTGCCTTCAAGGCCTTATTTTGCATTCAGAAGAATGCGCTAACCATTTTCTATTTAATTAATGAAATTACAATGAGTATTATATCAACAAAAACATTTAAATCAGATTTATCAGCAGGGCTTACCGTTTTCTTGGTGGCCATTCCGCTATGTTTAGGAATTGCGATCGCCTCAGGTGCACCACCCATCGCTGGAATCATTTCAGGAATCCTAGGCGGAATAGTCGTCGGAATTCTGAGTAACTCTCCACTCTCAGTGAGTGGACCTGCTGCAGGATTAGTTGCAGCGGTTATCATGGCCATTGAAGACCTAGGGAGCTATCCAGCCTTCCTCTTAGTGGTCGTACTGGCCGGTGTTCTGCAGCTTGTGATGAGTGTGCTTAAACTCGGTAGCATTGCCAACTATATTCCAAGTTCTGTGATCAAGGGTATGCTTGCAGGGATAGGGGTTCTTATCATTAAAAAAGAAATCCCGCATTTTGTAGGTTACGATGCCGACAAAGCCTTCTCATTTGCAGGGGCTGAAAATGAACATGCCTTCTCAGACTTAATGGGTCATTTTGATAAAATAACTATGGGGCCACTCATTGCTGGCATCGTTGCCTTGGTCATCTTAATTCTCTATCCAAAAATTCCATTTATGAAAAAAATGAAATTTTTACCGGCTAGTTTGATTGCAGTTTTATCAGGGATTTTGGTGAATCAAATTTTCATCTGGTCTGCACCTTCTTTAGTCATTACAGGAGACCACTTAGTGGAAATTCCATCAGCAACTAATCTAGAATCTTTGGCAGGCTTTTTCACCTTCCCAGATTTTTCTCAATGGAATAATCCTAAATTATATTATCACGTGGCAATTGTTGGTATAATTGCCTCTGTCGAGACTTTATTGTGTCTTGAAGCGGTTGATAAATTAGATCCGCACAAGAGGCGTTCTTCTGGTAATAGAGAGCTCTTTGCACAAGGTGTCGGCAATACAATAAGCGGACTAATTGGTGGTTTGCCTATTACCTCTGTAATTGTTCGTTCATCAGCCAATGTTGGTGCTGGTGGGGAAACAAAGCAAGCGACCATCATTCACGGAATCATGCTCGTCTTAGCTATTTTATTCTTGGGCACATACATCAACCTCATTCCACTATCTGTTTTAGCAGCTGTTCTTTTAGTTATTGGGTATCGCTTATGCCGTGTTCCTTTCTTTAAGGAAATGTGGAAGAAAGGGAAATATCAGTTCTGGCCTTTCGTCATCACATTTGTTGCCATCGCTTTGACCAACGATTTATTGAAAGGTGTGGGCATTGGTCTCGCAGCTTCAATCTTCGCACTATTGAGATCAAACCTCAAGAATTCATACTTCTTCCATAAGGAAGAACATGGTGAGGGCGATGCAGTTTATATGCATCTGTCTGAAGAGGTTTCATTCTTGAATAAGGCTTCTATTAAAAAGACCTTAGATCAGGTTCCTGAAGGAGTCCAAATGATTATTGATGCTTCGCATACTGAATATATAGACTATGATGTACTAGAAATCATTCGTGACTTCCAAAGTGTCAATGCAGTTGAAAAGAACATTCAAGTTTCATTGGTTGGATTTAAGGATGTTTATGATATTGAAAATTCCCATTCTGTCATCTCTAAACCAAAAGAGACGATGGTCAAGAAGAATATTAAAAAGATTCTAAACTAAAAGAAAAGCCCCTCAAATGAGGGGCTTTTTTATTGCACTTAATATTAAGTAATTAGCGTTTGCTAAATTGTTTTGAGAAGATTCCTTTCTCAGTCTCCACCTTAATAATATAATTTCCCTGAGCAAGAATTTTAATGTCTATGGCTTGACTATTCGACCTCGATTCCACGACCATTTGACCATTCATGTTATATATGCTTGCACTCAACAGCTCTGCATTTTCACTGATGATGTAAATATGATCGCTTGCAGGATTGGGAAACAGATAAATTCCCAGTGCCGCGTCCACTTCTTCAAAGGACGTAGGGTAGGTGAGATCATATTTCCATAATTCGTGCCCTCTGCTGTCAAAATTTGCCATAAAATAAAGCTCGTCATTGAGTGTTTCAAAATGTCCACTCAAATCCATGGGTGAAGCATTTGGAGCAATTGCGGGTTCAATAATTTTGGTAATTAAATCTCCATCACTCTGAAAAAGCTTAGGTCCGTCAAAAGCACTTGGAGTGGCGATAAAGAAAATATGATCATGATACTCATAGAGTTCAGTTGGATAACTTCCTACATTTCCAGGCCATAAATCTTCAAGAATTCTTGTGCCAGCTGCGGTTCCATCACTGACCCAAATTTCTGTTCCATGGGTCGTGTCTGTTGCGGTAAAATATACCTTGTTTTGGGCAACGATAAAATTTTCTGGATCAGAATTCGTGATCGCACTGTCTAAATCTTTAATGAGCACTGTTCCAGAATCTGTACCGTCCGTACACCACAATTCCGTTCCATGGCTGTCGTCTTTGGCCTGAAAAACCAACTTCCCATTTAAGATAGGGCCAAATTTCGGGCTACTTGAATTGACTGCATGAATGTCTTTGACTAATTGCGTTCCGCTATCCGTTCCATCAGTCTTCCACAATTCATTCCCTAGAACGCCATCGTTTGCATTAAATAATAAGATTGAATCTAGTTGAATAAGATTAGTGATACTCGAGCCTAGTGGGCCAGCTCTCATATCTCGCACCAATACAGTGCCTGAATCTGTTCCATCACTCTTCCATAATTCTTTACCATGCAAACTGTCTTGACCAACGAAATATAATGTAGAACCCGAGACAGTTAAAATTCGATCGAGACCAGAACTGAAACCAGGATAGACATCCTTCACAATTTGCGTCCCTGCTGTAGTTCCATCTGTAGTCCAAAGTTCAAAACCACTCACACCATCAAATGCCCGGAAAAATAATTCATTGCCCACCAAAGTGAAATCATGAGGGTTACTTGGCCCGGTCGGATTGATGTCTTTTAAGAGGCTCGCCACATTACCATCGTAGATCCAAAGTTCGCGCCCTGAAGCACCGACTTCGGCACTGAATAAAAGACTATTTCCAAGTTCCGCAAATTCAGTGGGATTACTGCTTCCTTGTCCAAACTGCAGGTCGCTCACTAGAGCCGTTCCGCTAGAACTGCCGTCTGTACTCCACAACTCGATGCCGTTTTGTCCATCGTCTGCTGTGAAAAATATTCTATTGTTTTGATTGTGTAGTTCAGCAGGGTAGGAGCTACCGCCGGCTAAAATATCTGCTACATTTTCAAATACCTGTGCAGACAGATTGCTGCATAGAAATACAATTGCAAGGGTAATCTTGACTTTCTTCATAAATAGTGCTTTAAGAATGCCGAAAATAGCGGAAAGATATGAGCTGCACTTAATTTTTATTGTCAAATAACATCACAATGTGGTCCTGTGAATTTAAAATCTATTTAAAGATCTATTGAAGTGGACTATTCTTCTTCAGGATCCCAAATATTGAACAATTTAGCGAGGTAATGATTCTCTTCTTCGGTAATCACATCATCTGCTTTGACCATATCCATGGCAAATTGCAGAAATTTATGGCGCTCGTCTTCTGTTGAATTTTGATAAAAGGCATCTCTACACAAACTAAAATAAGAATCCCATTCTTCTTCAGGAGCGTTTTTGAATTCATTAATGGCCACTTCATAATCTGCTGGTCTTTCAAACTCATTTCTAATGTACTCTCTGATTACGACCTCTTCTTCCTTTTGAAACTCACCGTCTGCGGCCGATATAATCATGAGCATTTGATAGCCCGATATTGCTTTTTTCATTTCCTGTATTGAAAATGAAATGTACGATTCTTTTCAAAAATTGGGCAATTTGCTTCAATTATTTATCCGCTCGCCGAGATTTTGAGTGGAAGAGCAAGCAAATATCGATAGGAGAGAAAAGAACCACCCCGTCAATCGGCAAGCCAATCGCCACCCCTCCGCAAGCGGTAGGGGAATTTACTTACCGGAAGTTTTCGACAGAACTCTTCTTCGCGTTGAACTCCTGCCTGCTGGGTTCGAGCCAAAACCCTCCATGTTTATAACCCACGAGTTCCATAAACATGGAGGGTTTGCTTACTTTGAAGGACGGCCTTGGGAAAAGGGCGTTAAGAAAAACATGATGAGTGGCGCAGAGGGGAGGAACTGTCTGAGCCAAGGCGTGATTGAATTCAAATTATTGTTGTTGAGAATGTTGTCATTATGGTTCGTGAGGGCACGAATCATGGGGCTCGAGTCAAAACCATCCATGTTTATAACCCTCGCGTCCCATAAACATGGAGGGTTTGCTTAATAGAGAATTCTTCTTCGCCTTGAATTCCTGCCTATCAGCATGCAGCTTTGTTTCAAGACAAAAAGAAGAAAGAAAATAGTTGAATGAGTACAAAGCGGGCATTTTGACAACTAGACTCCTGCACGATTGAGTGCAACTCATTTTAAGTCCTTAGCCAAGAAGTAGACTTAATAAAAGTTTTTCACTTTCAATTGTTTGGGCGGATTGTCAAAATACGGCTTCACTCTTTTTTTTAGAGATTGCTCTAAATCTCTAATAGGGCATCGCGTCGAGGCTCATGAAATTTTAAGACAACTTATTTCACTCAACCCACTGTCATCATCTGAGACAAATTCTTTAATTATATCAGCTTTCTCACGTAATACTTTTTCAAGATTGATTGAGCTTAGGTTTCCAGTTCTTATCCAAATGACTTTGGGAGGGTGACCAAGCATAACACTATAGTCGTAAAAATCAACATCAAATGTAACTATCTCAAATTCATTACTCAGTGCATAGTTCCAAATCTCTTTATCCGTAGAGTTCTCTAATCCTAACTCACGAACTTGCTTAGCGCCAGGATATAGGTCAAGAATTTTATTGACGAGCCTGAAAGAGATATTTTGGTCAAAAAGAAGTTTCATTTATGCGACTCGGATTCTATTCTCTTTATCCGCAGCATATTGTAAACAAGCTTGAATATGGTCGGTGGAAAGTTCAGGAAAATCTTGAATTATCTCCTCACTTGTCATTCCGTTAGCCAACCAGTTTAAAACTTCATATACAGATATACGGGTATTTTTTAAAACAGGACGCCCAAAACGCTTTTCAGAGTTCAGTTCAATGAAATTTTCTATGAGTACCATACTGTAAAGATAACAATTTTCATTTGCCCTATCAGGGTTTCCCCGAAGATACTGAGTCAGGACACTGATGGAGCGAAACAGCAATAAGAGAGAAAACGGTCTCGTAAAAAAGACGTCTGCCGGCATGCAGCTTTGTTTCAAGACAAAAAGAAGAAAGAAAATAGTCGAACCAAACTCAAATAGAGGATAAAAATCATCGATAGGCGAGAAAAACGGCCTTGGGAAAGACGCCTGTCTGCCACAGGCAGGTCAAGAAAAACATGATGAGTGGCGCAGAGGGGAGGAACTGTCTGAGCCAAGGCGTGATTGAATTCAAATTATTGTTGTTGAGAATGTTGTCATTATGGTTCGTGAGGGTACGAACCATGGGCTCGAGCCAAACACAAATAGAGGATAAAAAATCACAGCTAAACTTCATCTCTTTTTCAGTCCTGACTTAACTTACAATCCTATGGCACTTTTAGATTTTAAGCATTTTAAGGGAGACTTGATGGGCGGTATAACTGCTGGAATTGTAGCCTTGCCATTAGCCCTCGCCTTTGGAGTGCAATCAGGCTTAGGACCTGATGCAGGACTCTATGGTGCCATTTTCATTGCCTTTTTTGCAGCCCTCTTTGGCGGAACGGACACGCAAGTCAGTGGGCCAACCGCACCCATGACGGCCTTGTCCATGCTCATCATTGCAGGAATTATCGCAACAAATGATGGCAATGTAGCACAGGCGCTTCCCTACATTTTACTTGTATTCATGCTCTCGGGTGTATTCGAAATTATTTGGGGAGTCATAGGTTTAGGGAAGTATATCAAATACATACCCTATCCCGTAGTCTCGGGTTTCATGACCGCCATAGGACTGATGATACTGATCACTCAAATACTTCCTTTCGTAGGTTATCAATCCGATCAAGATGAAACACATGTTCAATCGTACTATGCACAAGCCAAGGAATCTTTATATCAAAAAGCGATTAATAAAAAGCAAAAAGATGCAACTCTAAATATCACACATTTAGAATCTGCTGTGCAAGAAGGGAAGGGGCTCACTCAGAGTCAAATTCATGAAGAAGCGAGCAGTTTGGCCAAAAGTGCCGACAAGGGAGTAATAGGCTCTATCAAGGCATTGCCAAGGGTGCTGCGAAACATTAATTGGATCGAAGTGATGCTTTGTTTGCTCACCATCGGAATCATCTATGGTTTTAAACGGATCACTAAAAAAATACCCTCCACCTTAGTCGCCCTAATTGTGGTTTCTGTTTTCGCAGTCATCGCCACTCAAATGCAGTGGTTTGCTTATTTACCCATTCAAGAAATACCCAAAGGCTTTCCAAAATTCAGGGGAGGTGAAATTTTAATAAACTTCAGTTTTGCCCAAATATCCCCCTATGTTTTAACAGCTCTCATGCTGAGTCTTTTGGGGGCCATCGATTCACTCTTGACCTCCGTTGTTGCGGACAATATGACCAAGACTCGTCATAATCCGAATAAAGAATTGATTGGACAGGGCATAGGAAATAGTATCGCTGCAATGTTTGGTGGTCTTCCAGGAGCAGGTGCAACCATTCGCACAGTCGTGAATATCAATGCTGGTGGGAAAACGAGATTGTCTGGTATGATTGCTGGTGTTCTACTCCTGATAGTTTTATTATTCATTGGGCCCATCGCTTCTAAAATACCAGTGGCTGTTCTGGCTGGAATTCTGATCACAGTGGGTATTGGCGTGATGGATTATAAAGGACTAAAAGCCATTCCAGCAATGCCCAAAGATTCTAAAATAGGTCCAATAGAATTTAGCTCCGATGTAGCCGTGATGTTGCTAGTGATGGGCTTAGCTACTTTTTGGAATTTGATTTATGCAGTCATCATCGGCCTATTATTAGCTTCTTTCCTCTTCATGAAAAAGATAGGAAACTTGAACGCCAGACGTTCAGATGTGAAGCCCTTATCTTTTGAGCGTGCTCCAACAATGAATGACCCTTCATTTCCTCAGCAACTTGTTGAAGAGGTTTTCGTAAAGAGAGTTCGTGGCCCCTTATTCTTTGGTTATACAAGTGACTTTCAAAGTCTTTCAGAAGAGATTCCTTCCTCAGCAAGTCACGTGATTATAAGAATGGGCGAGGTAAACTATATGGATCAAAGTGGGTTGTATGCCATGGAAGAAGTTCTGATGAATCTGTATCAAAACAATATCATTCCAATGTTCGAAAACCTAAAAAGACAGCCGAGGGTAATGATGACTCATATTGACATCATCCCTGATATGGTATCGGAAGATTTAATCTTTGACAATTTTGAGGCAGCGAAGGATTATATTTCTAAAAATGTAAAAGATGTCACTAGCTCGTGAATATCTGCGCATGCTTGATGTCTGAATATTCATACTTGGCTTTGTGAAAATTATAGATGCTGGCTGAACGTACCCGTCCATCTTCTGTAACATTCTTTGGATCTTTCTTAAGTACATCTTCGGCCTGTTGGATAGCAGCAAGCAATTCTTTAGATGGTTTGAATTTGTCCAAGTCTAAATCAGGATGGCTCGAACGAATCTTAAAAAGATGCCCTACAATAGTGCCCTTGGTTAAAGCACGGACTTGTATTATTTGCTTCAAGCCCAAACCTTCTTCAACCAAAAGACGAGTTTGGTCATAAGTGGTCAGTTTCTTTTTCTTGGCTTCCCTCTTCCTTGCATAACGCGCAATCACATCATCATCGGTTAAGCCTTCGATAGACTTCAAGAAGGGGAGATGCCTCTCTTCCAATTCGGACATGGGCAATTGATCGTCGGCCGCAACGCTCAATTCCTGAAAGCGCTGGTCTGCCTTAAAAGCTAAATCGTCAACCTCTAAGGCCAACTCATTCATTCCCATCAGCTTCAATCCTTCTAATGATTTTAGACGAGAGAGCGCTACATAGCCCTGTCCACGTTCAAAGGTCTTTGATAGATCAATCTCTGCAGCATCTAAGGTCATTCCTTGACTCTTATGAATGGTGATGGCCCAAGCTAAGCGTAATGGAAATTGCTCTATTGATGCCAGTTCTTTGCCTTTCTCATCAATAATAGCCCACGTATCAGTCTGCACATGAATCTTCTTTCCTGAGAGCAATTCGACCACAGGATATTCATGATCATCATCCTCATGTTCTTTAATGTCGATTACCTTCCCCAAGGTGCCATTCATGAAACCTTCTTCATAGTTGTTTTTGACAAACATCACCTTGGCGCCAATTTTCAATTTTAAATCTGCCGGTGCAAGTACGGAACGTTTCAATCCTTCAATAAGGCGTTCATTGCCTTTGAATTTAGCGGTGAATAAAAATTCATCCGTACTCAATTCGAGTAAATGTTCAGCATTAATTCGATCGACATCCATATTGTGGGTGTACAGTTTGGTCGGACTTATTTTATGTTGATTGTAAATAGACTCTTGCAACATCTGCAAGCTTTTCTCACTTACATCTCTATGTCTGATCTGATTTAGAAACGTATTGTATTGCTTATCGCTCTGTCTATGTTGGTCTGTAAGATAGCAGACGACCAATTTGGCATCTACCCAGGCAGGGGCCATAAAGGCAAATTTTTCTTTGTTCAATTCTTCATCACGACTAATAGGGGGCAGCTGAAAAAAATCACCACTGAAAATGACTTGCATCCCACCAAAAGGTTCATAGTCTTCTTTAAAGAACATCAGAATATCATTGAGCATTTGAATTTGCTTTTTATGCAACATGCTGATTTCATCAATGATGAGAACATCAGCAAACTCGATATGTTCGCGCAAATACTTTTTCTCCTGCATCTTCAATAAATCGGATGTTGTAACACTGTCCTTGATGCCCATACCAGACCATGAATGAATGGTTTGTCCATTCATATGAGTAGCTGCGATACCTGTTGAGGCGGTAACAGCGACGCCTACTTTGCGATCTTTTAAATACTTGATATACTGATTCAGCACATAGGTTTTTCCACTACCTGCCGAACCGGTCAGAAATACATTCCGACCTGCTTTTAAGATTGCCAACGCCTTCTCTTGAGTCACAGCGCTAAATTAATTAGTGAAAAGTTAAGGTAATTCTAATCTACTACAGACTTATACAGACCTAAGAAGGGCGAGTAAGTTTCCCTACTCGCCCTTCGACTAGTCTATTATGAATAGAGGCTTATAGTTTTCTATAAGGACTAGGATTAAAGCTGCTTCGACTGTTTTTCTTGTATTCTGTGATTGTCATTTTGGTTGTCGTATTTTTTCGAAGGTCTTTCCAATCGGATTCGAGCATCATGCCACCAGCTTGCAAGCGTCTTTGGATAACGGGAAATTGTTCGATCGAAAATCTACGCCCGCCTCTTCTCTGAAATGCTTCTTGCAATTGAGGGAATGGTTGCAAATTTGCCTTCGTAATCCACATCAACATTTCGGTGTCCCTACTTTTAACTAAGAAGCCTTCACAGACATGACCAAGAATTGTTTTAGTACGACCTGTTCTCGTGACATTGTTGACTTTGTATTCGGCAGACTGGTCTACCTCTTCAAAAGCAGCTTCCAAATCACCGGCATTGTAGCCAATTCCAATCTGATACTTCTGACCATCAGCACTCATAAAAGTGTACATGGCTTGATTTTCAAAGTCAATAATAAGTCTGTCAAATTCTTGTTCTCTGGTATTATCACTGGACATTTCTGATATAGACATGGCTTTAGGATTTTTCCCAAAGTCCATTCTTTGCGTCATGAGACCTTTATGTCGAGCCCTAGGGCCGTCCATTACAACCTTCATTCTTATATAGCCATCAAAGTTATAAGTCCCTGTTGCGGGCGCAACTCTGCGCATGGGAGCAACTCCGCCGCCACCACTACGTCCGTTTCCGCCGCCGGATCGTCCTTCAAGTATACCATCTATTTTGTCTTCAGCTTTATTTTCGGCCCTGTTGACGGTTTGGTCTACCTTCTCGTCAATTTTATTGCCCAAGCGGTCTACAGTTTGATTAGTTTTTTCCTCAATTTTTTTATTGAGTTTGTCTTTCCACTTCCTACCAATTTGGGCGTCAGCCGAATTGAAAAGTAAAAAAAGTGTTGGAATTAATATAAATATTCTTTTCATGATTTATTGTTTTATAAATTTTCTAATTCCCATTCCTTCGGAGGTCATCATTCGAAGAACATAGGTTCCGGGACTTAGATTTGAAATATTGATTTGGTTAAAGTTTGCAGTTTCTTTGATCATTAGCGTACCCGAAATATTTAGTATTTCCAGAGCCTTAATCTCATAGGGTGTTTGCACGTTTAGTATTTCATGTGCAGGATTTGGATAGACGAGAAGGGCATTATCTGCAATAAACAGATCCCTGACACCTACCGGAGTTACATTGATGTGATGGTAGCCTTGAAAGACTCCATTGTTTAGGTCGTCTACGGCTACTTCTCCAGCAGTCGACGAGATACGTGCTGTTTCCAGCCCCATGCTACCAATCACAGATTTCTCTATGGTTTGGGCTTGGCTGCTAAATCCTATTATTAGAAATAGGACTAGCATATTTAGTTTGTATAATTTCATAGTGCTGGCTTTTAAGGTTTGTAGACTATAAAATAGAACGCTCTATTTGATGCGACTCCAGCAGTATTGTAAGTAAAAACTCTAAGTGTACCTGCAGAATTTCCGTTATACGCACGGATTAGACCAGGGCTTGAAAGCATGGTCAGTTGTGCTATATGGGTGTTGGTATTATAAGTTTCTCCCGGAATTGTGATATCATATCGCCCGGCTGATGTGTTTGTTACTGTTATTGCCTGACTTGTTTTATTTCCGCCTTGAATATTTCCAAGATTATTCACCATTCCGTATGCAACGGGCACGAGATTGGCAGCACCAGTGGACTCGCGTCGAACTTCGCCTTCTGTTATAATATCACCATTTGCATTCAATTGGTAGACTACATTCGTCCCTTGAGAGGCTTCAATAAATTGCGCCGTATTTGAGGACCCACTTTGTACTTCAAGGTTTAAAACATCATTGTTACTCAAAATGTTCGTCGCTTTAATATCTACAAGTTCTGAGTAAGATTCTGTCGCAGGTGCCGTAATATGAACCTTATTGTTACCTTGAGTAATTGATGTTCCTATCATCAGCTGATTCGCGACGTCTTTTTGGGTGATGTAAGTACCATCGCTTTCAAATTGCACATTACCTGCAGAATTCGCATAGGGCACGCCGTGAATTTCTCTAGTACCAGCATTTGTACCATCTACAAAAGTTCTTAAAAAGTGTTTGCCTGTCGACCAGTCTATTGCGTTAAATGTTCCATTCGTTGCAGTTCCTTTTCCAACGACTACACTGACGCCGCCATAATCATTGGTGGTGACTGAGTGGTTTTCATCGTAAGTATTAGTCCCTCCGGAGGTGTTTTTTCTAATTTGAAAGCGCAAGGTGACATTTTCATTGACCTTAAGGCTTCCATTGTTGTTTCTCAGCGTGGCTTGATAATTAAAGCCGTCTTGAGCAAAGAGTGGTGCCGATGATCCAAATAGGACTAAGGCGAGAATGATTAGTTTGATTTTTTTCATAGTATAAATTTTTATACCACAAACGTCATGCAGCTTGAGAAGAGCAGCTTATCTTATGCTATCACTTCTTTTACCTATAATAACAAAAGACCTAAAACACTGATTATCAATGGTTAAATTAGAAGATTAATCTAGTTCTTTTTCTCGAAATTGGGTAGGGGAGCAGTCGTATTGCTCCTTAAAGACCCTACTGAAGTACTGTAATGAGCTGAATCCACTCTCAAAGCAGACATCAGAAATATTCAAATCCTTCTTGGCCAATAAACTAATAGCATGCTTTAATCGATAAGTTCGTAGATACTGAGAAGTACTCATTCCAGTGATAGCTTTTAATTTTCGGTGGACTTGCATTTTACTATAAAACAGCGCATTGCATAATTCTGGTGTCTTAAATTCTTCATTGCTCATATTTTCATCAATGGCGGCATGCACTTTTAGGATGAAGGGGTCTATTTCCACCTCGTCATTCTCTTGATTTGAACTTTTGCTATAATATTCTTGAAGCTTTTTCCTTGTGCTTAGCAATTGCTCCATTTGCAACAGCAATTCCCGTTTATCAAAGGGCTTATTTATATAAGCATCAGCTCCTTTTGATATACCCGTCAAACGATCCTCATGCTCAGCCTTTGCCGTGAGTAAAATAACAGGGATGTGTTGAGTAAGCTCATTGGTTTTAAGATGATCACAGAGCTCAAAGCCGTCCATCTCAGGCATCATCACATCACTTATAATTAAATCTGGAATATCCTCGAGTGATTTTTCTAAACCTTCTTTGCCGTCAAAGGCTAAATCAACTTGATAATTCGACTGCAAAATGGTTTGTAGATAAGATTGGACATCTCTATTATCTTCTACGATAAGAATGCGATTTTCATTAGACGGATCAAATGTTGGCAAGGGTAGAAGATCCTGCATTGAAAATTGTTCAATGGGCTGAATAGGGTCTCTGATCTCTGATACATTATGAATGGGGAAGCGCAGGCTAAAAGAAGTTCCAATATTCAATTGGCTAGAAACATTTATTTTCCCATTCATCAATTCTGTGAGTTGTTTCACGAAGGAAAGACCAATGCCACTCCCAGAATCCATCTTCTGATTTTCTACATTTGACTGGAAAAATTTATTGAAAATATGAGGCAAATCCTCCTCACGAATACCAACGCCATTATCCTTCACGTCGATGCTAAACTCGTTCTCCTTGGCATCAAGTAGAATATTTATTTCACCGTCCTCAGGCGTATATTTTATGGCATTATAAATGAGATTAATCAAAATTTGTTGAAGCTTCTGCGGGTCAAAATCAAGGATTAACTCCTTCTGTTTTGAATGAAAATTTAGTTGCAGTTTTTGAGATTGTGCCACAGCTTCAAAGGAGCTGCAAATTGATTTCACAAAAGCGACGATGTCTTGTTGATGATAGTTAACTTTCAAAAAACCACTTTCCATTTTAGACAAGTCTAATATTTGGTTGACTAATGTCAAGAGCTGATTTGAATTGCGTTGAATAAGCTTCTTGGCTTTGGGATTTTCTTTTATTTCATTTGCCATACCACTAATAACAGTCAATGGCGTGCGCAACTCATGGGTTATGTTGGTATACAAATTCTTTCTAAATGAATCCATCTTCTTTGAACGTTCTGCCTCCTTCCTTTCCTCCTTAATTTGCTGCTTGAATTCCCATCGATTTTTTAAAAATTCATAAATGGCAAACACCCCTATAATAAAGAGCAGCAAATAAATCAATTGGGCCACACGGCTCAGCAGCCAATGTCTTCTTATTGAAAAATCAAAGCTTTTGGATTCATTGATAGAGCCATCTTCATTCAGAGTATTTACTTTGAAAGTATAGTCCCCAGCCGGCAAGTTGGTGTACTGAACAAAATGTCTTTTCCCAGCATTTACGAGCTCCTCATCATAGCCTATGAGTTGGTAAGCAAATTCGTTTCGTTCGGGTAGGGCATAGTTGATTGCAGCAAAGCCTATCGATAAATCATTTTGATTATACTTCAGACGAATTCGTTTGCCATCATATATTTTATTAATAAAGGAAGTCTGCCCGCCTTTAAAACTGGTAATTAGGGGTAAGGAAGATAGTTGATTCTCAGGCAGCGCACTAGGGTCAAAAAAGTTAAATCCTTTGAGTCCACCAAAATAGAGCACCCCTTGCTCGTCTTTAAAATAAGCACCAGTATTAAACTCCAGCGACTGCAAGCCATCTTGTTGATCAAAGGTCTTACAAAAGGCGGGGGGCTCTCCAAATTTCAGAGGCTTACTAAATTGGCAGAGGCCTTTATTGGTGCTAAGCCAAAGCATAGCCTCCGCGTCTGGCAAAATGCCGTAGATGACATTATTAGGCAATCCATGCTCAATTGTATATGAAAAAAAATTATTACTTTTTGTATGATAAGCGACCAAGCCTTCTCCATTAGTTCCTATCCACAGGACATCTCCGTCTACATGAAGTGATTTAATGCGCTGAGGAGCATTCTTAATCTTGTTCACTTTTTTTGAAATCAGATCCAATTTATATAGACCATGATCATCCGTTCCCAACCACAAAGAAGATTGCGCTTCGCAAATAACCCTTATGTCATTTGCCTTCAGTGCGCTATTCTTCAGTGTCCATTGTTCAAGTATTTGAGAAGCTGTAAAATCATAAAGAAGCAATCCATTTTTCGATGAAGACAACCACATTCGATTGGATTCATCTTTTAAGAGCGCCAGAATATTTTGATTCCCAAAAAACTGAGGGTTCTCCATTCTGAATGAACCCTTAGAATATAGTACGAGCCCCTTTGCCTGAGTACCGACCACTAGAGCACCATCTGAATTCTCTGATAGACATAAAATCCTGTTCGAAGGGATGTCCGAATTCTCTACTTTGTAATTTTTCCAAAGGGTAGGGGATTGTTTTGAAATCAGACAGCTGAGGCCTTTACCAGATGTTCCAATCCACCGTCTATTTTTGGAGTCTACAAAAATGGAGCGCACTACATCAACCTCGACACCCTTTGGCATTTGACCATTGGTGACTCCTTGAAACTTCTGCAACTGGGCATCGAATAAATTAAATCCATCTCCATCAGTGCCAAAAAATAAAGTTCCATTCTTGTCCTCAAATATGCAAACCACATCTTTATAAGAAAGCGAATGTGAGTTTTTCGCAATCGGCATAAAGGATTGCGTTGTATTCAACTTCTTATCATATAATTCAAGTCCATTTCCATAAGTGGCTATCCACAAAAGATTGTCTTTATCTTGATATATTTCTATGGCATTTAGACCATTTAAATTTGGATGTATAACTTTAAAATGTGCAGCAGACTTCGTCTTCACATATTGCTTGCCGCCAAATGTTCCGGCATATAAATTCTTATCATCAGAGAGATAAAGACAAGAAAAATTTTGCGGTTCATTAATCTTTGCAATTGTGAATCTGTCCCCATCTTGTTGGTAGATTTTTCCTTCTGAGATTAGCCAAATACTAGCATCAGCATCAGTGGCTATTTTCTGAATAGGTAGATCACAAAGCTTGGTAAAATCCTGTTGGGAATTATCCGATTGAAAGAGACCATTTTGACCAGCAAAAATTAATTTCCCTTCATCATAGTGCATGCAACTGATATCTGTCAAATCATTAAGCGCGATAAAAGAATCCTTGCTCAAATCATAATATTCAGGAATCCCATTCTTAGGAATAATCCATAGCCTTCCTTGGCCGTCCACCAAAAGTTGGCCTAATTTAACCTCATCAGGTCTTGTAACATCAGCGAAATACTTATCATAAATTTTGAAATTGTATCCATCATATCGATTCAAACCATCCTGTGTTGCGAGCCATAAGAAGCCTAGAGAATCTTGAACTATATCTGTGACCGAATTTTGCGATAATCCATCTTGGATTCCAATCTGCCGGAAATTGTACTGACGCTCTTGAGCGTGTAGCAATTGACTGAGCAATATGCAGCATAGAATATGTATGGCGGTCTTCATTCCAATCCATTACAAGTTACGGTATAATAAGTCGCTCTACAATGCCGTATTTATTGATTTCTAGTGATTAATACACTTTATCGCTTTAGAAGCACTTTTAGCCTATAATTAATATTATGTTCAATAGAGCTAAGCGAATCAATAGCATGTATGAACTTCTATTTATTATTATTTAAATTTTTTGTAATTTGTATTTAATCAATCGCTTTATGAGAAAACTAATTCTACTCCTCGCCCTATGCCTGCCATTATTTGCTTATGCTCAGCCCTGTGCGACGATCAATTCAGTAACGACATCAAATGTATATTGTAATGGAGATTCCACTGGAAGCATATCTGTCGCAGCTTCAGCAACAGCCAGTCCTGTGAGTTTGACCATCAGTCCAAATGTGGGAACACTTACCTTAAATTCGTTTACCGGCTTACCCGCAGGTATTTATACGATCACAGCAACAGACGCCAACTTATGTTCGGTAACTAGTTTGGTTAGTATAACCGAGCCACCGGCTTTAGTTTTTACGAGCGTAACCTCAGTGAACACTTCATGTGCACCTGGTTGTGATGGCTCAATTTCTCTCATCGCTACCGGAGGCACTGGTGCTGTCAATTATAGTATAGTTCCATTAACAGCAACTCAAGCACCCCTAGGTACTTTTACAAATCTATGTGCCGGTTCCTATACAGTACTTGCTTCTGACGTCCTTGGTTGTACAACAAGCACAACTGTCCTAATTACCTCACCTATGGCTCCCATTTTGACAACTCAGTACATAAGTAACGCCCCATGCACTCCAGATAGCATTCAGCTTACTGCTGGAGGTGGAACCCCACCCTATATCTATAATTGCGTAAATACGCTACCCTTGGGAGGTTCTCCTACTAATCTTGGGAACGGCCTCTTTTCGAATATTAACTCAATTGGGCTTTATTCTGCAAGTGTAACGGATGCTAATGCTTGCTCGGCATCGACTACAATACTTCCAACTTCAAGTAACCCCACAGCCACTAATACTCAACTTTCACAACCAGCTTGTAGTCTAAGCAATGGCTCCTATACAACGACTGTAAATTGGGGAACAAATCCTGTTACCTATGAGCTTAATCCAGGTGCCCTAACAAACACCACCGGAATTTTCAATAATTTAGGCGCAGGAAGTTATACCCTTAGTGTAACAACTCCAGCCTGTGGAACTAATTCATATCTAATTGACTCATTTACTTTAGTTGGGAAACTAAACCCCTACCCAATCACAAATACTGCCAACTCATTTACCTTAACGGCTCCGCCCAATGCGACAGCTCCTATCAACTACTCTTTGGGTGGCTTTAATATTGGCGGTGTAAATTCTGGTCCACGTTGTACTGGAACAGAAGTCTTATTTATTATTGATGCTAATGGTTGTCAATTTGATTCTTCATTCAACTTTGTGGCAGCCAATACATTTCCCAATCTCCTCATGAATAAAAGTGTAAACGACGCAAGTTGCGCTTTGAGTAATGATGGTTCTATTATTTACGCGCCAGGCGTCACTTTGCAATATAATTGGTCTTTGGGTTTCCCAATTTTTCCAGGTATTGATAGTTTTGCCCTAAATCTAAGCCCGAGTCCCGCTTCTCCTCTGCCTTCATACATTGCAAAAATTTGGGATCCATCAAATGGTCATTGTATTCAGGACACAACCATAATTAATTCACTTGGAACAAATTGCGGAAATATAAGTGGAGAAGCCTTTCTAGACACCTTAGTTAATTGTCAATTTGACCCCAACGAATTAGCCTACCCGAACGTTGTAGTCAGCGCCGATAATGGAACAAATTCGTATAGTGCCTTGAGCAATAATCTCGGTTACTATCAATTTACTGGTCTGCCCTATGGAAATTATACTGTAAGTGTTGACACCAATCTGGCGTACAACCAAGTACCCTCTTGTTCGACCATCCAATATGACACCTTGAGCAGTACGACTCCAAATCATACCAATGATTTTGCATTTATAGACAGTAGTAATTTAGTTGATTTGTTCGTGACAAGTTTTGGAAATGTTGCAAAGTTCGCTCCTGCCCAAAGTATATGGAGAATTCACAAAATCATCTACGGAAATTATTACAACACTCCGGTCACTTGCAGTGGGAAGCTCTACGCCCTCATGGATTCCATTCATCGTTATGACACCGCCATTCCTGCACCCTCATTAATTAGTGGTGATACCTTGATTTGGAACATTCCCAATATTAGCGGGTTTAATAATCCCATTGATTTGTACATTGACAGCATCGCTCAATTACCCATTGGATTTATCATACCAATTAAAACATGGATCGTCGCCGACGCCAATCAACCCATCACAGTTTACCAACCCCAAAATGACAGCTCAAATGCGAACTGTGTGGTGGTGGCCTCCTATGACCCCAATGACAAAATAGTCAGTCCCTTGGGTGAAGGGATGAATGGTGACATACTCTTAGATGATAGCATACTCACCTATAGAATCCGATTCCAGAATACGGGAAATTTTATGGCATTTAATGTATTCATTGAAGATACTCTCTCGCAATTTGTGGACCCAAGCTCTCTAATTATTTTGGATGCAAGCCATGCTTACACGCTGAATATAAATGGAAATACCCTTCGAATTGACTTCAAAGATATTTTCCTACCCGACAGCAATAGTAATGAACCCGCAAGTCATGGTTATATCGTATACCAAGTCAAACAAAATGCAAGCAATCAATTGGGTGACCAAATTGAAAATACAGCGCACATTTATTTCGATGGCAATGCTCCTGTGGTCACTAATACCACACTCAATACAATCGCTTGGCCAGTAGGCATAGAGTCCTTGAATGAGAATTCAATCTATTCCATCTACCCCAACCCGAGCCGATCAAAAGTATTTGTAGAGGGCAAAAGAATTAATCAGCATTCGATAAAAATGTTCAATTTGATTGGTAGAGAAATTCAACTAAGTCGTTCGGAGCCTTCACCCAATCGATCGGTCATTGAGTTTGGAGAGTTACCCACAGGCGTTTACCTTCTGAAAATAGACCAAGAAATGCATAAATTAATTGTTCATTAAAAAACCTTTCAGATCAGCCAACCGATGAGTACTAAAACATCGTCAATAAAATATCTAAATCACCCTATAAAGTCTTTATTATGAAAAAAAATATACTCTTCACAGCTCTTTGCTTACTTGTAATCAATGCTGCCTTTGCCCAATATTGCCTTCCCACTTATACAACAGGTTGTACTCAAGGTGATATGATTGAATCATTTCAAACCACTGGCGGAATCAACAATATTACCAACTTAAACTCAGGCTGCAATGGCACCGCACCGAACTATACAACATTCTTTTCATCAATGACGCACACTCAAGTAAAAGGAGCATCTGTCAACTTTACTATTACGCCAGATTCAACCTGGATTCAAGGCTATGGCATTTGGGTCGACTGGAATCAAGACCAAGACTTCAATGATCCTGGAGAAAATGTCTGGACTGCAGCAAACTCCAGCAGTAATTCAGTAAGTGGGAACTTCACAGTTCCTGTAGCAGCATTGAATGGAGTGACCAGAATGCGTGTCGTTGGTATTTATTCTAATCTTCCAAACAATCCTTGTCCAATGACCTCTCCTTTCGGGGAAACCGAGGACTATAATTTTGAAGTCTTAAGCAATTACAGCATACTGCAACCGGATTGCGGACTCAGCAATGGAAGCATCACTTACACTGGTATTGACACCTTCACGCTCAACCCAGGCTCTATAACGAATACCACTGGAATATTCAACAATCTACCGGCAGGTACTTACTATGTCTATCAATCCTCGAGCACAACAACAGATACGATTGTATTGACAGGGCAACTCACGAGCACTATCAGCACTACAGCCAATTCTGTAACAGCAACAGTTCCAACTAATGGTACAGCTCCATACGCCTACTCCATTAATGGACAGCCCTTAACTGGACCGAGTGCAACTTGGCGATGCACAGGCACGGAAACCTTCTCCATTACAGATGCAGCTTCTTGTGTTTTGGACACAACTATTAATTTTGTAGCGGCCAACGCCTATCCTAGCATTACATTGAATAAAGGGGTAACAGATGCCACCTGCCCCTTGAGCTTGGATGGTCAAATAACATATGCACCAAGTTCAACACTTACTTATAATTGGATCCAAAATGCAAGCGTTTTAAATTCTACGGCTAACCCTCTTCTAAACCTATCACCAGATGACTATGTTGTCCAACTCCATAATGCAAGCAATGAATGCATCCATGACACAACAACGATAACTAGCTTAGGAACTAATTGTGGCAATATATCAGGCACAGCATTTTATGATATAAACACAAACTGTATCCAAGATCCAGGTGATAATGGAGTGAGCAATGTGTTGATTACGCTGATGCCTGGAAACTTTCAAACCTATACAAATTTACAAGGTCAATACAATTTTACCGGAGTACCCTTTGGCACAAACACCCTTCAGGTGGACACCAATACAGCACTTCAACAATTTCCCATATGCAGTACAGGCCAAACTGCTATTTTATCGCTCATAAATCCGAATGACAGCATAGACTTTGCATTCGATGCTACAGCCACAAGCGATTATCGCATCCATTCTTATCAAAACTTCAAAGGCATTAATAATCCTCCTGGGAGCAACGGAAGAAGGCAAACAATTAAATATTGGATTAGTTCTCCAGCGAGCCCTAACCTAACATCAACATTCGACATTTATGTTGTGATGGACTCCATCCATCATTTTGACTATGCAAGCATTGCTCCGACTACAATTTCTGGAGATACTTTAATCTGGAATAATCAGACGGCTTCAGTATCTTATAGTTCCATTCAGATTTACTTTGATAGTATTGCTAATCTGCCGATTGGACATCTCATGCCATTCAAAACATGGATGGTCAATACGGGTCCATTAATTCTAGGGAATCAAACCTACAATGACAGTGTATGTAAGAATCTTCAAATAATAAATTCTTATGATCCGAATGATAAAAGCGTTAGCCCAAAAGGTAATGGCCCTGAAGGCTTTATCAATGTAAATGATAGCGTCTTGAATTATTATATCCGCTTCCAAAACACAGGAAATGCAATGGCATTTAATGTGAGTGTGGAGGACAGCATTTCAGACAATTTAGACTTGAGCACATTTGAAATCATAGATGCTAGTCACACATATTTAATTGAAAAAGAAAACAGGCTCATTCGATTTAAGTTCAACAATATTATGTTGCCAGACAGCAACTTTGATGAGCCGAACAGTCATGGTTTTATCGCCTTCCAAATCAAACAGAAAACGACGAATAGCTATGGAGATCAAATGAAGAATACGGCCTATATCTATTTTGACTATAATCCGGCTATAATCACAAATACAACATTGAACACCATTGGATGGCCCACGCAAATTGAGACCATTAGCTTTGAAAATCAATTCAAGGTATACCCCAACCCTAGTGCCGGTGAACTATTCATCGAGAGTCCTGAAGGACGCGAGGCACGCAGCATTCAGGTATTTGATATGCTGGGTCGAGAAGTAGAAAGTACTCAAAGGAAAGTCTCTAGCAATCTGACATCTATAGTTATGAAGGCAAATGGAATGTATATCCTTCAAGTAGATGGAGAAAGCTTCAAGATTATCATAAAATAGTGAAAATAAAAGGGGAAGCTATTCGCTTCCCCTTTTCTAGTAAAATATAGAAAAAATTAGTTCACTTTTTCTACCTGCATATAGCTAAGTTCCACTGGAGTATCTCTACCAAAGATCTTAACGATCGCTTTAATTTTCTTTTTGTCTTCATCAACCTCTTGAATAGTACCATTAAAGTCATTGAAAGGTCCGTCAATAATCTTGACTGTTTCCCCAACGATATATGGCTCAAGCAATTGAATATCATCATCGGCCATGGAATCAATCTTCCCGAACATTTTATTGACCTCAGACTTACGTAATGATTGCGGTTGGTCTTTACCGATAAAATGCATGACGCCCGTAATATTTCTCAATTCCTGCATAACAGTTCCAGAAAGCTTACCGTGAGTTGCCTCAACGAGCATATATCCAGGATAAAGGATTTTCTCCTTCATCACCTTCTTACCATTCTGCACTTTATATACTTTTTCGATTGGACAAAGCACTTGATTTACCATATGCTCCCATCCTGAACGCTTGACTTCTCTGTCGATATATTCCTTGATTTTTCTCTCCTTGCCACCCATGACACGTAGAACGTACCATTTTGACTTTGATGGAGCTTCTTTTTTCTCTTCTTTAGGCTCTTCAGGCTTAGGCGTTGCAGCGGGAATATTATCTTCTTGATTCAATTCAGGCTTCTCTGCGGCTTCTGTCGCTTCGACGGCTTCATTGGATGCTGTTTCTGTTGTCTCAGCTGCTTTTGTTGTTTCTGTAGTTGATTCTTTGGCTTCAGCAGTCGGCTCCACAGCTTCTACATTTTCTGCTTTTACTTCTTCTACGGGTTTTTGGTTATCGTCCATCATAGTAATTAAGAGAAAATGTCATAGAAAAATTCCATACTTGTCTCTGAAATTAAGTCCATTCCAAAAAGAAGTAAAGTAATGATGAGAAAACCTATCAAAACTACGATAGTACTTTGTTGTAGCTCTGGCCAACTGGGCCAAGTAACTTTGTGAAGTAACTCATTATAAGAGTCTTCTATAAATGATGTGAACTTGCTCATTATCAGCGTGTTTTAAATTTTATTTAATCTCTAGATTTAACACTTGGGCTTAGAGAATTCCCATTTAATTTGCACGGGTACTAGGATTCGAACCCAGATCAAAGGTTTTGGAGACCTCTATTCTACCATTGAACTATACCCGTAAGTTATGAATTTTGATTAGGTCAAGATTCATAAAACTTAAAACTACAAAGTACTTAGAAAACTCTAAGTACTTCGTAGTATATAATTCTTGTATTGATAATAATTCGAGTACCTAGGGTACTGATTATTTCAATATTTCAGTTACTTGTCCCGCACCTACTGTACGTCCACCTTCACGAATCGCGAACTTAAGTCCTTTATCCATCGCAATAGGAGCAATCAATTTAACTGTAAGACTAACATTATCACCAGGCATTACCATTTCTGTTCCTTGTGCTAATTCAACCTCACCAGTTACGTCAGTCGTTCTGAAGTAGAACTGAGGACGATATTTGTTGAAGAATGGAGTGTGACGTCCACCCTCTTCTTTAGAAAGTACGTAAACTTCACCTTTAAACTCAGTATGAGGAGTGATTGAGCCTGGCTCAACAATTACCATACCACGCTTAATGTCCACTTTTTCAATCCCTCTCAAAAGGATACCAGCATTATCACCAGCTTCACCTTCAGTCAAGATTTTACGGAACATTTCAACTCCAGTACAAGTAGATTTCAATGACTCTTCGTTAAATCCAACGATTTCAACATTGTCACCAACTTTAATACGTCCACGCTCGATACGTCCTGTAGCAACAGTACCACGACCTGTGATTGAGAATACATCCTCAATAGAGATCAAGAAAGGCTGATCTACTGGACGCGGAGGTAAAGGAATTTTTTCATCAACTGCAGCCATCAATTCATCGATTTTAGCTACTGCATCTGCATCACCTTCAAGAGCTTTAATAGCAGAACCTTGAATAATTGCAGCATTATCACCATCGAAGTCATATTTGCTCAACAATTCACGAACTTCCATCTCAACTAATTCAAGTAATTCAGGATCGTCAACCAAGTCAACTTTGTTCATGAATACTACTATCTGAGGAACACCTACCTGACGTGCAAGCAAGATGTGCTCTTTTGTTTGAGGCATAGGACCGTCAGTCGCGGCAACTACTAGTATAGCTCCGTCCATTTGAGCAGCTCCCGTAATCATGTTTTTCACATAATCGGCGTGACCTGGACAATCAACGTGTGCATAGTGACGAGCTTCCGTTTCGTACTCTACGTGCGCTGTATTAATTGTAATACCACGCTCTTTCTCTTCCGGTGCTCCATCAATTTCGTCATAGCCTTTTACTTCTGCTTGTCCTTTCTTAGACAATACAGATGTAATCGCTGCAGTTAAGGTTGTTTTACCATGATCCACGTGACCAATAGTACCTATGTTCACGTGCGGTTTGGTTCTTTCGAAGGTCTCTTTTGCCATCTTTATAAGATTTTAATTTATTTGTTTATTTAAAATTTGAAGCGCAAAGGTAGCCTATTCTCTAATATATTCAAACTATTTCAGTTTAGCTTTTTTAATGATAAGCTAATGACGAAATAGCCGTAAATACTGACTTTCCAGCTAACTTATTGATTCATCAAGCTGAAAATTAATAATGAGAACAAAATCTATTCCTTTATGACTTTGATATTTTGAACCCCAGAAGGCGAAATTAGTTGCAAATAATAGAATCCTGCAGGCAAATTAGACATGTCGATTCTTCTCTGAGAACGGTTGATACTTTTCATGACAGCCCCCTGAAGATTCAACAATTTCATTTCCTGAACTACGGAATTATTCAATTCAATTTCCAATACACCTTTTGTTGGATTTGGATAGACATACACTTGCCCAACACCATTCTTTAAATTGATACTTTCTGATACACTTTCCTTCTTGTCTAGATCAAACATTCTAAGTCTGTAATATGCATTAGACAGGGGCTCCGAATCGGTAAAGCTGTAATGAACTTCTAGCTCCGAATGGCCTTGTGCGCTGTGCTCCCCTATTTTCTTCCAATCATAGCCATCTCGTGAACGCTGAATTTCAAAATAATCTGTATTCTCCTCTGAACTCGTAGTCCATTTGAGCTCATTATACTTCCCCATAGGCGCCCCTTCAAACTTTTCCAAAATGAGTGGTAAGGCCAAAATGGAACCTTGAGGACAGCCATATAAAGTCACCGTGCCATCAACAAATGTTTGATCAATACCTGCTGGATTACTATCAAGCGTTTCCCATGCCGACCATATTACACATCCGTTGGCATCAGTGGTCACGGTCAAAGCCAATGCGTTGAGATCGACAAGTGTTGCATTCCCGGGTGCACAAGGTCCTGAGGTCGTCGTAGTGGAAGTCGTAAATTGAACGCCTATCGTATTTGGTGTCCCCCATCCAAAAAGAGTTTCATTGCATAAACTGGGCGCAATGGGACCCGGTTCGGTATTTGCCCATTCAACACCCACATTATCCATGGTCACAGCCGATGGGAAACAGGATAAAAATACTGGGTTCCCCGCTCCTCCGAGCGTTGTGGACGTAGATAAGCCAGTGAGATTAATCACAATAGTCTCAGGTGGTAATGTGGTGCCTGAACAATGGATTTGAGCATTGAGGTGATTAATGGAGAGCAGAACGAGTGCCAATAGAATTATTGTTGATTTTTTCATAATTTGGATTTAATTATTGAAAATAAAAAAAAGATTGAAAAAATCAAAAAAATCAGCATAATTCACTTTATGCTAGAACCTGCCTTTTCTATCTTCAATACTTTTTGTTTATTTTTAGAGAGTGATAAAAATGACTAAATCGTTGAAAAATACCTTCAGGTTCCTCTCCATGCTGATGCTCATTTCCTTTAATTCTAATCAAACAGGAGCACAAAGTATAAGTTGGAGTGAGCATGTTGCTCCAATTATTTTCGACAATTGCAGTCCATGTCATCACAGTTCAGGTGCTGGTCATAGCGACCTCAGCAATTATGATACGGCCTCTTATCAATCTGCTGCCATTCAATACTCTGTCAATCAGAAATTGATGCCGCCATGGCCGCCAGATCCTAGCTATAAGCGATATGCCCATGAAAGAACATTGACTCAAACTGAAATAAATACGATTACAGATTGGGTGAGCAATGGAACTATTTTGGGAGATACTAATTTGCTTCCCCCTACTCCAATTTACAATGGATCAGCTATACTCACTCAGACTCCCGATTTGGTTTTGCAAATGCCCAATTTCAGTATACCCTCAAATCTCAGTAGCGATCTATATTGGAATTTTGTGATTCCAGTCAATAATTCTCAAGACGTCCTCATCGATGCTTTAGAATTTCTTGCTGGCAATACCGAACAAGTGCATCATGCGCTCATCTATGTTGATACTGGTCAAACCATTCAAAATTTAGACAACAATACTCCAGGCCCTGGTTTTCCAGGATTTGGTGGAGCGGGAACAAGCACCGCCAAATTAATTGGCGCCTATGTTCCAGGCACTCAGCCCTTTATCTTTCCTCATGGTTTTGGGATGCGCATACCAGCCAATGCATCCATTATTTTCAATATGCACTACCCTATTGATGGAGCTGGGCAAATAGATTCATCAAAGCTCAATCTCTTCTTTTCTAATGCACCGACCATTAGAGAGGTGTTTTTGGAGCCTGTCCTGAATCACTCTGCCAATATGGTCAACGGACCCTTATATATCCCAGCAAATACGACCAAGACTTTTTATCAAAATTATACTGTCCCCACCAAAGTTTCCATATTTGGTGTTGCTCCTCATATGCATAAAATTGGACAACGGATAAAAACCTATGCAGTGAGACCAAATAATAATGATACGCTACCCTTAATAAATATTCCCGACTGGGACTTTAGGTGGCAAGGCATGTATTACTTCCCCAAACTAGAAGTGTTGCAGAATAATGATCAACTTTGGTCTGAAGCTTATTATAATAATACAAGCTCTAATTTGGACAATCCTTCTAACCCACCGCAAAATGTAAGTCTTGGAGAAGCAACCACAGATGAAATGATGCTCACCTACTTTGCTTATTCATTCTATCAGCCGGGTGATGAAAACATCATATTGGACAGTAATGTTGCGCCGACTTCTGTCCCTAGTTTTGGCTTTAATGATCAGGAGTTGTTCCCGCCCTACCCAAACCCAGCTCGTGATGAATTGAATTTGAAATTTTTTATTCGATCAGCTCGAGAGACTGAACTCAAAATTTTCAATATGAATGGTCAAGTCCTTTGGAGTAAAAAGCTAAGCCTACAAAAAAAGTATAATATCGAAAATATAAATGTTTCATCTTGGCCTGAAGGGCTCTATCTCATACAGATGGGGTCAGCTGAGCATGTATTGAGCCAGAAATTTCTAAAGCAAGATTAAGAAAGGAAAAATGAGCCTTCCCTATAACGGCAGACAAGCTCCGAACTTGCTTGGTGGCGGCTCGAATCTAAAACCCGCGCTGAATTAGAACGAGATTGAGTTTCTAAGAGCCGTCCCGCCAAAGGCGGATAAACTTTGAGAATCAAGCTCCACAAGCTTGAACTCAGAATTTTAATAAAATGAAGTTGAAATAAAATTTAAAGAGCCGTCCCGCCAAAGGCGGATAAACTTTGAGAATCAAGCTGCACAAGCTTGAACTCAGAATTTTAATAAAATGAAGTTGAGATAAAATTTAAAGAGCCGTCCCGCCAAAGGCGGATAAACTTTGAGAATCAAGCTGCACAAGCTTGAACTCAGAATTTTAATGAAATAAAGTGGAGGTAAAATTTAAAGAGCCGTCCCGCCAAAGGCGGATAAACTTTGAGAATCAAGCTGCACAAGCTTGAACTCAGAATTTTAATAAAATGAAGTGGAGGTAAAATTTAAAGAGCCGTCGATGAGAATCGAACTCACGACCTCTTCCTTACCAAGGAAGTGCTCTACCAGTGAGCTACGACGGCTTGATTGTCCTTTTGACAAAAAAAAAGCTGATGTTACATCAGCTAAATTTCAATTGAGCGGGAGAACAGAATCGAACTGTCGTCATCAGCTTGGAAGGCTGAGGTAATAGCCACTATACGACTCCCGCTAAAAAACAAAAATGTGGGGGGAGAAGGATTCGAACCTTCGAAGGCGAAGCCAACGGATTTACAGTCCGTCCTCGTTGACCGCTTGAGTATCCCCCCATTCGATGTCATAAGACAACAAAATGAGCCGCCTGTCGGACTCGAACCAACGACCTGCTGATTACAAATCAGCTGCTCTACCAACTGAGCTAAGGCGGCAATTTTTTAAGTATTTTTAAGAGCGTGTGCAAATGTAAATCTTATCTAAATATTTTTCAAAAAAAAGCAAGTGCATATTATTGACTGTATTTTTACCCTCATAAATGAAAACTCTAATTCTAACACTCTTGACTAGCCTATGTTTCTACTCTATTGCCACCGGCCAAGCGAGTATAGACACCATGGTTTTTGAAGGAAAAACAGCAAAAAAAAGCATCCCAAGTACTGACACTATCATAAAAATTGCGACAATAGATGCAGACGGCAATAAAGTTGTCGTTGAAAAGCAAATGAGCAAAGCCGACTTCATGAAGAAATTTGTCAAGCCGAAAATTGACATGTCAAATCTTCAAAATCAAAAAGACTCTGTTCAAAAAGCCAAAGAAAAAGCTGCCGCACTTGAGAAAGAGTTGGAAGTCAAAAAAGCTAAAGAAATAGCTGCAGCCAAACAAGCAGCACTCCTAAAAGCGGAAGAAGAAAAAAGAGAAAAAATGGAGCAAAAGCTTTTAAAAGAAAAAGAAGATGCAGAATTGCTCAGAAAAAAGAAAGAAGAGGCAGAAGAGTTGAAAATAAAAAACGAAAAGGAGAAGGCGGAAAAATTAAAAGCTGAGAAAGAAGAAAAAGTAAAGCGTGATCAAGCTAAGAAAGAAGATGCCCGTCTCGCCGAGAAAGAAAAGGACGAGAAATTAAAAGCAGTCAGAGCACGAGCAAAAGAACGGCTAGCCCAAGAGAAAAAAGATAAAAGGAAAAAGTCTCCCAAAATGGAAAAAGAAACAAAGACTAAAAAAGAAGTAACGTCCAAAAAGGAAGCCGAGATTGACGCCTTCAAAATAGATGAGCCCAATGAGAAACCAGCCATTCCCGCAAGCAATACTACCACTAGGACACAAGAGAACGATAAAAAAGATAATGTATATGGTAAGGTGCGACTCTTCTATGACTCACTGGCCTCATCACATCTATTGAGCATCCCAACGGAAACGAAAATGCACTATCATGCAGAACATTCTGAACACCTGCTCTTAGTCAGTGGCCAAGGAATGGTTTTAATCAAATACAAAACGCACAATCTGCAAGCCAACGATCTTCTATTCGTTCCGAAAGGCGTCCCGCATAAAATAATAAATACGGGTAAAGGACCACTCAAAATTTTGTCTATTCAAGCGCCATTCTATGATGGCACAGACAAAATAATTCTAGAATAAAGCATGAATTACTTAGCACATGCATGGCTCTCTGGAGAGAATAAAGATCTTCTCTTGGGAAATATGATGGGCGATTTTATCAAAGGGAAAGGCTATTTAAAATATCCTGTAGATATTCAAAAAGGAATGGTCTTCCATAGACATATTGACACCTATACAGATTCACATCAAAGTGTAAAAAATGCCATCAAGGTTTTTCGATCAAATGGCATTTCATATGGAGGTGTATTTGTCGACATACTATTCGATCATTTCTTCGCAAATGATGAAAAATATTTCCCTTCAGAAGAATCTTTAAAAGTGTACACTGAAGATGTCTTGAATACGCTAAATGAAGGGCAAGAATTTTTTAGTGATCAAATGAAAATTTACTTTGGATATATGATTCGATATAACTGGCTCTATCACTATAAATTTAAAGAAGGGATAGAAAAAGCCATCATGGGAATAATTAAGAGACATCCTCGATTAGGCAATGCCGAGGACATTCTTTTCTGTATGTTCAACAATTATGATGAGCTTAAACTGCATTATCACCAATTTTTTCCCGATTTACAAGCTTGGGCAAGCGCTGAATTGGGCGCAGAATAGGCATTCGGACTAAAACAGACTCTTAACAGCTTCTATTTGAGGGAACTGCTTAATATATAAGAGATTTGCCCTACCTTTGCGCCTCGAAAACTAAGAAAAATGGCAGATTTACGCTACCAAAGAAACATTGGAATCGCAGCACACATTGATGCTGGTAAAACGACAACTACAGAACGTATACTATACTATACCGGAAAGACTCACAAAATTGGTGAAGTTCATGATGGAGGTGCTACGATGGACTGGATGGAACAAGAGCAAGAAAGAGGAATTACAATTACCTCTGCTGCGACAACTTGTTTCTGGAATTTCCCTACGGTTCAAGGTGAACCAATCAAGGGAACTTCTAAAGAATTTAAGTTCAACATTATTGATACTCCCGGTCACGTTGACTTTACTGTTGAGGTTGAACGTTCAATGCGTGTACTTGACGGTCTTATTGCACTTTTTTGTGCAGTATCTGGTGTTGAGCCTCAGTCTGAGACTGTTTGGAGACAAGCCGATAGATATAAAGTTCCTCGTATAGGCTTTGTAAATAAAATGGATCGTGCCGGTGCCGACTTCTTGAATGTTGTAGGCCAGGTTAAAGATATGCTTGGAGCAAATCCTGTACCATTGGTATTGCCGATTGGTGCTGAGGATGATTTCAAAGGGGTAGTTGATTTGATTACTATGAAAGGAATCATTTGGGATGACGCCACGCAAGGTGCGAAATATGACGAAGTGGAGATTCCGGCAGAGATGGTGGATGAGTGTAATCATTGGAGAGAGAAATTAGTCGAAGCTGTAGCCGAATATGATGATACGTTGATGGAGAAATTCTTCGAAGATCCTAATTCGATTACTGAAGATGAAATGCATGAAGCGATTCGTAAAGCGACTTGTGATATGTCTATCATTCCAATGATGACAGGTTCAGCTTTTAAGAACAAAGGAGTTCAAAATCTCTTGGATGCCGTTTGTCGATACCTCCCTACTCCTGTAGATGTTGAAGCAATTATCGGAACTAATCCTGATACTGGAGAAGAAGAGTCTCGTAAGCCAGATGCTAGTGAGCCTTTCTCTGCTTTAGCTTTTAAAATCATGACGGATCCTTTCGTAGGTCGCTTGGCTTTCTTTAGAGCTTATTCTGGAACCTTGGATGCAGGATCATATGTCCTAAATACAAGAACAGGTAAAAAAGAACGTATCTCTAGAATTCTTCAGATGCATGCCAACAAGCAAAATCCAATTGATGCGATTTCAGCTGGAGATATTGGTGCAGCTGTAGGATTTAAGGATATCAAGACAGGTGATACGCTTTGTGCTGAAAAAAGCCCTATTATACTGGAATCAATGGTATTCCCTGAGCCGGTAATTGCGATTGCGATTGAACCTAAGGCGCAGGCAGATGTCGATAAATTAGGTATCGCTATCCAAAAACTTGTAGAAGAAGATCCAACTCTTCGCGTTAAAACTGACGAGGAAACTGGGCAAACTATTCTATCTGGAATGGGAGAACTTCACCTTGAAGTAATCATCGACAGAATGAAGCGTGAGTTCAAGGTTGAAATTAACCAAGGAGCTCCTCAGGTTGCTTATAAAGAAGCCTTGAATGATACTATTGAACACCGTGAAGTTTTGAAAAAGCAGTCTGGTGGTCGTGGAAAGTTTGCGGATATGAAAATTAATATCGGACCTGCAGATGAAGAGTGGTTGAAAGAAAACGAAGGCGAGCGTCTACAATTTGAAAATAAAATTGTGGGTGGATCAATTCCAAAGGAATATATCCCTTCTATTGAAAAAGGTTTCAAAATTGCAATGGACAATGGCGTTCTCGCTGGTTTCCCGCTTGACAGTTTGAAGGTGAGAGTTTTTGACGGAAGTTTCCATGATGTGGATTCTGATGCTGTAAGTTTTGAAATGTGTGCAAAAGCTGCTTTCAGAAATGCAGGAAAACAAGCTAAGCCTATCATTCTAGAACCCATCATGAAAGTAGAAGTTACTACTCCTGATGAATATATGGGTGATGTGAATGGAGACCTGAACAGACGTCGTGGATTGATTGAAGGTATGGATACTCGTGCTGGAGCTCAAATCATCAAGGCTAAAGTTCCTTTGGCTGAAATGTTCGGCTATGTTACGCAACTTCGTTCATTGACTTCTGGTCGTGCGAGTAACGTAATGGAATTCAGCCACTACTCTCCTGCCCCTCGTGGAATTGCTGATGAAGTAATTGCTAAGGTGAAAGGAAATAAAGAAGAAGCTTAATAAAGATGCTTTAAATAGAAGCCCTGAAGCCTTTGTGCTTCGGGGCTTTCTTATTTATTAACTTTTCCGGCAAATCATCTATAGATTGAATATTTTGAAGTTTATTAATTTTAACTGCGTGAAATGTTCTTCAAGCATATTGTTAATCTTTGTATTAAGCAGCTCTATTAGTTGTGGAGTATTTAAAAAAGAACAAGATAAATTTTATCCTGATCTTTCTCAAGTTGATAAAAACCCTGATATTATTTCTACTTGCGTTGAAATAAAGCCAGGACTCTTTATGCACCAAAACGAAACATCGAATTTTCAATGGCGGGCATATACAGAATGGAATAAGCAACGCTTCGGTGCTCAATCTGCAGAATATAAAGATGCTTTACCAGATACGACTGTTTGGGACAAACCTCTACAATATGGCGCCGCAATCCAATATAACTATTTTAGCCACGCAGCCTTTAATACCTTCCCTCTTGTTGGAATCTCACATAGTCAAGCGACAAAATTTTGTGAGTGGATGACAGATTCTCTCAATAAATATTATTCTTCTGTAAATTATTTTGGTGAGGGGAATGAAAATGGAAGTAGATTAATTTGCAGATTGCCGACTGAAGAAGAATGGTTAATGGTGGCCCCCGAAGAGTTCCAATATAATCCAGCCAACGATTACGACTCATTAAATGATTGGAGATCTGTTCATTATCATGGAACAGTTTATTCAGAGCCAGTCATCGCTCATAGAACCAATTCTGCAGGCGTATTTCATATAGACAATAATGTCGCAGAAATGATTGCCACTGAAGGAATCGTTATGGGTGCAGACAACTATAATCTAGCAGGAAATAGCAAATTACCAAGGAGTCATAATCTAAAACGTAAAGAAAGCACGGCTAGAAAGTGGATTGGTTTCCGCTATATTATCGACAGAAATTAATGAATTTATAGCTTTAACAGGAGATTCTTTAAATCTTCGTCACTCAATTCAGGCTTGATAATATCGCGTTTGTTGTATTGAGAATGCATCGATTCGTATATTTTTTGGCACCTCTGTAATTCTTTGTGCTTTTCCTCCTCCATTACCTCCAACATTATTTTAAAGAAATGAGAAGCTTGGCTCTTCGCTCTATTTAATGTGAATACATACGATTCTCTATCAGAATAGATCTCCTCCGGACCAAGTTTGATGAATCCATTTTTTGGCAATTCTTCAATTTTCGAATTCCTTGAGAAGTACCAGTCAAAATTATTTTTACAAGCCTCTTTCACATAATTTATAGCCTCAATATTCTTTTTAAAATGTTGCAGCAAGGCGATTTTCTCATAAATATTACGGCCGGCGATATAAAATTGTTCAGGTCGATGTGTTTTGTCGATTTGGATAAGGCTGTCTACTGACTCTAAGGCTAGCTCTAAGTTTCCAATGGCTTTGTAATTTTGTAAGAGTGCATGAAGAGCCTGTTTATGATAGTAATCTCCTCTCTGATAATACTGAGAGTAAGACGCGCTATCTCTTAAGTAGATTGCATCTTCAATGGACTTCTCAAATTGATGCATTGAAGCATAAAAGCCTAAACGACTGATAAAGTAATCTCCTTCTTCGACAATATTGAAATTCTTTTTCTTAATGAGTTTTTCATATATTATTTCGAAACCCTCTCTACATTCTTCATAATACACTAATTTCCTGCTGAGGCCAGAACTGTCCAGCGGATCATACGGGTAGTTGAGCCTTGAATAGCTTGAGATTAATCCAGCTTGCATTTCAGTTCTATCCCAAATGAGTTTATTATTTTCAGGCATGAATTTAAGCTGCCTATTAATCTTCTTTATCTTTCTGGGATAGTCTCTGACGATATCCTCAATGCCCAATGGTTGAGCTTGTACATAGAGCGAAATCAACATAGTTGTGAGTAGTAATGAAAACTTCATTATTTTATTTTAGTTGCGCTCGAATGATTTTCTTAAGAATGGCAATTTGTCCGAGGTGATAGTAAGTATGATCTATCAATCCATGGAGATTCCTATAGTAACTGCCATATTTAGCATCTACAAAATCCTCTTCTAGTCTATTATCCTTTAAGGCAGCGATTGCTTTTTCAAATTCTACGGCTTCTTTTTTCGCTTGCGCTAATACATTTTTCCAATCTTCCGCAGACCCAATTTTAGTATGATCAAAACTTAAAGCATCTTTCGCATCTAATGGCCCGCCTTTCAAAACCTTCAACTGTGCTCGGACATAGTAGTGAATATGGTATTGCAAAGTGGCTAGTGTATTTAAATCATAAACCTGTGTAGTCGCTTCTTCCCAACTCACGTCTTCCAATTGTTCGAACAAATTAGACGCCGTCCAATTTCCAGAAAAATAAACTTCACCAAATTGCTTGGAGATTAATTCAGATGCATTCATTTATTAAATATAATAGTTGAAATTAAGAACTACAAGACAACATAGAACAGCCCACTTTATGTCGTGCCCAATCTGGTCGCTTTGCAAACCACTTTTCATTCTCGACTTGCTCAGCATAGGGATTCTTTAAAAGCTTGAACAGCTCCCTCAGAATAGAATAATCTTCTTTTTCCGCCGCATCAATGGCCAACTGTGCCATATAATTCCGCAAGACATACTTTGGGTTTTGCAAATTCATTTTGCGCTTGCGCTCCTCATCATTCAACGTCTCATTTTTCAAACGAATCTGATATTTACCCAAAAATTCTTTCCAAGTTGTGGCTATCCCGGCCTCCACCTCTGTCGGTCTATAAAATGCAGGCTCAATAAGTTTTAGTAAGTCTGAACCTTCACGAGTGACATTTCCCAACAACCTATAGAATATGGTCATATCCGTCTCCGTCAAGAGCAATGTCTTTTCCAATTCTGCGAAAAGCGCCACATCACCTTCAACATCTTTTTCCAAGCCCAACTTCGCCTTCATCATCATGTGCCGTTCTGCGAGATAGTCTGACTGAAAAGCATTTAGAATTTCCTCTAGATCCTTGGTCTCTTGAACTAAAGGATATAGCGCATTGGCCAATTGAAATAGATTCCAATGCGCAATAGGTGCTTGTTGTCCGTATCGATACCGTTTATGCTGCCTATCAGTCGTATTAGGCGTCCAATCTGGATTATAATCGTCTAGCCAACCATAGGGCCCATAATCAATGGTAAGACCCAAAATGGACATATTGTCCGTATTCATCACCCCATGAACAAAACCCACTCTTTCCCAATGAAGAATCATCTTGAGCGTGCTCTTAGAGACAATTTTAAAAAATTCTACATAAGCATCCTTCCCTTCGCTTACGATCTGAGGAAAAAAGTGCTTGATGGTATAATCTGTCAATAATTTCAAATTCGTAAGGTCTTCCCGACTTGCAAAAATTTGAAAATTACCAAAACGGATAAAGCTCTGTGCGACCCGACAAACGATAGCTCCTTTTTCATAGGCAGGATGTCCGTCATAGAGCATGTCGCGCATCACTTGATCTCCACTCAAAGAAAGTGAAAGTGATCTAGTTGTAGGCACTCCCAAATGATGCATGGCTTCACTACATAAATGCTCACGAATGGAGGAACGTAAAACAGCGAGACCATCTGCCGAACGAGAATATGGTGTTCTACCCGCCCCTTTCAATTGCAATGCCCAAACTTTATTGTCGTGGACGACTTCGCCTAGATTTATAGCGCGTCCATCGCCGAGCTGCCCTGCCCAATGACCAAACTGATGACCACCATAGCACATCGCATAGGGCTCGTTTCCCTCTATAATTTCATTTCCACTTACGATATTTAAAAAAGCATCGCTCTTTAAATCTTCTTCACCAATTCCTAGCATACACGCAACTTCGTCAGATGCATGAATCAATTTCGGAGCAGCAGGCTTTTGAGGTTGTACATACGAAAAGCATGATGCCAAAACTTGACGCGACTTATTCTCACGGCTGGAGTCAGCAGGCAATTCCTTATTAAAACTGTCTTTAAGTTGAAGATGCATGAATCTGCTAAAATTGTTTTCCTAAATGAAATGAATGGTTTAAAGTAGGGTTCTTATCAATAAAATGCTATTCAAAGGTAGCTCAGATAATATTTAACATTTTTACAGAATTTACTGATGAAAACAAGCGAATCCACGATTTTCTTTTAAGTTAAATAACTTACAAAGCGCTATCTTAAACGAAAAGTATGAGCGTACTTTGAATGGAACCAATCGTTAATTAAAATCATTGCTTATGGATGCGCATGAACAGCTAATTCTTCTTCTAAATAAGTTGCAAGATCTTAAAAAACAACAAGATGTCTTTGGCAAAGAAGTTCAAAACCTCCAAAATGAACTCAATCGACTCAAAGATTCTGTAATCCAATCAGAAATAGACAAAAGCGTCGAGAAGGATCTTGAAAGTGTTGAGAATATCGAACTTGTAAAAACTATTGAGACTGAAGAATATAATGAAGTCGAGAAAGAGAGACAATTGGATACCCCCTCAGAAATACCGACTGCGTCAATTGAAAATTTACATCCAAAGCCAGCCGTAAAGAAAGATTGGGAAAAATTAATTGGTGAAAGTTGGCTAAGTAGAATAGGAATTATTGTTACAATTATCGGCGTTGTGATTGGGGTCAAATATTCTATAGAAAATAATTTATTGAATCCTTTAAGTCGCATTATTCTCGGATATACGACAGCAAGTATTTTACTTGTGTTCGGCGTAAAACTTAAGAAAAATTATTTTAATTATAGTGCAGTTTTAGTGAGTGGAGCAATCACAATTTTATATTTTATCACCTATTCAGCCTATCATTATTATCATTTAATACCTCAGCTACCCGCTTTTGGACTGATGGTCTTATTTACCGGCTTTGCAGTTTACGCAGCCACTCATTATAACAAACAGCTTATTGCTCATCTCGGACTAGTCGGCGCGTACGCCATCCCATTTCTACTAAGCAATAATAGTGGCAAGCCTCTGGTTCTGCTTTCTTATGTCGCAATCATAAATATTGGAATCCTTGTCATTTCTATTAAAAAAACATGGAAACCCTTACTCATTTCTGCCTTTGCGCTCACGTGGATTATTTATACGTCTTGGCTTGCTACAAGATTTTTTGGTCATACTGATCCCTTAAATAAACAGTTTGTACTTGCTTTCTTTTTTCTGTTTGTCAACTTTATAACTTTCTATGCTGCTTTAATAATAAACAAACTCAGGTCGCGCTCGTCATTAGCTTTGTATGAGATTATTCTGACGATAATCAATGCCCTCATATTTTTCGGAATTGGGTGCTTTTTGCTCGGTGACAAATATGAATCCAAAGAGGCATTGAGCATATTTGCAATCACAAATGCTCTCATTCATTTCGTTGTTGGGCTCTTCTTTTTTAAGAGAAAACATTCAGACACAAAATATTTTTACTTAATAGCAGGATTGGTTTTGGTCTTTTTGACAATTAGTATTCCTATTCAGTTGGACGGCAATTGGGTTACTTTATTTTGGATAGGTGAAGCCCTCATTCTATTCTGGATTGGAAGAGCAAAACAAACTCCGCTCTATGAGTATTTATCATACCCCTTAATCTTATTAAGCATTATCAGTTTAGTTCAAGATTGGGAGTCATTCCATCATTTATCAAGTACGAGACTTGCAAACTTTAAACCCATCTTAAACTATCAATTTTTCACATCTATAATCCTTTGTTCTGCTCTCGCGTACATGTATAGAATTTGTAAGAGACATCAGAAAAAAAACAATCTTATTCCGATTAAAGATGCGCTTTTTTTCGGGAGCATTGCTTTATTCTATCTTACTGGAATGAATGAGATTGAATCAATCTATTACAGTAAAATCAACGGAATTGGAGAAGGTACATTTTATTTGAAACATTATGCTGATCTTAATTCTTTCAAATACATATGGTACATTAATTATACTTTAATCTTTCTTATATCAATCAGTGTGATAAATTTAAAATTCATCAAAAAGAGGAAATTTACAAGTTTAAACCTCCTCCTAAATGCAATTGGCTTATCTTTTTTCCTCTTCCTAGCATTGTATCATATTAGTGAATTGAGAGACAATTATTTAGACGGTTTGAGACAATCTGGGGAATATTTGTTGCGCTACTTTTCTCTAATCCTAGCGGGCTCACTTTTATTCTTGAGCTACTTATTATCGCAGCTTGAAGCCATTTCTTCTGACAGAAGAAAGTTGATCGAAATTGTTATGCATGTGGTTATCGTGTGGATTCTCAGCAGCGAACTTATCCATTGGATTCATTTGAGCGAAATGACCAATGTGTACAAAATTTGGCTGAGCATACTTTGGGCAGCTTATTCACTCTTTTTAATTTCTAGGGGAATTGTGAAACGTAAAAAATATTTACGTGTTTTGGCAATCAGTTTTTTCGCGCTCACATTGGCAAAATTGATAATGTACGATCTCAATAATTTGAGCACCATTTCTAAAACCATAGTGTTTCTCTCTGTAGGTGCTTTACTCTTGATTTCTTCTTTCCTGTACAATAAATTTAATTTCGATGAAAATTAGACTTTTATTGATAATCTTTATAGGCCTTTGCACTCAATCATTCGCTCAGCAAAAAGTGAATCATAAATTTTATCGTTCAATTAAAGCTGAGGGACCTGGATGGGCGCGCCTCAATTTGCCCCATGGCATTTTTCGCGATACAAAAACAGACCTCTCCGATATTAGAATTTACGGAATCAATGCATCAGGCGACACTCTTGAAGCACCCTATTTAATTGAAAAAGCAGGAGGCTTTAGAGATGAGAATTCAATGTCCCTTAAAACCTTGAACAAAGCATACCAAAACAAGGATTATTCAGTAGTGGTTGAAATGCCACGACTGCTTGAAGTGAATAAATTTTCTTTGGATTTGGACGAAGGCAACTATGAGTATAGGGTCAAGGTTGAAGGGAGCCAAGACTTGAAGGGCTGGTTCACCATCAATGAAAAGAATAGAATTGTGGCTCTCAATAATGTTGATGGTCAATTTATTTTTAATGAAGTCAATATCCCAAGCTCTAAATACAGATATTATAGATTCAGCATCAGCTCTTCAGCAGACCCCAAATTCAAGGCAATTCGTGCGCGATATGAATCTGAGCCAGTAGAAAGCTTGGAGGAAATTCCCTACCGAATATTTTTAAGGGATAGCAATGCCAACAATATAGAATATCGAATTTTATTCAATTTACCAGTCCCTATTAGTGCATTAGAAGTAAATATGTCGGATTCCATTGATTATTTACGTCCCATAACTATTTCTAATCTAGACATCAAAAGAAAGAATGAAACTCATCGTTATGAAACCCTTTATAGGGGAACTTTAAGCTCGAGAAAACGGAATAAATTTAAATTCGAGGCAAGTCTTTGCCATGAACTTAAAGTGAGAATTGACCATGGCGACAATCTTCCGCTCAAGCTAAAAACTTTTCATGCTTATGCCGAGAAATACAATTTGATTGTACGCTTGCCAGAAGCCAAAAGATACATTTTGTGTTATGGTGATAGGATGGCGTATGCCCCTGATTATGACATCGTTCACTTCAAAAATGAATTCCCTTCCACACTTCCCTCCTTAGCACTTGATGGTAAAAAAGAAAATTTGTCTCCAACGACTCCAGAGGAAAAACCTTTATTCAAGAATAAAGCTTGGCTTTGGGCAGTCCTGGGTTTGATCATTGTGCTGCTTTCTTATTTTACCATCAGCATGATTCGTTCGAAAGGCCATGAGACTGAATAATTTAGCCGTTCTAATTTTCGATTTCTCCCAAATCTAAGTTCCGCAAACTTGGCGCCAACTTGCGAACCGCTAAAACAACGACGGCCGTCATGCATCCACCAAAAACTACTGCTGGAACCGTGCCGACCAAGCGGGCCGCCAAGCCACTTTCGAAAGCACCTAGCTCATTGCTCGAACTCACAAACATCATATTGATACTACTCACCCGTCCTTTCATCTCTTCTGGAGTTTTTAATTGTAAGATAGACTGCCTAATCACAACACTTATGGCATCAAAGACTCCAGCTAAAAATAAAACGCCAAAGGATAAATAGACATTCTTAGATATTCCGAAAACGATAATAGCTAGACCAAAGAAGAATACGGCCAACAACATTTTATTTCCGACATTTTTCTTCAAAGGCAAATAAGCTAGAATGAAAAGCATCAGCATTGAACCTATGCCATGTGCAGAGCGCAGCCATCCATAGACCACCTCTCCTCCGCCAAGAATGTCCTTGGCGTAAATTGGCAGCAGTGCTTCTGCTCCAGCAAATAGAACCGCAAATAAATCGAGTGCCAATACCGCGAGTATGACCTCTGTTTTAAATATGAACCTGAATCCAGCCTTGATGCTCTCCAACATATTACCTTCACTTTTAAATTCAATGGGCTTCTGCTTTATCGTAGTGATGAACAAGAAAGCCACCACAAAACAAGCTAGAATTAATGAAAAAGCTATTGTGCTATTAAAATATGCCAAAAGCAAACCGCCAACTATTGGGCCAGTCACCATACCAGCAATCCATGCAGATGAACTCCATGTCACTGCCAAAGGCAAATTATCTCTCTTCACCAACAGAGACAAAATAGAAAATGCTGTAGGCGAAATGAAAGCTCTCAGTGTGCCATTTAAAAACATACCTCCGTAGATGAGCCATTCTATACTTGAAATACTGAATTTTTCGGCTGAATAATCTGAGCAAATCCATAGAAAGTAGAGAGCGATAAAGGCATATCCGCTCAGGCAAGTCAGAAACATATTCCGCTTTTCTTTTAAATCTGCAACATAACCCGCCACAAAAGCGAATCCTACAGCCGGAATTACTTCAAATAATCCCAATAAACCAAGTGAAAAAGGGTTGCCAGTCAGCTCATACAGGTAGTAGCTAATGACGGTATGTTGAGCATAAAGCGCAAATAACATCAGAAAACGTGCAGGGATATAGGACTTAAACTCACTGTTTTTAAGCAAGGCCTTCCGCATCATTTCGTTCATAGCCGACATTAAGCCCGAAAATACTCTTGGATAGGTAGTATTTTTGAATTCGAAGAAAACAATTGTTGAAAAGCATCGCTCTAAATATCTCACTCGCCTTTAAAGAGCTGGTCAATAATCCATTGAGGACATTCTTGTCATTGTTGGGAGTCGCTATTGGTGTGTTCTGTATCGTAAGTGTGAACTCGGTTTTTCAAAGCCTTGAAGCAAATATTCAAAGTAGCATGGCCACTCTGGGCAATGACGTTTTATATATTGGAAAATTTGCTTGGATGCCTGAAGGAGGTGAAGAATATGCTTATTGGAAATATAAAGCACGGCCAACCTGTAGTTTGGAAGAACTGGAGTTCATTCAACGCAATGCACCGTCAACCTCCCACTCTGCACTCATGTATTCCAATGGAGGCATTCAAGCGAGCTTCCAATCCAATGAGGTAGAACGTGCCATACTCTATGCTGTCACTTATGACTTCAATAAACTTCAACCCATTGATTTAAGAGATGGTCGATTTTTTACGCAAAAAGAAATGGTACAAGCTGATGCAGACGGTGTAATCCTTGGCCATGAAATGGCCAGTCAACTTTTTGGGGAAAATATCAATGCTGTTGGAAAGCAAATAAGAATGCTTGGACGGAAATGGTCAGTCATTGGTGTCATGAAAAAGCAAGGCCAAAATATCGCAGGTTTCAAATTTGACCCAGCCTGCATCGTTTCATATCATTACTATAGCACCTTCAACAAACTAGACAAAAACAGCATGTCCGGCTTTGCTGACCCCATGCTCATGATTAAGATGCGCAATGGCAAAAACTTTGATGAGATGAAGTATGAAGTCAAAGGGCTCATTCGCGGTCTGAGAAAATTACGCCCTCTCGACGACGACAATTTTTCCTTGAATCAACTTGATGTGATGCAAGAGCAAGTGAGTAAATTATTTTCCAAAGTCAATCAAGCAGGTTTACTCATCGGTTTCTTTTCCTTAATTATTGGTATTTTTTCCGTGGCAAACATCATGTACGTCAGTGTGAGAGAGCGCACTTCTCAAATTGGCCTCAAAAAAGCTTTGGGTGCAAAACGTGGAGTTATACTTGGGGAGTTTTTGATTGAATCCGTCATTTTGAGTGTGCTCGGCGGACTGCTTGGCCTCTTGCTTGTGTACGTGCTTACCCCATTATTCATCGGCTATATCAGCAAGATGTTTGGTGATAATTTTGATTTTACTTTTCATTTTAGTGAAAACAATATTTACTACGGCTTGGCACTAAGTGCATTCGTCGGAATTGTATCTGGATTTCTACCTGCACGAAGAGCGGCTCGACTCAATCCAGTAGACGCTATAAGATCTTAATTTTTCAGCCAAGTGATGAGCTCACGTCTCGACTCATAAACAATTGAAACAATATACACTCCTATAGGAAGCTCGTCAAGATCTATTGACAAACTACTCTTCATCGATTCGAAGTCCTTCAATTTAGCGCCTTGCAAATCGACGATTGAGATACGATAAGGGTTACTCAAATCTTTAGGCGCACGAAGAAGCAATTTGCTTCCAAAGCCTGGGATCGCTTGAAAAAGACTCTTTCTAGATTCGAAGTCTGCAGTCTTGGTCACAATGGCATCAGGATAAAAAAATGACAGCACAGGAATATGATCTGATGCGTCATATCTAAAATCCTCGATAATGTCCGTCACTTCATCAAAAATCAAAACAGAATTTGGAATGAGATGAGGATACATATCATTGGAGACAACAATATTGTCAATTATACTTCCACCACTCCCCAACCAAGTCTGCTCACCTGGAAAGTCGGAAACTTTGGTCAATCCGACAAAATTGTTTTGAAACATATAGTCATAGGGCGAAATGCTAAAACCAGAGGTGATTGCTCCTTCAAGCTTATCATTAAAATCGCCGAGAACAATAATGTTTTCGTTTGGATATTGTGCTTGCAAACTATCCGTCATCTGTTTTGCTCCACAGGCTCTACGATTGTGCTCGCTTGTTCCTGAAAAAGCCTTAGCATGTATGTTGATGAGTAGTACAGAATCTTGATTAGCGGTATGTTTCATTTTAACCCATAGCGCAAATGGAAAGCGCCCCGAGGCAAAACATCCATAAGGTGATGAGGCAGAGCTATTGGATGGATAGGTTGACTTTAATAGGCCATAAGTTCCCAAATTTTCAAGTTTATCACTTCTGTATACATAGGCCAGCTTTTGAACGTCTACCCAATCAGGGTCATTAGAATCATTCACAAAGGAGCCATAGTCTGAGAGCAAATAATCATAGTTAGAACCGAGAGCTTGGGTCAATGATGTCAATTGTGTTTCAGAGACAATTTCCTGGAGAGCAAATACATCTACATCTAAAGACTTCATAATTTCTATCGCATAGTCCAATGAGAGCGCGGTATCACAATTACAAGCCTGAGGGTCACCAAAGTACTTGATGTTCCAAGTACAGACGCTCAAACTCCTAGAGGTATCTATGCTGCTTCCAAAAGTTAAAATGCGTTCTGAACGCAACTGTCCATTTTCCTTAATTTGTACAAAATTCTGAAAAATTGCATCATCAATCTGGTTGGCCTTTAGTCTTAATTTGATTTGATAGTTAATGCCCGCAGCAGATGGTATGCTCAAATTGGTTTGATAAGCTCCGCCATTCAATGAAAGCTCGAGACCCGCAGGCGCTTCTAGAACCAATGGTCCACTTAATGAGTTTGGAAAGGATAAAATAAGCGTATCTCCGATGGAAGCATTGCCATTTGATGCATGCCCTAGATGAATGAAATCACGACTGAGGTTCAGCTGCTGAGCAAAAGAGCTGAATGAAAGAAATATGAATGCTAGGGCAAAATAAAGTCGCACTACACAAAGGTAGCACTTCGGGCTGTTCCAAATTTATTTCGCCGTAAAAACCGAGTTAGGAATCTTTCGATTCAACTTATAATCGCTGAATGTCAAATAAATTTCACCCGTTTTCTTTTCGTTGGAGGTTCCTTTTGTACTCTTCTTCTTGATATCAGCAGCCAATAGTTTTGGAACCTTAAAAGCCTTCATTTCAATTTGGAGGATAACTTTTATGGGCAAAGGATTCTTTGAATTTTTAGCAAAAATATTTCTAGACCGAATGGTTCCATTCTTCTTGGTCGTTATTTCCGTCTTATAAATCAAAGGATCGTTCAGGCTAATCCAAAACTTACCGACAATAAGTTCCAATTCAGTATTGAGTGGGATAATGTTTACCACAGCACATCGTTTCCCACCGATGGTTTCATAGCCGGAAATTACAGCCGTATAACTCTTGGTATCCTCAAGCAATGAAGTGACATTTCTCAATGGATTGTCCTTGGGCAAGAAAAATATTCCCTTTGCTCGGATTCTAAATTTGTCAGGTCGCTTGAAATAGACCTTCCCTTTCATCTCATTTATTTTGATTCCAGGCAAGTCAAATTTCATTCCGACAGTAGCTTGGTAATCATTAATTGCCTTCATCTTTTTATTGACAGCAGCGATTAGTTTTTTAGCATCTGTGGCTTGAGCCTGAATGCCGAAGAGAAGAAAGGAAATAAGTAGAAAATAGCGCATTAGTTTGTGATGTCTTTGCGTTCAAAAATATAGATAGATGCTCCTAATAGAATCACAATATGTGCAAAAAGAATTATACAGGAGTTAATGATGTCTTGGACTGGGACTGGATTTTCAAACATATCCTTCCACGAAATCATATGAGATGTGAAGAGGAATGGACGAATGACATCTAGTGATGGTAAATCGAACATTCCCATAATCGTAAAAATTATGATGATTGCCATGGTGCTCACGATAGGTGTAATGCTATTATCCATTATGGTCGACAAGAAAAGCGCCAAAGTAGCAACAACACTCAAAGAAAGGAATGCAATGAAAAATGAATACATAAAACGCCAGTTCACATCGGCATTTCGAATAATGGTGGCTCCTGTACTATTTACGCAGAGCATATCTCCATCCCCAAAGATGAGCCTAGAACCATAAAGGGCAATCACTCCAAGCAATATGAGCAATAAGAGTGTATAGAACAAACCAGCAATCCATTTAGCTAATACAATTTTAGTTCGGCCGGCTGGTCGACTCAATAGAAAGCGTATTGTCCCACTTGAAGTCTCACCCGAAATCAAATCTCCGGTGACCAAGGCAACCAATAAAGGCATTTGAATAATCAATGTTTGCAAAAGAATATAGCAAATCAAATTTCCATTCAATACTGTTCCGTTAATGGAGATGCTATTTTCAATTTGATTGGTAATGAGCGAAAGCATTTCCTTACCATCATTATAGAGAGCCGCCTGCAAAACAAAGCAAATGAAAATCACCACGCCAAAACCAATAAATGACCTTGGTCGCTTCACCGTCTTGATGAGTTCATTCTTTAGTATGGCCCAGAATTCCTTCATCAGTTATTTGTAATTTTTAAGAAATACTCCTCTAAACGCTTTCGATACTCCATACCCATAACATCCACGCCTTTTTGAACCAAAAATGCGTTGAGACTCGCTAATCTATTCTTGCTTAGATTAAATTTTATTGAACTTTCTATTTCTTGCTTCTCTACTATATCCGCTGCCCACTCAGTCCCTTCCAAAAAGCTCATAGCATTTTGAAAATTACCGACCTCGACATCGACCAAAAGATCTTCATTGGACAAGAGATCCTTCACGACACCCTCAACCACCTTCTTACCTTTATCGATCACAACAAGATGATCACAAACAGCTTCAACCTCACTCAAGATGTGTGAAGAGAATAAAATCGTCTTGCCCTCTTTTTTGTTGAGGTCCAACATCAGTTCGCGTAATTCTATAATCCCCAAGGGATCTAAACCTGTATTGGGCTCATCGAGTATTATAAACTGAGGGTCATGGATTAGGGCTTGTGCAAGTCCTAATCGCTGTTTCATTCCATGAGAATAGGTTTTCACTTTATCTTTTTCTCTACCTTTCAAACCAACTTTCGTAAGCAAGGCATCATAATCTTTCTTGGTAAAATCTAGTCCTCCTGCTCTGGCAAACAATTTCAAATTATCCAAGGCACTCAAGTATGTATAGAAATCAGGCTTTTCAATGATTACTCCAATTTTACTCATGATGGAACGTCGTTCCAATTCAAGTGAGCTACCAAACAATTCTATATGACCTGAAGTGGGTTTGATCAGAGAGAGCATCATACGCAATGTGGTGCTCTTCCCACTGCCATTAGGCCCTAAAAAGCCAAAGATGGATCCCTGAGGGACCGAAAAAGACAGACTATCGACAGCAGTAAAATCTCCAAATTTCTTAGTCAAATTTTCTAGCTGAACTGCTTTTGCCATGATATGCGGCAAAGGTAATCTTGGAATCTATCTGAAAAAATTAATTCTGCCTAAGGGGTGTTAAAGCTTCAATTAAACTTTGTGAAGATTTTTGGGAGTCAACATATCATTTAATCACCTTCTCAAGTTCTTCTGCAATAATTTTTGCACCGACTGGCGACCAATGCGCATCATCGTAATAGTAGACGTTTTTATCCTTCTCTAAAGAAGCAGATAAAACTTTCTTAGAATTGACATACTGGTAATCTTTTTTTAATTCATTCAATAGTTGAAAGAAAACTGGTTTTTCATATCTGTGCCGCCCTTCGATATATGGATAATATAAATCATACTTATCTGGGCAAACTAAAACAATAAGTTCAATATTTTTCTTTTGAAGCTTCTTTGAAAGTTTATTTAGAATATTGTTTGCCCTTTTTATTCGTGCAGGTTTGTTATTCTTTTTTAAAGCCAAAATATCCTCTTCAGTAAAAAGGAGCTCCTTTACACCACTACTGAATAAATCATTCCGTACCAATGGCACTTTATAAGTTTTTGCCCCCCAAGGTTTATCATATACATTGTACAACAAATTAATCATTGGAGCCTTTATAGTCGCATCATAAAAAAAGCGATGGCCATTCTTTAGTTTTAATTCATTCGAATTGACTCTCTGCCTTCTTTTCTTTGAATCAAATTTAATTTGATTCACAAGATCTTGAAAGCTAGTCTTTGACTGCAGATCAATCTTTTCAAATCCATCAATAAAATAACGTTCTACCGATTCCAAAATAACGTAATCAACACTCATTGAATCGAAAAAATCCCCATTTGTCATTTCCATTAATCGCATCACTGGGCCACCAGATGCAAGAAATCTATTATAATGCAAAACCCGACCAGTTGCATGTGCCAAATAATTATTGTACCCTTCTACTCCTCGTTCAGAGAAAGAGGTGCCAATTGTCATTACTTTGAACTGTCGGCTTTTTGATTTAGCAATTTCTGAGAAAAACTTAAACTTCCTTTGAAGGGTACACACTTTAGAAATTTCTGATTTTGGCAATGGGTTTGAGTAGACATACCCCACTCTCGTTAACTCGCCTTGTGATTTGTCAAATAATATTTCATTCATAACAAAGAGAATTATGAAAGGAAAAACGAATATTGAAGTATGTAGTATAAAACGTTTCATGAATTAGAATTGAAAATAAATGAACTGTTGATCTTTCCCTCCGAGCATGAACAATGATATTATTATGACCATATACATAATATATCTAGAGATTCTTGGCCATTTCAACCCCAATTTTTCTATGCCATATTGATTTTCACGACCAAGCCATTCAATGACCAAAAATAAAACAATTAAACAACTCGTATAAAATACACCACGCAAATCTGAACAATCTGGGAAACTGAAAAGTGAATCCGAGAAAATTCCTGAGATATAGTTCATTGCTTGGCCTATACTTTTAGATCTAAAAAAAATCCATGCAATCGTAACAAAACTAAACGTACAAATCATGGAGAACAGCTCTTTTAAGCTTGGAAACAATTTTCCTTTTGCAACAACATCTAGATTTTTTCTATTTCTATTTAGCAGCATGTATGGAATAAATAATACTGCATGAAAAAATCCCCAAAATAAAAATGTCCAATTCGCCCCATGCCAAAATCCGCTGACAATGAAAACTAAGAATACATTTCTTATAGTCGTTAATTGGCTTCCTCGACTGCCGCCCAATGGTATATACAAATAACTTTTAAACCAAGATGAAAGAGATATGTGCCATCGCCTCCAAAATTCAGCTATATCACGAGAAAAGTAAGGGAATTTAAAATTCTCTTTCAAGTTCAATCCAAACAATCTTGATGAACCGATGGCTATGTCCGAATAGCCTGAAAAATCTCCATAAATTTGAAAAGCAAAAAAAACAGCTCCGATCAAAAGAGAACTTCCAGAGAGGTGGTTATAGTTTGCAAAAATTTTGTTTGCTAAAACAGCACAATTATTTGCAATTACAATTTTCTTGAAAAGACCCCAAAGAATCTGACGTAGACCATCGACAGCATGTAGGTAATTAAAAGTTCTTTTCTTGAAAAATTGCGGGAGAAAATTAGATGCTCGCTCAATTGGGCCAGCAACCAATTGCGGGAAAAAGCTGACGAAAGCTGCAAATGATAAAATATCAAGAGTTGGCTTAAGTTTCTCTTTATAAATATCAAAGGTATAGCTCAGAGTCTGGAAGGTATAAAAACTAATGCCTACAGGAAGGATAATATTTAAGCTTGGCCCGTCAAGATTCATCCCAAAAAACGAAAAAGACGCAACAAAATTTTCAACAAAAAAATTGAAATACTTAAAAAATGCCAAGAGCCCTAAATTGCTAGAAATACTAATTCCTAACAAAATTTTTCTTTTGAAGTGGTTTTTTTGTTTTGACAAAAGAACACCAATTGAATAGTCAATCAATATGCTTGCAACAATCAAAGCAAGAAAACGCCAATCCCAGCAAGAATAAAAAAAGAAGCTTGCAACAACAACTAAAAAATTTTGATGCCGAGCATTTTTATTGAAGAAAAACCAATATAAAATGAAGACAAGAGGTAAAAAAACGGCAAAGTCTAAAGAAATAAATGACATGATCAACTAGTTACTCAATGGATATATTGTTATCATCATTTGTATATCAATATGCTTCTCAAATATAATTCTGTATCGTCGCCTTTAAGGAAATTAATTTACACAACAATCAAAGTATATCTGTGACCTTAAGAAGCATCTCCACCTGCTCATCTAAATGTCCATGTTGAGCCTCAATGTTGATATAAGGAATCTTCCTTGCTCCACAATAAACGGACAGTGACCCATCGTCAGAAGGCTTAGCTCCTTGGAGCACCACGTTGAAGTCTTCTTTTTTGAAGAAGTCAAAAAATGCAGCCTCCGTCACGAAGAAGAAATCATCGGCATGTCTATTCTCAGATGTGTGAATTGCTTCAACATCCTGCCCTAATTCATAGTGCGCAATAGAACAATCTCCATGCGCTGTATTATTGTGTATGGAAATGACCAAGTCCCGCTGATCAATAAAATTGCTCGCGATTTGCATCCCAAAATCAACTACAAACTGAGCAGCCTTTTCTGAATAAGAATTAAACTCCTCTAAAGTCTTCACAACGCCTGCTTCTGTAAAAATCCTATTCGGATCGAATTCTATCCTTTCATCCTCCAAAGTCAAACAAATATTCCGACTGCCTTCAAATTGCAATTGAGCAAATTTCCCCTGCATCTTATCCTTACATTTCAATGCGGCTTCCACAGCAGTTTGCTCATTTTCATGCAAATGAATAAAAGAGATTTCTCGCAAAGAAAACTCTTGAACTAAAAAGTTAATCAGTGTATTTCCAAGATAGAATTCTTGAAGCTTTGACATTATTATCTAGAAATGGGACTAGCGAGAATTACGCACACCTCTTGGGCAGCGCGATTGCTTGTAGCGGAAGTTATTTCCGAATGAATTGAAATAAATTGAAACTCCTATTCCACCAAACCAATACCAATCATTGGGTTTATTATCACCACGAACAAATTCTTCGTTAGGATAGTTACCGTCCCAATCGGCAAACTCATCTGTGCGGAACGAAAGTTCAACTGACTGCTGACCTTTATAGGCAAATAAGGTATCAAGATTTACATACGATTGAGAAACATCATCTAAATAATCTGTAGCCGTATAACGGAAACCCATTTCGGCAGAAATCATTACTGTTTTTCCAACAAAAAACTTAACACCTGCCCCAAGAGGGAAGGCAACATTCACGAGCGAATATGGCTTTCGATTCGGATATTGACGCAATCCTTGTCCTTCGGTCGATAAAGGACGCAAAAAGATTTTTTCATCTAAATCGTTCAAGGTATAAGGATTGTAGTAGAACAATCCCATTTGAGCAAACACATATGGCGAGACCTTATACTGATCCGTTTCAACGGGTAAAAGGTTGGCCTCAATCCCAACAGCCAATTCTAGCAAATTGGTTTGAAAATCAAGATTTCTTCTTTGAATTGCCGGAGAATTAGATGTACTATCTGCACCCCACAAACTTGCATAATTGAATGAAGTTCTAAGGCCTATATTAGGATGAACAAAATATTTGTATGAAAGGCCGCCTCCAGCTCTATAACCGCCATCAGGGAACCAATTTTCTTGAAGATCACCATAATAACTCACTGCTCCACCAAAAATTCCCATTTCGTGATGTCTCTTTTGAGCACTCACAAACATTGGCAACAACAATAAGATGAACAGGACTTTCTTCATATTCCTTTATTAGGCTATGTAATATTACTAATGATTTGCAAATAAATGAAGCAATTGTGACAATAAATAAGTAAGAATCAGTGCATTACTTAATCCCCATCTGTTAATATCTCGGGGCTTTTTCCTGGCCTTGCATACTGCATGCGTTTGAGCAGGGATGTTCGATAATATGCGTCGCATCCTGCTCCGGTTATGCTATTTGCTCGCTCCGCATGAATAAAGCCATCCTGCGCAACATAATCTTCATCAAGATAAACGTCCAAAACCTTGCCGATGATGATGGTTGTTTTATTCATCAGGCTATGATCCTCCTGAAATTCCATTGAAAACTTGATTCTACTCTCTTTCACAAATGGAGCAGCGAACCCATCGTGGAACTCATGGTTTAAGCTTGAAAAATCAAACTCAGATTCATTGCGTTTATACTTGGCCGAACTTTGATGTGCAGCTTCAATAATTTCTTCATGAATATGATTGATGGTGTAAAAACCTGAGCTTAAGATATTTTCCAAAGTGTGCCTCTCTCTATTGGCAGGTCGACACACAAAGCCAAAGAGAGGTGGTGATGAACCAATATGAAAAATTGAATTGAAAATGGCCACATTATGCTCTCCTTCATCATTCGTCGTTCCAATAAGCGCCACAGATTTAAATCCGGCGAGGCTATTCACAAACTGCACTCGATATCGAGTGGTCCAGGCTTCTATTTCAGCAAGAGATATTTTCTTCGACATAAAAAATTAAAATTAGCAGGCATCTAATGATTTAAGGTAGACCTTCTAAGCGGGCTTTTCAATTTTTGCAAGAAAAAGAGAATCCGCTCGTTCTTCATATCCCTTTAAATAAAGAGAGCTTTGCAACAATGCTGATGATTCATCTTTAAAGGTCTTAACCACTTCTTCATTTTCTTTGGAGAAGATAGAACAAGTGATATAAAAAAGAATGCCTCCTGGCTTCAAAAAAGTATAAGCATTGGATAAAATATCCAATTGCTTTTTATGAAAATCACCCACTTGCTTCTTATCAAAGAACCAAGCTTGTTCAGGATTTCTTGCCCAAGTTCCGCTGCCTGTGCAAGGCACATCGCAAATAATTCTATCGAAACTTTTAGCAATTCGTTTATGATGATTCTCTTTATTGATATTCAGAACCACCAATTCAGCTTGTTCATGACCGTAAAGATTAAAACGAGCTTTAAGATTCTCCAATATACCCGGTCTGATATCTGAAACTGTCAGGTCAATATCCTTGCCATATTCTAAAAGAGCCAAGCTCTTCCCTCCACTTCCAGCGCAGCAATCATACCAAGATTGCCCGTCTTCAGGAACGAAATGCTCACAGACCGAATGGGAATTTTTATCCTGAATTACAAAATCCTTTTCTTCTAAAATGGACGCCAAATTCGTTTTCTTATCAAAGGAAAATAGCAAGCCATCCTGCTTGAACTTCACTTCCTTAGCTTCCAATTTTTCAATGCTATGCTCAACATCATTAAACAAACGCGCATAAACATTCGGCGGCTTATAAAAAGCTTGTCGCCAAAGAAGGGGATCAATCTGGTCTGATAACTCTTCTTTAGATTGAAATGAATTTTCTAAGCCCAATTTGTTTTGGACCAATAGGTAACGTTCTGGAAAACTCTTGGAAAAATTGGCAACATAGTCGGGATATTCATGGTAAAATTCAACTTCCCCAAAGCCTTGTAAGAAACAAGAAGCCATAACTCTTTCTTTGAATTCTCTCTTCCTATTTTCTCGCCCAATTCTAAAAATAGAATAGCAGAATTGGGTGATATAGCGACGGTCTCTCGATCCAAAATTTTTGTTCTTTCTAAAATATTTTTTAGAAAATACATGGAAAGGCTCTTGACCTTTATAGAGGCTCAAAAGTTTCTCTGCTTCTCGCAGGTAGGTATCTGTAAATCGCATTATACTTGGAAGACTCCTGCGTTAAATTTGGGGATTTCTGGATTGTGCGCTGCAGCCGATATCGCCTCACTTATGTGAATCCGTGTACGTGCAGGATCTATAATCTCATCAACCCATAGACGCGAAGCGGCATAAAAGGGTGTAGTCTGAGCGCTGTACTGATCAGTAATTTTTTTGAGCATCTTCTCCTTCGTCTTATCATCAATTTTCTTGCCTTTCTTTTTGGCTGAAGCCACTTGAATTTGCAACAAAACTTTGGCCGCTTGGGCTCCACCCATGACGGCAAGTTTAGCATTAGGCCATGCATAAATAAATCGAGGGTCATAAGCCTTACCACACATGGCGTAATTTCCTGCACCATAGCTATTCCCGACTATTATGGTAACCTTTGGTACTACAGAATTAGAAACAGCTTGAACCAATTTGGCTCCATCCTTTATTATTCCAGCATGCTCAGAACGTCCGCCCACCATGAAACCTGTAACGTCTTGTAAAAAGACCAAGGGTATTTTTTTTTGATTGCAATTCATAATAAAGCGCGCCGCCTTATCAGCACTATCATTGTAAATGACACCACCAATGCGCATTTCCCCTTTAGCATTTTTTATGACCAATCGTTGATTGGCTACTATACCAACTGCCCAACCATCTATGCGAGCGGTTGCGCACACAATAGTTTGTCCAAAGTCTTTTTTGAATTCATCAAATTCAGAATTATCTGTCAGACACTTTATAATTTCTCTGGTATCGTATGGCTTAGAATTATCGATACTGACAATCCCATAAATTTCATCAGCCTTCTTCTTTGGCTTGACAGATTCTATTCTATCGAATGGCGCTTTTTCGCTCGGCCCTATTTTAGACATCAAGCGTTTGATTTGATCCAGGACTTCTTTTTCAGTATCAAATTGATAATCGGCAATTCCACTGATGGCGTTGTGGGTTTCAGCTCCACCTAATTCCTGCTTATCAATATCTTCTCCTATTGCTGCCTTCACCAAATAAGGGCCAGCTAGAAATATTGAGCCATTTCCTTTGACCATCAAGGTCTCATCACTCAGAATAGGTAAATATGCACCGCCTGCAACACAACTTCCCATCACTGCAGCTATTTGCGTAATACCCATAGCGCTCATTTTAGAATTATTTCTAAAGACTCTGCCAAAATGCTCTTTGTCAGGAAAGATCTCATCCTGCATAGGCAAGAAGACACCAGCACTATCAACGAGATAGATTACGGGCAGTCTGTTTTCCATTGCAATCTCCTGCATGCGCAAGTTTTTCTTACCCGTTATTGGAAACCAAGCTCCGGCTTTGACCGTATTATCATTTGCAATAATCATGCACTGACGACCAGCAACATAACCAACCCCAGAAACTGTTCCACCGGCGGGACAGCCCCCGAAATCTTCATACATACCATAGCCCGCAAAAGCACCCAATTCGATGAACTCTGATTTCTTATCAATCAGATATGCTATGCGTTCTCTCGGACTCAGTTTATTGGCCGCTTTTGCCTTTGCCATAGACTTTGCGCCACCGCCTTCGTAAATTTTATTAAGTTTCTGTTTGACAGCACTCCAGGCGAGCTTCATCTCGTCCTCGTTTTTATTAAATGCTAGATTCTGTTTTTTTGCCATGAAAATTTATCGAAGCCCAAAAATAGTACATTACATTTGACCTGTGAAGATTTTTAAATTCGGTGGTGCTTCAATAGCCACCCCAGAACTCGTAGAAAATTTAAAAAATATCGTTCAATCTAAGAATGAGAAGGAGCTTATTGTCGTTATTTCTGCTAAAGGCAAAACCACGAATGCCCTAGAGAAAATCGTCGACGCTCATATGGCAGGCTTAAAGGAAGTTGCCCAAAAATTATTTCTCGAGCTTAAAGAGGACCATTTAGCCTATGCACATATATTACTTAATTCGGACAGCCATGAGGTCTTCAATCAGTTAAATAGTTTTTTCACAGAAATAGAATGGGCGTTGGCTGAAGAAGCCGGAAGAAGCTATAATTATTACTATGACCAAATTGTGTGTATTGGCGAGCTGCTCAGCACTTCAATTATTAGTGCATATTTGAACAGCCAAAATATTGAAAATGAATGGGTTGACTCAAGAGACTTGGTGCGCACTAACGATGTGTATCGAGATGCCAAAGTAGACTGGGATACCTCAGAAAAACTCATTTTAGATAAACTCTCACCCATCTTAGCACTCAATAAAATTGTAATCGCACAAGGTTTTATTGGAGCCACAGACGAAAATAACTCTGTGACCCTTGGTCGAGAAGGCTCAGATTTTTCTGCATCCATTTACGCCTCTATTCTAGATGCGGAATCGGTCACCATTTGGAAGGATGTTCCTGCCCTACTCAATGCCGACCCTAAGCAATTTGAAGAGACGGTAGAAATCCCTGAAATTTCCTATCGAGAAGTCATTGAACTTGCTTTTTATGGCGCTCAGGTCATACACCCAAAGACCATTAAACCCTTACAAAATAAACAAATCCCTCTATTGGTTAAAAGCTTTCTCTCGCCTGAATCAGCGGGAACGGTAATTAAGCAATTGGACGACTTCGTAAATTATCCACCATTGATGGTCTGGAAGAAAGATCAAGTCCTGATTGAATTGTCGACTTTGGATTTCTCTTTCATAAATGAAGACAATCTTGCCCTTATCTATAGCATTTTCCATAAGCATAGGGTAAAGATGAACATCACCCAGAATGCGGCCATAGGATTCAGCACTTGCGTGGATGATAGAAGTGAGAAGAACTTGAATCTTATTCAAGATCTCTCTTCCTTATTCAAGGTAAAACATAATGAGGAAGTAGAATTGCTGTGCATTAGACATTATAAAGAAGATTTAGGAAAACCTTTTACCGAGGGTCGAGACATTCTTTTATCTCAGCGCTCAAGACATACGATAAAGTATATTCTTCAGTAGAGGAGGAATTCAGCTTAATTCTGAACTAACCAAAGCGGACATTTTTGCGTCATACTTAATATATGGGCCTCAATAACTGCAAAATCAAAGAAAAGAATCTAAAAAAATCGTATTTTCATGGGGTGAGAAATCTCTTATTATCCATTTTTATAGTCATTTCCCTTCCAGCTGGGGCCCAATTTCAAGGCAATGTGTACAGTGCACAACATAGCCCTCAGGTCGAAAAATATGGCAGTATTCTATTAAACCCATGGGTTGGCGGAGTCAATGCGCTTCAATTAAGCCATGCAGATATAAATAATGACGGGAAAATGGACTTGGTCTCTTATGACAAAAACACCTACCTGATCAGAACTTACATTAATATTGGAGCACCTGGCGATATTGCCTACCAATATGCTCCCAAATACGAAGCAAACTTTCCTGATGTTGTAGACTATCTCATACTCAAAGACTACAATTGCGACGGCATTCCTGACTTATTTCATAGAAGCTATAGTGGTGTCAATGTCCAAACGGGCTCATATAATGCGAACAATGAACTCGTCTTCACAAATTATAAGAACCTCTTCTTTAATGGCATGTTTGGACTTGTAAACGTATATGTACAGCCAACTGACGTTCCGGCCATTGACGATTTTGACGGAGACGGAGATATTGACATAGCCTCTTATGATGTCTTGGGTTCCTATGTGACCTTTTATAAGAATACAAGAGTCGAAGACAATGCACACTGCGATAGTATGACTATGGTTGAGGACAATACCTGCTTTGGTTCAATGTATCAAGCCTACTATCGCGAGCATCAATTAGGCATCAGCTGTAAGGGGAAATCAAATAAAAAGTCGCGCCATACAGGAAATTGTCTCTTATTATTTGATATTGACGGTGATTCAGATATTGACTATATGGATGGCAATGTCTCTTATAGTGATATTCAAGTTCTTTATAACGGAAGCTCATCTCCTTCAGTGGTAAACTTTACTTCTCAGGATACCACTTGGGATAGTCAAAAGCATCTATTGAATTTGCCAACATGGCCAGTGCCCCATCATTTTGACATTGACAATGATGGAGACAAGGATGTAGTCATAGGCGTTCATAATGACGATAGAAACTCTGCCAACTACAACAGCTTGGCTTTTTATAAAAACATTGGATCAGATGCTAGCCCAAATTTTGTTTGGCAGCACGACAGTCTCTTAAGACCCAGCATGATTGATGTTGGAAGTTATAGCTACCCTACCCTCTTTGACTTTGATAAAGATGGAAAAAAAGACTTATTCATTGGTGGACAGGGGCGATTAAATAATAGTACTGGACAAACAGAAGCAAGAATTATTTACTTCAGAAACTCAAGCACTATAGGGAATATTTCCTTCAAGCTCATGGATGATGATTTTTTAAACTTGAGTGCAAAGAATTATCCAGGTATTTATCCAAGCTTCGGCGATGTCACGGGGGATGGAATAGATGATCTTATTATGGGTAATGATAGCGGAAAAATAGCCGTCTATAAAAATTCGGCTGCAAGTAATTCGGCTACCCCAAATTTCACCTTTTTCCTAGACAGCATTCAAGGTGTTGATGTGGGCAATACAAGTTTCCCAGTCGTTTATGATTTTGATAATGATGGAAATAATGATATTCTTGTCGGTAATGAGCAAGGCAAATTAAGTTTCGTTCAAGATACTAATCCGTCCGCTGCCGTTTCCTTCAATGTGACGACCAATAGTCTAGGTAACTTTCAGGCCGGAAGCGTCAACTCATTCTTTGGTTATGCTGCACCTTTTATAGGTCAAATGGATAATACCGGGATAGAATATCTGCTGATTGGAAATGTTGATGGAACGATTGAACGCTACGATTCTTTTGCCAACAATTTTGCCCTTTTCCCAAGAATTGATTCTAACTATTCCAACTTGCAAACTGCTCCAAGATCTGTACCAACCGCTGCCGATTTAGATGGCGACGGTATGTATGATATGTTGGTAGGAAATCAATTGGGTGGCCTTCATTATTATAAGCAAGAAATCCTCGTACCAATTTCAACAAAGGACTTTACTCAGAAGCTTGAGCTTAGTATTTATCCAAATCCAACCAAAGGATTACTTCATCTAGATTTGAATGACTATGATTTGAATGAAGTCGACGAAGTGAGAATATTAGATATCTCTGGGAGGTCTTTGATTATTGAAAGTGACCCCTTTAAAAACAAGTCCGCTATTGATGTCGCTCATCTTGCCGATGCACTCTACTTTATTCAAATTAAAATTGGCGACAAAACTGGAGTCGAGCGATTCATCAAGCGCTAATACCTTATCAGTAAATTTTAAGTTTTTCTCATGCCTAAAGGCCATGTGGATATGCTAACTTTGCCTCTATGCTGGATTCGATAGAAAGTGCAATTGAAGATATAAAGAACGGAAAATTAGTGATCGTAGTGGATGATGAAGATCGTGAAAATGAAGGCGATTTTGTCACTGCAGCGCGTAAGGTAACGCCGGAAATAATCAACTTCATGACTAAAGAAGGCAGAGGACTTGTATGTGCACCCATCATGGAAGAACGATGTGCAGAACTGGGCTTAAACGACATGGTCGCCATGACAGACAATACAGACGTTCATAAAACAGCATTCACCATTTCAGTAGACCTCAAAGATGGTGGCAATACAACGGGCATCAGCGCTCAGGATAGAGCACGAACTGTTCAGGCTCTAATTCACGAAGACACCACAGCAGAGGACCTAAGTAGACCAGGTCACATCTTCCCTTTACGCTCACGAAAAGGTGGTGTTTTGAGAAGAGCGGGGCATACAGAGGCCACAACAGATTTAGCAAAATTAGCTGGGTTTGAAGCCGCAGGATGCATCGTTGAAATCATGAATGAGGATGGCACTATGGCCCGGCTCGAAGAATTAAAAGCAATCGCAAAAAAATTTGATCTAAAAATCATTTCAATTGCAGACCTGATCAAATATCGACTCGCAAAAGAAGACTTTGTAGAAGAAGAGATTACCGTAAAAATGCCAACCAAGCATGGCGAATTTACCCTTACAACATTTCGTGATACCAAAACAGACGAGCTACACCATGCGTTAAAAAAAGGAGATTGGGCTGAAGACGAACCTATACTCGTGAGAGTACACAGTTCTTGTTTCACTGGAGATATACTCCACTCATTAAGGTGCGATTGCGGCGAACAGCTTGAACATGCTATGAAGATGATATCAGAGGCAGGCAAAGGCTTGGTGCTTTATATGAATCAAGAAGGGCGCGGCATTGGTTTGCTAAACAAACTCAAGGCTTACAAATTGCAGGAAGAAGGCATGGACACCGTTGAGGCCAATTTGAAGCTCGGTTTTGAGATGGACTCAAGAGACTACGGTATAGGTGCACAAATCTTGCGAAAGATGAAGGTGAGCAAAGTCAAATTAATAAGCAACAACCCACGCAAACGGGTAGGAATCCTCAGTTATGGCCTAGAGATTGTCGAGAACGTTCCCATTGAAATCAGTCCCAATAAGTTCAATGAGAAATACCTCGAAACCAAGAGAGACAAATTGGGGCATGAGATTTTAAAATGATGCGGTCTATATTTTTGTTGCTTTTTTGTAGCGGCATATTTTTCTCGCATTGTGGTGCGCAGCCCAAACTTTTTGTACCATATAAAGATGGTCCGCTCTGGGGCTTCTCAGATATCAATGCTAAAATATTGATTGAACCTAAATACAAAGACCTTAGGCACTTCTACAATGGCTTAGCAAATATCGTGAGCGAGCGAGGTCAGGGATTAATCGACACCAATGGAATAGAAGTCCTCTCCCCCATCTACTATGAATACACTCAAATGAGGTTCGGTTTTTTTGGAGTAAGAGAGAACAGCAAACAAGATTGGGCACTCTTTAAAGCTGGGGATGAGCAATTGACAGATTTTACTTGTCACTCCATCGAACAAACAATTGGAGGTTTTATTGTGAGTTCGGTAACTGAAGGCAAAATTGGCTCGAGGACCAAGCGAGATTTCAATTATGGCGTTCTCCGATATAGAAAAGATATAGGCATAGATACTTTAATTCCTTTTAATTATGCAAGCATTCGATGGGATGATAGAAATCAACAATTCGCGGCTAGAAAAAATAAAACCAAATTCTTCTTCACCAATGAAGGTGTGCCAAAAGGGCAAGCAGATGAGGAGACAGAGCTTCGCTACGAAATAGATCCTATCGCTCGAGATAATCCCGACAGACCTTCAAATACACCTTCAAAATTATTTGAACAGAATGGAAAATATGGATACCTACTTAAAACAGATAATGGAAAATATGATAGCATTCCCCCAATTTATGATTCCATCAAAACAAGCAGATATGGGAAAGGGCTTTTCGTAAAGCTTAAGAACAAATGGGGATTCCTAGATAATAAAGGCAAGCAGTTAGTTCCCACAAAATATAGTTCGATTGACTTTAAGAATGAACGCTCATTTGGCATAGTACATCAAAAAGAAGTCGACGGGAAAATAATTAATGAAACCTTTTATTCCACCTTCTTTTTTGTTCAGAACAAGAAGCATTGGGGCGCTATTGTTCAGACTAACGAAAGTCCATTTAGGCTCGCCATTCCCTGCAAATATGATAAAATTCAATTCATGCACGCTCATTACTTTTTATTGCACAAAAGAGGCTACACGAGCGTTGTCGACTATCAGAATGGTAAGACGATTATCCCCCATGGAAAATACAAAAAGCTTGATACTCGATTGCTGAGCATTCAAGGGACGCCATTTATTCAATTGTTCACTGAGGACGGCAGTAAGGTCTTGCTAGGATTCGATGGAACCGAATATTTCAAAAAACAAGTATTTTAATTATCCCCACAACAATTTTTAAAATTTTCAATAAGATAAAAAAGCATTTATCTTTACAGTACATACTATGCCACTACTATTAGGCTTTTTCTTCCTCTCAATTATCTTCTCATTCCTGTGTTCTATATGGGAGGCAGTACTCCTCTCTATTACGCCGTCTTACATCAAAAGAATGGAATCCGAAGCGCCAGTAACTGGTGCGCTCATCAAAAGGATGAAAAAGGATATCGACAAGCCACTGTCCGCTATTTTAACGCTCAACACCATTGCTCATACAGTGGGTGCTATTGGTGTCGGTGCGCAAGCCGGCGAAGTCTTTGGCAAACACAGTATCGATATTTTTGGCCTAAAGTTGTCTTATGAAAGCCTTGTTGCGGCTGTTATGACCCTGGCTATTTTAATTCTTTCAGAAATTATCCCGAAAACGATTGGTGCAAACAATTGGAAAAAACTTGCTCCTTTCACGGCCAAGTCATTGAACATTTTAGGTTATATCTTAAAACCATTTGTTTGGTTATCTAATTTGATTACTAAGAATCTCAAGAAAGATAAAAGCAAGTCTGTCTTTGGCAAACAAGATTTTGCGGCCATGGCCGATGTTATTAATGAAAGTGGAGAGATCACAAAAGATGAAAATGTTCTGATTCAGAACGTGCTCAAATTTGATGAGCTCACGGCCAAAGACGTGATGACGCCTAGAACAGTGGCCTTCATGGCGCAAGAAGATGAAAGTATCTCGTCATTTTATGAAGCAAAAAAACCAAGAGCCTTTTCCAGAATTCCAATCTATAGCGAAAGCAAGGATACTGTAACTGGAGTCATCCTGAAAGATGATCTTATGCAAAAACTCTTGGAAGGGGAAAATGACTTAAAGCTCAAAGATATTAAGCGCGAGCTCTTTATGGTCCCAGGATCAGTCACTCTAAGAAAAGTCTTCGAAGACCTCAACGAGCGCCAGGAGCATATTGCTATGGTCGTGGACGAATATGGAGGTGTCATGGGCTTACTGACCCTAGAGGACATTTTCGAGACCTTATTTGGCTTCGAGATTGTAGATGAAACCGACTCCATCACTGATCCTCAAAAATTTGCCCGACAGAAGTGGGAAGCTAGAGCTAGACGCATGGGCTTATTGGAAGAAGGCGAAAACGCAGAAAAAGAATAGGCTGTTAAATTCCCATTAAGCTTAATTTCTCATTATTAGCTGCACTTTAGTCAAACTATCTTTATATCACATCAATCAATTGCCATGAATAAAAAGAATTCCATATTAGATATCTTTCTTTGGATTTTGAGAATTGCAGTAGGCGGTCTCTTTATTTTTTCCGGACTTGTAAAAGCAAACGACCCTAAAGGTCTCGCTTATAAAATGGGCGAATTCTTTGAAGCTTGGGCAGGGAAAGATAATTTTCTTCCCGACCTCATGCATATGCTCAATGAATATGCCTTGCCTTTTGCCGTTATCATGATTGTTCTTGAAATTGTTGCAGGTGTTGCCTTAATTATTGGCTTTAGATTTAAATTATTTTCATGGATAATATTTCTATTGACGGCCTTCTTCACTTTCTTGACGGCCTATGTTCTCTTTTCTGGAAATATCAAAGCCTGTGGTTGTTTTGGCGATTGTATCCCATTGACTCCACAAGAGACCTTTACTAAGGATATCATCTTGATGGTTCTCATTACCATTCTACTGATTTTCCGAAATAGAATAAAACCCTTGATGAGTGCAAAATGGGGCACTTTCGAAATGATAGGTGTTACAGCATTAAGTTTATTTCTCATGCTCTATGTTTTGAGAAACCTTCCTGTGAAAGATTGCCTTGCCTATGCTGTCGGTAATAATATACAAGATGAAATGACTCCCGCGGATGACTATCAACCTGAAGAAAGAATGAGTTATTTCTACTATAAAAATTTAAAAACAGGTGAACGCCAAGAATTTGCTCAAGACAAAATGCCATGGCAAGACACCTTAACCTGGGCTTATGATACCTTAGCTAGAGAAGTTATTGTTTCTCCTGCAGTAAATGAACCCCGCATCAAAGATTTTAGCATTTCCAGTATGGATGGAATCGATCGTACGCAAGACATACTCAACTTCCCTGAAGACATCATGCTCGTTTTCATTCGAAATTTAGAAGATGCTAATTTGGGTAAAATTGATGACTTAAGAAAACTGATTGTTGATTGTAAAACTAAAGGCATCCCAATTTTAGGCCTTACCTCCGATAATGCTGAAATGGTATCGGCCTTCAAATCAAAACATAAGCTCGCCTTAGAGTTTTATAATATTGATGGGACAGAAGCTAAAACGGCGATTCGAACAAACCCTGGATTTATGTCTTTGAAAGGTGGGACTATTACGGGTAAATGGGGATTCGGTTCAACGCCCAAACTTTCTGATTTAAATATGTCCACGACTGGAATACCCGTCTTTTCGGAAGTCATAGAAGAAGAATTTGACGAGGAGTTTGAAGAGGATTTTGAGGAAGAGGCTCAGTAACATTCTTGGCAAAAAACTCGCTAACATATCCGCTAGGAGTTTCGTGAGTGCATCGAAGACTAAAGAATCAGATTATTGTAAGTTCAATATATGTCATTCGTCTTTTATGTAGACATGCTGTATTTTTATCCTCCAAATGACGCACACCCTAGAACCCAAGACTTGGATAGACAATTATGCAGATTATCTCTATAATTTCGCCATGTATCGAGTAAAAAATAGCGCCCTTGCTGAAGATCTTGTTCAAGACAGCTTTGTTTCTGCCTTTAAGGCTAGAGAGTCCTTTAGAGGAACTGCTAGCGAAAAGACATGGCTCACAACAATCCTTCGAAATAAAATCATCGATTACTATAGAAAAAGCTCGACCAAAATGCAGGTAAATATTTCTGCCCTAGGTGATGCCGCCGATTATTTTTTCGATACGAATGAAGATGAAGGAAGCGGAGCTTGGCGAGCAAATGCCGCTCCACAGAGCTTTCAGAGTGGCAAACTAGACCCTGCGGAACAGAGCGAATTGGCAGATATCATTAAAGACTGCTTCAGCAAACTTCCAGCAAACTGGAATAAAATATCAAGTATGAAACTTCTAGAGGAAATGGAAACGGAAGAAATATGTGAAATCAACCAAATAAGTAAAAGCAATTTTTGGGTTATTATTCATAGAGCAAAACTTCAATTGAGAAACTGCTTACAAATCAACTGGAAAGACCAATAATATGAAGCTGCTAAAAAAACTCATGATCAATTGCGAACGCGCTAGTTTTCTAACTACAAAGGAAGAGCTGGGCGCAAAATTGAGCTTCATGGAAAGATTTAACTTAAGAAGGCATGCCGCCATATGTGCTGTATGTACAGAGTTCAATAAACAATCAGAATTCATCAATAAATTAGTCAAAGAGGTATTTTCTTCAGATGGCAATCATAAAATGTCAGCAGAAAAGAAGGCAGAAATACAAGAAGAACTAGATAATATGTTTATTTAGCGTTGTGTTACGCTTTATTACAAAAAGACTACTGAACAGCTTGTTTGTCTTATTGGGCGTAGTTACTCTAGTATTCTTTCTATTCTTCGTCCTATTGCCCGCCGACCCGGCCCGCTTGACCATGGGACAGCGTTCTGATCAAGAAACAATAGACAATGTTCGAAAGGAACTTTATTTAGATAAACCAATACCTACACAATTTGCCTTATACCTCAATGACCTCTCTCCTATTGCCATTCATAAAAAAATAGAGAAGGATAAATATGAGTTCAAACAGATTGCCAGCTTAGGAGATAAAAAAACCTTGGCCATAAAGAAGCCTTATTTGAGAAGATCCTATCAATCCAAAATGAAAGTATGGGACTTACTTGTCGACGCCTTTCCTGGCACCCTAATTCTTGCTCTGCTCTCCATAGTCATTGCAACTGTTGTTGGAATTTTTCTTGGCATTATTGCCGCAATCAAACAAAATACGTGGATGGACACGGCAGCGATTTTCACCAGCGTACTGGGCATTTCTGCGCCTTCATTTTTTGCGGGTATATTGATTGCTTATTTATTTGGTTTCCTATTTAGTGAATGGACTGGCCTAAGCATTATTTCTCCACTTTGGGACTACGACCCAATTCACGGCAAACAGCTCGTCCTCAAAAGCCTCATCCTTCCAGTAATCACCTTGGCCCTAAGACCTATGGCCATCATTACTCAAATTACGAGAACGGCAATGCTAGATGTATTGAATCAAGACTACATCCGAACGGCATATGCTAAAGGCCTGAATAAGAAAGCGGTTATCTGGAAGCATGCGCTTCGCAATGCGCTCAACCCTGTAGTCACATCTGTTTCAGGCTGGTTCGCCGAATTACTTGCAGGCTCTTTCTTTATCGAATACATTTTTGGTTGGAAGGGAATAGGCAAAGTCACTGTGGACGCCTTAAACAAATTTGACTTCCCTATCGTGATGGGGAGTGTCCTTTTCACCGCTACGTTTTTTATCGTGATTAATGTGCTAGTAGACTTTATCTATGTTTGGATTGATCCTAGAATAAAGAATTACTGATTAGGCTTTCACCCTGCCTTTAAGAAACTTCCTTAGTATCCCATGTTGGGGTGCGAACAAAAAAGTAATAATGAATAAAACGCCCAAAACTGTGGTCATCGCTCCCGGAATAGAGCCATTAATTTCCCGAGCAAAATAATAACCCAACACAGAAGCTAAAACACCTATACCGACGGCATAAAGTATCATATGCTTCAAATTATCTGTCAGCAAATAAGCAGCAGCAGGAGGCACAACCAAGAAAGCGACAACGAGTATAGCCCCTATGGATTCAAAAGAGACGACAGTCACTAAGGAAACCATAGCCATCAATAGGTAATGCCAAAGTGCAATTGAGATTCCAATAGCCGACGCATAAAATGGATCAAAAGAAGTGAGCATGAATCCTTTGAATCCAAGCAGCACAACTAGCAAACAAAGTATAAAGACTACAGCAAGTATTAATATTTTGGACGGAATTTGAATCCCTCCTAGTGAGAAATCGGAGAGTTGCAAAGGCACAAATACAATTTCTCCATGTAAGACACAATCTGCATCGAGATCTACTTTATCTGCAAATAAGGTCAAGAGAATAATTCCAAGGGCAAATAGGAAGGTAAATACCATTCCGATGGCCGCGTCATTTTGCATTTTTGCTTTCTTACTAATCCATTCAATTAAAAATGTTGTGAAGACACCTAGAGAGGCCGCTCCAATAAGCATAGGTAATGAATCCCGTGTTCCACTAATCAAAAATGCGAGAACGATACCCGGAAGAACAGCATGAGAAATCGCATCACCTATCATGGCCATCTTTCTCAGAACAAGAAAGCAACCAAGCAGAGCGCAGCTAGCCGCAACAAGTGAAGCTGTCAATATGATCCAAAAATCAGCCATTGATTGTATTCTTATACGGGATGGGTTTATCGTGTGGGTCAGTCTCTGGAAAGCCTAACTCCTTCTCTAAAATTAATTCCATTTCGGGCGTGATAAAGTGCTCCAGTGATTCAGCACCTTCATGCACGTGATCAGCTTCCATGTGCAAATATTTGGACAAATACATTTCCCAAAGCCTGTGTAATCGAGCAATGCGCATCGCTTCATCTAGTCCAGCCTCCGTCAACGTCCATGCACCTCCATCTTCTTCAAGCATATCCTGCTTGCATAGTTGATTTAGCCCTTTCTTCAAATGAGCCTTATCAATAAAGCGTCTTTCTTGGAGAGCGTTTTGAGTCCGCGAACGACTGTAGTCACCATCTGCCTCTCCCAAATGAAAAAATATTTTTAGGATATTCTCTCTCAATGTTTCTCCTCTTTTTAATCGTTTCATTCTCTGCTTCATGAGCACTCCCCTTTCTGGCGCAAATAATATACTGATGAAAGCAATCACACTAATCGCCACTATAATCCATGGACCAGTAGGCATCTTGGGCGCCGCATAAGACACATAGGCTCCAAGAATTCCTGCAAGCGCTCCAAATGAAGCTGCAACCAAGATCATTTTACGCAAATCATTTGTCCAATATCTCGCTGCTGCGGCTGGTGTGATTAGCATGGCTGCCATGAGAACAACACCCACCGCTTGGATTCCAACGGCTATTGCTAAAACAGTGAGGGTAGACAATAGCACTTCGATCAGCTTAACGGGAAGTCCCAAAGTGGCTCCATAATCTTGATCAAAGGAAATAATTACAAACTCCTTGTACAATAAATAAACCGCTAAAACCAGCAGTAAGCAAACCCCAGCGATGAGGTAGACATCTTGCCCGACTAGAGAAGCTGCTTGCCCGAATAGAAAATTATTCAAGCCAGCCATTGCGGCATTACCTCCACTTTGAATGTATGTGAGCAGTAAAATACCAAAACCAAAAAAGACAGAAAGCACTAAACCGATGACGGTATCGGCTTTCAATCGAGACTTTCGGGTGATATAGTCGATTAAAAAAATGCTAATCCACCCGCTTATAAAAGCTCCTAAAAGAAGTATGAGTGGATTTTTGACTTGAATGAAAATGAAAGCTAAACAAATCCCGGGAAGGACAGAATGCGCAATGGCGTCACCAATCAATGACTTTTTTCGCAAGAAGGTGAAAGTTCCCACCGTGGATGTGCTTGCCCCCAATAAAACTACACCCAGTACGACCATGCGCACCGTGGAATCTTGTAGACTAATAAATTTTAAAAAGTCATTCATTAATTGGGATCCTTAATTGGCAACTCTTTTCTTCTGATAAAATTCGAAAGGCTATCCAGCAAAGTCAATTTCCCACCATAAGTCTCTTGCAATAATTCATTGGTAAAAACCTCATCCTTAGGTCCTGAAGCAATTAGACGCATATTAAGAAGGATAACCCAATCAAAATATTCAAAAGCACTTTGTAAGTCGTGATGAACAACCAAGATGGTTTTTTCTTCAGCCCTCATTTCTTGTAATAGAGCTAGAATCGAACTCTCGGCTGAAGCATCAACCCCTGCAAAGGGCTCATCCATCAAATAAAGCTCGGCTTGTTGCGCGAGCGATCTTGCAATGAAGACGCGCTGTTGTTGACCACCAGAGAGTTGAGCAATCTGACGTTTGTAATATTTTTCCATATTCACCTTGGCTAAGCATGACATCGCAATCTCCTTATCTTCCTTACTAACCCTATTAAATAGTCCTCTTTTGCCATATCTACCCATGAGCACAACATCCAAAACACTTGCAGGAAAGTCCCAATCAACACTTTCACGCTGTGGCACATAGCTCACCCGCTGCCTGACATCATCTAAGGCTTGGTCAAATAATTTGATTCGACCACTTTCGGTATCTAGGAGCCCCATTATGGATTTCAACAAGGTTGATTTCCCTGCACCATTTGGACCTATTATGCCCACCAATTTTCCTTTAGGTATGCTGAAATCGATATTCCATAGCACTGGATTTCTATCATAACTGACGGTCAAGTCATGCACTTCAACAACGGGATTTTCGGCTTGAATAATCATTTTAGAGCATTTACAAGTGTTCTCACATTAGCTTGAATCATTCCTATATAGGTTCCTTCTTCGCTCCCATCTGCACCCATGGCATCAGAATATAAGGTACCGCCGTTCTTGACTATATGGCCTTTATTCTTGCAACTCTCCATCACAGCTTCAATTTGTTTCTTGGAAACAGAAGATTCAACAAAGACCGCAGGAACTTTACGGTCTACCAAAAGCTTTACCATATTGATTCTATCCTTTAATCCCACTTCAGTCACTGTTGAAATTCCTTGAAGTCCTTTCACTTCAATATCATAGGCCTTTCCGAAATAATTGAAGGCATCGTGAGAAGTGACCATGAGGCGATTGTTTGCTGGAATTGAAGCCAATTCAAGTTTGACACTAGAATCTAGAGCTTGAAGTTTAGCAAAATATTGTTTGGCATTCACTTCGAACTCGTCTTTATGCTCAGGAAATGAGGCGACCAAGGCCTTTTCGACGGTTGCGACACAGGCGGACCACAAACTGACATGATGCCAAATGTGCGGATCGTATGTTTTTTCCTTTCCATCTGTATTTACGAGAAAGAGCGCGGCCTTATCCAAATCGCTACTCACGGCTTTGACCGCTTTTGACTGCGCTAAATTTTCGAACACATCTTGCATCTTCCCTTCAAGATGCAATCCATTGTATAGGATCAAATCAGCATCTTGAAGTGCTTTGAGATCTCCTTGGGTTGCTTTATAAAAGTGAGGGTCAACTCCGGGGCCCATCAATGAACGAACAGTCACATTCTCTCCAGCAATATTTCGGGCCATATCAGCAATCATTTGCGTAGTAGCCACAACACTTTTAGAACTTGCTTCATCCTGACTATCAACACTTTCACAAGAACACATAAAGCAAATTGCCAATAATAAGAAAACATAATTCTTCATACCTATCTAAATTAATTGTTAGTCTAGACTAACAATTTTAAAGGTACACTAAAAAAGCATGTATTGTTCCAATTCAATCAAGTGTTTCTTTGCTGGCAGACCACCAATATAGCCTCTCAACTTGCCATTCTTCCCCAGAATGCGGTGGCATGGAATTAGAATGGGCAATGGGTTCTTGCCGACTGCACTAGCAACAGCTCTTACTGCCCCTCGTGCTCCTAATGACTGTGTCAAAGCGGAGTAGCTCTTAAACTGACCGAAGGGAATCTCTTGAACTTTTTTCCAGACATTCATTTGGAACTCCGTACCGCTAAAATCCAAGGGAATATCAAATTCTCTCCTTGATTGATTAAAGAACTCAATGAGTTGCTCTTTAGTATGCGTGATCAAATCGTTTTCATCGGCTTTCTTTTTCTCTCCCTTCAAAAAGTTAACTGCAATCAAGGCTTCATCATTCGCATGAAGTTCTAAGATGCCTACTGGAGCATGATAATATCCTATGGCCATACTCCTTAAAATTAATCACTATAGATAAGCTCCCGAAATGTAATTTCGCGACTATATGAAAGAAGTGGTGGTTAGCGGCATTCGAAGTACAGGATACCTTCATCTTGGAAATTACTTTGGTGCCATCAAGAATTACATACGCATGCAAGAAGAATATAATTGTTTCTTTTTTGTTGCTGATTATCATGCGCTTACGACTCTGCCGGACCCTAGTACGCTCAAGGAGAATGTTTATCGTGTTATTGCTGAGAATGTGGCTTCGGGATTAGATCCGCAAAAAGCAGCCATTTATGTTCAAAGTGATTTGAATGAAATCCCAGAGCTGTATTTATTATTAAATATGCTAGCCTATAAAGGTGAACTGGAAAAAACGGCCTCCTTTAAAGACAAGGCGCGTGCTCAACCAGATAATATAAACGCGGGCTTGCTCACCTACCCTACGCTCATGGCTGCCGATATCATCATACATCGCGCATCAAAGGTGCCTGTCGGCAAGGACCAAGAGCAACATTTAGAAATGACGAGAAACTTTGCCAAAAGATTCAATCATAGATATGGCGATTTGTTCCCAGAACCTACTGCCTTCAATTTTGGAGAAGACTTAGTAAAGATTCCAAGTCTTGATGGAAAAGGGAAAATGAGCAAGAGTGAAAATGAAAACGCAACAATCTACTTGAATGATACGGATGAGAAGATTAGAAAAAAGATTATGAAGGCGAAAACAGACTCTGGTCCCACAGAAGCGGGAACCCCAAAGCCTGATTATATCCAAAACATTTTTCATCTCTTGGAGCTAGTCTCCAGTGAAGAGGTGTATGCAGACTTTGAGAAGGCCTATCAAGGCTGTGAAATTCGTTACGGCGATATGAAAAAACAATTGGCGGAAGACATGATAAAATTTGTTACGCCCATTCGAGAAAAAGCTGAAGCGTACGGAAAAGACATCCCATTCATAAAAAACATTATGAAAGAGGGGAAAGAAAAGGCTAAAGAGAGTGCCTCCAAAACTTTGGAAGAAGCCAGAAAATTAATTGGCATCTCCTATTAAATTCTAAGAATATCGCGAGTTTTAGACATTATTGTTTAGATTAGCGACTTAGTCCGAAGCAGAGATGGCCAAAAAAAAAGCAGCAAAAAAAACCGCTAAGAAAAGTAGCAAGAAAAACATTAAGCATGTTGCAATTGCAGGTAATATAGGAGCGGGTAAAACAACCCTAACCAAAATTTTAGCGAAGCATTTTAATTGGACTCCAAACTATGAAGATGTAGAAAACAATCCTTATTTGGACGATTTCTATAAGGATATGCACCGTTGGAGCTTTAACCTTCAAATCTATTTTCTAAATAGTAGGCTCAAACAATTGGTTGAAATTAGCAAGGGCGACACCACCGTAATTCAAGACAGAACCATATACGAAGACGCGAAGATATTTGCGCCTAACCTTCACGAGATGGGACTCATGACCAAAAAGGACTTTTCCAATTATCAAGGCTTTTTTGAAACATTGAAATCGATGGTGAATCCGCCTGACTTGCTTATCTATTTGCGCGCGAGCGTACCAACACTTGTAGGTCAAATTCAGAAGCGTGGTCGTGATTATGAAGAGAACATTCGTCTCGACTATCTAAAGCGATTGAATGAGCATTATAACAGCTGGATCGAGAATTACAAAGACGGGCGACTGCTCATCATCGATATTGACAAGACCAATTTTGCTGAAAAAAAGGAAGATGCTGCCAAGGTCATCAATCTTGTCAATGCCGAAGTCAATGGCTTATTCTAAATAGCAATAGTTTTCTTCAAATATTTGCTTAACTTTAATATAAACAGCATCTTTTTATGAAAAGAAAAACTAGAGCATCAGTATTGATTTCTATGGCCTTATTAGGTTATATGGCCCTAAATATATCCTTTGGAAATTTTGGTCCTCCTCCGAATAATTCTAGCAACAACGGCTGTTCTTGTCATGGAGCGCCTAATGGTGCAACGACTGTAACCATAGGTGGTTTGCCAGCTGGCGGATATACTCCAGGTGGACCTGCTCTTCCGATTACATTGACGGTGGCTAATCCAGGTCAATCAAGAGCTGGTTTTGCTCTTTCAGCAACCGGTGGCTCTTGGTCCAATACTGGCGGCGGGGCTACGATCAATACGGGTAACCCTCTCGAGATTTATCATTCGATGAAGCAACCAATGGTTGGTGGCTCTAAAGTCTTCACGGCCGATTGGACTCCACCAGCAACTGCTAGTGGAACTATAGCATTTTCTGCTGCAGGAAATGCAGTGAATAATAATGGTGGTTCTGGAGGCGATACATGGAATACCACATCAGGCGCTGTCGCTCTACCGGTCGATTTTCTTTCTCTAGAATTGATTCCGTTCAAAGGTGCAGTAAAAATTGAGTGGTCAACGGAAAATGAACAGAATATTCTTCACTACGAAATTCAACGAAGTGAAAATGGAATTGAATTCGAAACTATTGGATCCATGAATGCAAACAATGTTGAAACGAAGTCTGATTATACATTCACTGACAGACAAACCCAAGAAGGCAATGAATATTTCTTTAGAATAAAGGAAGTAGACATCAACCGTAAATTTACCTACTCTCCTACCAAGTCAATTAGACTCTCTATAAGTTCTAATTCAATTTCAATCTACCCGACCATTGTTCAAGACAACAAACTGAATTTTACAGGAATAGACAATTTTGAAAATTTGAATTTTGTCCTTATGGATTTAAATGGTAAAATAATTCAAAAGAATGTTTTGAATTCAAATTCTATCGTCCTCGAACAACAGCCTAGTGGGATATACTTCGCGAACATTTTAAGATCTGGAGAAACGCTAAGAAGCACTAAAATATTCATCAAATAAAAGAAAAAATAAAAAATAAAAAAGGAGGGCTTTGCCCTCCTTTTTTATTTAGTTTCTTTGACTACTTCTTGTTCTGATTGAGTTTATACCATTTGCCTCCGTCATTATTTCTAAAAATCTTATAAGTAATATTTAAGTTGGCCATTATATATCCATCATCGTTTGAAGGTGTTCCTCTTTGAGTTCCAGCTTTGGGAGGGACTCCATCATAAGACGCTAGCTCATCTCCTCTAAAAGAAAGATCGGCAGAAGCTTCACCATTCTCAATCTTCAATTGATCAAAATCAACATAGTTGCCACTTACATCGTCTAAATAATCCGTAAAAGTTTTACGCCATCCTATTTCAAAAGCACAAACAAGATTATCCTTCAAGTGAAACTTTAGACCAATATTGACCGGTATGGCAATTTGCGTGAGACTATATTTTGGATTAGGATTTAGAGAACTCCCTTGACCTTCAGTTCCCAATGGTTGCAAATCCATCCACTGTCCAAGATATTCCGCTTGGGGATTAAAACGAAATATTGCAATACCTGTCGAAAAATATGGTGCAAAATCTATATAATTTCTTTCTTTTAAATTTTGACTGTGGTATCCAAAATTGAACAAGTTAAACTCACCCATTAAGGCTACTTCAGCAATCGAAGATTTAAAATTCAAATTTCTTGTTTGGCGCCAAGCAATATCTGATCTAGAATCGTCACCTTGAATTTGTCCATAGACAAAATTTAATCTTGCCGCAAAACGAGAATTGAAATTGTATTTAGCTTGTAATCCGAGATTGAAAGAAGGTGTGCCGAATTTCAATGTTTTTTCTTGAAGGTCTCCTAAATAAGAACTCAATCCTAATTGTCCTCCAAATTCAGCACTCTTCTGAGCAAATGAAAGACTCGTGCAAAACAAGAGCACGATGAGTAGGTTTAAATGTTTTCTCATATTGCAAAAGTAAAGCAACTAAACATTAAAGCGAAAATGCATTATATCCCCATCTTGTAAAATATACTCCTTCCCTTCTATCCTTAATTTACCTGCGTCCCTACAGGATGCTTCAGAGCCAAGGTCCACAAAGTCTTGATAAGCAATAGTTTCCGCCTTTATAAAGCCTTTTTCAAAATCAGTATGTATCACTCCAGCGGCTTGAGGAGCCTTCCAGCCCCGTCCAATAGTCCATGCTCGAACTTCTTTCTCACCTGCGGTAAAATAGGTAATGAGGTCTAAAAGATTGTATGCACTTCGAATCAATCGGTTAAGCCCGGGCTCTTCCAATCCATATTCTTCGAGAAACATACTTCTATCATCTGCTTCTAAAATGCTTATTTGAGACTCAATGCTATTGTTCATCACGATGACCTTATTGCCTTCATCTTGAACATTCTCTTCTAAGGCTTTGGAAAATTTATTTCCCGAAATCATACTTTCTTCGTCTACATTGGCAACGTAAATCACCTTTTTTGTAGATAATAGAAACATATCATATATGAGCTCTTGTTCAGATTCGCTTAAGTCGAGAGTTCTTATGTTTTGACCACTTCCAAGATGCTCTTCGCAGCGGTCTAGAACCGCTAAAAGTTCCTTGGTCTTTGGATCGCCCGTCTTGATTAGTTTTTTAGCGCGCTCCTTGCGCTTCTCGACACTTTCTAAATCTTTGAGTTGCAACTCAGTTTCAATAATTTCTTTATCTCCTATTGGATTAATTTCCCCTTCCTCTCTTAAGATATTTTCATCTTCAAAACATCTAATGACGTGGACAATGGCATCAACTTCACGGATATTGGCAAGAAATTTATTTCCAAGCCCTTCCCCCTTGCTCGCTCCTTTTACCAAGCCTGCGATATCGACAAACTCAATTGAAGTGGGCAATACCTTTTGAGGTTTCACCAGATCTGCCAACTTTTCTAAACGTTCATCAGGGACATTCACGATGCCAACATTGGGCTCTATGGTACAAAAACGATAGTTACTCGCTTGTGCATTTTCTTGTTGACTCACTGCATTAAACAGTGTTGATTTACCTACATTGGGCAATCCTACAATTCCTACTTTTAAAGACATATCGGCTGCAAATATATTAGCTCTTTAGCTTATCCGAGACAATATGTATATCTCGTTGTGGATATGGTATTTTTATTCCGTTCTCGGCAAAAGCTTCAAATATACTATAGCGTATATCACTTTTTATTTCCTCAGAGATAAAGCCCTTCCTACTCCAAAAGAAGAGTTCAAAATGAAGCCCAGACTCTCCAAATTCAGCGAATCGTACATTGGGTTCGTAATTCTTTGTTTTAGTAACCACTGATGGATTCTCTTCAGCGCAGGTCTCCAGGATTTGGGTAACTTTTCTTGGGTCAGCATCATATGAAGCAGAAACATTGATCACGAATCGACGGATATTTTGGTTATGGCTCCAATTGATCACATTCTCCGTTACGAATTTATGATTAGGCACTATCATGTTCACCCCATCCCGATCAAGAATGACCGTATGTCTAAGTTTAATAGTGTGTACTCTACCTACATGTCCATCAACTTCTATGATGTCACCCAATTCGACAGGACGTTCAAAAAGAAGAAAAAGACCAGAAACTAAATCAGAAAAGATATTCTGAAGCCCCATCCCGATTCCAACCAATAAGGCCGCGGAACCAACGAGAAGAGCATTTACATTTACCCCAAGGACTTCTAAAGAGAACACGATTGCTAGTACATAAAGGATGTACTTTAAAATGAGGAAGAAACTTGCTCTGCTGCCGTACTCAGGGCTCGTTTCGTTACGACCACCAACAACAACACGTTTGATAATTCTAATAAATAACCATGAAAAGAAAATGATGAGAACCACAGTCAAAATAGTTCCAGGTGTCAAGGAGTGATTTCCAACAGAAAATATCTTAAAATTTAGAAACTGATCTAAGGGTTCCAATCTATCATGTAGATCAGACACTTTGGTTTCCATATGTTGGGAGGAGTCCGTTTGCATTTATGGCATAAATGTAGTAAAAATGAGACGAGCACTAGCCATTGAGATGAACAAAGCTCAAATTCAAATGAAATGAACCCAAAAGGTCTGATTTTTCTGTTGCCTATATGAAGTTGAACTTGTGGAGGATATCGGATTCGAACCGATGACCCCTTGCATGCCATGCAAATACTCTACCAACTGAGCTAATCCCCCATTTTATTTTTAGTCCAAGACGATGGATGACCCTCACGTCCTACGGGACAATCTACCTCCCGATAACTATCGGGAGAGCTAATCCCCCATTTTATTTTTATTCCAAGACGATGGATGACCCTCACGTCCTGCGGAACAATCTACCTCCCGATAACTATCGGGAGAGCTAATCCCCCATTTTATTCTTATTCCAAGACGATGGATGACCCTCACGTCCTGCGGGACAATCTACCTCCCGATAAATATCGGGAGAGCTAATCCCCCATTTTATTTTTATTCCAAGACGATGGATGACCCTCACGTCCTACGGGACACTCTACCTCCCGATAACTATCGGGAGAGCTAATCCCCAATTTTATTTTTATTCCAAGACGATGGATGACCCTCACGTCCTGCGGAACAATCTACCTCCCGATAACTATCGGGAGAGCTAATCCCCCATTTTGTAATGAAGACAAATATAGTAGCAGTAAATATTTTAGAAAAATGTACTTTTACGTTATGAGTAAATCCATAAAAGATCAACTCCTGCGTTATTTCTACTTGAAAAAAAGAGCTCCAGATGAAACGCACAATACGAATATGAAATTGATGCATGGAATGAACCGCATCTCTATTTTCATCTTTCTCATCGCCATAGGAATTATGGTCTATCGCTTACTCACCAGATAATTGTGAATAGAGGCAGCAGCATTTTTTGATGCATCTGCCTTGCCCAAGCTTGATCTTATTGTTGAATATTCACTCAACATCTCTTGAGGTGCATTCAACAGCTTATCCAATTCCAACTTCAAATTCGCTCGATTAAAATCATCTTGAATCAACTCACGCACAACCTCTTTCTTCGCCAATAGATTTACTAAAGAAATAAAAGGAACCTTGATGAGACGCTTGGCAATTTGCACAGAAGCCCCACTTCCCTTATAACAAACAACTTGAGGAATCTCATAGAGCATGGCTTCTAGAGTAGCTGTTCCTGAAGCCACCAGAGCTGCTTTCGTCTTCTTTAGGAGTGCGCCCTTATTCACCTCCAACTTCACTCGACTCTCTTTTACAAATCGCTCATAATAGGCTGCACTCACATTGGGCGCTTTAAGAATGCTAAATTCCATTGAGGGGAAATCGTCTAATACAGTGAGCATAATAGGCAATATCGCCTCAATCTCCTGCTTCCGACTTCCTGGAAGCAAGGCGATGCAATTTTCCTTCTCAGAGGAGTCTCCATAATCTATCTCTTCTAATAAAGGATGGCCCACATATTCGACATCTAATCCTCTTTCGGCAAACCAGTCTTTTTCAAAAGGCAAAATGCATAGGAGCTTATCCGTATGAGCCTTAAGTTTCTCGACCCGATTTGCTTTCCATGCCCATGCTTGAGGAGCGATATAATAAATAACCCTATAACCCTTCGCCTTTGCCCATTTAGCTAATCGCAAATTGAATCCTGGATAATCTACTAAAACAATGACGTCCGGCATAAAAGATTCAATCGACGCTTTCACCTCTTTAAAGTTCTTCAAAATAGTTCTGATATTGGCAATGACCTCAATGAAGCCCATAAAGGCGAGCTCCTCTATATGCTTGTGAACCGTCATCCCGGCCTCTTGCATAGAGTCGCCACCCCAACCCTCAAAATTGGCCTCCGCATCTAAATGCTTCAGCGAATTAATCAATTTAGCTGCGTGCAAATCACCGCTAGACTCTCCTGCAAGTATCCAATATTTCACCTTAGAATAAATTCGTTTTCCATCCAACGATTAAAATGGCAAACAAGCCCACAGCAATGAAGGTGCCGTATAATGACTTATAAAGTTTTCTATTTTTAAAGAAGGTAAATAAGAAGATGCAAGTAATCAGCGCCAAGGATAAAGTGCTGGAAGCGAAACTCTTATTTGACTTCAATTCAAACATAAATTCACTAAATTCTAGCCCTCGCGGCATCCATCGAATAACATACAGAAATAGCACCCCAAAGAGTGGCGCTGCAATCCCAGTTAATAGTCCAAAAAAATAATTATCCCGATTCATAATTTCAAAGTTAATATGCTCGTCAAACTTATGCGAAAAGCAGCTAAAACTACTCTATATTTGCTGCCTAAATCCATCTGAATGAGTAACGGACATTTTTCATTTTCATTGCCCACAAATGAAGTGGTCAAAAGTTTTGCTAAAGGAAGCCCAGAAAAAAAATTATTAAAAGCCGCTTTAAAGAAGGCTAAGTCTCAAAGCCTTGACATCCCTATGTATATCGATGGCAAGGAGGTTCGCACTGGAGATACTAAAAGTATTCACCCTCCACATGAAACAAAGCATTGTTTGGGTCACTTTCATAAAGGAAATGAAAAGCATGTAAAAGACGCTATTCGTGCAGCCCAAAAAGCCAAAAAGAAATGGTCTGCACTTCCATGGGAACAACGCGCAGCCATTTTCCAAAAGGCGGCTGATTTAATCGCAGGAAAGTATCGTTCTGAAATGCTCGCAGCAACTATGCTCGGACAAAGTAAAAATGCTTTTCAGGCGGAAATTGACTCTACTTGTGAGCTGATTGATTTTTTACGATTCAATGTTCACTTCTTGAGTGAAATATATAAGCAACAACCTGTTTCTTCTGCAGGCTCGTACAACAGAATGGAATACCGCCCACTAGAAGGTTTTGTATTGGCGATTACACCCTTCAACTTTACTGCGATTGGTGGAAACTTGCCAACTTGCGTGGCAATGTGTGGAAATACCGTCGTTTGGAAACCAGCAGAAACCCAAATTTATTCTGCTCAAGTTTTCATGAAAATATTAATAGAAGCCGGCTTACCTGCAGGCGTCATCAATATGATTTACTCTCCAGGAAAAACAACTGCAGACATCTGTTTTGAACATAGCGACTTTGCGGGTGTTCACTTTACAGGTTCTACTGGAGTCTTTAATTCTATGTGGACTAAAATTGGTCAGAATATCAACAACTATAAAAGTTACCCTAGAATCGTTGGAGAAACTGGCGGGAAAGATTTTGTAATGGTACACCCTTCAGCCCATGTAGATGAGGTGGCCACTGGATTGGCTCGTGGAGCCTTCGAATTCCAAGGTCAAAAATGTAGTGCTGCATCTAGAGCCTATCTCCCAAAGAGTATGGCCAAAGAAGTCAAAAAGAAATTGATTGAACAAATGCAGAGCATGAAAATGGGCCCTGTGGACGACTTTAGAAATTATATTACTGCAGTTATAGACGAAAAGGCATTTGACAATATTGCTAATTATATTGATGGTGTGAAGAAAGAAAAGGGAAGTAAGATTCTCCAAGGAGGCGGCTACGATAAATCAAAAGGTTACTTTATAGAGCCTACTCTTATAGAGGCCAAGAACAATCAAGCCACAACCATGTGCGAAGAAATTTTTGGGCCTGTTCTCACGATTCATATTTATGAAGACAAGGACTTTTCTAAAATGTTGAATGTGGTCGACAAGACTTCGCCATATGCTTTGACAGGTTCCATCTTTGCTGAAGATCGATATGCAGTGAATGAAGCCCTAACGAAATTAGAGCATAGCGCTGGAAACTTTTACATCAATGACAAACCTTCTGGAGCTGTTGTAGGCCAACAGCCTTTTGGTGGTGCTCGCGCAAGCGGAACAAATGATAAGGCCGGTTCACCATTAAATCTTTACAGATGGTTGAGCCCTAGAACCATCAAAGAAACTTTCAACACCCCAACAGAATATGGATACCCCTTCTTAGAAGAAAAGTAAATGCAATTCGTAAAAAAATATTGGTGGAAAATTATTACCGTGATCTTGATGTCATGGGTCATCGTTGGCGGACTCGTCTACCCTATTCCTGATCTGCCTGTATTGAATGAATCTGCCCGTAATTTATTCTTTCATGTACCCATGTGGTATGTAATGTTGATCTGTTTTTTTACATCAACTGTTTATGCGGTTCTCTACTTAAACAATCCAAAAGAACATTACGATGCCATTTCATTGAGTCTGATTAAAGTCGGACTTCTATTTGGCGTCATGGGATTGACTACAGGTATGTTGTGGGCCAGCGGAACTTGGGGAAGCCCTTGGAATAATGACCCAAAACAAGTGGGTTCTGCACTCACCTTACTGACCTATGCTGCTTATCTCGTTCTCCGAAATACAGTGCGCGATAAAAATAAGGCTCCCAAACTTGCCGCAGTCTACAATGTATTTGCTCTTGCATTAATAATTCCTTTACTCTATATTATTCCATCAAGGCTAGAAGGATTGCATCCTGGATCGGTCGAAGATGATGTATTAGCTGCAATGAAAGGACAAGCCAGTTCTTTTAAGGCAGTGAGTTTACCTGCTTTTTTAGGATGGGTTATGCTCGGCTTGTGGATATTTGACATTCGATATAGAATTGAAAAACTGATAATGAAACGCAATGAAATTTAAAGCAGTCATCGCCTTTTTGGCTAGTATATGCTTAAGCCTTTGGGCCTATGGGCAGGAGCAGGCGCAAGAATTGCCCAAAACAAACTATCTCACGCAAAATGGACGAATAAACCTTGTTGTATTCGCCCTCACAATTATATTTGTTGGCATCATTCTATATTTAATTCGACTGGAACGCAAACTCAATAAATTAGAAAAAGAAAATTCATAAAATTTATGGCAAATCACTACAGCTTCTTTAAAAGCGTTGAACGAAATTTTGACAAAGCCTCAAAATTTACGAAAGTGGACAAAGGCATACTCGATCAGATCAAAGCCTGTAATTCTGTTTACGGAATGAAATTTCCCGTAAGAGTTGGCAAGAAAATTGAAGTCATTGAAGCCTATAGAGTGCAACACTCTCATCACAAACTTCCAGTAAAAGGTGGCATACGTTATAGTATGGATGTAAATCAAGATGAGGTCATGGCCTTGGCTGCCTTGATGACCTATAAATGTGCAATCGTAAACGTTCCTTTTGGTGGAGCGAAAGGTGGTATCAGAATTAATCCACGTTCATACAGTGAATACGATTTAGAAAAAATCACGCGTCGCTATACCGCTGAATTGGTCAAGAAAAATTTTATAGGTCCTGGAATTGATGTTCCTGCGCCTGATTATGGAACAAGTAGTCGGGAAATGAGTTGGATTGTTGATACCTACTCTTCACTCCGACCTGGAGAAGTGGATGCCATGGGTTGTGTTACGGGCAAGCCGGTAACTCAAGGTGGTGTACGCGGAAGAACAGAAGCAACAGGGCTTGGAGTATTCTACGGCATACGTGCCATGTGTAATGACGAGAAAGTCATGACAAAATTGGGCTTAGACGTTGGCGTTGATGGTAAGACAGTTGTCATTCAAGGTTTGGGTAATGTTGGATACCATGCAGCAAAATATTTCCATGATGCAGGAGCAAAAATTATTGCGATTGCTGAGTACGAAGGTTCTATCACGAATCCAAATGGAATTGACATCAAAAAATTGGCGCTGCACAGACGTAAAACAGGATCTATTCTAAAATTCCCAGGCTGTAAGGATATTAAAGACAATACGGCTGCATTGGAAGTCCCATGTGACATCCTCATACCCGCGGCCCTAGAAAATGTAATCAATAAGTCGAATGCAAAACGCATCAAGGCTAAAATCATTGGTGAGGCGGCCAATGGCCCATTGACTCCAGAAGCAGATACTATCTTAAATAAAAAAGGCACGGTGATTGTTCCTGATATGTATATCAATGCAGGCGGAGTTACAGTAAGTTATTTTGAGTGGTTGAAAAACCTAAGCCACGTTCGATATGGCCGTTTGGAAAAGCGCTTCAGTGAAAACACCAACAATAATTTGCTTGCTGCCTTAGAAAAATCGACTGGCTATACTTTTAATAAAAAGCAGAGAGAGATGTTGACTCATGGCCCAGACGAGGTTGATTTGGTCTATTCAGGGCTAGAGGACACCATGATCAGCGCCTATGAAGAAATCAGAGATATTTGGATGCGTTCTAAGCGAATTGAGGATATGCGAACAGCGGCTTTTGTCAGTGCAATCAATAAAGTAGGTCTTTCTTATGCTGAACTGGGCATTTTCCCATAATCGCCCCTAAAATATCATTCTAATGGGCATAGAATTGTCAAAAGATAGCATACCTTTGCCCTCCTAAAATTAATGTCATGCAGGATGCAGTAAAATTCGTTCAAGAGAATATGTCAAGAGGTAATGAACTACCATCGTTCAAGGCTGGAGACAATCTAACAGTGAGCTACAAGATCATTGAAGGCTCTAAAGAGCGTATTCAGTCTTTTAAAGGAGATTGTATAAAAGTGCAAGGAATCGGTGGAACGAAAACCTTCACCGTGCGTAAAATCAGCGAAGGAATTGGCGTAGAGCGTACATTCCCATTGAGTTCTCCTAATTTGACTGATGTAAAAGTCAATAAAGTAGGTAAAGTAAGACGTGCAAAACTTTACTATTTGAGAGAAAGACAAGGCAAGAAAGCGCGTATTAAAGAGAGAAGAGCAAAATAAAATATAATAATATTTATATATAAGGCCTTTTATTCTGAGAATAGAGGGCTTTTTTAATTTGAACTATTAACACTTGGCTGTTGGTATTGAGTTAATCATATATTAATTTTGTAGTACATATAAACTACGATGGTAAACAATACACTACTTGCAATTGGAGCTCCACAAATCGTTCTGATCGCCTTGGTTGTTCTTCTTCTCTTCGGAGGAAAGAAAATTCCAGAATTAATGAGAGGACTTGGAAGAGGACTTAAAGAATTCAACGATGCTAAGGACACGGTTAAGAACGATATAGAGTCTTCACTCAAAGAGGAATAATCAAGAAGAATAAACGGAGAATGAGTAAATAAATACTCTTTACTTTGCCGTTTATTTAACTTATTTTACAGGCATTTAAACCATCCAAATCATATCTTTTACATTGTAAGTGAAGACGTCTACTAAATATATCCTTTTAGCCAGCTTAATCTGCTTGGCAAGTTTTGCCGATGCCCAAATTATGGCAGACGCTTCTGAATCATTTCACACTTTCCCAGATAAAAAGAAGAAAGGCAAAAAGGAAAAAGATGAACAAGTAAAAATCATCAGTGGAAAAGACACTAATCTTATTCCTAAATCGGCAAATATTCAACGTTACCCAAGACCTGAGCAAGCTGTCGCCAAGACACCAGCTAAATCTAGTGTGGATAGTTCAAGGTTTGTGCGCAAGGTTTATAAAGTAGTTGATAAGAGAAACCCTCCCGTTAGTTATAGAAATATTTCGGTGAGCCCAGCAGTCTACGGAAAGCATTCGAATGAAATCATACGTTATGTGCGTAATTACCATTCTAGTCATGGTAAGAAAATATACAGAATTAAAAGAGCACATCGATCTCACTTTGCCTTCATCGATAATGTGTTCAAACGAAAAAGAATTCCTGTTGATTTAAAAGCCTTAGCGGTTATTGAATCGGCCATGATATTTGATGCGACCTCTAAAGTAGGCGCGAGAGGCCCTTGGCAATTTATGCCAGCCACCGCTCGAAATTGTGGTTTGCGTGTAGACGATAAAGTAGATGAGCGTATAGATTTTTTCAAAAGCACTCATGCTGCAGCAAGATATTTGAGTCGTGTAAATAAAATGTTCAATGGCGATTGGCTACTCACCGTTGCTGGTTATAATTGGGGTCCAGGAAATATTACTCGCTCACTCAGAAAGGTGAAGGGAAATAGCTTTTGGGATATTAAACATCTCTTACCTCGGGAAACGAGAAACCACGTGATGGCCTTCATTGCAACGGCTTCTTATATGGATCCTAAATCCAATGTTCTATCTCTAGGAAAGGCTCCTTACAAAATCACCGCTCCTGGAGCAAACTTCAATTCATTTTCCCGCAACTACACTAAGGAAATTAAATACGGCGAACCCAATAAAGCAGAAGATGGAAAAGTGGTTATAAAATTCGTTGAAGGTGCACCAAAGATTGCCCCCGGCGAAGAAGATGATATTGCAACCTTGAAAATTAAAGGCTCTTACCACCTAAAGGTCATTGCCATGCAATTGGATGAAGATTTAAGTAGACTCAACCGATGGAACCCTGATTTCAATGAGAAGGTTAAGAAATCAACCGATGCCATTTATTTGCGCATCCCAATTGATAAGTTGGAGACCTTCATTCTTAAGAAGGATAAAATCAATGCCGAGTCCAGAAAATTACTAAAGTAAAATGGCGCGCTGGTTTATTGCACTCGCCTATAAAGGAAGTGCCTTTGCCGGATTTCAAAAACAAGATAAAGAACTCACCATACAAGGTGAAGTCGATAAAGCCCTCAAGGTCTTATTAAAAGAAGACATCAAAACGAGCACATCAAGTCGTACTGATGCTGGTGTGCATGCCCTCAAGAACTATTTGCATTTTGACTTCGAAGGAACTATCCCAACTTCCGCGGACTATGCACTCAATGGAATTCTACATCAAGACATTCGTATACTATCGGTAGAACAAGTAGCTGATGATGCACACACACGCTTCGATCCTATTGGTCGGAAGTATGCCTATAAAATTATTCGAGACAAAGACCCTTTCTTAAGGGAAACAGCTTTTCACTATCCGCATGAAGTGAATCTCGACTTAATGAATGAAGCCTGCCAATTGCTTTTGCAGACGAAAGACTTTGAGAGTTTTTGCAAAAAGAATACAGATGTAAAAACGACTTTATGCAGTTTAAGTCATTGTGAATGGAGCGTGCAAAAAGACCATCTTCTTTTTGAAGTGCAAGCCAATCGTTTTCTGCGTGGCATGGTCCGAGGATTGGTAGGCACCACATTGCGGGTGGGTCGAGAGCAATACTCCTTAGAAAAATTCCAAGACATTATAAACGCCAAGGATTGCACGGCAGCAGATTTTGGAGCACCCGCTCACGGACTCTGTTTAGAAGAGGTTGTTTTTCCGGAAAATTATTTTGCGTAATATGACGAATCCAAATTAGGATTGGCTTGTTCGTTGGCCTCTATCTCATCAAAAGAAGAAAGAATATCACAAGCTCCTTTGCGCACGCAAATAGAATGTTCGTAGTGAGCAGCATATTTACCGTCTCGCGTTTTGATAGTCCATTGGTCATCATCGCAATAAATATCTCGAGGCCCTAGAGTAATCATAGGCTCTACTGCAATGACTAAGGCATCCTGCATTTTTATGCCTGTACCTCGACGACCATAGTTGGGTACCTCAGGATCTTCATGCAGCTTGCGCCCCACTCCATGCCCTGTGAGTTCACGTACCACTCCATATCCATGCTTCTTGAAAGTGTGTTCTTCAATCGCAAAGCTTACATCCCCTATCCTATTGCCCACAACAGCCATTTCCAAGCCTTTGTAAAGGCTTTCCTTGGTCACCCGCAGCAAATCCTTCACCTCCTGTGGCTGTTCGCCTATAGCATAAGTGTAGGCACTATCGCCAACAAATCCATTCATATCAACGCCGATGTCAATGCTGATGATGTCGCCATCTTTAAGCTCCTCCTCATTGGGAAAGCCATGAACAACAGCATCATTCTTACTCATACAGCAAGCGAAAGGAAATCCATTATAGCCTTTGAAAGCAGCCTTGGCTTTGTGGTCTGCGATGAATGAATCGGCCAAATTATTCAAGTGAAGCGTTGTTACTCCAGCCTTCAATTCTTTACAGAGCATAGCATGAGTTGCAGAGACCAAAAGATTGCTTTGGCGCAAGAGTTCTACTTCTTCATCGGTCTTATAATAAATCACGACTGCAAAGCTATTTCATATCTTTGAAAAGATGAATAAGAAGATCCTCTATCTATTGCTAGCCGTTGGAATAGGCATTTTCGCCTTGAAAAAATTAGAGACATCCTCAGATGGTCCCCAAGTAGATGAAGAGAATCTTGAGATTTTACTTTATGGCGAATTGGGCACGGACGAGGAGCTTCAGAACGAAATTGCCGAGGGCTATGGTTTTCAATTTAATCGTGTGGCGGGCTGTGAAATCACGGCGAGTTTATGTGATAGTGTGGAACGAATCAATGCAGTTGTGGAAGAACGACTCTTGGAGCGAAACGGCAATGATTGGAAAGAGACTTTTCAAAAGGACTTTGATGAAGCTTTGGTCTTAAAGAATAAGGCAAAGGAAATTAAGATGCATTGAGAGGCTTGGCTTTGTCTTTCTTGATATGAAGTGCAGATACACGTAGTTTCATTGTTGTTTGTGCGTACTACGCCCAGACGGGGGCTTCCCTTAGCTATCCCTTTTTCTTCTCGTTATCTAAGCACAAGAAGCAACCCGCAAAGCTATTCCACTTGTTCTTGCGCTAGTGACACCTTGTTTTGCGCTAGTTTTTCTTGCCAAAAACATGAATAGGTCCGTCATCACTTCCTGAGTACATAAATAACGAATCATATCTTAGGTTGTAAGAAGAAAAATAATTTATGCCAGCGTTCAGCACGTATTTCCCGCCTAAGCCATTCCCACCTGCTGAATCTGTTTTTTGTTTTTTGGCAAAAATCGTATCTGAATTAAGGTAATAGTAAAGACTATCCGGAGTAAGCACTAAAATGTAATCTTCCTCAGATATTTTTCCGTCCATGTTATCCCATCCGCTCTTTATTCTTTTTAGATGCCATTTTTCACTTTTACTTTGTGCAAGTTCTGGGGAAACATATGCTCTTTCCCCATTCGAATCAAGGGAAATCTCTTTATCATACATATCCACATTCAATTCGCTCGTTTCTTCTGCCTCTAATTCGTCTTCTTTTACACTCATCTCATAATTACATGAAATATTCCAGGATAGAACGACAATCCAAAACACACTTAATCCTTTATTCATTATTGTCTTGACTTTTTAAACATATCCCAATTCACTTTACTCTTTGCGGTTTCCATTGCACTCTTTTGTGCAGACTCGGAAGAGGTTCCTTTTGCTTCATTATATTTTTCTTCTGCAGCTCGAAATTTATTGTAGAGGTATCCCTCTGGCGCAAGTTTGAGGCGTGAGCCAAAGCGCGAGCAACTTGTGCCTATATGAATACAGCTAATCACCATATAAATTTAGTAAAGAAACGCGAGGATTACTGCCTCGCTCATAGAACGAACAACTACTATCAACCCAAGCATTCGGATCGTCAACAAATCCAGCAACCACAGGATTGTCATAAATATAATCCAACTTTTGATTCATTATTTTTTCACTATCTAATACAACTGGATGACTATCCTGCTTCCACAATTGAAATCCCCCGCTGTCCTGAGGTACTATCTTAAAAAACAAAGATATTTATAATTATTTTTTACATTTGTCCAACAAGAGAGGAAGCAGTCTTTGATTGTTTACCTTGTGTAGCCACGCCTTGAGTGTGGCTATTTTCAATCATGGACATATTCTTGTAATTTTCAATATATGCTTCGTCTTTTTTCCAAAGAGCGTAGATAGTCGTCAAAATTTTCTTCTGAACAGCAA
>Ga0209187_1000352_pt1 | contig 87282 bp, 65 predicted proteins | sample BantaG_FD_187430 | JGI IMG/M metagenome (GOLD analysis project Ga0209187, IMG submission 187430) | Marine algal microbial communities from Bantry Bay, Ireland - BantryBay_4 metaG (SPAdes) (version 2) | ecosystem: Host-associated > Algae > Red algae > Unclassified | place: Bantry Bay, Ireland...
ACCCATTGTTATAATATGTCGTCCCGTTGGGACTTGTGACAAAATTATATTTCGATGAAAATGATTTCTCATTCAGAACCAATCACCCCTGCCTCCAAAGGGGGAGATAGTTCGCGTTCTAATTTCGCAGGTAACATATTTATTTGATAATAAGTCAAATACAAATTATAAAAAATCATTGTTCAGTAGAATAAGTCTGGCAACGTTCCATTGATTTTACTTATACTATCCACGAATTAACAAGGGATTTCCCAAATGAAGAAAAATTTATTTTGACCTCCCAAATAAAACGAGCTGCTGATTCCATTGCTTTAAATATTGCCGAAGGCTCAACAGGTCAAACCAACCCTGAATTTGCAAAATTTCTCGGTTATGCGGTTCGTTCTGCAATAGAAGTTGTTACGTGCTTGCATATAGGAAAAAGAAGAGGACTTTTAAATGAAGATTAGTTCAATGAATTATACAACGAATTGACAATTATTATAAAAATGACACAAGCCCTACGAAAATCAATTAATAATCAACGTTAGTTCCTCGTCCATTATAGACTACGGACTATCGACTAAACATCGTTAATCCCGCGTCCACCTATGGACTACGGACTATCGACTATCGACTAAACTAAATATGGTTTTTGAATTAAATGAAGAGCAATTGGCAGTCAAAGAAGCTGCCAGAGATTTTACACAAAACGTACTCAAAGAAGGTGCTATCGAACGCGATACACACATGACTTATCCGAAAGACGAAGTTCGTCAAATGTCAGAACTCGGTTTTATGGGCATGATGGTCGATACACAGTACGGCGGAGGTGGCATGGACACATTGTCGTATGTGTTGGCGATGGAAGAAATATCGAAAATCGACAATTCCTGCTCTGTTATCATGTCTGTCAACAACTCTTTAGTATGCTGGGGATTAGAGACTTATGGCAATGAAACGCAAAAAGCCAAATACCTGCCCAAACTCGCCACAGGCGAATGGATTGGTGCGTTTTGCCTCTCCGAACCGGAAGCCGGAAGTGATGCGACAAGCCAACGTACCACAGCCGTTGACATGGGCGACCACTACCTTCTTAATGGCACTAAAAACTGGATTACCAATGGCGGTACATCAAGTGTACACCTCGTCATTGCACAGACCGACGCAGAGAAAGGACACAAAGGAATCAATGTGTTGATAGTGGAGGCAGATTCGAAAGGCGTAGTTGTTGGTGCGAAGGAAGACAAGCTCGGTATTCGCGCTTCGGATACGCACAGCATCATGTACAATGATGTCAAAGTACCCAAAGAAAATCGCATCGGCGAGGATGGTTTCGGGTTCAAATTTGCCATGAAAACACTCAATGGTGGACGTATCGGTATCGCTGCTCAGGCACTTGGTATTGCTGCGGGGGCGTACGAACTTGCACTTGCGTATTCGCAAGAGCGCAAAGCCTTTGGCAAGCCGATTTCCAAACATCAGGCGATAGCTTTCAAGCTCGCGGATATGGCTACGGACATCGAAGCGGCACGTATGCTCGTCTATCGTGCGGCATGGCTCAAAGACCAAGGCATGGACTACACCACAGCAGCAGCGATGGCAAAAGTATTTGCTTCGGAAGTGGCGATGAAGCACAGCGTAGAAGCCGTGCAAGTACATGGCGGTTACGGTTTTGTCAAAGAATATCATGTCGAGCGACTGATGCGCGATGCCAAAATCACGCAGATATACGAAGGTACTTCGGAGATACAACGCATGGTGATTTCTCGTCAAATCTTGAAAGGCGAAACACATCTTCCGATTGCTGTACCGAGTTTTGCGGAGACATCAGGTAGCTATTAAAAATTGAGAAATTGAACCACGTAAGTAGTCAGACAAAAATAAACTAAAAATATTTTGAACCACAAAGCGCACTAAGAACACTAAATCGAACTGACCCCGTTCTTCAACGGGGCAGGCTGCAAAAGAACACAAAAAACTCGTAATCAATGTTTTATAAAATTAATTAGTGACCTCTGCGTTAATTCGACCTTCGTGTTTTTTGTGAACTTAGTGGTTCGATATTTTTGTATAGCTACTTAGGACACCAAGAACACGAAATCATATAGGCGTGAGAGGAAACGAAGTTTCTTACCCTATCTTTGTGAACTCTGCGTTAGTTCGACTTTCGTGCCCTTAGTGGGCTTGGTGGTTCAAACCAATCAAATTTGGATGATTTAAAAAATAAAACACAAACAAATGCCCCGCGCCCCGCGCGGGATATTTGCTTGTCACGCCTCTTTCAACTGACTTACCTTCTTGTTGGCATAGCTTCTATCCTGCTGACTCGTTTTACCATTACCACACCCGATACTTTCAATTATTTGCTCATCACCGAGCAACTTATCAATGGCGAATTTCAGGCTGCTCTGAGTACACATTGGAGTATCGGCATAGCGATTTTGATTGCGCCGTTCATGGCTTTGGGCATAGACGGAGTCTTGGCTTTCAAAATCGTACAAGTGATTATTGGGTATTTTACGTTGATGCTTTTTTTGCGGATAATAACTAACACTACTCAGTGTTTTCTGAACAATAAAAATCGTACTTTTTTACCCATATTAGCCTTTATCATCGCCCTGCCCCTCGTCATTTCGATGACCCTCGAATTGACTGCCGACCTGCTGTTGACGATCTTATTGCTTTGGTATTTTTATTTGCTCATTCCTTCGATAAGCGGAGACAGGCAGAAGGCAAATTATGCTTGGAAATGCGGTCTTGTCGCAGGATTGGCATATTGGAGTAAAGCCTACGCACTGCCGTTTTTTGTGGTACATTTTATCGGATGGCATGTCGTTTTATTATGTATAAATTATTATTTTTATAAAAAAAATAAATATAATTCGGATATTGAAAAAGAAGGGCATTTTAAAAATAATCGTCATCTACGCAGTAGCGTCATTTTAAAAAATGTGCTTATCGGTACGGTAGTTTTCGTACTAATATGTTTGCCTTATGTGCTTGCGCTTACGTCCAAATTTGGCGAACCAACTATCGGTATGTCTGGCAAATACAATTTCGCGCTCATCAGTCCACATCGTCAACATGCACAACTTACCAAAGATGAACTCATCAATCCCGATACAAAATTTACCGACTATTGGGCGTATGAAGAACCCGCTTTATTTGTCGAGTCGTGGAGTCCTTTTGAGAGTTTGGTTGACCTGCAATATTATGTGCGGTTTCTTATCTCCAATGTCGTTCGGTTTTGTTATTTCGATTATGCGCGATATATGGTGCTTTTATTAACAATTATTCTATCAGGACTATGGTACTTCAAGGCGCGTATTGATTGGCAAGCAGGACTTTTTATCGGCTTGACGGTATTTACGGCTTTGGCATTTACGAGTGGATATTTTTTAGTCTTGGTACGTGAACGCTATTTTTGGTTGGATTACTTTATGGGCTTGATTTTACTATTTTTTCTATCGACTACGTTTATTAATTTAAATAAATTTAATACGCGTAAGATGTTGTTAATTAGTGTTATTGTCATATCATTGTTAGTTTGGAAAAGCATTGAAATGATACAAGAAAAGACCGCCACACAAGCATTTTTCAAACAACTCCACCACGACATTCCGCAATTGAATGAATTAAAAAATAAACGAATCGCGACCAACGATACTTGGGGCGTGTATCATCATACGGATGCGGCGGTGTATTTGATGTACGCCTTGCGTTACGAATTTTGGGGGCAGATTGACAGCCATAGATTGTGGCGGGAAGGCTTGCAGGAAGCGACCGAAAAAGAGATGGATTATTTCATTCTGTGGGATGCCGAAGGACTGGAAAAACGTACTTTCAAAGATGTGCCGCTTGTGTTTCGAGATCCATCTTTGCGAATGAGTGTGTATCGTTTAAAGTAACACAGGCTTCCAGCCTGCTTTATATTTGTGCCGTTAAGTTTTATATCAAAATTCTACCGAAATGCAGGCTGGAAGCCTGTGTTACTTTTAATAAAAAACATTTCACACACACGTTTATAATTTATATTTTTTTACTTTGCGCGTTTGAGTGCCAAAAATAATTTTTTGTATTGGCATGTAGTTTGAATTATTATCCAATACCCAAAAATTTACCTTCATAAAATGACATACATGAAAAAGAAGATAACCGAAATAACGATGCTATTGTTCCTTGTGGTCTGTGCTCATGCTCAACGTAGTGACCGTCAGATTTATATCGAAACATACAGAGATATAGCGATACAAGAGATGGACAGAAGCGGCATTCCTGCCAGTATCAAACTCGCGCAAGGCATCCTTGAATCCGGTTCGGGGTCGAGTACATTAGCCAAAAAAGCGAACAATCATTTTGGTATAAAGTGCGGAAGTCGGTGGACGGGTAAAATATACATTCACTTTGATGATGACTACGACGAGAAGGGGAAGCTCATCAAATCTTGCTTTAGAAAATATAAATCTGCTCAGGTTTCTTACGTCGCGCATACCGATTTTTTGATGGGAGGGCAACGCTATGCTTTTTTGTTCAGTTATCCGAAAACCGATTATAAAAAATGGGCAAGAGGACTCAAAAAAGCGGGTTATGCGACCAATCCAAAATATGCCGATTTGTTGATTGGCATTATAGATAAACACAAATTGCATCGCTTTGATAAGATGACATCCGAAGTACTTGTATTCAAACCCGAAGAGTCAGAACCAACATCGCCATTCCAACCGACGAGTCGTCGGCAAACCGTTAATAATCAGGTCAAAGTGATTGTTGTAGCAGAAGGAGATACTTATGGTGGACTTGCGAATATATTCAATATTTCAATGAAGCGACTCCTCAAATACAATGACCTTTCAGCCGAGCGTCCTTTGAAAGCCGGAGACCTCGTTTATACCCAACCCAAACGGAAAAAATATCGCCACAAAAAAAATATTCACTTAGTAAAAAGTGGCGATGACATGTACAGTATTTCGCAGAAATACGGTATCAGACTCAAGAATTTGTACAAACGTAACCGGATGCGCGGAGGCACAGAACCTGCCATTGGAGAGCGTATTTATCTACGAAAAAAAGCTCGACACGCGCCCGAATTACGTCCAAAAGAAAGTATTCGTCCTGCTCCAATTACTAAGCCTAAGCCACCGACTACAGCCCCTTCCGAAACCACAAAGCCGCGCCCGACAAGTCCACGCCCCAAGCCGATAGATACTGATTCTGCTACAAAAATACACACTGTTCAGAAGGGTGACACGCTTTATGGCATTGCACGAAAATACAATATGACCGTCAGCGAATTCAAGCAAATCAACCGACTGACAAATGATGTCATTAAAGTAGGACAACAACTAAAAGTGAAGTGATCGTTTGGCGAGGTTGAGTATCTTTTATTCAAAATTTGTGAGACTTCATTACTTTGTTGTTATATTTGAAGTTATAAAATAAATTGACTATGATAGCGATAAGAACAATAATAAGCTGTTTGATGCTGGTCTTCTTGACCCAATTATCTGCCCAACCGGATCTTGATATGCCGGAGGTCATAGAATCTGAACCCGAAGAATTTATTGAGCGTAGTTCCGACGGCGAGATCATCTATCGAAGAGCAGACCAGATGCCGCGATTTCCCGGTTGCGAAAACACCGATAAAGCACGCGCACTAAAAAACGCCTGCGCCAAAGATAAATTAATCAATTTCATTGCCAGTAAACTTCGTTACCCTGAAGTTGCTACCAAAGAAGGCTTGGAAGGTATGGTTTTAGCGTCTTTTATCGTTGATGAAAAAGGTAATATTCTTCAACCCGAAATCAAGCGCGACATCGGTGGAGGCTGTGGAGAAGAGGCCTTGCGTGTCATCAATCTCATGCCCGAATGGATACCCGGTATCCACGAAGATAAAGCTGTCAAAGTCCGTTTTAACCTACCGATACATTTCAAATTAAAAGAAGCAAAAGCAGAAAAAAGCACCGATGAAAGTACCAATTACAAACTTATCTGGAGCAATGCCCAACCGGAAGGTGTGCGTAAGAGCGATTTGGCGCGACTGAGTGAAGAGAAAGTCTATGTGAGAGATTTGTATGGGAAAATACACCCTATCAGCGAACTCGAAATGGAGTATGAAAAGGGCTTGCGTTACCGCACGTTTTCCGGCAGCGACCAAATTAGCAAAGACATGGCAAAGGTCATAAAAAAAGCAAGCAGAAAAGCACGGATTATCTTTTCTGCTATCATACAAGGCGAACACGGTTTTCTGACGATCAGGGAGGAATTCGTGGTACGTTAGACCACTATTTTCCCGTTGGGCGCGGATACTGAAGCACCGGACGCTTCTTCAGGATGATGCGTAGAAACATAAGCTCCTATCGCTTCAAGACAAGACGGACAATCAATGAGATGATTCTCAATTTGATAACTCGCCTTTTCACTCAATTTCTCTTGTAAGTATTGCTTTACTTTTTGTGGCGTTAAACAATCCGAGTTTGATGATTCTTTCATTGTTTATTTGCTTTTTTGAATTAATAGTTGAAAATCATACCAAAAGTACGATTAGAACCACTTTTAATCAACTGTTCTCTATGCACATTTTGGAATTTCTTACACCCCAAAAAAGCGAGTAACACTTATTCTTTCCTTTGAAAAAATAGCTTTTCTTTTATCGGATTTTTATGTTTGTTTATTTTCATAAAAAAATATTATGCGAATATTTTAAGTACTTAATTATTTAAAATTCACCACTTTAAAAAGTATTAATTTTTGAATTACAATAAACGCTTTATACACCTCTTAAGGCTGAAATGAAATAAAAACAGGTGCTTCTTGCACCTATTTTTATTGTCCTAATGATAATCTTCTTACTTTATTTTTGATTCAAATGAGCAAATCAAGGTATAAAAAACGTTGAAAATCTAAATACAACAACGGTGTACCAAAATTTGATACACCGTTGGGTTTTTAGTACTGAAATTGAGAAAGCATTGATTATTGTGGGAATTGTATGGTTACATCAACAGGACCATCTACCAATCTCACATTGTAAGGGTCGCTTGCTCGTCCATAAATACCATCTGAACTTACAAACATGGGTTTTTCTTGATAGTGATTCTTAGCTGATTTCGTCCAACTTTCATTCATAAAGCCCGGATCGCCTCCGCAAGCACAACCGTTTTCATGTGGATAGACGTTACCGACCATTTCTATCGTAGTAGTTCTAGTCTCTTTTTTCCAACCAAGCCATGATGGACTTCTTCTCTCATAGCAAGTAATCTCACCTTCAACTTGATTACCACCCCAGTTGAACCAAATGCTGTTATCAAGTTGTGTTTGATGTTTGGCTCTAATTTTTGTTTTTCTATCGCTATCAGTATTCCAAACAATTTCGTCAGAACTGTTGTCCGGTAATTCTAAGTCACCATGTAATTGACAATCTGCGTCGCCACCTGAATACTCGAAGGTAAAGGTATTAGTGTAGCAATCAATACCATCTTTTTTAATGGTCAACGATCCGGGATAAGATCCGTCGCAAGATACTGGAAAGCAAGGGTTGGTACTAGTCACAGTTTGTCCTTGAACTGTCCATTCAAAAGTGATACCGGACAAGTTGGCGACAGCACCTGCAATCGGTCCTAAGCCGATGCACACCTCTCCGCCTCCAGCAACAGTGTTAAATTGAAGGACATTATCCAAAACGCTACCGACAAAAGCCATTGCCTCCGTTACGTTCTCGCATGGGTCAGGCTGTTCTTCGAGTGTAACTGATATGGTTTGACAAGAGGCTTGATTACAAGTTTGAGTTTCTCCGTCATCATCCATATAAGTATATGTTACTTGAACACAAACGACAAAGTTATTCACAGAAGGATTTGGCAATAGGTTCTCGTAAGTATGTGAAGCAAATTGTGTCGTTCCTGTTTCCGTTGTACCATCACCAAAATTCCATTCGAATTCGATATTTGTAGCTCCACTTGCGTCGCCATCATTCCATAGAAAGGTGTAAGCAGCAGACTGGTCGGTTTGGTTGACCGTCCCCGGCAAAGCTTGAAAATCTGCTGTACAAATAAAACCCGTTACCGAACTTGAACCTTGCGCTTGATTTTGAAAATCAACATCCTCAATATTGCCATCTTCGTATAGGATGTCCGTATCTCCTTTTTGAATAAGTGCATTCACTAGATCAGTACGATTATTTTTGATTCTCACTCTTTTTGTTCTGTTAAGTGCTACAAAAATATCTCTTCCGATTTGAATGACACCATCTTCACTAATGAGTGTTCCCATAATTGGGGAAGTTAAATTTAAGGGATTGATAGCAGTTTCTGTAATGCGTTGAGGGTCTTGTCCTTCGCGTAAAAGTGCGTCTTCTAAAAGTTCCTTCTTTTTTCTGTAAGACGAAAAATTCAAGGACTGCTCAAATAAAGCTAACTTTGGCTGTGGGTCGTAACTAATACCATACTCGTCTTTCTCAGAACCAGCAAGATATACTTCCTTTGCTACGGCTCTATCTTTGAGCAAGCCTCTCAAGTAATCGATAGTGTTGTCATAGGATTTGTTATCATTAAACATCAACCATTGACCATTGTTTTTGACACCTTTTAAGCTTTGTGCTTTCTTAGCAATATCTGCTTTTAGTGTAAGGTCTGTCTGTTGTACATCTGTATCAGATAAAAGTTCTTCTTGGGAGCAAGAATACAATACCATCGATAATGCACCTGCTAAAAATAAGGCTGAAATAAACTTGAGTGTTTTCATTTTAAGAAATTTTTGAAAAAAATAACCTCCGCTTCGTCTGGGAGTAGCGGAAAATCGGCTCCCACAAGTGGAAAAATTCAAAAAAGCCTTATGTGTAATTCTCTTCTTTAGCGAGAGACGGAGACTTACACACCTACTATGTTGGTTTGTAGGCTTCTTTTATTTCATTCAACTTGATTTTTGTTTTTCATACAAAGTTCACTAATAGGCAGGATATTCCTTTTATGAATACCCTGCTTTGCTGCACTCTAATGTTTTGATGGAGTTGTACTTCTTGCAAGAATATCGTTTTTAGAAAGTTATGATTTAAAGAGACCCGAACATCCTACCGAATGCCTGGACAAAGTTCAGAGTGTGCGCGACTGTTATTATGAATACCCATACAGCTTGAGGTTTGCCTGATTTGAGTGTATCTAAAGCAAAGTTATTTCCTCAGCTTACACACTCCTTACTTTGCTTTCTCTCTAAATCATATTGCAATATTCAATTTTTTTATTCCGTCGTACAAACCTGATTATGGCTCAAAATCTGTTTTATTTTGATAAAAAATAACATCAAGGTTATTTTAAATAAAATATAAAACATTGATTATAAGTAATTTAAGTAGCTTCGTTTTTTGGCTGTTCACTATTTTATATCCACGAAAAAAATGATAAAAAACTGGCATTATGCTGGTAAAAATATTTTCTCAAACATATCGACTCGCAAGTAATAAGTAGGTAGAAGCCATTTCGATAGGATTTTGAATTGAATAAACGATAGTAGAAAAATGGATTTTGGGGCTAAATTTTCTTCTTTATTAGACTTTATTTAGGAATATTTTGTATGCATGGAACTTTTATATTTTTTCGACAATCGAGCCTCATACCCTATCCCGATAGCTATCGGATATGCGTCAGGTTTAGTTATTCTTAACTTGTATTAGTTTGATTAATAGTATTTTGTAACGTTTTTTCTCTCTTTTTTGAATAATAAATTTTATCTAAACAAATCATTGTTAAAAATTTATCCACGAGGAAAAAAATAATACTTGAATTATTTTACAAAATAATTAGAAAATTTCATTCAAATACTTCGTTGTAAGTTATTGATTATCAAATTTTTATTCATTAACAAAAACTAAACCTGACGCCAATCCGATAACTATCGGGATTAAAGCGCAAAATGAGGGCAAAATATCCTGTCAAGATGGTAAAGTTATTTTTTTCGCGTTCTTACCTGTCTTGTAGCTCTTTTCTAATTCTGCCCGTTGAATCGAATTTAATTGATTTTGCTTTACGTCCCATGCCATATTTTTTGGACACAAAGCTAACTTAATGTTTATTGTTTTTTCATCCCTTACTTCCACAAAAAAAAAAGCACCCCTCGACAAAGTCGAAGAGCGCCCGTTCTGTATTGTTTCAGGAGTGTATCGCGAAAGCGAAAATGGGTATCTTAAGAAGTTTAAGAGCAAGTATCAAGTACAAGCTCAAAAACTATAAATTTATCGTATATCGTTCATTATTAATGAAATGTCACCTCTTTTTCCGCAATCATTTTACGGATATTGATGAGTGCATAACGCATCCTACCGAGTGCGGTATTGATGCTAACGCGAGTCAGGTCGGCGATTTCTTTAAAGCTCAATTCAGCGTAATGCCTCAAAATAACGACTTCTCGCTGCTCCGGTGGCAACATATCAACAATCTGACGTAATCGCGAGTGCGACTGTGCGCGTATCAACTCGCCTTCCGCATTGCGTTCTGGCGATTCGAGAATGTCGAAAATATCAAACTCACCGTTCACTGAAGGTACGGTTGGTTTGCGTTTGTTGCGTCTGAAATGATCTACACAAAGATTGTAAGCAATTCGTAATGCCCACTGAAGGAATTTTCCTTCATCGTTGTACTTTCCTTTCCGAATCGTGTCAATGATTTTAATGAACGTGTCTTGAAAGATGTCATTTGCTGTGTTGTCATCTTTCACAAACATGTAAATTGAGGTATAAATCTTACCTTTATGGCGATTCAGGAGTTCTTCAAACGCTCTTTCTTGTCCACCCAAATAGGCATGGATCAGTTGGCGGTCACTAAAGGATGTAACTTGCATAGTTTCTACAGAATTTATGAGTAACAATTTGGGGAACAATAAATAATCGTGTAGAAGTTATATCCTTATAGTAAGCTTAATTTAAGTGTTTGAAAAATAACAGCAATAACTCGCTGCCTGAATTTATAAGTTAATAGACAACAATCGCGCCAAAACGTTCGTTTGTCGAAATTATTGTACAATTTATCGAAAAAAATGTACAGGCGATTTCAATCGCCGTATGTAATTTTGGAATTTTCAAATGGTATTAGATGTTGTTAATTTTGCCCTTGCTCGCAAAGACAACACTAATGTACGGCTTTTTACACCAATAAACCAAGCCCCTAAGCACACATTTAACGATACTTTAACCATTTTTATTGCACAAGAATATTCTCGGAGAATGAACTTAAGCGAATCAAGACGATTCCTGACGAATAGCGCAAAACTCCAAAAAAGATACAATCGAAAACTATCATACGTGTTTATAGATAGATTTGTTACAAATGAACATGAAAAATATTAGTTCTCGTACCGGCTGTCTTTAGCTGCCGAAAAGGTTCAATAGAACCTTAATCTCGCGTATATTTGCGCTAACGTGAATGCTCCCTTGCGGTCGTCGGCAGCTAAAGACAGCCGTTACGGAGTGCCAACCCCTTTCCCTAAAAGAGTATATCAACACACAACATTCGGGCTTTGATGCGGTTTACTTTATTGGTCGCTTTGCTTTCTTGTTGAATAAGGTTTGGAGAGTGAATATGGAGTAACGACTACTTTAGTTGTCGATATAAAGTTAATTTTGCAGGAGCATTATCATAAATTTCAAAATTCCTTAACTAAATGGCAAACGTAAAATATAGATTCTCAAAAGTTTTAAAGGGAATAAGAACATGGGCTTACATTGAGTTGGAGATTAAAGAAAACGAACTTGGAAAAGTTAAAGTAAAGAACAACGTAGAAGAAATCCCTTTTCAATCTCAGGGTATGATTGAAGGAGGACATGATATATGGGTTTCATGTGCTGCAAATGCTATATATGCTTTTTTTGAAGCATTGAAACCGGAGGAAGGTTTTGATATTATTATAAAAAAAATAGAAGGAAGAATCCTGATAGATACGAATAATGCGTCAGTAGGGATAGCCTGTATATTGGGGCTGATGCAGTTTTTTGATTTGACTTTTAGCGAATCTAAATATCTCGGAATAGATGAATTTATAAGTGAAAATTGGAAAGCCGATATTGAGGAAATTCCCGATTTTAAAAAAATATTGTAAATAAGAAAAAGACCGTTCGCCGTTGGTCGTCCACCGTCAGCCGTCCACCATCAAATATGAGTGAAATATACATCAAAGGCGCACGCGCCAACAACCTCAAAGACATCAGCGTCAAACTCCCTCGCAATCAGTTGATTACCATTACCGGTGTATCCGGTTCGGGGAAGTCGTCATTGACGATAGACACCTTGTATGCCGAGGGGCAACGCCGCTATGTCGAGAGCCTGTCCTCGTATGCGCGACAGTTTTTGATGCGGATGAAAAAACCCGATGTCGATTTTATCAAAGGCATCTGTCCGGCGATTGCCATTGAGCAAAAAGTCAGTACGCGCAATGCCCGTTCTACCGTTGGGTCGCTCACCGAAATTTACGATTATCTCCGTCTCTTGTATGCGCGTATCGGCAAAACCTACTCCCCTGTTTCCGGCGAATTGGTCAGAAAACACGAAGTATCGGATGTCGTTGATTTTGTTTTTTCACATCCGGCAGATACCAAAGTCCAACTATTCGCGCCACTCAAACAGCATCCCGACCGCAAATTCAACGACACCTTAACCATATTATTACAAAAAGGATATACCAGAATATTATCGGAAAATGAACTCGTGCGCATCGAAAGCATCCTCGACGGCGAGCATAAAATTCCCAAGAAAAATCAGTCGAAAATCATTTATGTACTGATAGACAGATTTGTTGCGAATCAAGAAGAAGAAAACAGGAAAAGGGTCGCCGATTCGGTACAGACGACCTTCGTGGAAAGCGGTGGCGAGTGCTTGGTCGATATTATTGACGGCGAACAAGAGACCTTTAATAATCGCTTTGAATTGGACGGCATTCTATTCGACGAGCCTACGCATCAAATGTTTAATTATAATAATCCTTATGGTGCGTGTACCGAATGTGAGGGCTTCGGCATGGTCATGGGCATTGACGAAAACAAAGTTATTCCGAATAAAAACCTGTCAGTCTATGAAGGCGCGGTAGCGTGTTGGAAAGGCGAAAAAAACGGTAAGTGGAAAGATGCTTTTATAAGTGCGGCGATACATTTGGATTTTCCGATACATCGCGCATACACAGATTTGACGAAAGCCGAAAAACAACTGGTGTGGAAAGGCGACAAAAAAAATAAAATAAGAGGGATAGATAAATTTTTTGAATTGTTACAAGCGAAAACTTATAAGATTCAAAATCGCGTGATGTTGGCGCGGTATCGCGGCAAAACCACCTGCGGCGTATGCGAGGGTACGCGCCTACGTCCGCGTGCGGCTTACGTCAAAGTCGGGGGCAGACCAATTACGGATTTGAGCAAAATGCCGATTACCGAATTGGGTTTATTTTTTGAAAATATCGACCTCAGCGAACACGATACGACCATCGCCAAACGCATGATTTTAGAAATCACCAACCGCCTCAAAGTCATGCAAGATGTGGGCTTGGGCTACCTCACGATTGGGCGATTGTCGGCAACTTTGAGTGGTGGCGAAACCCAACGCATCAACCTCACCCGCACGCTCGGCAGCAACCTGACGAGTTCGCTCTACATCCTCGACGAACCAAGTATCGGCTTGCATCCGCGCGATACGGGCAGGCTCGTCGAAGTCCTCAAATCCTTGCGCGATTTGGGCAATACCGTTGTCGTTGTAGAGCATGAAGAAGAGGTCATCAAAAACTCGGATTACTTGGTCGATATAGGTCCTGCCGCCGGGATTCACGGGGGCGAAGTGGTGTTTGCCGGTGCGTATAAAAAAATTCACAAAGAAGCCAAAGACAGCCTGACCGCCGCCTACATGAGTGGTCGCATGGAAATTGCCTTGCCGAAAGTCCGCCGAAAAGCCACCAATCACATCACAATCAAAGGCGCACGACAACACAATCTGAAAAATTTTGACGTGTCTTTTCCACTCAATACGCTGACGGTGGTGACGGGTGTTTCGGGTTCGGGCAAGACCACGCTCGTCAAGCAAATTCTCTATCTGGCACTCAAAATGCACTTGGGCGAAAGCGTGTCCGTCAAGCCCGGCGCACACGACGAACTGACGGGCGATTTGAGTCAATTTACCCAAGTCGAAATGGTGAATCAGAGTCCGATAGGGCGGTCTTCGCGCTCCAATCCCGTGACCTACGTAAAGGCGTATGACGGCATTCGCAAGCTATTTACGAGCCAACAACTCGCCAAAATCAGAGGCTTCAAACCCAAGCATTTTTCCTTCAATGTAGAAGGCGGACGCTGCGAAACCTGCAAAGGCGAAGGCGAAATTACGGTAGAAATGCAGTTCCTCGCCGACGTAAAACTCCTCTGCGAAGATTGCGAAGGACAACGCTTCCAACAAGATGTACTCGATGTGCAATACAAGGGCAAAAATATCTTTGAAGTCCTTGATATGAGCATCGAAGAAGGACTGGAATTTTTCGAAGGACACAAGGATATTATCACCAAACTGAAGCCGCTCAACGATGTGGGCTTGGGTTATGTGAAGTTGGGGCAATCGTCGAGTACGCTAAGTGGCGGCGAAGCGCAGCGCGTCAAACTCGCCTCTTTTCTCGGCAGAGAGCGCGTCACCGAACGCATCGTCTTTATCTTCGATGAACCGACCACCGGACTGCATTTTCACGACATCCAAAAGCTACTCGATGCCCTCAATGCGCTGGTCGAAAAGGGGCATACCGTCATCGTCGTAGAGCATAATATGGAAGTCATCAAATCGGCAGATTGGGTGATTGACCTTGGTCCCGAAGGTGGGGAGCCGGGGGGGAATCTTGTGTTTGCTGGTACGCCGGAAGGACTGGCAGAGTGTGAGGGGTCTTTTACTGGGGGGTATTTGGGGGGGAAACTTTCGTAGGGGTGTTTTAACTGCCGAGTTATCAGGACTTTCATTTCTCCAATTATTTTTGTATTTTTGAAGAAATAAAAATTATGACAGTCGAACAACGTGCAGAAGAAATCAAAAACTTATATTTACTTCTTCCCGAAAAGGAACAGGACTACTTGTGGATAGAACTGTTGCGACGTGCTCATGCAGAAAGAAATAAGCACAAAAAATTAACCCGAGAAGAGTTGGAAGAAAAAGTGCGTAAAGTAAATGCTTCCATTATACCAAATAATATCACTATGGACGAAATTCTTGAAGAATGTCGTGAAGTAAGAAAAGAACTAAATGAAAGGGAGCAAAGTTATTCTGGACACTAATATTTGGGTGAGTTTCTTCATCATGGCAAAACTGCCTCAATTGGAAAGCCTTGTCCGAGACAATGAGTTACAGGTGCTTACTTGTCACAAACTCATGCACGAGATAGTCACAGTCATTAAACGCGATAAGTTCAAAAAATATCTAAAAAAGTCGTTCGAGACGTACATCAACATGCATCTTGATTTGTCAAAATTCATTCGTATAGAACTTCGCTTTGAAGGTAGCCCCGACCCCGACGACAACTTCCTATTCGATCTTGCTCTCCAATCCGGTGCTGACTACCTTGTCACCGGAGATAAAAAATTATTGGCTATGGAAAATGTAGAAAACGTGCAGGCTATTTCTTTGCGAAAATTTGAAGAAATGTTAAGTGGAACGTGAAAAATCAATCCATTGTTACAAATTGCAAAGTCGCTAAAATATCTTCTTCCTCCAATTCAGGAAAATCATCTATAATTTCAGCATGAGACATCCCCATTGCCAACCAAGATAAAATATCATACACCGTAATCCGCATCCCGCGAATACAAGGCTTACCACTTCGCTTGCCGACTTCTATGGTGATTCTGTTTTTGTAATCTTCTTGTGTTGTCATAGTTCAAATGTAGGGGTTTTTGGGGTGAAAGGCAAATGTAATTTTGTGAAGTTGCGCTTAATTGCACCAAATTATTTGTCAAATACGTTTTTTTACCTACCTTTATTCTCTTTTAACAACCATGTCACAAAAAATTAGTTATGGCAAGAAAACCTCCGACTCCTTCCACAGTGAAAAAAATATTTGCACTATCAGGTAATACATGTGCTCGCCCGAACTGTAATAATAAATTAGTTGAAGATAATGTAGTAATAGGTGAAATATGCCATATTGAGGCAGCCGAAGAAGGAGGTCCAAGATTCAATGAAGATTCTAATGATGAATGTAGAAGAAGTGGCGAAAATTTATTAGCTCTATGTGAGTCTTGCCATAAAAAAATAGATGCTGATGAAAATAAATATCCTACTCCCATGATAAGACAATGGAAAAAGGACCACGAGGCAAAAAATAGTACCTCTAACTACATAATTTCTGATGATGTAGCTGACAAAGCGATAGAGAAACTTCTAAACCAAAGCAATTCTAACTCAAATACAGGAGTTCAAATAAACAATCAAGCAATGAACCAAAATATACAAAATCAAATCGGTGTCCAGAATAATTATTTGGGAAATTCCTCAACTAATCCAATTAGTGGTTATAGACCCGTTAACAAAGAATTAAAAAGTGAAATAGAACGATTAAGAGAGAATGCCGCTCCTCCCCAGAAAGATGTAATAGATTTTAGAAATAACCTTGATTCTAAGCGAGAAAGTGAAATATATGAGTTACCATTTTCGGCATTAAAATTTAGAAAAGCAAATGGGCGCATTAAAGCTGAAGTCGAGAGTTATGAAAGATTACATGGAGAAATAGATGAGATTAGTAAAGAAGGACAAAACATACTTAGGGGATTCCTCGCCAAAAGCGATCCAGAGAAGAAGGAAGTTTTAAAGAAACAAATTAAAAAGAAAGGACAACGTGAGCCAGCAATAATTACGTGCGACGGTTTTTTGATAAACGGCAACAGACGGAAAATGGTTTTTGAAGAATTATATAAAGAGAACCACCAGAGCCGTAAGTTTTTGAATATGCGTGTTGTTATCCTTCCTGAACATACAAAAGAACTTGAAATTAAGCGACTTGAAAATAGTTATCAATTACAAGAAGATGGAAAGTCAGAGTATCATGGTTTAAATCGCGCCCTAACACTTAAGGCTAATATTAAAGAAGGATACACCCTTGAAGCACAAGTAAAGGACGACCCCAAATATGCAGATAAAGAAGGGAAAGATTTGAAAAATGCAATCAAAGAATTTGAGAAGAATTTTTTAAATCCTTTAAAATGTGTAGATAGATATTTAGAAGCATTTGGTAGAGAAGGCTTATATACATCTATTTCTGAAGGGGTTGGAGATAAAGAGGGGCGTTGGCAAGCATTCATTGATTACAGTTCTTTTTACTACTCAACTCTGTGTAATCCTACGAAAAAATACGAATTAGGAATAAAAGATGGAGAGGAGGGACGTATAGAAAATGCTCTGTTTAAGATTATTCGAAAAAGAAATCTAAACTCAAGAGACCTTGAAAATGCTTTAGGCAAAGTACATAGTTTTATGCGAGGGGGAAATCTTAAAAAATATTTAACTAACCCAACTGCAAAGAAGCATTTAATTAACATTGCAAAAATAGATGATGACCTTCCAAAAGATGAAAAAGTAAATGAAACGGGAGAGGAGTACACCCATAGAGAAATTGACGAGAAATGGGGTATTAAGCACAAAAAAGAAATTTTTAGTAGTTTAATGCAAGCATATAAAGCTGTTAATCAACAGTCTGAAAGAGACAAACCCTTAGATTTGTTAGAAGATGCGCTCAAAAAACTTAACCATGGAAATTTACAAATTGAAAGTATGGGAGTAGAACACCTTGATGTTGCTATACGGTTAACAGAAAAAATATCTAAAAGGGCAGACGAACTATATGACGAGATAGACAAGGCAAGATTCAATCTTAAAAATTTGGGAAATAAAAGAAATTAATTGAGACTAAATATAGAAAATGATTTTATTACGCTTGAGGTGCAGGCTAATGCTCTTAGGAAGTATCAAGAGTCTCAACTCCGATTTTATGGTTATGAAATAAGAAATGATGTATATTTTTTAAAGTCTAACAATATACAGTCTGATATTTCCAAGGTAATAAATTACTTAAATCAGGAAAACATTAACTATCAATTAACCCCTAATGTACAATCATTATTATCTGATTTTTTTGATGTAAAAGAAGCTCAAAATAAACTTTTCCGTAAAGCTAAAGATGTAAAAAATGGTAATATTAACAAAGGCTCATTTACAGAGTTTACTATTTTTTTAGATTCCTTGCCAAGAAAGCTGAAACCACACCAAGTCAAAGCAGCTTATCACCTATATTCAATAAAAAATGGAGCTAATTTTTCCGTTCCGGGCAGTGGAAAAACATCTGTTGTCATTTCTGTCTATGAAAAATTAAGAATAGAAGGTAAATGTAATCTCATATTTGTCGTTGGACCTCCTTCTTGTTTTCAACCGTGGCAAAATGAGTTTCAAGAAACATTAGGAAGAAAAATTGAGACTGTAATATTATCTGGAGGTAATAGAAGCTTAAGAAAGGAGGAGTATTTTCAAAATAGCGATAATATTTCTGAATTGTATTTAACGACCTTTCAGACAATGATGAATGATTATCAAGATGTTAGAAAACTGTTGAGACAAAGGGGAGTCAATTGTTTTTTTGTTGTCGATGAGGCTCATTACATGAAACAAGTAGGAGGAACGTGGGCAAATTCGTTATTACAGGTAGCAGATTGTACAACGTTTAGATGTGTGTTAACAGGAACTCCAATGCCTAAAAGTTATGTGGATATTTTTAATTTATTTGATTTTTTATGGTATGATTATTCTCCGTTGAATGAAGAAGATAAAATTCAGATTAGACTTTTAGAAAAAAAAGGAAAAAATGATGCCGTAAAAATCATATTGGACGAAAAAATTGGTTCTCTTTTTTACCGAGTGCGGAAAAAAGATTTAGGATTAAAACCTGCGGTTTTTCACCCTCCAATAAAAATAAAAATGAACTTTTATGAGCATAGAATCTATAAAATGGTTTTATCTAAAATACATGAATTATCAAAAGATGACTTTATTGAGAATGAAGAAGTATTGTCAAGGCTTTGGAGAGGTAGAATGATAAGATTGAGGCAGTTGGTGTCCTACCCTAGATTATTATTGAAGTCTATCGAAAAATATGATGAAGAACTCATAGACAAAAACTCTGAATTAATTGAAATAATCAGGAATTATGATAACTTAGAGCAGACAGGAAAATTAGATTTTTTATTCAAGAAAGTAAAAGAACTGAATAGTAGAAAACAAAAAGTATTGATTTGGTCTAATTTTATAGGAACTTTAGAATTATTGAAAAAACATTTTATAAAACATAATCTAAGATGTGAACTGATATATGGAAAAACACCTGTGAAACGGAATAATTCGACGAACATTAAAGATGAAATGACGAGAGAGGAAATAAGAAATGTTTTTGTAGACCCGATGAGTGGATTAGATATTCTTATTGCGAACCCAGCCGCTTGTGCGGAGTCAATTTCATTGCATAAAACATGTTTTCATGCAATTTATTACGATTTATCATATAATTGTGCACAGTATTTACAATCATTGGATAGAATTCACAGAGTGGGAGGGTCTGAGAACAATACAGCTAATTATTATTTCTTACAATATGAAAATTCTATTGATGAAGATATAAGACAAAATCTTGATAGAAAAGCACAGAAAATGTATAATATTATTGAGCAGGATTACGAAGTATATAATCTTGACTTATTTGAGGACATGGAGCAAGATGATATAGCAGCTTACAAAAGACTTTTCAAATAAATAAAATGAATATCGAAACAGGGAAAGTATTAGACCTTGAATTCAAGGAATCAAAGAAAAAATACAAAAAGGTTAGCCCTCCATTTGGCTATTTTGGGTCGAAAAATATGATTGCTTTTCAATTGTGTGAAAACTTACCACCACATTATTGTTGGGTTGAAGCGTTTTGTGGATCGTCAGCATTAACATTAGCCAAACCGCCAGCACCTATCGAAATCATTAATGATATTGATAACGAAATTATAAACGTATTTAAACAACTAAGAAATAACCATGAGGAACTTTGCAGACAAATAGACCTAACACCTTATGCCAGTCAAGAATTAATTAATGCTAGAAAAACTAATGAATTTGAAACGGAATTAGAGCGAGCACGGAAATTTTTAGTTCAATCAATGATGGCAGTGAATGGAGTTTTTGGGGCGCAGAAAGGAGGCTTTTCATGTTCGAATTCCTATTCCAGAAATTTTAAAGAGGCAAGAGTTAACAGATGGAATAATTTACCTGATAGATTGTCAAAAGTAGTTGAAAGATTAAAAAATGTTCGAGTAGAAAACAGAGATGCGATAGAACTACTTGAAAAGTTCATAAACCGTCCTGCAACCCTTGTTTACTTAGACCCTCCTTATCTTGGAGAAAGAACTAATGGATATACTATTGATGCTAATGACAAAGAATTTCATACAAAGTTATTACGCACAGCAATAAGAGCAAAATGTATGGTTTTTATTAGTGGCTATGAAAATAGTTTATATGATAAGCTGTTAACGCCGAAAAAAGGTTGGGAGAAAAAAATGATAGAAACTCATACAAAGGATTCAAAAGGGACTAGTTTTACTCGAACAGAGGTTGTCTGGATGAATAAGCACTATATGAAAGCATCTAAACAAAACAAAGTACCAATTAGACTTACAGAAAAAGAAAAAAAACTCAACAAGGTAAACCCTGAACGCAGCTAACCGTCAAGCCACATTGCTTGATAACAAAAATTGACAATCCTCGTTATTTTTGTTAATTTTGTATTTATGAATATATCACTCAATCCGACATTAGAAAAGTACATCAAAGACAAGGTCGCTACGGGCATGTACAACAGCACAAGCGAAGTAGTCAGAGAAGCCCTGCGCTTATTGCAAACCGAAGACGAGAAGAAAAGGACATTAATATCGGCATTACAGGAAGGTATGGACGACATAAAAAACGGTCGTGTAGTCGAAAAAACCGCCCGACAAATATTCGATGAAACCGTAGCTTGTTACTCTTTCCCCTTAATCTGATTTTCAAGGTCTTCCAAATCTAGCAAATCCGCTTGTTGGGCTTCGTAGATTTTTCGTTTTTTATCGAATAGGTCGTATATCTCCCGTACTTTTTCTTCCATGAGGGCTTTGCTGATGCTGCCCTTATCGGTTAGTAAGGGTTTGTCATTGAATTCCAACAACTTATCGACATTATTTCTCCAAAAAGACATCGTGAGGTCGTTTCGGGTTTTGGCGCGAAGTTCGGCGGTTTCCAAGAAGATAACGACCAATCGGTTGAGCGTATCTATCTCGTCTGCATTGAGGTAATTTTTGGCAATAAAAATATCTTGCTTTCTGACAATTTTCCCTTTCCACGAAGTCAGTGACATATTAGGCGCATCAGCATCGGCACGACCAACGATTAGCTCTGCGGCGGTTTGCTTTGTTACTGCGTAGAGGAGTTTGTTTTGTGTTTCTGCAAAAAACATTTGGGTCGCTTTATCCGTCTTATCATAATCGCTACTAAGTGCAAACAAGTCTCTCACCTTTTGATAAAATCGCTTTTCGGAAGCGCGTATATCACGTATTTGCTCCAGTAATTCATCAAAATAATCCGGTCTGCCATCAGGATTTTTGAGCCGTTCACTATCTATCACAAAGCCCTTTACGATGTACTGTTTGAGGTTTCGATTTGCCCATATTCTAAATTGTGTTCCACGTTTACTACGCACCCGAAAACCAATCGCCAATATCATATCCAAAGCGTAAAAAGTTACTTCGTATTTTTTGCCATCGGTGGCAGTTGTTAAGTAATCCTTAATAACTGATTTTTTGTCTAACTCCTTGTCTTTCAGTATATTTGATATGTGTATGCTGATGTTTGGTATAGAGGTGTCAAAAAGTTCTGCCAACTGTTTTTGGTTCATCCATATATTGCCGTCTTTTGCATATAGAGAGACGGCGGCTTTGCCATCAGCAGTGTTGTAGATAATGATATTAGGTTCGTCTGGATTCATTTTTTTTTGAATTGTGTAGGGTAACACTTAAAACAAATAATTTTTAAAATTAAACAAAAATATTTATTTTGCAAAATTTTATATCAAAAACCGCCTAACAAATATTCGATAAAACCATAGCCGCAAAGGCTTGACTTTCAATCCAAAATTAGGTGTCGCCTTTTTAGAAATAATGGAGCATTGAACAGCAGGAAGTCCACAAGAAGAAAAAAAATACTGGACACATTTTACGCCAATTGAAATCCAAGAACTGATGTTTGAAAAAGGCTGTAAAGTGAGTTACCATGATGTAAAAAATTTGATGCTATTTTTCAAATACAAACGTCGAACCCTTTTGAAAACCAAAGCAATGGGAGAAGTAAAAGGACGTAATGAACAGTTTGAAAAGATAGCAAAACTTAAAGATAGTTTTTTAGCAAATGGTTTTCCCGTTTTTAGTTTAGATAGTAAAAAGAACGCTCATGTGTATCAAGTGATGAAAAGTGTAAAATATGAGAATATCGTTAAAATGAGAAAATATTTATTTTAAATATTTTTATTTATAAATAAATGTAAATTAGCTTACTATAAAAAATATTCGCGCCATACACTTTTACATTTTACATTTCAATAATAATTTTCACCTTATAGTACAGGTGAGCGGGAGGTTCTAATAATTGTCGGCACTATCTTTTTAAAGGAGATTTATATCGACTTGCTCAAAAATTACAACTCAATATTGTAGTCGCACATTATTCTACTTATTGTTCTAAATATAACCCTATTGAACATCGTTTCTTTTGCCACCTTCATCGAGCTTGGCAAGGAACTGTGTTTAAGAATATCCAAATTGTCAAAAACTTGCTGAAAAAACTTCCACCAAAACGGGTTTAGAAATCGAGGTGAAAATTAATAATAAAGATTATTCTGAAAAACGGAAATATAAAAATAAGTTCAAATCCAACATCAATGAATACATCTTTTTTGATGAAAAATCTCCGCTTTGGAATTACTCCGTGGCTCGAAAGGAAACAACTTGCTATAACTAATTCTTAATCGACTGTCTTGATGTAAATTTCGTGCATTTGACCTATTTGAAATCTATTCCCCCTTTTTGTTATTTGTTAAAAGCAGCCACGATTGCCTCCATGCGTTTGCGATTCACGCCCAGATCTGAATGTCCTTTGCGTGAGGCAGAGCGAAAATGAATCGCCTTATTGGCATCATCAAAATAAAACTCCACATCATCTACAAACTTCATCGTCTTACTCATAAACTCCGAATGAATGTAATTACCCGTTTTTTCCGTAATCACGGTACGTTCCATATCATTGATAATTTTAAGCAGTTTTGTTTTAGCTGCCTCCATCGTTCCTGTGTAGGTCATGGGCGACATTTTATGTTGGCTATCATCATCGGCTGCTTGCGTAGAAATGCAATTGGGCGATGAAGGGCAGGCTTTAAATTGACCGTTTTTGATGCCAATATCCGTTGGTTTTGTACCCGAACAAGCTGCAAAAATCAATACAATTATAGTGAGTAAATATGTTTGTGCTTTCATAATGACTTGATTTGTAGTGAATTGTAAATAACAATATCTATTTTTAAAACTTTATACTTTCCTAACAAAGTAGTTACTGAAAGGTTAAACCAAAGGTATCATATAATGATGGAATATCAAGTGCGTTTTATGGTGGTAACATGCTTAATAGCTTTATTAGAGTTGAGAATATGGCTTGACCTCAGCCATATTCTTTTTACGAAAAATTGTACACACTATTTGTCATAGATTTTTACTTATTCTTATTTTTAAAATCACAAAACAATCTGATAACCTTGCATTGTCAGATATAAAATCTATGACTTATGACCTGTCGAATTTTGTTTTCTTTACTTGTTTTACTGACATTTAATCAGCAACTTAAAGCGCAAGCAACCATACTCACCGAAAATGGCGAGAGACTCCAAAACAGCCCACTTCCTCTAAATAGTCCTTACGAAAAAACGCAGGAAGCAGCTATGCCTATTTTAGCTTACGACCATATTCGTCAGGCAGATGTATTTTGGGAAAAAAGAGTTTGGCGCGTCATTGACGTGCGCGAAAAGATGAATAAATCTTTTTCTTATCCTCAAAATCCACTCATTAGCATTTTGCTGCGTGGTATTCAGAATGGCGAGGTGACTGCTTACGATGCCATTGATGATAAGTTTTCGACTCCAATCAATCATGCCGATATTGAGCAGCAGCTTTTTCAATCTGATACGATTTCGACCTACGATCCCGACACTTACGAAGAGACCTTGACGGTCGTTCAGAATGACTTTAATCCCGAAGATGTCAAACGCTTTCGTATAAAAGAGGTCTGGTTTTTTGATGAAGAAACTTCAACTTTAAAAGTACGAATTTTGGGTATCGCGCCACTCAAAGAAGATTATGACGACAATGGCAATCTTCGATTTGAATATCCTATGTTTTGGGTGCATTATCCGCATATTCGACAGTATCTGGCAACGGAAGTTGCCTTTAATCCCGTCAATGAAGCACATCCTTTGAATTGGGAACACCTCATGGAAGCGCGGTTTTTTGCAAGCACGATAGTCAAGGCTTCTAATGTACACGACCGTCGTATTGAAGACTACAAATCCGGCACAGATGCTCTCTACGAAGCCCTCAAAATCGAAGAAGAAATCCTCAACTTTGAACACGACCTTTGGAGTTTCTAAAAGATATGGCAAACATATCAAAAGTCGAAAGCGAAACGCCATCCCGCACTTTGTGCAGGGCTTTTTTATCATGCCGGATTCTTAGTAGTAAGTCAATCTAATTATGATATGTTGCTTTGAGTGAAATTTTTTCGAGTACGAGGCGGAGGTTATTCAGCATAGCCGTAGCTACGCTGGATGTTCTCCAACAAAGTAATCGGACAAATTTCGCCAAATGAACTTATCATAATTAGTTTGACTTACTACTTAGTAAAACGAACGAAATAAACTGAACCACTAAATCCACTAAGTCCACGAAAATCGAATTAACGAAGTAAGGAAATTAAATTTATGTAAAACGTTGGTTATTAATTATTTAGAACTATTTTGTGAACTCTGCGACTGTTTGATTTTCGTGTCTTTTGTGCCCTTAGTGGTTCAATTTGTTTTTTCGATAAAATAATTTTTGTCCAATATTTTTCACTGTCTCATTTGAGCCAAACCTTGCCAGTGCTTTGACCACACGCGGATAGCGAGTAGCGTACTGCATCAATTTAAAATTTCTGCCAAGTTCTTTGCCAATTTGCTCATAGACTTTGGTGTCGTAAGTACGCATGAATGAAGCGGAAAAATCGTTATTTGCAAAACACATTTTGGCTTGTTCGGCAGCCAATACAGCACTTTGCATGGCTTTGTCAATACCATGCCCTTGCAACGGATCGACGAGATACGCGGCATCTCCCGTCAGCATAAAACGAGTCCCCGAAATCGGTTGTCGGCGACTCCACAAAGGCAGCCGAAAACCTTTCACATCATCTATGGCTTGAGCATCTTTGAGCATAGCCTGTATCTGCGGATTATTTTGGACAATGGTGTGAAAAGCAGCTTTAACATCTGTTTTTTTACCTTTAATTTGGTTGGTCAATACACCGAGACCTACGTTATAACGATTTTTCCCGACAGGGAAAATCCAAAAATATCCTTTCGGCAATTCGTCTAACAAATAAAAACGATTATCATTTTCAGGGCAATTTACGCGCTCATAATAGGCGCGTACCGCGAATGAGTTTTTTATATGTTTTTGAAAATTAACATCAAATGAGCGAGACACCATCGAATTTGCCCCATCACAACCAATGACCATATCACAACTGAGTGCAAGGTTTTTTCCTGTTATTTGAATGATGCCATCTTTGGCGATTCGGCTGACTCTAATCCCTTCATAAATATCCGTATCCGTATATTTTTTAACCAAACTCAAAAGGAAATTGTCAAAATTAAGGCGTGGACTATTGTAGGCTTTTGTTACCCAATTGACATATATCGGTCGAATATTTGGCAAATGAACGGAGGAAGAATGGACGCGTTGTTTGAGGTCAAGTCGGTCAAGCTCTTCATCAGCATTGACCAGTAATTTTCGGAGAACTTTCAAGGTAGGTCCGGGTATCGCATCGCCACAAGTTTTATCTCGTGGAAAGGTACTTTTATCAATCAATGCCACATCCAATCTCGCCTCGCGTAGGGCAAGCGCACAAGCACTTCCGGCAGGTCCTGCGCCTACAATGATGATGTGGTAATGATTTTTCAATGATTTATAAATTCAAACACTATGCACCTATTCTTCCAAAATTTGTAGTGGACGATTGATGCTTTCTTGAAGTGAAATGAAAGTTTCTGTGCGTTGTATGCCTTTAATCGGTTGAATTTTGTCGTGTAGTATATCGCGTAGATGATTGGTGTTTTTGCAAACAATTTTCGCAAAAATGCTATACGCGCCTGTGGTGTAATGCGCACCTACGACTTCGGGTATTTCCTCCAATTCCTTTGCTACATCATCATACATTGAGCTTTTGTTGAGGTAAATTCCAAGAAAAGCGGCAATGTCATAACCTAATTTTTCATAATCTATCGACAAGCTCGCGCCTTTTACCAAACCCATTTCCTCCATTTTATTCATTCTGACGTGTACAGTACCACCCGATACATGTATTTCTTTCGCAATGTCTGTATAGGGCGTTTTGGCGTTTTTCATTAGAATAGACAATATTTTTTTGTCAATTTCATCTAAGGTAAACTCTTTATCCATGGACATGCTTTTTGATTTATTTGCAATAATGTCACAAATTTATTTATTTCTTATCAACAAAAGATATACTTTGTAGTAGTTTTTTGAAAAAAATGTAATTTTTTAGGAATAATAATCAGCTATTCATTATTGTGAAACGCCGTTAATCCATCCAGTGGATTTTTGATAAACCGCCCCGGCTTCAAGTCCAATGCCGACATTTCTCCTGTCAAAGTATCTTGGTAATGAAAAGCAACTGACCCAATAAAGTGAATGGGCAATTTATGACATTGTTCGTATTTTAGAACGTGTCTCTTCAAAAATTCTCGAAAATTTTGACGAAGTAGTTTTTGTATAAAAGGATGTTCGCGCGAGTCTGCACAAAACCTCGAAAACTGCGCTACATATCGACTCGGCATAGCATTTTTATACACACTGCCAATGTATTCATCTTTGGTCAATTGGTATTGTTCGTAAAATTTTTTGCTAAGGTCATCAGGCATTTCGCGATAAAAATAGGCTTTAGTAAGCATCCTGCCGATATTCGAACCACTGCCCTCATCGCCGATGGTAAAACCCAAAGACGGCACACTATCTATGATTTTTTTTCCATCATAAGAACAGGTATTTGAACCTGTGCCAAGTATGCAAACAATTCCAGCTTCATTTCGACTACCTGCCCGTGCTGCGGCGAGCAAATCATGATCAACTTCATTATTCGCATTCGGAAATATTCTATCAAGCGCGTCTCGTACAGTTTTCGTTTCTCTCTCAGAAGAACAACCCGCGCCATAAAAATAAACTTGCTTAACCAATTGAGGCGCAAAACCCAATTGAGGTAATAACATGTCATTCAAACTTTTATGTATCTCATCCGTTGAAAGATAATGAGGATTATAACCTATGGTAGAAAAATCTCTATGCGGATTTGGCGCATCTAAAAGTCGCCAACTTGTTTTTGTAGAACCACTATCAGCTATTAGTAACATTTTAATTCTTATTTTTGCACAAACTCAGGCTTTGAATATTGATTGATTGTAAAATTGTTATTGTGTTTTTTGCTTCGCAAAAAACTTTTCTTATTAAAAAGAAGGAAAGAAAATCGATCAATTAATTACGAAAATCCAAAGTCAGACAAGCAATATAACAATAATTTTAAGTTCAATTCCAAATTTAAACTCAATTTAAATTCAAATAAATCGAGATGACTAGTCCTTCACCACAAACACCGGATAAAGAGTTAAACGTATGGATACCTTTGTTGCTTGCCCTGATGACGGCTTTGGGCATTTTTATCGGCTTCAAATTGCAGCAAAATATGGCTGCTCCAAGAACTTCCGTTTTGCCTTATGTAACTGGCAAGCAAGAGGTCGGCAAAATTGAGGAAATTTTACAATTTATAGAAGCACAATACGTAGAAGATGTAGAGCGTGATCAACTCGTAGAGGATGCCATCGGGAGTATTTTGCAAAAACTCGACCCACATTCGAGCTATATTCCCAAAAGCAAACTTGAAGACGTAAATAATTCATTAGAAGGGAGTTTTGACGGTATCGGAATACAGTTTCTTATCATAGAAGATACCATTCGGGTCATTTCTCCGGTAGCTGGTGGTCCATCTGAAAAACTCGGTATTCGAGCAAGGGACAAAATCGTAGAAATCAATGATACTTCTGTTGCCAACATTGGTATTACTAACGAGAGAATCATGGAACGCTTGCGCGGGAAAAAAGGGACAAGTGTCAATATCGGAATTTTGCGTGGCAACAGCTCCGAAGTGATTGATTTTACGATCACTCGTGACAAAATCCCTAACCATAGTCTCGACATTAGCTACATGGTGGACGATAAAATCGGTTTTGTGAAAATCAACCGTTTTAGTGGCACCACTTATGAGGAATTTATGAAGGCTATCGAAAAACTAAACGAAGCCGGAATGACTGACCTCCTCATTGATGTTCGTCAAAATCCGGGTGGCTATTTACAGACAGCCACCAAAATTGTTGACCAGTTATTTGATACAAAACACCTGATTGTTTATACCGAAGGGCGCACCCAGCGTCGCAGCGAATACAATTCTACCGGACGTAATTTTTATGATATTGAAAATGTCATTGTTCTTATTGACGAAGGCTCGGCTTCGGCAAGTGAGATACTTGCAGGTGCCGTGCAAGATTCTGATAGAGGCAAAATCATTGGTCGCCGTTCCTTCGGAAAAGGCTTGGTACAAGAGCAGTACAACCTCAGTGACGGCTCTGCACTTCGACTAACCGTAGCACGATATTATACGCCTTCGGGGCGGTCTATCCAAAAGCCGTATAAAGGTAAAGGCAGTTCTTATGAAAAAGATATTGCCGAGCGATTTGAGGCGGGAGAAATGAAAAGTCTTGACAGTATCGAACTTGTAGATACGACCCGATATTATACCGACGATGGGCGCGTGGTCTATGCTGGCGGTGGCATCACACCCGATGTTTTTGTGCCTTTAGACACTACACTCAATAATCCATTTTTTATCAAAAATTCGCAACACCTCATGGAGTTTGCGTATAATTATGTCACTGAAAATAAAAGCAAATTTGACAGTTATGAGTCGCTTAATGATTTTGTGAAAACTTATAAGGTTAGTGATAGTCTTTTAGATGAGTTCTCCGATTACGCGCTTGAAAAAGGCGTTGAGAAAGATAAGCGTGCTTTCAAAAAAATCAAATTAACTATTGCTAATCGAATTAAAGCTCACCTTGCCCGTGATTTATTCGGCGAGGAAGGCTTTTACAGGGTGTCGCATCAGAATGACGATATATTTGATAAAGCCTTGAAAGAACTAAAATAAGGAAATAAAAACTACGCCATTATGGCGTTTAGGGATGAAAAAACAATACATCTTGACTTGCTAGGGTAAACGCAAGAAAATTTTAGTTATGCGTAATTGATTGATTTTTAATTTTTCTGGAGACTTACTCGACGGACATCTTTAAAATGTCAGGCGAGAACATTTGTGTTTTAAGTTTTATTTTTTTAATAAATTAGTATTTTTCAAACTTTGTAAAAATATAATATTCAGGATAATGAACTAACGTTGTCGCCTGACATTTTGAAAATGTCAGGCGACTCACACTTATGCTCTAATTTCAAAAATACACATTATAGAATTTTGCTTACGTTCACCCTATTGACTTGCTCTTTTTCCTTTATACTTCACCAAATACTCCTTAAATAACCCATTATTCACGTTCCTTGTTTTAAAACCGATAAACAATCTCCGTATCAGTCAAGTTGATACGGTCAAAATCTTCTGTGAATCCCAGCATAAATCCACCACCACCCGCACCACACAACTTCAATAAGTAGTCATTGGAGGTGAGTCCATCTTTCCATATTTTTCGGAAATTTTTAGGTATCATTTCTTGAAGATGTTGATATTGAAAATCGGATAATTTTCGGAGATTGTCGAATAAAATAGGTTTATTTGTTTGTAAAAAAGCGGTGATACAATTATCTGTATAAATAGCGAGTTCGGTTTCAATGAGTTGATTAAATGACGGATTTTTGCATTTTTCAAGGAATGTACGAACCAAAGGTCCGGTCTTGCGGGCGATGTGTGTATTGAGCAAAAACATCCCGCCTTTACCTTCATTTAAATGGGGAAGCGAGATGGTGCTCAAGTCATTTTTACTCATCATGACGGCTTCATTTAGGTAGCAAATCAGTGGATCTGTACCGGAACTTGCTCCATGAAAATGACTTTCCATTTGCGCGAAAGCGGCTTTTAATTTTGATAATGCTTTTGCGTTTTTTTTATCCACTTTATTCACACCATAACGGTCGTACACCGCAGCGCACACACTCCCCGAACTGCCCAATCCATAACCCGTCGGGATATTGGAATCCAACCATATTCCTTGCTTCAATTCTTTCAAAAATAAAGCCGTACTTAATTGACATAGTAAGTCATTTTTATCAGTAAGATAATCGCAAAACACGCTCAATGAATCGGTAGATTTCTGACGCTTTTCACTATCTTCAAATGACCATTTCGACACATATCGTGGATAAGGTGTAGCAAGTGCGCGTGAGCCTTTTACGATGGTATGTTCGCCGAATAAGAGTAATTTGGAATGGTAAGTCAATTGTTAGAATTGTGGAATGGTGAGGTTGTTATTTTTTATTAAATCGTCTTCCGAAACCTGTACCGAAATCTCTGCCATGTGCATCCATGATATCTGTGCTGTCTAAGCTGATGTCGGTTTCGGTATTGTTGAGTTTTCGGCGTGATTCGAGTATGCTCTCCGGTATCTCCAAATTGAGGAGTTCGCAGGATTTGAAGAAAATATCTGTATTGTCAATCGTACCCGAAAAATGTTCTGCTCCCGGTCCGAAAGCGTATAGTGGTACCATCGTCGCGGTGTGGTAATCGTGCGTAAATTTGGCTTTGACTTCTCCTTTGCTGAGGCTGCCTTCGTTGATGCTGTATCCGCCTGTTTCGTGGTCAGACGTAACGACGACGAGTGTCTCACCGTCCGCTTCTGCAAAGTCAATGGCTTTGCCCACGCTGCGGTCAAAATCGAGCATTTCGTTAATAATATATTTGGAATTTCGACTATGCCCGCCCCAGTCAATTTGCGCGCCTTCGACGACCAGAAAGAAACCGTCTTTGTCGCGGTCAAGTATCTTCGCAGCTTTTTCGGTGGCTTTGGGTAAAAAATCACCGCGTTTTCTGTAACCCTCGGGCTGCATATCGGCAATGAGGCAAACCATTTTTCTGGGTATATCAGCACCGACTTCATCTACGTTGTCTGTCACTGTATATCCTTTTTTACGAAGTTCTTTGATCAGGTCGCGCTTGTCCTCACGATGTTCTTTTAGAAAATATCTTTTGCCACCGCCCATGAGTACTTCGATACCTTTTGTCATAAATTCGGCAGAGACTTGCCTGTTGATTCGACTGCGTTTTGGTTGGTGAGAGTAGAAAGCCGCCGGAGTCGCATGTGTGACAGAAGATGTCGTCACGATTCCGGTTGACAGTCCTTCATCTTCGGCAATTTCGACAATGGTTTTGAGTTTATTTTTTTTGGCATCCATCGCAATAGCACCATTATACGTTTTTTTTCCGGTTGCCATTGCCGTAGCACTCGCGGCACTATCGGTGATGAGTTGGGTAGAAAAAGTCTTCATCAAACCAACTACCGGTAAGCGTTCGAGGTGTAGTGTGTTTTTGTTCGCAATCGTAGCTGCTGTAATGTGAGTAATTCCCATACCATCACCAATCATCAAAATGATATTTTTCGGACGGGTAGGCGGAGTGGGCGCAACTTCTATTCGGACAGTATCAACTCTTTGTGTTATAATAAGCTGGTTTTCAGACAGACTGTCGCTTTGCGTGATATTTTCAGGCACATTCACAGTTGCCTTATTTAAATCAGTATTACCCACTTTGACTGCCATAAATGTCAGCGCAAAAGCGATAAAAGCTAATGTCGTTAATACCAGTCCGTATCCTTTATGAAGCATTCTGTGCAATGTAAAATCTCAAGTTAAATAGACTTTGTAGATGTAATGTTTATTGTTTTTTCATTCCTTATGTTGTAAAATTAGTAAAAAAATAAGACTTGCCGACATAAATAGGAACAGTATGTATTGAACGTATTTTTTCGCAGAGCGAAATATCCTCATCAATACGTCAGCACGTTCACACATCAGCACGTCAATGTCGCTTTCTCAATTTCGGAGGGATGTCGGCAGAACCTCTCAGGTAGATGGTTTCGTCAGAAGCGGGTTCGTCGCCTCTTTTCATCTTGTTACGCAGCAGGAGTACGTCCAATTGTAAGCCATACGCTTGTGCGATAATGTACATGCTTTCCTCGTATTTTATTCTGTGTGTTGCCCTTGTACCTCGAAATTTGCTTTGCTTTGGTTCGAGATAAATGTATTGGTGGAGGAGAAGTATTTGTTTTGGTTCGAGGTCATTGTATGCCATCAAATCTTCGAGTGGAATACCTTGCTTTCGAGCAATGGATTCCGGTGTGTCTTCAGCCACCGCGATGACCATTTTTACATTATTATTTGTAAAAATACCTTTTCGAAAATACTTTGGAAAAAGATGGGAGGTGGCTTTGCCAGTTGTAATTTTATTGGTTAAAACAGTCTTTTCAATAAAAACTTCTTGTGTGTCATGTATCGTATATTCGATATTTGTTTCCGAGTTTTTAATGTTGGATGCCCATACTGTTTCACTCCAAAGGGGTTTGGGGGAAAGGGGTTTTTCAATAAAAGAAACCAGATTCATCGCATTATCGTCATAAGTATATAATTCGTAGCGATTAATCAGACTAATCAGTTTGTCGGCATAGCCGGAAGCTGTGGCATAACCCGCCTTTTGCAGCCCTCTTGCCCATGCTTTGTAATCCGTTTTGTCCAGTTCAAATAGAAAGTCGTATCGACTCCGATTGAGCAAGAAATTGGTGTGGTCAATATACGATTTTTCCGACGAACAATAACTCCTGAAGCAAGAGGGTTTTTCTTCATCGTCGTATTGCCAAAAGGTATATCCCAACCACTCATTGTGGCATTTGATACCAAAATGATTTTTGGCATCGACCGCCAAGGGGCTATTGCCGTAAGAGGATTCGAGAATACCTTGTGATAAGGTAATACTCGCAGGAATACCGCTTCGATTCATCTCCCTAACGGCGATATCATCGTATTTTTGGATGTAGGACTCGATAGTGTGTACAGTATTTGCTCGCAGTTCACTATATATAATGATCAATGCCAGCAAAGTCAATCTAAGTTTGTCCATTCGCATAATTACAGGGCTTTTTTTGAACTTCGGATAAGTGCAAGACGCATCTTATCCAAAGCCCAAAAGGTTCAAAATCGGGTCAAATAACACATTCTTCCTAATGCGACTTAGTCGCTTATGTAGTAAATAGTTGATTGGTTGATTAGTGACTAAAGGTGGTGGTATTTTATTCGGTGTTTTCTTTCAATTGCCGAATTTGCAACATAAAACGGCTCTAAAAACTAAATTATTTTTGTGTAAAGGTTAATGTAATGTTAGCGTGCATGAGAGGAGTTTTGAATTGTAAATTAATTATTTACAATCATTTCGCTATTTTTTGGATAAATGGCGAGACATGATATTGTTGTATTGAATGAGGTTATTTAAATATTACATGCTTCATTCTACTTTGGGAGGTATCTCGGCTGTGGATAACCAAAAACTGACTATTGTACCGATGGCTTTGCGAAATTCATCATAGTCCAATGGTTTGTGTACATAAGAATTAGCGTGTAATTTATATACTTCCATGATTTCCTGCGGATGATACGAATTCGTCAATACAATAATAGGTATCGCTTTTAAGATATTATCATTTTTTACGACCTTCAGGACCTCTTTTCCTTCTTTTTTGGGCATATTCAAATCTAAAAAGATAAGATCGGGTGTAGGTGCATCGGCAAATTGATGTTTTTTGTATAAAAAATCTAAGCCTTCTTCACCATCCATTGCCACTGAAATGTTAATCTTCTCTTCGACTTCTCCCAAGGCTTCCTGTATCAACCTAATGTCAGCAGGCCTATCTTCCATGATAAGTATATCATAATATTTGGCCACTCGTTTCATAATTATGTATTTTTCAGGTAGTACCTGTCTTTTAGTTTGAGTCCTTATATCTCTTTTATAAAGTGTTTCTGAAAAGATAGTAATTCCTCAAAATAGGACAAAACTACAAAGACTGATGTGTGGTTATCGTGACAGTGTAAGTGAGGTTGTTTTTAGGAATTCACTTTTTTGCCACTGATTTTAAAATCAATATATGTACGAAATATACCACAAATGTATTTCGTATCAAGGTTTGAAAAAATATATATTTTTTCAAACCTTGATACGAATGGAATATTAATTTCATCTCTAATTAAAATCGAATTTAATACCTTGTGCCAGAGGAATATTCTTACTATAATTAATGGTATTGGTCTGACGACGCATGTAAGCTTTCCATGAATCCGAACCGCTTTCACGTCCACCTCCGGTTTCTTTCTCACCTCCAAATGCCCCACCGATTTCCGCACCGCTTGTACCGATATTGACATTGGCAATACCGCAGTCAGACCCGGCAGCGGATAGGAACAATTCTGCCTCTCTAAGATTGGTCGTCATGATAGCAGATGATAAACCTTGCGGTACATCATTTTGCATAGCAATGGCTTCTTCCAATTCATTATAGCGTATCAGATAAAGTATAGGCGCGAAAGTCTCATGTTGAACAATGGACATTTCATTTTTGACTTCGGCAATGCACGGACGCACATAGCAACCACTTTCATAACCTGTTCCTTTCAGTACACCACCTTCTACCAACATCTTTCCGCCTTGCTCTTTTATTTTGTTTATAGATGTAAGATAGTTATTTACAGCGTCTTTGTCAATAAGAGGACCAACATGATTGTTTTGATCGAGGGGGTCACCGATTTTGAGTTGCTTATAAGCACTTTCGAGGTTGTTCTTTACTTTATCATATACACTGTCGTGAATAATTAAACGACGTGTGGACGTACAACGTTGTCCTGCCGTACCTACTGCTCCAAATACCGCTCCTATCGTAGTGATTTCCAAGTCAGCATCCGGCGAAACGATAATGGCATTGTTGCCACCAAGCTCTAAGAGTGTTTTGCCCATTCTGGAAGCTACTGCTGCACCTACAATTTTGCCCATTCGTGTGCTGCCCGTAGCCGAGATAAGCGGTACTCTACCGTCATTTGTCATCCATTCACCTACTTTGTAATCGCCAGTTATGAGAGACGAAACACCTTCGGGAACATCATTTGTCTCTAAAACTTTCGCCAAAATATTCTGACAAGCTACTGAGCAAAGCGGTGTTTTCTCCGAACCTTTCCAGACACATACATTTCCACATACAAGGGCTATCATAGAGTTCCATGCCCATACAGCTACCGGAAAATTGAAAGCAGAGATAATTCCGACAATTCCCAATGGATGCCATTGTTCGTACATTCGGTGCAACGGACGCTCAGAGTGCATCGTCAATCCATATAGTTGGCGAGAAAGTCCTACTGCAAAATCACAGATGTCTATCATCTCTTGTACTTCGCCGAGTCCTTCTTGATAACTCTTACCCATTTCATAAGACACCAATTTACCGAGTGCCTCCTTGTGCTCGCGCAAGGCATTACCGTATTGACGAACAATCTCACCGCGTTTTGGCGCAGGTGTGGTTCGCCATTGCTTAAAAGTTGCTTGGGCTGTACTTATGATTTGTTCGTATTCTTCTTGTGTGGTTACACTGACCTTTCCGATGAGTTGACCATCAACCGGAGAGTATGATTCGATAAGGTTATTTTTGGAGTTTAACCATTTTTTTCCTGTACTAGAACCTGAATTGACTTCCTTCAGACCCAGTTCTTTGAGTATATTCATGTATTTCTGTTTGGTGATAGCAATATTAGGTGAGGCTTTTGAGGCGCAAAGGTAAGCATTTTAATCGAAATTTTTAGAAAAATCTATCTAATGATTTAATGCTTCCTATAAGCAAAATGACAAGTAAAATAAACTTAAACAAAATAATATTTTAAATCTATGTGTGAAGGGGTGTTGTTTCAGAATTATAAAAATATTGTTGTTTTTAATATTTTAAAATAAGGTAATTGCTGGTTGATATTATATAAAAAACGAAAGCGCAATCATACTGGATAATGATTGCGCTTTCCGTGGCACTGGCTTCGTAGTGCGTTTGTTCTCTATGCAAACGCATGAAATTTTATAGGTTTAAAATTTTCTCCAAGTAATCCGTATTCATTGATGCCCTAAATTTGAATAGCTTTTTCGTAATATTTAATAGGAAAAAGAACAAGTATAATGGGGCAAGTTATTTATTTTCTTTCTGTTCCCTCCTAAAATACGCCCGCGCTTCACGCATCACACGCGGAGCCATGATGATAGTGGCGGTCATCGTCGGTATTGCCATCAGTGCGAATGCACTGTCAATCAGATTGAGCATCGCACTTAGCGAGGTCGTTGCACCCAATATAATACTGGCGATGTAAAAATAATTGTACCAATGTTTTTTGTCTGCACCGAGCAGAAAAGACATACATTTTGAGCCGTAATACGAATACGAAAATAAAGACGACACACTAAAAACCACGATACAAGCCAATAAGAGATATTGTCCGCCAGGCACTGCGCCATCGAAGGCAGAGGCGGTGAGGCTTACGCCGTTGTTGCCGGAGGTCTCCCATACACCTGTGACGAGTATCGCGAGTGCAGTGAGCGTACAGACGATAAGCGTGTCAATTGCGGGACCCAACATCGCTACCAAACCTTCACGGATAGGTTCGGAGGTTTTGGCTGCACCGTGTGCCATCGGTGCTGTGCCGATACCCGCTTCATTGGAAAATGCTCCCCTGCGAATACCCAATAATATCAAGCCGCCGACCATACCGCCGAGCAGTGGGTCGCCTTTATAATGATTGGCAGTAAAAGCATCGGTAAATATCATTCCGAGATACTTTGGAACTTGGTCGATATGCACCATTAGAATGATGAGAACAGACACAAAATAAAGCACAACCATTGTTGGGACGAGTCGTGCAGCCGTCTTGCTGATACGTTTCAAACCTCCCAATATTACTATCCCTGTAATCACCGCCAAGGTAATACCTATCGTCAAATCAGAAGCAAAACCCGTTTGTATCCCATTAGGAATCAATAAAATATCGCGTATCGCTTGTGTGAGTTGATTGACATTAAATACGGGCAATGCTCCAATTAATCCCGCTACACTAAAAAATATGGCAAGCGGTCTCCATTTTTTGCCGAGACCTTCCATGATAAAGTACATCGGTCCGCCTTGTATTTCACCTGCCGAGTCTTTTCCTCTGTACATTATCGCCAATGTAGAAGTAAAAAATTTGGTACACATACCCACCAAACCACTTATCCACAGCCAAAAAATGGCTCCCGGTCCGCCTATCGTAATGGCTACGGCTACACCTGCGATATTGCCCATGCCAATGGTGGCAGAGAGTGCCGTTGTGAGGGCTTGAAAGTGAGTGATTTCGCCCGGCGCATCGGGGTCATCGTATTTGCCGCGTGTGACTTGTATTGCATGTCCGATGTATCGAAACGGCAAAAAACCGGAGCGCATCAATAAATACAATCCACCGCCGATGAGCAAAATTAGCAAGGGCAAACCCCATACGAATGACGCGAATGTCGCTATCCATTTATCTATTATTTGCATATTGGTTACTGTTAATTCTAATATTGCTTATCTCGCAATATCGGAATTTTATATCAACTTTATGCTATTATATGGATGAGTGAATTCTAATCATGCTGGCATAAGAAAATCAATGAACAATAAATTCCCCGCTGCCATCTCAATCAAAGTCCGTATATTGCATCTCATAATGATGCAAAAAAAAATCATATACGCGACACTGCTTGGGATGGCATTTTTATTGGTCTATTGCAATACACCGACCAAAAAAATCGCCGAATCTAATACCTATCTTAATCTGAATGATACGGTTGATTATGTCGGTATGCAAACCTGTCGTTCTTGTCATCAAAACATCTATGAGACCTATATACATACCGGGATGGGGCAGTCATTTGACCATGCTACAAAAGAAAAAAGTGCTGCTCAATTTGACAAACACGCCGTCGTATATGACCCCGATAGTGATTTTTACTATAGACCTTTTTGGAAAGATAATACATTGTATATCAAAGAGTTTCGATTAGAAAACGGTGACACAACACATAGTCGCACAGAACAAATTAGCTACGTCATTGGCTCAGGTCAACACACCAATTCACACCTTATCAATGAAAACGGATATGTCTATCAAGCTCCGATAACTTTCTATACACAAGATGGGAAATGGGATATGGCACCCGGCTTTGAAGACGGTGGAAATTCGCGTTTTTCGCGCATCATTGCTACCGAATGTATGACTTGTCACAATCACTTGCCCGACCACGTCAAGGGGTCGGAAAACAAATACAAAGCCGTACCACGAGGCATCGAATGTGAACGCTGTCATGGTCCGGGTGAGGTGCATGTTCGCGAAAAACTTGCTGGACACGTCGTTGACACGTCCAAATATATTGATTATAGTATCGTCAATCCGGGCAAACTGCCTGTCGAACTCGAAGTCGATATTTGCCAACGTTGTCACTTGCAAGGTACTGCCGTTTTGAATGAAGGTAAAGACTTTTTTGACTTTCGCCCCGGCATGAGACTGAATGAAGTGATGAATGTTTTTTTGCCGCGATATACCAATTCGCATGACAAATTTATCATGGCATCGCAAGCTGACAGGATGCGATTGAGTAAGTGTTTTACGGTCGGAAAAATGAGTTGTACTAATTGTCACAACCCACACAAAAGTATCGAAACCACCACTACTGAAACCTACAATAATGCCTGTAAAAATTGCCACCAAAAAGCCGACCAAGAACTATGTAGCGCACCCAAAGCAGAACGCGTTGCGAAGCAAGATAATTGCGTCGATTGTCACATGCCCAAAAGTGGGAGTATCGACATTCCGCATGTCCGAATTACCGACCACGCGATAGGTATTCCTGTTGATGAAAAAGAAAAAAATGACATCGCTCGTTTCATTGGATTAGAATGTCTCACCAACGAAAAACCCTCAGCACTTGATATGGCAAGAGGCTACATCGCACTCTACGATAAATTTGTTCCCGAACAACAAATGCTCGATTCGGCTGGTGCGTATTTGCAGGAATCAAAAGCGTCTATTTCCGAAAAATTTAATACACTTATTCATTATCATTTTACTAAAGAAAATTATAATGACATTATCGCTTACGCGAATAACACATCCGAAAAAGATATTACAGACGGTTGGACAGCCTATCGCATCGGAGAGGCTTATTTAAAAAGAGGCAACCTCGATAAAGCCTTGATTTTCTTGAAGAAAGCCGTCGAATATCGTCCTTTCAACCTTGATTTTAATAATAAACTCGGTACGGTTTATTTACAAAAACAGGACTTGACAAATTCCAAAAAAATATTTAAATTTATATTGTCAGAAAATAAAAAACAGCCTACTGCATTGAACAATCTCGGCTACATTTTTCTCATGGAAAACAAGGTCGAACAAGCCAATGCACATTTTGACAAAGCCCTCGCGCTTGACCCTGATTATGAATTGGCAATGCTCAATAAAGTTGCTTATCTGGCTTTTATAAAAGACTATTCAAATGCCAAAAAATGGTTGGAACGCATCGTCAAAAAATTTCCTGACAATCAAAAAGCCCAACAAATGTTGGGACAATTGAACAACATATAAACTTTTTAACCATGATATATGTCATCCTTTTTTTGAGCCTGCTTTTTATTGCAGTCGGGTATATTTTGACAGAGCAAAACGCGCCTTATCTGTTGTCGGGTTATAATACGATGTCGAAGGAAGATCAAGCCAAATTTGACTTGGAAAGTTATGTACCTCGTTTCAGAAAATTTCACTTATTTCTCGGAATTTCTTTTGGTCTGATTGGTCTTGCTTTGCATTGTTTTATCGGCGAAAATGCGAGTGGGATTTTCTTAGGCATATATCCGATATTGGCGTACATTTATTTTATCTGGAGTACGAAACATTATGATGTATCCGCCAAATCCAAACGCAAAACGAATATCGGTATCGGCGTAATGATAGCTACTTTGTTTTTTGTAATCGGTTTGATGATGTTCGGTTTTTAAAATGATCCGCTTAGTACATTGTTTAATAAATTTCTTATCGTTTTTGGCGTTTATTTTGAAATGAATCGACCCAAAAATGACGCGAATACTCACTGTATTTAAGGATTTTTTGGTGAAGAGTCATTTTAAAAGAAATACTCAAAAAAGTAAAGAAATTTATTAAACAATGTAATTAGTGAAAGAAAATAAATAAATTGTTCAATTATACTTGTTCTTTTTCCTTCTAAGGGATGAAAAAACAATAAACACTACATCTTGACTTGTTCTTTTTCCTTTATACTTCACCAAATCCTCCTTAATCCCGATAGCTATACGGCTTTTGCACCGCAAAAAATGTGTATTTCAATGTAAATCAAAATCTCATACTTTATTTTTTTTATTAAAATGAAGCAAAATTAACGTTTTTTCATCAAAATACATTTTTCATTAATTTTTAAATTACTTATAATCAATTATTTATGATTTTTTTTCAGTGCAAAAGCCGTATAGCTATCGGGAGAAGATGTAACGTTTATTATCTTTTCATCTCTAAAAAACACAAAAAATAGGTTCGTAGCGATGCTATGCAACGATTTTTTGAATTCTTTAGTAGAAAAAATTACAGCGCATTATGGAACAATTTATTTAATTTCTTTCACTAACTTTGTTACTCTTATTTTTAATGTAGAACTATTGATGGTTTGTAAGATTAATTTCAAACATTATCCAAAATGACCCGCTTAGTGAAAGAAAATAAATAACTTGTCCCATTATACTTGTTCTTTTTCCTTCTAAGTAGTCAGTCAAGCTAATTATGATAAGTTCATTTGGCGAAATTTGTCCGATTACTTTGTTGGAGAACATCCAGCGTAGCTACGGCTATGCTGAATAACCTCCACCTCGTACTCGAAAAAATTTCACTCAAAGCAACATATCATAATTAGATTGACTTACTACTTAGTTTTATCAAAAAATATAATTATGAAAGTAGCAGTGGTTGGTGTGACCGGTTTGGTTGGTGGTGTAATGCGCCAAGTATTGGAAGAACAACAATTTCCAATAACTGAATTTATCCCTGTGGCTTCTGCTCGTTCGGTGGGCAAGAAGGTACGTTTTAATGGTCAGGAGCATACCATAGTCGGTATAAGTGATGCGATTGCGATGCGTCCACACTTGGCGATTTTCTCTGCCGGAGGTAGTACGTCATTAGAATACGCGCCTAAGTTTGCGGCGGTCGGCACTACGGTTGTTGATAATTCATCGGCATGGCGTATGCACGATGACAAAAAACTCGTTGTGCCGGAGATCAACGCTAACTTGTTGACCGAAGCAGATAAAATCATCGCTAATCCAAACTGTTCGACGATACAAATGGTCGTGGCACTTGGTCCTTTACACGAGAAGTACGGCATCAAACGATTAGTCATTTCTACCTATCAAGCGGTGACAGGTACAGGAGTGAAAGCGGTCAAACAAATGGAAGATGAACGCGCAGGACAAGCCACCGAACCTGTTTATCCGCATCCGATTGATTTGAATTGCTTGCCTCATGGCGGCTCTTTCCAAGAAGACGGCTATACGACGGAAGAAACAAAACTGGTCAACGAAACTCGCAAGATACTCGGTGCGCCGGATATTCGTATTACGGCTACGGTCGTGCGTGTACCTGTGTATGGTGGACATTCGGAAAGCGTAAATGTAGAATTTGACCGAGATTTTGATTTAAAAGAATTACGCGAGCTGCTCGAAAATGCTCCGGGCATTACCGTGCAAGATGATCTTGCGAATAATGTCTATCCAATGCCTTTATATAGTAAAGATAAAGATGATGTATTCGTAGGGCGGCTGAGAAGAGATTTTTCTCAACCTAAATCCTTGAATATGTGGATAGTATCCGACAATTTACGCAAGGGAGCTGCGACTAATGCTGTGCAAATCGCTCAATACCTTGCTGAACACAAACTCTTGGGGACTGAATTAGAGCTTGTTGCAGAGAAGTCTTGACATGGCATACTTTTTGACCATTCAATACTGTCTCTTTATTTCCAAACTTTAGACATTCATGCTGAAAAATTATCTGTTACCAACAAAGAAGTTCTTAATCCCATTTTACTGTATTATTTTTTGTTTTAGTGCTTGTTCAGAAGATAACTCAGATTTTCCAATGGAAGGTTTGACGATTCAAGATGAACTCAATATTGCATCAAGAATTCATGATATTATTCTTGCTGACGAATATTATCCGGTATTGGATCGTGAAATATATACAAGTACTTACGACTATCTTGACGAAAAAATTAATACCCTTACCAATTGCGAACTCGTAGAGCATCGCAGTAATTACGACTGGATGATTCATATTTTGGACAATGAAACCGGTACAAATGCTTTTGCAATACCGGGTGGATATATTTATTTTGACAAAGGATTACTCAAAAAAATAGATTCCGAAGCGAGTTTTATGAATCTCTTGGCAAATGAAATCGCTTATGCTGACAAAGGATTTGTTCGTGCAAAACTCGAAGCCAGATATGGCTTATCTATATTAATAGACCTTGCCCTCGGCAGCATGATTGGTAATGAAAGCGAATTGCTGGGAATTTTGTACGGTACGCCTTATGATGTTGAGGTAGTCGAGCAAGCCGATGCCTATATGCTCCAACTTGCTTGTGATAAAAACTACGATGCAGCTTACCTCAAAGACTTTTTCATCGACCAAAGTTGTTCTATCACATGGTTGGATACACACCCAACCGATTCGCTCGACAAGCGCGTCAACAATATCAGTCAATTTGATTGTGTGAATGACAGTACGAGTATCTCAGGTAATGACCCTTATATTGATTTTAAAAATACATTTTAAAATAAAAGTCGCTACATGCGACATCTAAGGGCTTGTGTTTTATCATTACGCAAGCCCTTAGTAGTAAGTCAAACTAATTATGATAAGTTCATTTGGCGAAATTTGTCCGATTACTTTGTTGGAGAACATCCAGCGTAGCTACGGCTATGCTGAATAACCTCCGCCTCGTACTCGAAAAAATTTCACTCAAAGCAACATATCATAATTAGATTGACTTACTACTTAGTTTAATTTGATTACTCAATAAGGATCTACATTCACATTCACCCTTACACTCGACATCCCCTTTCGCCCTGAAAGGTCAACCTGAATATCACGTATCCATGCCTTTGTTTTTTCGATCACTTCTTTTTTGCGTTCCAATTTTATCAAAATATTCATAACATAATATGAGCGCACCCGTGACACGCCCGGTTCGGACGGACCGAGTACGCGACTGCCCAGTCTTTTTTGTAATTCTTTCGCAAAAAACTCCGCCGCATCATCTACGATATGTTTCTTTTTATGTTTTAATTGCAAACCAATCAAACGATAAAAAGGCGGATATTTGAACTTGCGACGTTCGATTTCCTCCCGTTCAAAAAAACGCTTAAAATCGCCATAAAACACTTCCGTCAAAACCGGATGCGAAGTATTCATCGCCTGTATGATGACTTTGCCTTGCTTCTGTTTTCTGCCTGCTCGTCCACTCACTTGCGTCATCAATTGAAAGGCACGTTCCGTAGCCCGAAAATCAGGAAAATACAGGAGTGAATCCGCACTCATCACGCCTACAAGTCCTACATTATCAAAGTCCAAACCCTTCGTAACCATCTGTGTACCAACGAGTACATCAATCTGTTTATCCTCAAATTGCGCGATGATGCGTTGGTGAGCATTCTTGCCCTTTACCGTGTCCCAATCCATACGTGACACACGAATTTCAGGCAAAAATATCTGCAATTCATCCTCTATTTTTTCTGTACCAAAACCTTGAATTAAGAAAGTGTGATTGCCACAAGCCGGACAATCAGGTGGTTGCTTGGTGTGATAACCGCAGAGGTGACAGCGCATTTGATTGGAATATTTATGATAGGTTAATGAAATATCGCAGTGGATACATTCGACTGTCCAACCGCACATTTCACAGCGTAAAGTAGGCGCGTAGCCACGTCGATTTTGGAACAAAATCACCTGTTCTTTTCGCTCCAATGCACCCTTAATTTCATCTAATAAAACCGTTGTAAAATGCGACTGCATTGTTTTTTTCTTCGTCTCGCTTTGCACATCTGCGATCACGATTTCTGGCATTTTTAAACCGCCAAATCGTTTGCTCATTTCCACCAAACCGTACTTGCCAATTTGCGTATTGACATAGCTTTCGAGCGAAGGTGTAGCCGTACCGAGCAAGACTTTTGCGTCATGTTTATGCGCCAGATAAATCGCGGTATCGCGAGCATTATAGCGCGGCGCGGGGTCGTGTTGTTTGAATGAAGCGTCGTGTTCTTCATCAATAATAATGAGGTCGAGTTTTTTAAACGGCAAAAACAAAGCAGACCGCGCACCCACGATAATCGGCTTGCCGATGAGTGCATTATGCCAGATTTCGACGCGCTCATTATTATTCAATCGCGAATGATAAACCGCAATATCGTTGCCGAATATTTTTTGTAAACGATTGATTATCTGTGTCGTAAGTGCAATTTCGGGAAGGAGATAAAGCACCTGTTTATTTTCTTTGAGTGCTTCAAAAATCAAATCAATATAAACGCGCGTCTTGCCGCTACCCGTCACGCCATGTAGCAGGACGGTATTTTTTTCTGCAAAATTTGCTTGTATTTCGATAAGTGCCTTCGCTTGTTGTGCCGACAATTCAAACGCCCCCACCAACTCATCATCATAAGGCGTTAGGCGACTGACTTCCTTTTTATACACTTCAAAAATACCCTTTTTCTCCAACTCTTTAATATGATTTTTTTTGATGCCGCCGTATTCGCATAATTGGTTTGGTGTGATGTCGGGTGAGTCTAATGGTTCGCGTTTGAGTTGGATGTAGGCGAGTAGGGTTTCTTGCTGTTTGACGGCGCGAGTGCCGATTATTTCAAAGGCAGATTTTAAGGTTTCGGGGTCGCTGCGGTAAGGTTCGGTAAGGCGAATATACCTCGCTTCTTTTGGTTTAAATTTCGTTTTTAATTCTTCTTTTAAAATAATAACGCGCTTGTATAACAGAGAATTTATCAGTGGATAAATCGTTTTTCTGTTCAATATTTTCTGTACATCTTCGATGCTCAACTCTTCCTGAATACTCAATGCTTCCGCGATAAGGTATTCATCATCAGTTAATTGTGAAAAATCATCTTGAAAAATCGGACTTAACAAAACGCGCGTTTCACTTGCCAATTTTAATCCGGCAGGAAGGGCAGCGTTCATCACTTCACCCATTGTGCAGCAATAATATTCGGACATCCACGTCCACAGTGCCATTTGTGTTTCGGTGGCTATCGGCGCAGCATCTAAGACGGAAATAATGGGCTTGGCTTCGTAGTCGGGACGCTCCTCATGCACGCGCCGCACGAGTGCAGAATAGATGCGCGTTTTACCAAATTGCACCTCTACACGCATACCCAAACGCACTCGTTCCACCAACTCCGCAGGTACGGTGTAGGTGTATAATTTTGGCAGTGCCAATGGCAGAATTACGTCTATGTAGGTCATAATCGCCTGTACGAGTTTCTTTAATTAATTTGCTACAAAAGTATTATTTTTTTGTTTAAAAACATGTCTGCTTCTGTGTTTAATTTTTTCTCATTCAAATACTTAAATGTCGTTTTGTGATTTACACAATATCAGTCGTTTCGACGACAACTGCTGCAAGGACGGGATAAGTGATATTTGTACGAATTGTATGGAGGGGGACGTTTGGGTGGAGTGACGGGGAAAATAAAAATGCCGAAGTGGGGTGGCTTCGGCATCGTGCTTATGTGGCTAAATTGTAATTCGTCTCAAAGTTAGCATCCCCAACTCCAATAAACTCTAGTTGAACAGCCACGCCAACTACAACAAAATCGGGTTTTCATTCTAAAAAAACCGATACATATTGATGATATAGTCCAGCACCCTCTGGACTCTAGCACAGAAGCGACTTCAAAAGAATTAAACTCAGCAAGCTCTTGTTCAGAAGCATATTTTTTAAGGTCATTGAGTGTAAGCAAATCAATATCCCCAAATTCTTCTTGTACTTCGTCTAAACGACCTAGACTTCCAAGAAAATGCTCAATTTTATAATCCATTTCTCTTTCGGCTATCTGAGATATAGTCATATTAACTAAGTAATTTTGCAGCGTGTTTTCGTCTGCACCTTCCATACTTGGAGGCAAGTTAAATGTAACTTCGTCCTGTTTTTTGATATATTCCTGTACGGAAGATTGAAATTCAACTTGCTGTACATCAGTTGTTTCCTCTACCTGCGTAAGAATAGCATCTTGCTCACAAGAAGTTAAAAAGACCGAAGCGGCGAGTATCGTCAATAGACTAAAAAGTCCTAATCTAATTTTTAAGTTTTTCATAATCAATGTTTTAAAAATGTTTAATAAAAATTGTTAAAAAATCGAATGATTGAATACACCCTTGATTTCACAACTTAATCGTAGCAAATATGAGTAGATAAAATGTGCGCTCATTTGTACTTTGAAGCGGATTATCAATGCTATATGCTTTCATTCGTATTCAAATAATCATTGTTTTAAAAATATTTAATTTATTATTTTTTACCTAAATAAACTTCTCCGTTTACATAATCATTATCGTCGATTAACCTTCTTCTCTCAGTGTTAAAAATGGCTAATATTCCTTGCTTTGATATGTACGAACCGCCTGCCCATCGGAAACTTTTATTGTTGGCTGCCACTAAGCCCAGTTTATCCCTTTGTTGTGTAACTTTCTGAAGAGCTATCTCATCTCCTTCTTTCCAAATATGAAAGACCTGAAGCCATTCCTTATCTTTTTCAAAAAGCCCCCAAAAGTCGAAAAGGTCATCAATGAAATCTCCCCGTATTGAAGTACCATGCATAGTAAGCATATAGATGTCTCCCGAACAATCGGTTACCAAGTTCAAACCACCTCCGGCTCCCACGAAGCAATCATCTTGCTCTTGTCCGTAACCTCCGCACGTAAATTCTTTGAAATTTATAAATTCCCATTCAGTAGTTTCATCAATAAATTGTGTGGTACTCTCATAAAACCAAATGCCCCGTTTACCATAAGCGCTATAATAGCTACTAACAGCCACAAGAAAATGACCGGAATCCAATTCTACAAAACCCGCTGTTTCTGCAGACCTCTGATTGGCTTGATAAGGTTCTCCACGAGAACCGTCCATGACGAGGCTATTTATAAACTGAACATCTCTACCTTCCACCTTTAAAAAATAAACGGCGGCATGTTCTGCACTTTTACCTTCCATAGCTATAGCAACATAATCTCCATGTGCTTGCAATCCTCCGGGGTGGTCGTGATTACCGTAAGCGGGCACATCTCGAATGTCAAAGCTAATAGGGTCTGATAGATTACCAATAGTAGAGTAAAGTCCTTCCGTAGCGTTCTCAATGGATTGAAATGCCACATGAAAACCTTTGTCTGTTCCGGTTTCTGTTAGCACCATTCGACCCATGCCGTTCCAGTCACTTAATCGTCCTACGCCCTGAACATGGTTGCTAAGACCGTTGAGATGAGGGGTTTTGATGCCAAATCCCATATCACTTTTGCCGATGTCTAACCTGACATCACCAGTTAGTTGTGTGATAATGTCATCTACGCAGTTCTCTCTACTTTGTGAACCTCCTAAAGACCAATCCAAGTCTTCACAAGAATAAAAAGTTGTTACTGTCATAATTGCCCCTAATAAGAGCAAGGTTTTTTTTAATGTGTTCATAATCATTGTTTTAAGAATGTGATAAAAAATATCTTTGGAGTCACAGGGCAAAAACTGGTTTAATAATCATTATTCTCATCGCCTTTTGAGTTACAGGTATAGCTTCGCCATGCAAGGCTTTGACAGCACTTGTCTGAATGGCTCGTATGTTTGTTGATGCTAAATTATCTGTGAGTGGATATTAGATATTTACTTTGGTGTAAATGCTCCCTTTAGTAGTTCAAACTCTTCGTCTGTTAGCAGGCCGAATTCTTTGAATTCAGATATTTTCTTTAGAATCTTTATCGTTTTATCATTAGGTAGTGTTACAGGCTTTATATCTTTAAATAGTTTCGCTTTTTGCCCTTCTATAAATTCGTCATTTACCAAGTTTTTTTCTTTTAAATCGGCTAAATCTATGAGCATATCCACGGCATATTCAGCTCTTGATACCCGTTTGAAAATTGCCAAGAAATACTTCTTGAAATAATCAAAAATTGACATGATTTTACCGTCATCCAGTTCATTACGTATATCAACATCATCTAAGTATCTCACAAAAGTCTGTCCCAAAGCATAGGTTGATGCTCCTCCTGTAAAAGCCATAGATAGACCTCCAATTGCGGTTCCTATTCCGGGAATAGCTTTGATAACTGTTGCTCCTAAACGTGCTGTGACCGCACCGCTTACTGTACACATAAAAGCCTGACTGGTCATATCTTCAAACGGCTCATCAAATAAATCGCACAAGTCTTTCAGCATTTTCATTTGAATACCTCCTATTGCAAACATATCGGCACCAGCAATAGGTATAAAGAAACCTGCTGCACCTGATGCAACAACATAGTTATGGATTATTTTGTCCGCTTTTTCTGTTTGTCTGCTCATTATGTTTGTTTATTTTTTAGTTAAGAATATTTTTAAATTTAATTGACGATTGGTAAATTCCTTTTGTAAATATAGCCTCTACAACAAAAAAAGTAAACACGTATTGAGATTTTAGTAGTTTAATCATCATTATTTTCGTCGCCTTCAGGGTATTGTGACCTGTTGAGTTAAGCCCCACATGCAAGGCTTTGACAGTGTGCTTAAAAAATAAATTTAATTTGATTGCGATTGAAAAAAGTTATTTACAGGCTTCAATTTTTTTATAATTATTTTTGTTAATACAATAAGTTGAGTCGTTGCTCATTGTAACAAGTCGCCAACCATACTTACAATTCTCCTTATCCATATCGCAGCTAACAACTTGCCCCTTGTTTAAGTAGAATTTTTTCCCGTCATACCAATCAATACCATTTAATTGTCTACTGACTTCCTTTATACCTAAGTCGATATAGAAACAACCTTCGTCGGGCATGAAAACATTTGTCCGTTTGTCAATATCTGTAGTTTCAATTGACGTGACGTTATTTTGTTGACGTATTAAGTCTTTAAGTTTAATTTTAGAGCAATCTTTTCTATTATTAGTTGGTAATTCTTCTGTATCTTTTCGGTTGTTAATTGGTAGTTCTTCTGTATGTGATGATTCTTGCTTCAAGTACATTGAGCAAAAACATAGAATAATTATAGCCACCAATATAAAAGGAGTTAATCGTACCAATGTGAGATAAATTTTTATTCGCATACCTTTAATTTTTAGTTATTAATTAATACCTTTGTAAAGGAAATTTATTTCTAAACATACATATTGTTTTCTTTTGCATAACACAAATCTATGATTAAAAAACAATAATGTCAAGTATAATGGGGAAATAAGTTTCCACAAAAAGGAAACTATTTATTTTATATATTTTTTTATGAACGTTAGTCCTGTCCTATTTCTTGAAAAATCCTTAGAGTTTTTAAAAAAAAATTGGTCGGAGGGAAAATATACTCAACGGGCGGTTGCATTAAAATTAGGTGTTACTAATTCATATATAAGTAAAGCAAGAAGTGGGAATATTGGTTTTGCAGAAAAGCTAAGGCCGAAATTACTCAAAATTATAGAAGACGTAGGTGGAAAATATATTGAAAATGAGAACGCTTTTTTGGATAAAAATGGCAAGTTATATGATGCCTCAATACCTACTAATAGTTATAGACTTGATAGAGTTAGCTGGGGTAAGTTAATTCGTATGCTTAGAGGCGGTGATACATTGAAGTTACTTACAACTTGGATAGACATCTATAGCGATGCAGTTAAATATTTTAAAATAGATAAAAACAAGGAACTACTAAGAGGTAAGAAAGTTCAACTACTTCTATTGCACCCGTATAATTATTCTACCCTATTGCGTAGTCAGGCATTAGGAGCAAATGTGGAAAGTGGATACAATAGAATTGTAGATGATTTACATAATTTGTACGAATTATTTAAGGATTTTGATGATAAAAAAAATGTATCAATACGTCTCTATAGCAGTTTGCCAACCGTTAATTTGCTCATAACCCAAAGTTCCATAATTTCAGGATTTTATTTAAATCAACAACATTTAAGGGATTTAGACCAACTTATTATAGAAAAAAATAAGGATTTTGATTTTGCAAAGAAATTGGAACAGCATTTCAATGACACTTGGGAACAATCAGGTAATACCATAAAAATTGACGATATTCCATCTGTATTAGATAATCTCGAACCTCCTCCATATAAAAGGTTTAATAACTCGGTTTACAAAAAGTATATTGGTATCTATAAATTGTATTATGCTGAAAGATACAGCACGAATGATTTTCGGGGACATAAGATGTCAAATTCTATCGGCTGTAATATCCTCGAAATATACCAAGAAAAGACAAGTGGAATATTTAAATGCAAAATGAAATATCCGGGCGTAGATAATAGTGAGGATTTTTATACAGGTGAATTAATAAATACACATTTCAATAGTAAAAATTATATTATTTTATATTTAATTAACAAAACTCTAACCCGGAGATTAAATATTTATCTATATATAAAAGACAGGAAATCAAAAGATAGACTATTCGGGCTTTTCACTGTAGTATACCGCACCAGTCAAAAAATTGGCAGTGGGAACCTGTTTTTGAATAAAGTAACAGGAGAGGAATATGAAAAGATAGATCCAACGTCTTTAGCTCCTACACAGATAGAAAAACATGAACATCTTGAACCGTATCTTATTCGTTATTTAATCAATAGAAAAGAAAGTTTAATACTATCAGCTTCATCAGAGAGTGAGATAAAAAAAGAAGAAGAAATAGAAAAAATTAAGGAAATTGAAGGGCTTTATTATGTTTACGCTTGGAGTGGCGAGGGGGGAGAAGTACCTCAAATAACGCAGGGTGTTCTTGATATTCATTATAGTGGGGTAGTGACATATAAAAATAAAATAAATGGATATAGTGGTGCAGGATGGCTACGAGTTGATAATGAAAAAAAGAATTTTTATATAGAAGTTAGAAACTCAAATCCTGAAGTTAAAAGGACAGCTTTATTTGTTATTGATGGTTTGTTCGATAAAAAAAATGGAAAAAAATATTATAATGGAGTATGTGCGTCGAGTACATGGCATGACGGAATACCCGTAGGTAGCAGAGTTATTATGGAAGAAGTAATATCAAAAGATATTAATCAAAAATTGACATTCGAAAAGGTAAAACCTCAAAAAATAAAAGTTGGCTCGAAGGAATATCGTAAATTTCCATTAGATGTTAAACAAAAACTGAGTGGAATAGTAACAAATATGGTAGGATTCTTTGAGGGAGATAGAGCAGTTGATGTAAATGAGACATTTTTTAAAGCCGCAGGATTTGATGCTACTAAGGGAGACGCTGAATCCTTCTTGCAAAATCTCAAATCTGCCGTTTATCATGGGTTTAATGACGTAAAACAACTTCAATCATTAGTAAGTCTATTCCCTGATAAAAAAGTCACAGAAAAAACAGAATTTAAAAATGAGATTGAAAATATTAAGCAAATAATAACTGATATGAATAGCGTTTGATTGTTGCTACTTCATTCAGCAACACAAAGATATTTCCCCACATTCCGTATCTTTACGCCCATGTCCGACCTACAAACCAAAATAGAATTTCTAAAAAGCGTAGGACCGCAACGCGCCGACTTACTCAAGACGGAGTTGGGCGTATTTACCTTTGGGGATTTGCTGATGCACTTCCCTTTTCGGTATGTGGACAAGACGCGATTTCATAAAATTCGTGATAGCAAAGAAGAGGGTGCAAATGTGCAATTCAAAGGTACGATACGCCGTATGCAGTTGGCAGGAGAGGGGCGTAAAATGCGTTTGATTGTCAAATTCAAAGACGATACGGGCTTCATGGATTTGGTGTTTTTTAAAGGTGTCAGTTGGATGCAGAAGAAATTGATAGTGGGTGTTGAATACGTCGTCTATGGCAAATTATCTAAGTTTGGCAGCAACTTCAATATCGTACACCCGGAGATAGAACCCGTCACGGAAGCCAACCTCAGCGAAGCCCTTTCTCTCGAACCCGTCTATCCTTCTACAGGAAAATTGGAAGGAAAAGGCTTGGGAACGAAAGGCATTATGAAACTCCAAAAAATACTACACAATCGCCTCAAAGAAATTGATATAGCAGAAACCCTCCCCGATTATCTGATGGAAAAAATGCGAATCCCCAATCGCAAAACCGCGATGTTGGACATCCATTTTCCGAAGGATAACGAAGCCCTCAAACACGCTCAAAACCGCCTCAAATTTGAAGAATTATTTTTTCTCCAATTGCGACTCTTGCAGATTCGGAGTCGGCGCAAGCATAGCATACGCGGACATATATTTAAAGAAGTTGGCGAACATTTCACCCGTTTTTATAATGAAAAATTAGAATTTGAACTGACGGGCGCACAGAAGCGCGTCATCAAAGAAATTCGTCGAGATTTGGGGCAGGGTGTCCACATGAATCGCTTGTTGCAAGGCGATGTGGGAAGTGGTAAAACGGTGGTCGGCTTGCTCTCAATGTTGCTGGCATTGGACAATGGCTACCAAGCCTGCCTCATGGCTCCAACGGAGATTTTGGCGCAACAACATTATGCTTCGATTACCGAAAGTTTGTCGGGCTTGGGCATACAAGTTGGTTTTTTGTCAGGCAGTATAAAAGGCAAAAAACGCAAGCAATTATTACAACTACTCAAGGAAGGCGTGATTCATATTCTCATTGGTACACACGCGCTGATTGAGGATTGGGTAGAGTTCAAAAATATCGGTTTGGCAATTATCGACGAGCAACACCGCTTCGGCGTTGCCCAACGCGCCAAACTTTGGAAAAAAGGCAATATTTCGCCTCCACACGTACTCGTCATGACGGCTACGCCTATACCACGCACCCTCGCGATGACGCTCTACGGAGATTTGGATGTATCGGTGATAGACGAACTTCCACCGGGCAGAAAAGACATTAAAACGCTACACAAAAACGAAACAAACCGTATGCGTGTATTCGGGTTTATGCGCGAACAAATCAAGGCAGGGCGACAGGTCTATGTTGTTTATCCATTGATAGAAGAGTCTGATTATGAGCCGCTTGAAGACCTCAATAATTTGATGGAAGGCTACGAGGCAATTTCAAAAGATTTTCCGCCGCCCGACTACCAAATCAGCATCCTACACGGACGCATGAAACCTGCCGATAAGGATTTCGAAATGCAGCGTTTTATGAAGGGCGAAACGCAAATCATGGTCGCTACGACGGTGATTGAGGTCGGTGTAAATGTACCGAATGCGAGTGTGATGGTGATTGAAAATACCGAACGTTTCGGCTTGTCGCAACTCCACCAATTGCGTGGACGTGTAGGGCGTGGCGCGGAGCAATCGTATTGTATTTTGATGTCAAGTTTCAAATTGAGCAATGACGCACGTACCCGCATCCAAACGATGTGCCGAACTAATAACGGTTTTGAAATCGCCGAAGTTGACATGCAGTTGCGCGGTGCAGGAAATATCGAAGGCACGCAACAAAGCGGCGTGATCAGCCTACGCATGGCAGACCTCGCCAAAGATGGACGCATCCTGCAAACGGCAAGAGAAATCGCCGCACGAATACTTGAAGATGACCCAAAATTGGAACGTCCGATTAATGTACGATTGAAAAATTATATTGAATCAGAGAAGAAAGGAAAGTCGGGTTGGAGTAGAATTTCATAAAAAAATAAACCTCATAGATTTTTAAAATCTATGAGGTTTGGTATATAAATCAATTTAACTTTAAATCCGTTAAAATGGCTTTCAAATTTTTATAAAATACCTTTAATTCGGTAATTTGACCTGATAAGTACGTTTTGCAGAATTGGTTAATTGCGAAGAACGCAACCAAGGATTATATATTTTCAAAATGCGATAAGTTGTCCCGTGCTTATGAGCAAAATCACCCCAATTCTGCACAGCACCATTGACCTCTACAATCCTGTAATTGAATGGCGGATACAGTTCGTGAGGTTCAAGATAAAAACCGTACTCTTCGGGATTTTGCATAATAGCTTTTAATGCAACGATGCGCGAAACATATCGCGCGGTTTCTTCATTCATTTCTATATCGTAATACTGCGTTTCTTTTTGTGAATTCATCAATTTACGCATATTCGTTCTGCCCATGTTATAACAAGCTGCCGCGTTCATCCACGTACCATAATCGCGTTTGGAATCCTTGAGATATTTGCAAGCTGCACGAGTGGCTTTTTCGACGTGATAACGTTGATCCACTTCACTATTGACTATCAGACCACGCTCCCTTCCGGTAGATGCCAAAAACTGCCATACACCTTTCGCACCCGCAGGCGAACTCGCATTACGCAAGCCACTTTCAGCCACCGCAAGGTATTTGAAATCGTCTGGAACGCCTTGTTCGGCAAGGATAGGTTCGATGATCGGAAAATATCGATTCGCCAACTTCAGGTATTGCAAAGTCGCCGAATGACGATAACTATTGACCATTAATTCGCGGTCAAGTCGTTCACGTGCATCAAAATTATTCGGAACAGCTTCTCCTCCAAGGTTCGGATTGTCAGGCATCTTGACGGCTTTGACAACCTGCGGAAGTTTATCGGATTTTTCAGGTGTGGTAGATTCGCTATTAGACTTTTTGGCTTTGGCAGCCAAAAAATTATCAGCACCAATCGTCGTCAAATCACTTTCAGTAGAAGAACTGAAAAACAAGACTGCACTAACCGCAATCAACATAATAGCAAAAATAGAAATAGAACGAATCATATTTTAATACGAATTTCATAATGTCAAATTCAATATAGAATGACATTCCTTTTAAAGATAATTCAAATAGCAATACGTATTTGTTACATTTAAATTTGTATTTAAATGTACATCTTCTCACGTATTGAGATGAGTTTGAACCTGAAAGAGTTTAATAGTGTAAATTCCTCAAAATCAGTCCCTCAAGTGTAAATAGTGTATGTTTAAATGGAGTTATGTAGCAAATTTCAAATAGAATGTAAAGCACACCTTTTATTTGGAATTTGGTGTTTGAAATTTGTTATTTTATTAGACGAGGTTTTTTATAAATAGGAACGGTTGAACATGGTTCACCATACATAATACTCTTAGCATGGGGTTGTAATAATCGTACCAATTCCGTGTAAGCTGCCACAGGAACGGGCTTATTACTACATCCTTTTATAACTATACGTTGATCGGCGTATTGTGTTACATCTATTTCAGACAGAATTTTTTGGTAATAAGTTGCATAGAAGGTTTTTGCATCGCCTTGAATGATGCTGATTGCATGAGGTGTCGCATAGACAGTTACGAGCATATATGCCCAAGTCGGGACGATAGCATCTGTCGAACAATGTATCGCGAGATGCTTGCCTTCATACTGCGACCAATCGTGTGTTTTGAGCGCAGCCCGAAACTCCTTTTCCTTCAAAATCAACTCCATATAGAGATAGCCTTTGAGGTCAAATTCTACGACAACTTCCTTCGGAAAGTAGGTTTCCAAATTCAAAGTGACCAAACCACTGTTGGCAACTCTATTGACTAAGGGCTTTTCTGTATTCATATATTAGTTGTTTGATAAATCGCAATGTAATCATTCAACATCAAAATAGCCAAATTATAGAAGGCTTTATTGTAAAATTAACGACAATATTAGACATTATAGTGATTTATTTATTTTTTGAAAAAATATTTTTCAAAAATAATACTTGATTATTAATGAAGCCAATTTAAGTATAAATGTTATTTGTAACTAATTAAATATCAGCAACTTGAAATACTTTAAATTTGCAAATATTTTCATTGTTTAAACGTCAAAAGTCAAGACGAAGTTCAAATATATAAAAATTAACATTTGCATAAGAATTACCAAAGTCGTACATTTGGAAGTGAGAAACTTCATGAATGGGAATATTTCCCGCTTACCAGCACAACACAAACCGATTTTTTTAACAACACTTTTAACTGCTTTTGTATGATATTATGTCATACGAAAAGTTGAGTATGACATAAATAATCGTCATTTCTTTGTTGAATTTGTTAATGGAATGTTAATAAATAGAAAGAAAACCTTATTTTTGAGCCTTCAAGACAGAGTGTGCCCTAATTTTGGGCATATCTCATATTTCTGGAACATAATTTTTTAACCAAAGATCAATTTAAATTAATAACGTATGAAACATCTCTTATTAGTTGTTGGGATGATGCTCGTGTGCATAAGTATGGCTTTTGCGCAGCGCACCATTACAGGAACAGTCACAGATGAAAACGGCGCGTCTCTGCCGTTTGCCAACGTATATGTAGAAGGTACCACAATCGGTGCTACTACAGATATAGATGGTAATTACACACTTAACAATGTACCTGATGAAGGAGCAGTAATCATAGTATCCTATGTTGGTTACCCTGATTTCAAGCAAGAACTTGGTGCTTCTAATGCACTGGCTATCAGCATGACGCAAGGGATAGATATTGATGAAATCGTCGTAGTCGGATATAATTCGGTCAAGCGGTCTGATTTGACATCAGCCGTATCCACGGTTTCCGGCGAAGACCTGACTAGTATTCCCGTAGCGAGTGTTGATAACCTCTTGCAAGGAAAATCCACAGGAGCTTTAGTCATCGGGCAAAATGGTAAACCCGGTGGACAAGCCTATATCAGAATACGTGGTGTCGGCTCATACAGCGCATCGAATGAGCCTTTATTTTTGGTGGATGGTGTACAAGTTACAGCTTCTGATTACAACTCTATCAATCCTAATGATATTGATAACATATCCGTATTAAAGGATGCCGCAGCGACTTCTATATATGGAGTTCGTGGCTCTAACGGCGTTATTTTGATTACTACGAAGAAAGGAGAAGGCGGTCGTCCTCGTATTTCTTATGATTTTCAATATGGAATTAAGGAAAGAACGCCGGAGAACTTCGAGATGATGAACGCTACAGAAAAACTTGACTATGAAGTAGCACTGGGAATAAGAACCCAAGAGTCTGCTGATGCACTTAAAGGTCAATTGAGCTTCTTAGAAACTGATTGGCAAGAGACACTACTTCGTCAAGGTCGATTTCAATCACATAACCTTGGAGTTGCAGGGGCAGGAGAGAAAACAAGTTACTTTTTCTCACTCAGTGCTTATGGGGAAGAAGGTATTGCAAAGGTCGCTAATTTTGATAGGCTGACAGCTCGAATGAATTTGGAACTTAACGTAACGGACTGGCTGACTATTGGTAACACCGTATCCGTAGCCGGTAAAACATCTAACGAGTTAAGAGATAGAAATAATGTACAAAACCCCTTCCGTGCTATGTATGACTACAATCCTTACGAAACAGAGTTTCAATTAGATGATAATGGAGATGAATTACTTGATGAAAATGGTAACCCTAGATACAACTTGACACATGAAGGATTTAGTATTTCTGAAGCTATTCAAAATAACCCTGAAACTGAAAAGCGAACATCCCTTATTGGCAACTTATATGCCGTAGCAGAAGTATTTCCTGGATTAAGATTAAAATCAGACCTTGGTGGTAACTATGGAATATATAGACGTGATTACTTTATCAAGCCAGGCTCTATATTAGATGGATATGTAGGAGATCCTGCTGCTCCGGGTATCAAAACCGAAAACGGATCAGACCGCCTCCTATATAATTGGACGAACACGGCAATATATACTACCAGCTTTAGTGATGTTCATAACGTAGAAGTACTTGCTGGAACAGAGTATATTGATTCTGATCGGACTTCTTTTACAGTTTCAGGCAAAGGCTTTGCATCTGACCTATTGGGCGCACTTGATAATGCTGCTGAAATTACTGCAGGAGGAACTGGACGCACCCAGTTTCGAACCTGGTCAATGTTCGCAGAAGGAAAGTATAATTTTGACAATCGTTACTACATTACTTTATTAGGACGACGAGATGCCGCCAGTAATCTGGGAGCCGACAATCAGTCAGCACTCTTTTGGGCAGGAAGTCTCGGTTGGAATCTTGCAGAAGAAGCTTTTGTCGAAAACTCTAATTTCTTGAGTCAATTAAAACTTAGACTTTCTGTGGGTACTTCCGGTAATTATCCTACAGCTGCTTATAGCCAGCTTGGAGTATATGGTTTTGGTAATTATAATGGAGAAAGTGCATCTTTCCCAACCAACCTTGCCAACCCTGAATTGGGCTGGGAAAGCAATCTCAATGCTTCCGTTGGTATTGACTTCGGTATTTTGAGAAATCGACTATCGGGTAGCCTTGACTTTTATAATCGTAAAACATCCAATCTGCTATTTGGCAGACCGATTTCTGAAACAGTTGGTTTTGATACCAGAGAAGAAAATATCGGTGACTTTGTCAATAGAGGTATAGAATTTGAACTTAGTGGCGTACCTCTCCGTACCAAAAGTGGTTTGACTTGGGATGTATTCGGCTCTTTTAGCTACAATCAAAATGAAGTAACCAATCTTGAGAATGACGGCGAAGACTTGATCAACCCTTTTAGTGGACTTACTTTGTTAAGAGAAGGCTTGGAAATAAATACTTTTTATCTTGTTAGAAATGCAGGCGTAGATCCTGCAACAGGTGATGAATTATACTATGACACCGAAGGTAATATCACCAACCAATACAGCCCTGAATACTTAGTAGCACTTGAAGGAAAAACGCCACAACCCAAATATTTTGGTAGCTTTGGTACAAGACTTGACTTCAGAGGCATTAACTTAGGCGTTGACTTTTACTACTCAGGCGGTAATTACATCTACAATAGTATGGAACAAAATATGTTGAGCGATGGTGGGAATATAGCTGACAACCAACGTGCTGACGCATTAAACTACTGGACTACACCCGGGCAAACAGGTATATTGCCAAGACCTTATCAAGGAAATCCTAATAATGACTCTGATCGCTACTTACAAAGAGGTGACTTCTTACGCCTCAAAAATGTAAGGTTGGGCTACGATATACCATCCAATATCGCTCAAAAAGCTAAAATTATACAAGGGGCAAGTATCTATGTCCAAGCAACCAATCTCTGGACATATATTCCTTACTACAAAGGCGATCCAGAAGTGGGTATTGGTTCAGATGAATCAGACCTTACTTTACCCGGCGAAATTTCTTTATACAGTTATCCTCAAACAAGAGGTATAACAGCCGGACTTAACATAACATTCTAAACATAAAACATCTAAAATGTTTTATCCAAAATGGATAAACACTTTATAATAATAAAAAACAGTATTATGAATAAATATATGCTCGTCGCTATAGTGGCGACATTAATGATAAGCTATTCCTCTTGTGACAAAAGGCTCGATTTAAAACCTTTTGACGGTGTAGAGACAGAATTAGCATTCCAAAAACCCACAGATTTCACCAATGCAATTAATGGTAATTACAGTGGATTTAAAAGAGGTTCTTACTATGGAGGGCAACACATAATCATGCCTGATGTACTTAGTGATAATCTTATTTTATGTTCAGAAGGACGTAGATCTAAACAATCCATTTTTATATGGGAAATGAGTGGAGATTTGACTTGGGGTGGTCTGTGGACAGATGCTTACAAGGTAATCAATCGTTCCAATCAAATTCTTGAAAATATTGATGTTCTTGACAGTGGAGATTTTAAAAACAATGTCACAGGTCAAGCTCTCGCCACGAGAGCATTGGCACACTTTGATTTGGCGCGAGCTTTTTGTAAAGCTCCTTCACAAGCAGGTAGCAGTGACTTAGGGATTCCATATATCACGTCCTCTGATGCAAGCCAAAAACCATCCAGACCGTCCGTAGCAGATACTTATGGCAATATCATTGCTGACTTTGAATCTGCAGCAGAAAGTATTGGTGAAAATGGTGCTGGAAAACTTGGTAAAAATTCTGTAAACGCTTTGTTATCAAGAGCCTATCTATATATGGGAGACTGGGCAAAAGCCAATGAAAAAGCCACTTCTGTCATCAATTCAGGCATGATGGTCGCAGATACTGCCTCATTTGCTCAGATATGGACAGATGAAACTGACAATGGTGTACTCTTTGAAGTTAAAATTACGGATCAAGATAATATTTCTCCCGGAGTAGAATACAGTCAGACTGGTGATGAGGTACGTTCAGAGTATGTTCCTGATTATGATTTTTATACCAAATATACTGACACAGATGTTCGCAAAGCAGCGTATTTCTCTACCAGCCCATTTGCCGGAAAACTTTTTAATCACATTATAAAGTATGCTTCTCGTCCGGGATCTGACTTGAATGTCACCGACATCAAAGTCATCCGTATGGCAGAAGTATATCTTAATAGAGCAGAAGCACTTGCTAATATGGGAATGGATGCAGCAGCACTCGCAGATTTGGATGTCTTGAGAGCTAATCGTTATACTGACTTTGAAGCCGGTAGCGAAGCTGGTAATGACCTAAAAAATGCCATTGATTTACAAAGACGACTTGAGCTTGCCTTTGAAGGACATCGTATTTATGATATTAAAAGAAAAGGTGAAGGAGTTAATCGTTCTTCATTCGGCGATGAAGCTGACGGTAGTGGCTTGACTGTACCTGCTTCTGCGAGTACAATGCCTGCGGGTGATACCAGATTTGAATTTCCGATACCACAATCAGAAATCAATGCAAACACCAATATGCAGCAGAATCCGGGGTATTAATGAAAACACTTTTTAATAAAATAAAAAAATATCGAAAGGCATGAAAATGCCTTTCGATTCAAAGTTTAAATAAAAATGATAAAATCAACACATAAAATACTACTGTTCGCAGTTAGTATATTACTTATCATCACTTCTTGTAAAGAAGAAGATAACATACTTGAATATACCGATGACAGTTTCTATCGCTTTGCTGCTGAATCGGGTATGGTCTCCGAAAATACTGCTGCTCCCATAGAAGTTGAAGTGTTCTATAGCGTACCAGGCGGTGGCTCTGGTTCAGTCGATTTTAGTGTCGGAGGAGATTTAGCGGAAGGAACAGATTACAAACTACTTAATTCTTCCAATTCCCTCTCTTTTAGCGAAGACAATGGTTACAAAGATGTGATACAAATTGAACCAATTGACAATGAAGATGTATCTACCTCTCCGCGAACGATACTCATTACATTAACCAATCCATCCGGTGGTTCGGCGGGTTTTCCCGGTCCTGATGCACTCAACAGCACTTATGAATTGACTATTGTTGAGGACGACTGTCCCTCTGAACTTGCAGGTACTTACGATTACAGTACTGCAAATTATTTCTGTGAGGGCGAGCCTATAACAGGACAGGCTACTTGGACAAAAGTCGAGCAAGGATTATATGAAATTGATGACTGGTCTTACGGTACTTATCCTAAATGTTATAGTGGGTTTGAGGCAGCAAGTTGGGGAGCATTACAATTGATGGATGTTTGTAACGAACTTACCATCAATGGGTCCGATAATTATAATGAGACTTGGAGCTTCTCATCTATTTCCGTAAATGGTGCCGACTTGACGCTTTCATGGCAAAATACGTATGAAAATGAAGCAGGCACAACTACCCTCACTCGCACAGATGGTACAGACTGGCCTCCACTTTTTCAATAAGATTCTATTTCAAATAGATATATTAGAAAGGTCATCGGAATTCCGATGACCTTTTTTTATGCCCTTTTGTCGCCTATTAATTGTATTTTATGCTTATTTGTTAATAAAAAGTTAATAAACCAATAAAAAGTATTATTTTTAAGATTTAAATAAATGTTGAGTAACAAATGATCAATAAAATGACTGCTTGGTTAATTGCTACTTGTCCAAATAAATAACTATTTTATAACTAAAAATCACTATGTATGAAACATCTATCCTTAGTTTTTGCGATGATGCTCGTATGCGTAAGCATGGCTTTTGCACAGCGTACCATTTCAGGAACTGTAACAGATGAGAATGGCGAACCGCTACCATTTGCCAACGTGTTTGTAGAAGGTGTCAGTATCGGTACCACTACAGATATGGACGGTAATTACAAACTCAAAGTACCGGAAGGAAGCACCACTTTGGTCGTATCCTTCACTGGATACAACGACCAAAAGCTAACTATTGGGGACTCAAACAGCCTCAACTTTTCAATGGCAGAAGGAGTGCTACTCACCGACGTTGTCGTTACTGCACTTGGTATTGAGCGTTCCGAAAAAGCACTCGGATATGCTGTACAGGAAGTCAAGGCAGAAGAACTCACGCGCTCTGGTGCGACCAATCCTGTTGATGCCCTTGTTGGAAAGTCATCGGGAATTCAGGTGACACGCTCCTCCGGTTCCGCAGGTGGAGGGTCTCGTATCCTCATCAGAGGTGTCACTTCTATGGTCGGTGACAATCAACCACTTATCGTTATCGACGGAGTGCGTACCAACAACGACACCAACCTCTCACAAGGAGAGACTTCCGGTACTGCTGCTTCCAATCGACTTATGGACCTGAACCCCGAAGATATTGAATCAGTCAATGTACTCAAAGGTGCTGCCGCCACTGCATTATATGGTACGGCAGGTGCTACCGGAGTAGTACTTATTACGACGAAAAAAGGAAAAAGAGGCAGCAATTCTTTCAATGTCAATTTTACTACTTCCGTTGGCTTTGACCAAATTACGAAGACGATTGATTTGCAAGATCAATACGCACAAGGGTCTGAAGGTTTCTATATTGGACCTGAAACTGGTGCCTCCGGTTCTTGGGGACCCCAAATTACGGACTTAGAATACTCCACGGATCAGGATTATTACGATCAAAATATCCGAACATTTTACAACGAATTTTTTGACAACGAGACCAATTATACTTCAAGAGCATTTAATCCGGATGGTACTTACCGATACGATAACAATGGTTATTTAGTACCTAAAGGAGAAGGAGATGCTGGTAGTCAACCTGCCAACTTGTACAACAACGTAGATGATTTTTTCCAAACCGGTTTGCAATTAAATAATTCACTCGCCATAGAAGGTGGTGGAGAGACTGCAACATTTAGGCTTTCTCTTTCTGATTTAAGAGCCAATGGAGTAATACCCAATGAAAAGTATGATAGAAAAACCGTCAAACTAGCCGCTGAACTCAAGCCTATTGATCGACTAACCGTAGGTGGTTCTGCCAACTACTCTCGTTCTGATTATGTAAGAGTACAACAAGGTTCAAATACATCAGGACTCCTGCTCGGTATGCTCAGAACGCCTATCTCTTTTGATAATGCCAATGGATTTGACGAAGCCGATGCCGTAGATCAAGTATCCGCCTATCAATTTCCAAGTTTTGCTCAGAGAAATTATCGCGGCGGAGGCGGATATGACAATCCTTACTGGATAATCAATAACGCGCTCGGCTTTGAAGAAGTGGACAGAGTCTTTGGAAATGTCAAAGCCGATTACTCCTTCCACAAATGGGCAAATCTCAGCCTCAATATGGGTTACGATATGACCAGTGACAGAAGAAAACAAACTTTTGAAAAAGGTTCAAGAACCAATGCAAGCGGTGCTATCCTTATTGATGAATTTGCAACCAAAATATTCGATAATAATATCATACTTGCAGGAGGAGATTCATTTGGAGAAGACATCAATTTAAGTTATCTGGCAGGTGCCAATACCTACTCTTACAACCTGAACCAATCAAATGTAGATGGTTTCGGACTGGTATTTCCCGGCTTCCTTGATATCAGCAATGCTACCAGTTTGAGTTCATTCAACGACCAATTCAACTATCGCACACTTGGTTTTTACGGACAGATAGAAGCAGGGTGGAGAAGCACTCTATACATGACCTTATCAGCTCGTCAAGATTACGATTCACGATTGGGAGATCCAGTCAATTTTGACTTGAGCAAAACCGGATTCTTCTATCCTTCTGCTTCCATGTCAGTGGTATTCTCTGAATTATTTAATACCAATAACGGGCCATTATCTTTCGGTAAGCTAAGAGTGTCTTGGGCGCAAGTAGGTGCTGGACCACCTGACCCATACTCCACCCAATCCGTTTTCGTTTCGCCTTTGATCGGTGATGGATGGGGCGATGATATTGGTTTTCCCATTGCAGGGAATTCTGCCTTTGACCAGTCTTCTTTATTAGGAAACAATGAATTGACACCCGAGCTATCTACCACAACCGAACTCGGCTTGGATTTAAGATTCTTTAAAGATAGAGTGGGAATAGATGCTACCGTATATCAAACAAAAATTAAAGATGCTATCCTCAATGCTTCTTTGGCACCTTCTTCGGGTTATACCAATGTATGGCTCAACTCAGGTGAAATGACCTCAAGAGGAATTGAATTAACTTTAAATTTAATTCCGGTAAAATCCAATAAATTTAATTGGAATAGCCAAATTAATTTCACCAAATCAGAAAGTATTGTAGATAAACTTGCTCCCGGAATTGAGCGTCTATTCCTCGCAGGGTTTAACGCTGCGGGTACTTACCTTGTACAAGGCAATCAATACGGAGCTATCTTCGGAGGAGCTTATTTGAGAGAAGAGGCTGGCACAGATAAAGATACAGACCTTAACATACCTGACGGTGCAGTTGTTATCAACACCTTAGGATCACCAGATCCGGCGGCAGAAAATTACAATCCGGAGTATGGCTATCAGGCAGTTGATGATGCACAGCGTGCCATCGGAAACCCTAATCCTGACTTTATAATCGGTTGGAACAACAGCCTTAGCTTTGGACCCGTTTCTGCCAACTTCCTTTTTGATTGGAGACAAGGCGGGGACTTATGGAACGGAACAGCTTGGGCATTGTCCTTCTTTGGAAGGTCTCAATTGACAGCAGATACCAGAGAGGAAGCAGCTGTACCGATTGAAGGAGTACTCGCAGATGGAACACCTAATGATATTCCTGTTGTCAGAGATGAAAACTACTGGACATCATCGCTTGGAGGTTTTGGCGCAGTCGGTGAGCAATTTGTTCAAGACGGAGGTTGGATAAGACTTCGTGAAGTTGGACTTTCTTACCGATTGCCTTCCGGCGGATGGTTTAAAGGTGGTAGTCTCGGTGTTTCAGGAAGAAACCTTTGGTTCCACTCTGAATATGACGGTATTGATCCTGAAACAAGTTTGACCGGAACAGGCAACGGGCAGGGATTTGATTATTTCAATATGCCCTCAACTAGATCTGTTTTTGTAAAATTATCTCTTAATTTGTAAAATTATTATTACGATGAAAGTTGTATATAAATATATCATAGTCTTCGCTTTAGCTCTTGGATTTATGGGTTGCGAAGACTTTATAGGTGGCGATATCAATGCCGATCCCAACAATCCTACATCCGTACCTATTACAGCCCAAATGCCGGCATTTCAAATTGCACTGGCAGATGTATATGGTGGGGATTTTTCCAGAATCTGTTCTATGCTTTCGCAGCAGGTAGAAGGTGTTGAAAGACAATGGAATTCTTTCAACCAGTACACAGGATTGACACCCAATCGCTTTGACGATGCTTGGCAGAATATTTATGAAAATGTATTAAATGAGGTTAAAATTGCACAAAATTCTGCTACCGAAGAAGGGCTTAATCACCACAAAGGTATTTTAGATATTATAGAAGCCTTCACCTTATTGGCGGCTACTGATGTATGGGATGACATCCCGTACTCTGAAGCACTACAAGGCATCTCAAATATAAATCCAAAATATGATACGCAAGAAGAAATTTATTCTATTGTAACTAGTTTGTTGGATAATGGAAGGGAAACTCTAAATAGTGAACCCGGACCGCTCAAACCCGGCGGAGAAGATGTATATTATGGTGGTGACATTGACAGATGGATCAAAGCTGCAAATGCTATAAAAGCCAGAGCTTTACTCCACACTGATGATTATTCGGGAGCACTAGCCGCCGCGCAAGCCTCATTTGAATCAACTGGCGACAATATGGCATTTCAACATCCTGATGCAAATGCTGCCGGAAACTGGTATCGATTCAATCGTGACCGCACAGGTGATATTGAATTTCACCCGACTTTGCGCAGTATTATGACAAACTTAAACGATACAGATAGATTGGCTCAATGGGATTATCCGTTTATTATTGCAGCTACTGGAGAGCCGGGGCATCCCTATATGGTTCCTAATTTTCTACAAGAATTGATTACCTATCGTGAGACGCAGTTCATCATTGCAGAATGTGCTTCTCGTAATAACGATGCTGCTACCGCTCATAAAGCATATCTCAAAGGCATTGAGGCTTCATTCGCACGCACCGGCGCAAGTGGTTATGCAGACTATATTGCACAATCCGATGTCGATCCGGGCGAAGGCAATCTGACTTTAGAGCATATTATGACTCAAAAGTATATTGCTATGTTTCTCCAACCGGAGACATACAGCGATTACCGTAGAACAAATATTCCTGACCTACAACCTGTTTCTGGCACAAATGTACCTGTCAGATGGGAATATAGCGCAGATGAATACCTTTTCAACTCTAATCTTGATGAAGGTTCGGTCGATTTTTACACAGACAAAGTATGGTGGAATAGATAAGGAATGAAAAGTATTTTCATACAAATGAAAAAAGGTCATCGGAATTCCGATGACCTTTTATTATTTTTGCCGATATTTCATATCAAAGCCATTCAAAGCACTTATGAATGGGTGCAGGACAAATTTTTAATCTGCCTCGTACCGACGACTTTAGCCGTCGCGGGAAAGTACCGAGCCACTTGACGGCTAAAGTCGTCAGTACAGTGGCATTTCAAAATAAAATTAAAAATTTGTCCTGCACCCCTTATGAATTGAAGCAATACAATATTCGTACATTCAAAATTAATCATGGAAAAGAACGCAAAAATATATATCGCCGGACACCGAGGCATGGTTGGCTCGGCTATCCGACGAAAGCTCGAAACCGAAGGTTACACCAATTTTGTAGTACGCACTTCGCGCGAATTAGATTTGAGTAACCAACAAGCCACCAATGATTTTTTTGAACAAGAAAAACCCGAATACGTATTTTTGGCTGCCGCCAAAGTAGGCGGTATATTGGCAAATAACACCCAACGCGGAGCGTTTATTTATGAAAATTTGATGATTCAAAACAATGTCATTCACGCCGCCTATTTGAATGATGTCAAAAAACTCATGTTCCTCGGTTCGTCATGTATTTATCCCAAATTGGCTGACCAACCCCTCAAAGAAGACTACCTCCTCACGGGCGCACTCGAACCCACCAATGAACCTTATGCCATTGCCAAAATCGCAGGCATCAAAATGTGTGATGCCTATCGCGACCAATACGACTGCAATTTCATCTCCGTCATGCCGACCAACCTTTACGGTCCAAATGACAATTACGACCTCAAAAACTCACACGTACTCCCTGCACTGTTACGAAAATTTCACGAAGCAAGAGAAAACAACAAGCCTCACGTCATGATATGGGGAACGGGAACACCCAAGCGCGAATTTCTCCATGTCGCTGACCTCGCCGACGCTTGTTACCACCTCATGCTAAACTACAACCAAGCCGAAACCATCAATATCGGTACAGGCGAAGACATTGCTATCAAAGACTTAGCTTTATTGATAAAAAAAATAGTTGGCTACGAAGGCGAAATACAACACGACCTCACCAAACCCGACGGCACACCACGCAAGCTACTTGATGTCAACAAACTAAAATCCAATGGCTGGCAAGCCAAGATAGACCTTGAATCCGGCATCCGCAGCGTCTATGCAGAAGTAAAAGAAATGTTTACACCCGTCAATTAATTTGATTATGAAAATTCGTGAACTGACTGCGTATTTGGAACGCATCGCACCACCGACCTATCAAGAGAGCTACGACAATGCCGGTTTAATCACCGGAAATCCGAACGACAAAATAACAGGAGTCATGCTATGCCTTGACTCCACAGAGGCGGTACTTGACGAGGCTATAAAAAAAGGCTGCAATCTCATTATTGCGCATCACCCGATTGTGTTTAAGGGATTAAAACGCATTACAGGTCGCAATTATGTCGAGCGAGTTATCATCAAAGCCATTAAAAATGATTTGGCGATATACGCTGCCCATACGAATCTCGACAATGTACGCACAGGCGTAAATGCCAAAATTTGTGAAACACTCGGCTTGACTCATACCCAAATTCTTGTCCCAAAATCCACGCTCAAAAAACTCACGGTTTACACGAGTCTTGATACGTCCGATTCGATTCGACAAGCCCTCTTCAAAGTCGGGGCAGGAGCATTTAATGATGTCCAGCAAGCAAGTTTTACAACACTTGGTGCAAACACAAATGCCGGAAAAATGGACGCACAATCCCGCATAGAAGTCATTTTTGAAACGGCACTCGAAGGACAAGTCATACGCGCATTACACGAAACGACAACTGCCGAATCGCCTATCTATGAAATTGCCAAAATTGAAAATCGCGATGCTCGCACAGGGTCGGGCATGATAGGCACATTGCCACGAGCTATGACAGAGACGACCTTTCTCAAACGCTTGAGGAGTCGTATGAAAACAGGCTGTGTCAAGCACACTGCCTTGTCCGGCAAAAAGATTAAAACGGTAGCCGTGTGCGGTGGTTCGGGTGGGTTTTTGTTGCCTCATGCTATACGACAAGGCGCAGATGTTTTTGTTACTGCCGACTATAAATACCACGAATTTTTTGATGCCGATAGCAAAATTATCATAGCCGATATTGGACATTATGAAAGCGAACAATTTACTATCGAACTTTTTAATGAGCTAATAACGCAAAAATTTAGTACCTTTGCGGTCTATTTGACTAAAGTAAACACTAATCCAGTTAAATATTTTTATTAATAAAAAAGGATTAGTACACTGTTTTATAAATTTATTTACATTTTTTGACGTTTATTTTGAAATGAATCGAATCAAAAATGACGCGAATACTCACTGTATTTAAGGATTTTTTGGTGAAGAGTCATTTTAAAAGAAATACTCAAAAAAGTAAATAAATTTGTGAAACAGTGTATTAGTAAAGAGAAATAAATAAATTAGACCAAGATGCAAAATATTTTTTTGTTAGGCAAAATCATTTTTGAGGCGCATAGCTGGGCTACGTAACGAGAAAATGATGAAGCATAACGGAAAAAGATACAGTAGCTTGGTCTGAGTTATTTATTTCTCTTTACTTAAGGTTAAAAAAGTTCAAATGTAAGTAGCAAGCATGAGTTGATAACTTATTTACTTTCAGTGAATTATGTAATTTTTGTTTGTAAATGTTTTTAAATAAAAAAGAATTTCGATAGTATAAATTGAGTTGAATTAATCATTTTGCGAAGCAAAATATACATTCACTACTCAATACTCTCCCACTCATCACTCAATTAATTATGGCAAAAGCTCAGGATAAAACCGTAGAAGAAAAACTGCAAGCGATGTTCGACTTGCAAGTCATTGATTCAAAAATTGATGAAATACAGGTGTTAAGAGGTGAACTTCCAATGGAAGTCAAAGACCTTGAAGACGAGATAGAAGGGCTTAGAACCCGCCTCAGTAAACTCGAAACCAGCGTCAAAAAATACGAAGACGAGATCGCTCGTTATCGCAATAGCGGCAAGGAAGCCGAGACACTCATTTTGCGTTATCAAAAGCAACTTGACGACGTAAAAAACAATCGTGAGTACGAGGCACTCAACAAAGAAATTGACCTGCAAAGACTCGAAATACAGCTTGCGGAAAAGAAGCAGAAAGGGTCGCAAAAAATGATTGATGATAAAAGTGTGCAATTGAACTCGACCAAAGAGCGCATCGAAGGGAAAGAGAAGGAATTGGAAGATAAAAAAGTGGAACTGGAAAAAATTACCAAATCCACAGAAAAGGAAGAAGAAAAGCTGACTAAAAAATCTGTGAGAGCCAGAAAAGGTATCGAAGAACGATTGCTTCGTGCCTACGACAAAGTTCGTGGAGCTTACCGAAACGGCTTGGCAGTGGCTACCGTAGAACGCGATTCTTGCGGTGGTTGCTTCAACAAAATACCACCTCAAACTCAACTCGAAATCGGACAACGTAAAAAAATCATCGTCTGCGAACACTGCGGACGGGTATTGGTCGATAATGAGATTGCGGGTATCGTCGAACCCACCGAAGCATAAACGAATTTATTTGGTATAAATTTTGACCATTCCAATGCTGCAATGCGGGACTTCTGTATTGCAGCATTTTTTATTTAAGACCAAACTATGCGTTTTATTTTACTGCTACTCCTGCTCACCAATACCTTAGTAGTACGCGCTATGGGTACATTCGAATTTAGCCCCGATGTAAAAACCGCTTACGAACTCGCCCTTAGCCTTCGACTCGACGAAGCGCAACAACACCTCAATCACGAAAAACTCAACAATCCCGACAATCTCCTCCCTTTACTCATCGAAGATTACATTGATTTTTTTACGGTTTTTATCAATGAAAATAAGGCTGAATTTGACCGCCTCGAACCCAACAAAAACCGTCGCTTAGACCTCATCCGAAATGGCAATCCCAACTCACCTTATTACCTCTACGCCCAAGCCGAAATCACCTTACATTGGGCATTGATTCGCCTCAAATTTGAACAAAATCTGACCGCTGCCCGCGAAGTTCGGAGAGCTTACAAACTACTTGAAGAAAACACCGCCAAATACCCTGATTTTATGGCAGGGAAAAAAACACTCGGCTTGCTACACGCCATCATCGGCACGATACCCGACAACTATCGGTGGGTCGTCAAAATGGTCGGCATGGAAGGTACGGTAGAGCAAGGCAAACGCGAACTTCAAGAGGTGATTCGCTACGCTCAGGTCAGACCCGATTTTCTTTTTGGACAAGAAACCGTCGTTATGTACGCGCTTCTGATGGTTTATATTGGCAATGACGAAGCAGAGGCTTGGACAGTCGTTAGTAATGCCGACATCAATGTCGAGGACAATCCTCTCGCCGCCTTCATACTTGCGAATGTCGCTATGCACAACGGACGCAATGATGAAGCCATTGACATCCTCGAACGTGCGCCACGAGGTGCCACTTTTCATCAGTTTCATTACCTTGACTTTATGCTTGGTTTGGGCAAACTCTATCGCTTAGATGATGATGCTGACGAATATTTGCAACGATATGTCGATAATTTTAACGGGCAAAATTATATCAAAGAAGCCTATCAAAAATTGGCATGGTACGAACTTTTATTTGGCACAGAACAAGGCTACCATAAGAATATGCAATATTGTCACAGCAAGGGTAAAGGCATTATGGAGAGTGACAAAAAAGCGGAAAAAGAAGCCATAGAAGGGCTTGTACCAAATCGTGATTTGATAGAAGCCAGATTATTATTTGATGGCGGTTATTATGATAAATCGTTAAATATATTGCGTTCAAAAACAACGCATGACTTTCGTAATGAACGCCAACTCCTTGAATACCTTTATCGGCTCGGAAGGGTCTATCACAAGAAAAAAAATACTGAAAAAGCGATTGAATACTATCAAAAAGTCATACACGAAGGTAGCGACAAACCCTGGTATTTTGCTTGCAGTGCCGCCTTACGAACGGGTAATATTTACGAATCACAGGGCAATTACGCGCAAGCGCGTGTATATTATAAAAAATGTCTTGCCTTATATCCCGACGAATATCGAAACGGCTTACACCAGCACGCCAAAGCCGGATTGAATAGAATGAAGAAATATTGAATGTACTCTTATCAAGCAAGGCGAGGGGAAAAGCCTTGAAGAAATGAAAGTTGAGTGCGGAGTATAATAAACTTTATTCCACCCATGAAAGTAAAACATATCGCCATAGCCTTCCTATTCGTTACTTGCAATTCTGTGGAATCAAAGAAGCAAGTCGTCCAATCAAAATCTACCGTAGAAGAAAAGACAACTCAAGTTGCCCCAAAATACCTCGCCGATGCCTTCGATTTTCCCGTAGGAAAGCCCGATGCAAAACAATACTACAACGCCCAACCATTCGGCGAAAACAACCATTTGGGTGACGATTGGAATGGCACAGGCGGTGGCAATACCGACTTAGGCGACCCGATTTATGCGATTGCGAATGGCTATGTGAAATTTGCAGAAGATTACGGTGCAGGTTGGGGGAATATTGTACGAATCGTACATTTTCTACCGGATGGAGAGGTGTACGAATCCTTTTACGCGCACTGTGATACGATACTCGTAGAGGCAGGGAATTGGGTAAAACGTGGTGAACAAATCGGCACCATCGGCAATGCAGACGGTATATATTATGCTCATTTACACTTTGAGATGCGAGCAGATACGAGCTTGCCCGTAGGTGGTGGATACTCTGCAAATACGACGGGTTATCTCGACCCTACGGAATTTATTGAAAAAAACAGAAACCTTGCAACGATGAATGACAGACGTTGAATATTTATTGGTCGCTTTCTTTTCTCTGCAATTTAATCCTGTCCAAAAACACCAAAACTAAGACATCTATCGTATATTTGTCCGCTTATTTTTTCTCTCGAATATTTTGACAAATGAAAAAAACAATAACACTACTCACACTATTACTCGCATTTTGTACAGTTGGTTTTACACAATTTATAGATGATTTCGATGACGGTTCATTTTCTGATGGACCGATATGGAATGGCGATACGGGCGTATTCATAGTTAATACGGATGGAGAACTTCAACTCATGGATAATGCTGCCAATACTACTTACCTATCGGCAGATGTACAGGGCGAAATGCTGTGGGAGTTTTATTTTTCATTAGATTTTTTGCCATCGGGCAACAACCAACTTAGGATATTTCTCAACTGCTCCAATGCCGACCTTTCAGGTTCGGGATACTTTTTACAAATCGGAGAAAGTGGCTCTGATGACGCTATCGAACTCCGAAAAACTACTGGCAGTTCATCTTCCGTAGTATTGCGGGGAACAGATGGTACGGTTGCTTCAAAACCCAAGTCGCGTGTACGTGTCATACGCGATGCAGCTAACAATTGGGAATTATTGGCAGACCATACAGGCGGTACAAATTTTATCTCAGAAGGAACTGCCAATGACAATACTTATCCTTCCGGTGACTTCTTCGGATTCTACTGTCAATACACGAGCACCAATAATGATGCTTTCATCTTCGACGATATTCGTATTGATACCATCATAACAATGCCACCTAAAATCCAATCCATTACGCCCATTTCAAATACCGCTTTAGATGTTCGCTTCACGGAAACTGTCATCTCGTCTTCTGCCGAAAATACAGCCAATTACACTGTTGCAAATGTCGGCAATCCTGCCACGGCTACGCTTGATGCTGCGGATGCTACTTTGGTACATCTGACAGGATTTTCTCCTGCTTTTACTAATGGACAAACTTATACGCTTAATGTCACCGGCGTAGCTGACCTCACAGGCAACCTTGCCGACGACAGTGAATCTTTCAGCTTTTTTATTGCAAAACAAGTCGCGCCTTTTGATATTTTGATTAATGAATTTCTCGCAGATGCTGATGCTAATTTGTCCGGTTTTCAATCGGTAGAGTATATCGAATTATATAATCGCAGCAATAAAGCTGTCGAATTAAGTGAACTTCAATTTTCGGATGGTGCTAATTTCAAAACATTGCCTCAACATGTCCTCGCTCCCAGCGAATATGTTATTTTGACAGATGAAGGAAATGAAAATTTATTTACAGTTACAACATTGGCAATTAGCATCAGCCTTAGTAATGGCAGCGACGAAATGTGGCTGCAAAACCTTGATGGACAAACAATCCATCGAAAAGCCTACAATAGTCTCGAAGTCGAAAAAGGCTTTTCAACAGAACTGGTCAATCCTGACGCTTTTTGCATGTTGAATAATTGGCAAATTACCGAGAGTCCGCTTGGTGGTACGCCGGGCATCGCAAATTCTGTTTTAAACGCCACAGCCGACCAAGGCGGACCAAATATCATCTGTGTGAATATGGAAAGTGAAAATAGCATTCGCATATTATTTGATGAAATTTTGGACGAAAACACCGCCCAAGATGCTTTCAATTATGAAGTTGACAACAACATTGGAAGTCCGACAAATGCCATGCTTGATGCAACAGGCGATGCCGTCATTTTAAATTTTAATACTTCTTTTGATGAGGATGTCATTTATGCGGTCAGCATCAATAATGTATCAGATTGCACAGGTACGAACCCTATTGGTACGTCGAATATCGGTCAATTCTCTAACAGTACTGCCCAAGCCGGAGATTTGATTATTAATGAAATACTCTATGACGCGCCGACAGGCGGCGTTGATTTTATTGAAATTTATAATAATTCAGACAAAATAATATCGCTAAATGGACTACAAATACTTGAAATAGAGGACGATGGAGATGATTTTGATGTAGATGTAGAAACTCGTTGTCCATTACTGCCGGGAGAATATATAGCGTTTAGCGAAGACCCGCAAAGCACGATTTTCAGTTATCCGCTTACACCCAATCCCGACGGAATATTGTCGCTTGATTTACCTGCTTTTGATGCTGGTAGCAGTGTATATTTACTCGGCGAAATGCAACTTCTTGGGCGCGATACAATTGACGGATTTACTTTTAATAATACCTATCACAATCCCTTATTAGGCAGCACCAAAGGTGTTTCGCTCGAACGCATTGACTTCGACCTAATTACACAAAACCCTAATAATTGGCAATCAGCAGTCGAGTCAGTAGGTTGGGCAACACCTGCTTACGAAAACTCGCAACGCTTTACAGGCACAGGCGGTAGTAGTAACAAATGTGTGATCATCAATCAAGAAGTCTTTTCGCCGGACGGTGACGGTTATCAAGATTTTCTACTTATCGACTACGACCTTGACGCTCCCGGTTATATTGCCAATGTGCGTATATTCGACACAAGAGGTCGTCAAGTCAAAGAACTGATAAATAATCAATTCCTCCAACCGCGTGGCTTTTTTCGTTGGAATGGCGATACCGACGAGGGCGAAAAAGCTCGTATCGGCATCTATATTGTATGGGTAGAATTATTTGATGTGAATGGTAAGGTGACGCGCTGCAAGCAGCCTTGTGTTGTAGCGGGTAATCTTTGAAAATACAAGTGTCAAGCGCAAGTCCAATAATTAATTCGCTTTCAGCGAATTATAATATTTTTAAAATAGTTATTGAACTTGCGCTTGATACTGGGTGGAGGACAAATTTTTAATCTGCCTCGTACCGACGACTTTAGCCGTCGCGGGAAAGTACCGAGCCACTTGACGGCTAAAGTCGTCAGTACAGTGGCATTTCAAAGTAAAGTTAAAAAATTTGTCCTGCACCCTTGATACTTGAATTTGTACTTATCTCAGCAATTTTGCTTTTTCTTTGACAAACTCTTCTTCACTGATGAAGCCTCTGTCGCGCAATTCGCCCAAGCGTTTTAATTTGACTAATAACACATCATCAAGTCCGCGTTCAGCTTCGGGCGGAGTTATATTTTTCGCAATGAGGCGAAAACCATTGGCTTTGAAGGTATCGTATTCAGCCTGAATACGCAGAAAAGCGAGTGCATCGGTTGATTTGATTTTATCAATTTCCGTAAAACCCAAAGCAACGGCTTTATCCAAGTGAAAAAAGCCTTCGTCTGCCTGTTCCGTCATGGAGTACGCGCAAGCAAGATAAAAATGAGTCTTAGGGTTATTGGGTCTTACGCCGAGTGATTTTTTAAAATCTACTATAGCTTCTTTAAAATCAAAATCTTTGTATTTCTCAACGCCTTTTTTGAGATAAGGATCAGGCTTTGCCGAAGTCGCCCTACGGCGAGTTGGTTGATACTCTTGAGTCTTTGCTGACTGCCTTTGTTGTCTGCGTTGCCTTTGCTCTTGCGCTACATTTCTACGATAGTCTCGCTTATCTACAAATCCACGATTATATTTCATATCAAATACCTCGGGATCCATCACAAAAAATAATATCGCATCCACGAAAGCAATCAACCAGACGATGGGCAACCAACAAAACATAAGATATGCGATGCCAAGTCCACCTTGTCCGAGGTAAAATCTATGTATGCCCAGCCAGCCGAATAATAGTGCCAATATGCCCGCTACATTTTTATCTTTCATATCTATATTGTAGGTAAGAGGTCATGTTTGTTGCAAAGTTATCTATTTTAGAACGTTAAAAAATTTATTTTAGTTGTAGATTTTTACAAAATAACTTTACAAAAACAATTTTGAAAGTTTTTTCTACTTATGTAGGCGTTTTTTCTATGAAAATCGGACTTTCTAAAAATATCTCAACAGGAAAGCCTAATCATTTACGAGAATGAAATTAATCCTTCAATTCAACAATACCCTCAAATTTTATAGTAATTTTGTATTGGAGTACAATACAAATAAATGAAAATAGCTGTAATTGGTGCTGGACCTGCCGGAATGACTGCCGCATATATATTGGCAAAAAATGGTATTGAGGTCGATTTATATGAAGCGAGTAGTGCCGTTGGTGGCATGGCACGCACGATTGATTTGTGGGGACAAAAGGTCGATATTGGTCCTCATCGTTTCTTTAGTAATGACAATCGTGTCAATACACTTTGGCTCGAAGTAGCCGGAAAAGACTATCGCATGGTCGATAGACTCACCCGAATTTATTATAATAAAAAACTATTCAATTATCCACTTCGTGCTTTTAATGCACTCAATAATCTCGGACCGATAGAAGCCGCCAATTGCCTACTCAGCTATGGAAAAGGGCGACTTTCACCACTTCCTCAAGATGGTTCTTTTGAAAATTGGGTGTCGAATCGTTTTGGCAAACGACTCTTTGAAATTTTCTTTAAAACGTATAGTGAAAAACTGTGGGGCATCAGTTGTAAAGAGCTTGACGCAGACTTCGCCGCCCAACGAATAAAAAAACTTTCCCTCTTTGAAGCCATTAAAAATGCCCTGTTTGATGGACGCAGCAACCAACACAAAACACTTGTCGAGCAGTTTGCCTATCCGACAGAAGGCACAGGTATGATATATGAGCGCATGGCGCAAATTACTCGTGCGAATGGCGGTAACATTCACCTCAATACACCCGTTCACCACATTCATACCGAGCAACAAATTGCCAAAGGACTCACACTCGAAAACGGAGATTACCACGAGTACGACCACATTATTTCATCCATGCCTTTGTCCTTGATGACCAAGCGTTTACCGGAAGCTCCCGATGCCGTCAAGCGGGCTGCCGATGCCCTTGATTTTCGCAATACCATACTTGTCTATCTTAATGTTGATGCCCCCGATTTATTTCCAGACAATTGGTTGTACATCCATGCGCCTGACTTGATGATGGGGCGTGTCACCAATTTTCGCAATTGGGTATCCGAACTACACGGCGAGGCAAAAACGTCTATACTCGTTCTCGAATATTGGTGTAATTTTGAAGATGACATGTGGCAACGCGACGACCAATCGCTGATTGATTTAGCCAAAAAAGAAATTCGTCAGACCGGCATTATTGCTACAGCCGAGATACTTGACGGACATGTATATCGCATCCCACGTTGTTATCCGGTGTATAAAAGAGGATATAAAAAAATACTTCATCCCATAGAAGACTACCTCAAAACCGTACAAAACCTCTCGGTCATCGGGCGTTATGGTGCATTCAAATACAACAACCAAGACCATAGTATTCTAATGGGCATACTTGCTGCGGAAGGCATTATTCACCAAACGAATCCCGACCTATGGAGCATCAATACGGACTATGATACCTATCAGGAAGCATCTGTTATCACCGAGACCGGTTTGGTTGATTTGAAGCAGGTGCATTAATCTATCAATATCCCACATCCTCTCGGAAGCATGAGGTGGCGGATATTTTTAAACTGTCAGGCAACAAATTTTTTTTTGAAAATTAGGTAACTACTCAGGTACTCTAAAAACCGTCATTAATAACTGATAATCAATTTTTTATAACGAAAATTAGCTACCCGTCTAACGTCGGACACTTTGATAATCAGTGAGTTATAAAGGTATTGAAATTCAAGCGATTGTAACAACTGCGGACTGTCCAACTGCGGACTGATAGCCCGAAAATTGAATTTCATAGTTATTGTATCTTTTTGTTATGCGATTTTGGACAACAATACTATAACAAAAAATATAAGCAATTAATTCGCCTTTTATAGTAATTTTTTTTAGTCAAAATTAAGGGATGAAAAAACAATAAACACTACGTCTTGACTTGTTCTTTTTCCTTTATACTTTACCAAATTCTCCTTAATCCCGATAGCTATACGGCTTTTGCACTGAAAAAAAATCATAAATAATTGATTATAAATAATTTAAAAATTAATGAAAAATGTATTTTAATGAAAAAACGCTAATTTTGCTTCATTTTAATAAAAAAAATAAAGTATAAAATTTTGATTTACATCGAAATACATATTTTTCGCGGTGCAAAAGCCGTATAGCTATCGGGAGAAGATGTAACGTTTATTATCTTTTCATCCCTAACAAATTAAATAACATGAAAATTATTATTCCAATGGCAGGTCGCGGTTCGCGTCTGCGTCCACATACCTTGACCGTTCCTAAACCTCTCGTTCCCGTTGCCGGAAAACCGATAGTTCAACGCATCGTCGAAGACCTTGCGGCGGCTTACGGTGACAAAGTCGAAGAAGTAGCCTTCATCATTGCGCCTGATTTTGGTGCGGATATAGAAGCACAATTACAAGAAACTGCCAAAAAAGTAGGTGCAAAAGGCAGCATTTATTACCAAACCGAACCACTCGGTACAGCACATGCTATTTTGTCTGCAAAAGACAGTTTGTCAGGCAATTGCATCGTTGCATTTGCGGATACTTTATTTGATATGCGCTTCAAATTGGATACTGAAAAAGATGGTGTAATATGGGTACAGCGCGTCGAAGACCCTTCAGCTTTTGGTGTCGTAGAACTGAATGACGACGGTTATATTGCCAATTTTGTAGAAAAACCGCCTACCTTCGTTTCTGACATGGCGATTATCGGTATTTACTATTTTCGCGATGGCGAATACCTCAAAAACGAACTTCAATACCTACTCGACAACGACATCAAAGACCGAGGCGAATACCAACTCACCGATGCCCTCGAAAACATGCGTGCCAAAGGCACTAAATTTTTCCCGGGCGAGATAGCCGAGTGGCTTGATTGTGGTAATAAAAACGCTGTGATACACAGCAATCAGCGAATTTTGGAACTCAATAAAGGCACGAATCTTGTTGATGCTACGGCAGTTATTACCAATTCCGCCATCGTGCAGCCCTGCTATATTGGTGCGAATGTGGTGATAGAAAATTCGGTCATCGGACCACACGTTTCTATCGGTCACGATACGGTAGTTAGACATTCGGTACTCAAAAATACCGTCGTTCAAAATCAAACTAAAGTCGAAAATGCCGTTTTAGACAATTCCATGCTCGGTAATCACGTTGATTATTCACCTCAAAAACCCGAAATTAGCATTGGAGATTACACTATTATTAGTTGATAGATTTGTTCGGTAAATACGGTTTATTAGAAAATTGGTTAATGCTTTGATTGTCAACAATCACACAATTTTACAATCAAAACATTAACCAATTGACTATCAAATCCGTACAAATCTATTCACCAATTCACAAATCAATCAGTCAACCATTTTCAAGACATGACACATAAATATTTCTTACTTGTTCTCGTGTTTGCTATCTGTACAATTGACTTCGCTCAAGCACAGAAGAATCGTCCGAGTGCAAAAGAATTGACCGCGCAAGCACTCTTCATTGATGCCAACAAATCCAAGTTGATTGGTAATCTTGATTTAGCGATTGACCGCTTTGAGGAGGTCATAAGTAAAGATAAAAAAAACGACCCTGCCATGTACGAATTGGCGAAACTGTACATCCTCAAAAAGAATGATGAAAAAGCTCGGCGTTACATCAAATCAGCCCTTAACCTTGCGCCCGAAAATGCTTGGTACAATTCACTGTTGGCGGATATTTTGGTACATCAAAACGACTATGTCGGCGCATCAAAAGTGTATGACCAACTGATAAAAAATGACTCCGAAAATGTTGACCTTTATTTTGAACAGGCTTACCTCTTATCAAAAGGTGACAGACACGACGAGGCAGTTCGTATTTATGATATGCTGGAAAGCAAAACGGGTATGAATCCCGAAATTTCTAAACAAAAATACGACCTCTATATGCGCTCTAATCAACCTAAAAAAGCACTTGCAGAAATCGAAAAATTGACCAACACTTACACCGACAATTCCGCGTATTTACATTTGCTTGCCCAACACCACGAACGCATAGGCGCAAAGGATAAAGCCTCTAAAGTCTATAAAAAAATACTAACCGTTGACCCCGAAAATCCCAATGCAACTGTTGCCCTTGCCGAACTCTACCAAGACCAAGGCGATACGGATAAATACTTGCGTTCTATGCGTAAAGTATTTGCCAACCCTGAAGTAGATATTGACTTGAAAATCAAGGAGATAGTGCCGTACATCAAAAAGGTGTCGGACAGTAATGACGATGCCCTCAAAATGGAAGCCATCACCCTCACCGAACTACTGACCAAGACGCATCCAGAGGAAGCCAAAGCCTACTCCGTACACGGCGATATGCTCAACTATTGCGACCAACCCCTCAAGGCACTTTCGCAGTACGAACAAGCCGTCGAACTCGAAAGCAATGCCTTCGTCGTCTGGGAACAAATCTTTTTTATCAACTCTGCCCTCAACCAACCCGAAGCCTTACTCAAAAACACAGAAACAGCCCTCGAACTTTTCCCCAGCCAACCAGCAGTGTTCTTCTTTAATGGCTTGGCACTTACTCAACTCAAACGCCACCGCGAAGCACTTGTTTCGCTCGAAGAAGCCCTCTTGATGGTTGGTAAAAATGTATCATTAAAAGAGCAGACGCTCATTCAAATGGGAGTCAATTTCGGGCATCTCGGCAAGCACGAAAAATCGGACGGCGCATTCGAAGAAGCCCTGTCTCTCAACGATAAAAGTCCGCTTGCACTCAACAACTATGCGTATCATCTTGCCCTTCGCGGAGAAGACATCAAACGTGCAGAAGAAATGGTACAACAAGCCCTCAAAGAATCACCCAAAGACCCTTCGATTCAAGACACTTACGGCTGGATTTTGTACAAAAAGAAAAAATACAAAGATGCCGAAAAATGGATACGCAAAGCACTTGATAATGGCGCAGCCAACAACCCGCTTGTCCTTGAAAATTACGGCAATGTCATGTACCAACTTAATGACATCGAACAAGCTATTCAGTACTGGGAAATGGCAAGAGAGAAAGGCGCGAATTCAGAACTTTTGGACAAAAAAATTAGCGACCGTAAATTGTATGAATAAACGATGTTCTGATGTATTTTTGGTAAAAATAGCTCGAAAATTATGATGAATAAATTAATCAATTCTCTTTATTTTCTCTTGATAATGGCTTTACTTCTTCCTGCTTGCAAAGCTAAAAAAGAAGTCACAACTCCGGCACCGAGTAAAGAAGAATCCGTTAGTTTTCTTATTGATCAAATCATCAAAAATCAAATTGATGCCGAATGGTTTAGCGCAAAAGCGCGAATTATTCCCAGCGGCTTTGGCATTGGCGTTTCTTTAAATGCGAATATTCGTATGCAAAAAGACAATGCTATCTGGATGAATGTTAGTAAACTCGGACTCGAAGCAGGGCGAGCTTTGATTCGTCCCGATTCGGTATTTATTCTTGACCGCTTCAATCGAATGTACTATGCTCGTCCGATTGAATACGTCGAAACCGAATTTAATCTGCCAGCTGATTTTGGGCTGCTACAAGAAATGATACTCGGCAATGCCGCCCTTTTGAATGTAGAAAAAATGAAACTCAAAAAACTCACAGACCGCTATATCCTTACCGGAAACAACGATGACTACCGAACCGAATATCGACTCGGCAATGCGCCTTATCTACTCGAAGAAATGTCGGTCAATGATGAAGCGAACCAACGGCAATTTTTCATTAATTTTGATGAATATAAAGCTATTGACAAACACAGCTTCTCCCATCGTCGCGACATCCAATTGAATAGCCCCCAAACCGGAGAAGGCTCAATTAAAATTAATTTTTCCAAAGTAGAAATCGACGTACCGAAATCTATGCCTTTTAGCGTATCTTCGCGTTATGAAAGAGGATAAAATGACATATAATATCATTAATAAAAATTGTTTGGATGCTTTTGAGGGCATTAAAGAGAGCATAGATTTAACTTTTCTTGACCCGCCGTTCAACCAACAAAAAAATATGCTTACCATGATGATAATATGGACGAAGCGGACTATTGGCAATTTATGAAGGATGTTTGTGTAAACACCTTCAATCTAACCAATGAAGGTGGTGCAATATACTTTATGCAACGAGAAAAAAATGCAGAATTTGTCTTGCGTACACTACGTGAATTCGGTTGGATTCTGCAAAATGTTATCATTTGGAGAAAGAAAACCTCCGCCGTACCCGTTGCGACCAAATTTGGTAAACAATATCAGGTTAGTGAAAGAAATTAAATAAATTGTTCCATAATACGCTGTAATTTTTTCTTCTAAAGAATTCAAAAAATCGTTGCATAGCATCGCTACGGAACTATTTTTTGTGTTTTTTAGAAGGAAAAAGAACAAGTCTAATGGAACAAGTTATTTCAGGACGGGACATTCACTTACTGCCTACGCTCCAAAGGAAGACGTGCCAAAACCTTCCACCGCTTACGTATTGACCCCGAACTTCCGGCAAATTATAAACACAAAAGAGAAAACGGTATTTATGTAACCGACGTTTGGAACGATATTCGGGAATTAACATCCGGTTTTTTCGCCGGAGAAGAAGCAGTTAGAGATGCAGATGGAGCACGTTTTCACAAACAGCAAAGTCCGATTGCTTTATTATTGCGTACTTTATCATAAAATTCACCCGAGTAGAAAAATCCGTATATCTGCCTTGCTTTTTGTTTGATTTGTTGGCAGTAAACGATAAAAGCGAGAACTTCGTCAGGATGAATTGTGAGTGTCATTTTATGGAAATAGGTATCAAGCATTGACTTTTTTATTTTGGTAAGTTTCTAATAAAGTCGCCCTATGATGTCCAATGCCGAGGGTCTTTCTTCCGCCGCCAATAGCTGAATCAATTCCAATTTCCTTGCTTCTAATGTCATTGTCGTGATTTTTTGCGTAATGGTGGTTTTTTGGGGAGAAAAGTATGGGTAATCTTATGAAAATCTTTAAAGCTATAGCTTTAATTGTAAAAAAATGTAATTTTTTTTGTAAAAATCATTTTTTTTGAGCAAATTGCTCAAAAATAAACAAAAATGATAATTCAATTTACAATTGGCAATTTCAAGACATTCAAAGATAAGGCAACATTAGATATGCGAGCTGCATCTTTGAGTGAATTAAAAGACACGCACGTATTTCCAGATAATAAAGAACAATTACTGAAAAGCGTTGGTATTTTTGGAAAAAATGCTGCGGGTAAATCGAAGTTGATAGAAGGGCTGAAATTTATGCGAGATTTTGTGATTGAATCATCAAAGGAATCTCAAAGTAATGAATCTATTGATGATGTAGACCCTTTTCGACTTAATACAGCTACGATAGATAAACCAAGCTTTTTTGAAATTGAATTTTATCTAAATGAAATACAATATCGCTATGGTTTTGAGGTCACAAAAGAAAGAGTAGAAAAAGAATGGCTTTTTGAAAAGAAAAAAACTAAAGAATATCCTTTGTTTTTACGCTTGCAAGATGAATTTCAGATAGACGAAAAACGATTTAAGGAAGGAAAAACGAGGAAGGAGTTCACCCGTTCTAATGCGCTTTTTCTATCACTATCAGCGCAACTTAATGGTAAATTATCGCAAGAAATTATCACTTGGTTTGATAATATTATATTCACTTATACTGTCTGTGGACGAAGTGGTGTAGCAAGAGAAAAAACGGAGGAACTTCTTGAAAGTAGTGAACATAAAGCCAAAATTTTAGCTTTTATCAAAAAAGCTGATGTTGATATTGAAGATATTGAATTAGTCAGATTTGATAAAATAAAATCAAGTGAGACAGGTGAAGAAGTTGAGAGTGATTACCACGAATCATTCGTAAAAACTTATCATAAATTGTATGATGAGAAAAATGATTTTATCGAGCATACCGAATTTTATTTAGATGATGATGAATCCGACGGAACGGTTCGTTTATTTAGTTTAACAGGACATATCATAGACTCACTTTTAAATGGAGGTGTCATCGTTTCGGATGAATTGAACAGTCGTTTACATACATTACTTGTGCAGGCGATTTTAATGGAATTTAATAGCAAAAAAAATAGTAAAGCACAGCTAATTTTCACCGCCCACGATACCAATTTAAAAAATAAAAAATTACTTCGCCGCGACCAAATTTATTTTGTAGAAAAAGATAGATTCGGTGCATCACAATTATACTCACTTGCTGATTTTAAACCGCGAAAAGACCACAATTATGAGAAACAATATCTTGAAGGCAGATATGGCGCAATTCCTTTTATTGATACATCCATAAATCCACTTGAAGCATCCACGAATGGCAAAAAAGAAAAGCAAAAAACGGAGACCTAATTTCAAAGATCTTGTTGCAAGTTTGGAAAGAAAGCAAAGTCCGCGAAAAATAGATTCTAAGGAAAAACGTAAATATTTTCTGATTGTTTCTGAAGGTGAAGCCACCGAGCCTAATTACTTTAAATCGCTTGCTGAACAACTACCTGAACATCTCGTAAAGGTAGAAGTCGAAGGTATAGGGCAAGACCCTTTAAATGTAGTAAAAGCTGCCATTGAATTACGGCAAAAGCGAAAAGAAAGTCCGCTTTTGCCACAATTCGATGAAGTATGGGCAGTATTTGACAAGGACGATTTTCCTGATGAAAATTTCAATAATGCCATCGAAAAAGCTGATAGTGAGCGCATTGAATCGGCGTACTCCAATGAGGCTTTTGAATTGTGGTACGTCCTTCACTTTCAATATCTCGACACCGCCATCAGTCGAAAGCAATACATCACCACGCTCAAATCCATACTCGGAAATTACGAAAAGAATGACTCCGAGATGTACGATATATTACAACAACACCCAGACAGCAGCGAAGCACGAGCCATAAAATGGGCAGAAAAATTATACGAACAACGCGCCAATACAACACCCGCAAAGGATAAACCTGTTACGAGAGTGTATAAGTTGGTGGAGACTTTGAATAATTTTAAGCAGTAACCAAAACCCCCACAACAACCCCATCCAAAAGCTCCACCTCCTCCCCGTCAACCGAGTCAGCAAGTTCCAGTGAATTTGCCAACACTTCCTCCTGAATATACGCGCCAAATTGCTCCACCGCAGGTACAATCGCCTCATGCTTTTGTAGCTTCACCACGATACGGTCTGTTACATTAAAATCCCGACTCTTCCGAATATTCTGAATACGATTCACCAACTCGCGGGCGATACCTTCCGCCTTTAGGTCGTCGGTGAGGGTCACGTCGAGTGCGACCGTGAGTGCGCCGTCATTCGCTACGAGCCAGCCTTCGATGTCGTCCGAAGTGATGATAAAATCTTCGAGCGTGAGGGCTACGGTCGCGCCATCTACGGCGAGGTCGTAAGTGCCTGATTTTTCGATATTGGCGATGTCGTCTTGATTAAATTGATTGATAGCGGCGGCGGCGGCTTTCATATTTTTACCGAGTTTGCGACCGAGTGTTTTGAAATTCGGCTTGATTTTTTTCGTGATAATGCCCGATGTATCGGTTATATATTCGATTTCTTTTACATTGACTTCCGACAAAATCAAATCCTTCACGCCTTCCACTTGCACTCGGAAATTATCATCCAAAACAGGCAATAAAATCTTCGTCAACGGCTGGCGTACACGTATTTTTTCGCGTTTGCGAAGCGATAAAACGAGGGAAGAAATACGCTGGGCATAACTCATGCGCTCCTCCAAATCTTTGTCGATAACCGCCTCATTTACAGTCGGAAAATCGGCGAGATGTACGGAAGTGAAGGCTTCGTTTTGTGTCGTGTCATTCAGATTTTTATACAAAAACTCTGCAAAAAACGGCGCGACGGGCGCCATCAATTTCGATACTGTAATCAGACAGTCGTAGAGCGTCTGATAGGCAGCGATTTTGTCGGTATTTTTTTCACCCTTCCAAAAACGGCGGCGACACAAACGCACATACCAATTGCTCAAATGTTCATCTACAAACGCCATCACCTTACGTGTGGCACGCGAAGGTTCGTAGTCCGCATAGTCGGCATCGACTTCTTGAATGAGCGTATTGAGTTGCGACATCACCCAGCGGTCAATCTCCGGGCGGTCGGCTACGGGAACTTGCGGTGCATCATTATAAAATGAATCGACATTGGCGTACAGCGTGTAAAACGAATAGGTATTATACAGCGTTCCGAAAAATTTACGACGCACCTCGTCCACGCCTGCCATGTCAAATTTTAGGTTGTCCCACGGGGCGGCATTCGACATCATATACCAACGAATCGGGTCTGCGCCATTCTCCGCAATCGCTCCAAAGGGTTCGATGACATTGCCCAATCGCTTCGACATTTTCACGCCGTCTTTGGCGAGTAGCAAGC
>Ga0209187_1000353_pt1 | contig 87270 bp, 77 predicted proteins | sample BantaG_FD_187430 | JGI IMG/M metagenome (GOLD analysis project Ga0209187, IMG submission 187430) | Marine algal microbial communities from Bantry Bay, Ireland - BantryBay_4 metaG (SPAdes) (version 2) | ecosystem: Host-associated > Algae > Red algae > Unclassified | place: Bantry Bay, Ireland...
CCACCAAGCTGCGAAGACAATGATTGCACGACAACAGACAGCTACGATACAACCACGTGTGAATGTGTAAACACACCAATCGCACCGCCAAGCTGCGAAGACAATGATTGTACAACAACAGACAGCTACGATACGACCACGTGTGAATGTGTAAACACCCCAATCGCACCACCGAGCTGCGAAGACAATGATTGCACGACAACAGACAGCTACGATACAACCACGTGTGAATGTGTAAACACACCAATCGCACTGCCAAGCTGCGAAGACAATGATTGCACAACAGCAGACAGCTACGATACAACCACGTGTGAATGTGTAAACACACCAATCGCACCACCGAGCTGCGAAGACAATGATTGCACGACAACAGATAGCTACGATACAACCACGTGTGAATGTGTAAACACTCCAATCATAGATTTATCCTGTGATGATGGTGATGAAAATACTTATAATGATGAGGTTCAAGCTAATTGCGATTGCTTAGGGTTGATGCCGACCATTACAATTGTCAATCCGGGTGATAGTAGTTTAGTTTGTAAAGATTTATACTTCTCAGTGATGATTGATAATTGGGATGTTGGTATTGATACTTCTTCCTACAATTATTATTTAGATAGCATATTTATTGGATCTGCTTTCGATCTAGATACAATAGATCTTATGGATATGAGCGTCGGTCAACACTTGTTGGGCGTAGAGCTTGTCGATGAAAGTGGTATGGAGATAGGTGTATCTGATGAGATAATTTTCTCTGTAGGGGAACTGCCAATTAATGCAGGAGAGGATATGACCATTTGCAAGGGGGAATCGATTGCTTTAATTGCTAGTGGAGCTGATTCATATCTTTGGAGTCAAGGGGATACGGTTGATTCGATTAGTGTAGCTCCGCTATTGACTACAACATATGTAGTGGTAGGTGAAGATATTCTAGGTTGCGCTGGGGAAGATACGGTAACTGTTTTTGTGGAAGAGACTTCTATCATTGGTGACTTTGTATGGAATGATAAAAACGCTAATGGATGTCAAGATGATAATGAAAAAGGACTAAATGGAATCGAAGTAAAGTTGATCGAAAATGGAGTAGTAGTGCAATCTACGATAACTGCAAACGATCCGGTCAATAATAGAAAAGGATGGTACGAGTTTATAAGTTGTCCTGGAGAGTATACGATTAGATTTGGTAAGCATGTTAGAAAACAACTTACGATTCAGGAAAATTGTAATGACGATTTAATAGATAGTGATCCTTATTATCAATCTAGGGAGACTGAACTATTCACATTGGTTGGAGGCAATGATATATTTGATATAGATGCTGGTTATTATCCATATGGAAGAATCAAAGGAAGGTGCTGGATTGATGCTGATATCAATGGAATTCAAGATCAGATCGAACAGGATTTCCAAGGATTGCTTGTGAAGTTATTTGCCATCACAGGAGGCATAGCGCTGCGGTCATCTTCTGTAGCACCTATTGCAACCACCTTAACTGATATAAATGGCGAATTTGAATTTAATGATCTTTTACTTGGTGAATATTTTATAGAAGCTGAAGTCAGTCCTGGTTATAATTTTACACTTCAAAATACGGATCCTCAGGATTCATTGGACAGTGATGTGCATCAGCTGACTGGGCAGTCAGTAACGGTAAATGTAGATTCTATTATTTTATCAGAATTTGACCTTGATATAGGTCTCAATTCTATAGTGCTTCCGCTTGATATTCTATCCTTTGAAGTCATTAATAATGTAAGAGATGTGTTTGTTAATTGGGTAACTACAAATGAGCAAAATGTAGATTATTTTATTGTCGAACGAAGGTTTGAACAAGAAGAATTATTTGAAAGTATAGCTAGAGTAGAAGCCAAGGCAATACAAAATGTAAGTGAGAATTACAGTGCAAATGATATTATCGCAGGATCTGTAGGTCTGTATTTTTATAGACTTAAGATTTTTGATAAGGATGGTAGTTATTACTACAGTGATATTGAATCCATAAGTATAAGAGAAGATTCAAAGGATAAATTCAATGTATTTCCTAATCCAGCACTTGACGAAGTATATATAAGCGGAATTGACAGTGAAGACTCTAGTTTAGCAATAAATATTTATAACAGAGTAGGACAACTAGTCTCTAAAAAGTTTGAAGTGAATAGTGGAGTAGCAAAGATAGTTATGAGAGATTTAGCTGCTGGGATATACATTGTGCAGGTGTCACAAAATAATCTAACATTCCACTACAAAGTGGTGAAAGAATAATCAATTTTTTTAAAAAGTATCCGGTAAGAGTATCTTGATAATAGACTCTTCTCATCATGCGTTGAAGGAAATTGTTTGTCTGGATTTAACCATAGACTTAAGATTTAACTCTAAGCTGAGGGTAAACTCTTTTACTTCAGGGGTCGTCTATAATTGTAAAATATTATAAGTGTCTTGTTGACGAAGTGAGTGGGTTAACTCAATAACTAATTAAAAAGAAACTAAGGAATAAATTAATTTCAGTAAAACCTTTGAAATTAGATTTGGACAAAAATATTTTTCTCACGGTTATTCTTCTGGTTGCTATATGTCATGCTTCATTTGGTCAATGTGAGCGTATGCCTATACCTAATCAAGGTAACTTACAAGTAACAGTAGCTAATGTAAATGAATTGGAAGCCGCGCTTGATCAAGCAAGCACAAAGAATGGTATTATGACCATTACTTTATTGTTTTTTTGGTATAAATTTCATTGGGCTTGATGTTTAGATGAAACTCATCTTATAATATTTTTTAGACTCTCCTGTGCACTTGTAATCTTCTGAAATCCGATGACCGATGACCCAAATGATTTCGTTATTGCAGGTGAGTACGAGTTGACTGTTTTTATCTAAGCGGTTAGTCTTAGAATCAGTTAGCAAATCTTTCACCTTTTTTTGCTTGCCGCCCATGCCTATAGGTCGGAACTTATCCCCAGGTTCCCAGCCTCTGAGAATTAAAGGAAAGGAAAGTTTCTCCGCGTCAAAGTATTCTACTTGTTTATTAGAGCTGATTTCAAAGTGTGTAGTTTCTTTTATGGTAAAAGTATGATCCTTATTAATTAGAGTTTGCCCAATCGTTTCAATTGTAAGTTCAATCTTTTTAGTATTTCCAATTTTACGTATCAAAATATTAGTTCTGTCGATTAATAGCAGGTGAGTGGTTGAGTAATAAATACTACCGACATTTGAAATACCACTTATTATTTGTTCTGCTTGGCTATAGTTAAATCCATATTGTTTGATTAGATAATAAAGTAAGGTTTCACTTTCTTTAAATTCTTTGATCGCTTTTTTCTCGATACTAATTTCACTATTTTCTTTACTAACAAATTTTCTTTGGTCGATCAATTCATCTAAAAGGTTCTTAGTTTTTTTGATTCTACTAATTGTCAATTTAGCATTAGGATTAGCTCCTGGAGTGATCTTATCTATTTTTGGAATCACCTCATGTCTGATATAGTTGCGCGTGTATTTTGTAGATAGATTGCTAGCATCCTCTCGATAGTCTACCTTAAATTTTTCTGCATATTTGATTATCTCTTTTTTGCTATAAAACATCAGTGGGCGAATGATCTGATTATTTTTTATGGGAATACCCGTAAGACCATCAAGGCCGGTCCCTCTTGTCAGATTAATGATAAAAGTCTCAAGCGTATCTGAGCTATGATGTGCAGTAGCAATAAATTTATAGTTATGCTGCATAAGAATATTATTTAAATATTCATATCGATAAGCTCTGGCATAAGCATGAAAATTTTGTTTTGCCTCTCTGGCCATTTTCTCCAATGGTGCTGTAGTCGTGTAGAACGCTAACCCGTTAGAGGTACAATATGCTTCAATAAATGCTTGATCTTTGTCGGATTGCTCTCCTCGTGTTTGATGGTTGATATGTGCAATACCAAAAATGTTTTCATTAGTCATCAGTAGATCTGCTAAGACCATAGAATCTATCCCACCGCTGCAGGCCAAGAGAATTTTGTCATCTTCTTCAAAAAGACGTTCTTTCTCGATAAATTTTCTAAACTTTGAGATCATAATAAACTATATCAAAAGTAAGTTACATTAATTCAATTTCTGATCATGATCAAACCAATATTCTACTTTTTGTGCTGTGTAGTTTTGACTGCCGCTTGTAATACTGATCCAGCAGTAAAACCTGCTACACCTCTTGCTCAAAACACGCCAGGAGTAACGACAGAAGGCAGTGAGGTAATTGCGCAGTATGACGGAATCACCAAAGAGCGTGCTGATCAAATCATGGCAGAGCGCGAGGCAGAGAAAGCAGCTGAGATCGCTCAGAACTTGCCAGGATTTAGAGCCCATGCTAAAGAATTGGTAAAAACTAGAGGCGCTAAAGAAAAAGCCTTAGCTTTTTTGACAAGTGACCATTGGACCTATGAAGGATTCTTTGATGGGAGTGATATGAAAAAAAAGTCGGAATACATAGGACACTGGATCAAGTATGAAGATGATCACACCTATACTTATGGTCAATATAACACGGTACATGGGTCGGGCCAATATCATTACAGTTTAAATACAGAAATGATGATTATGGTAGATGACAAAGAGGACATGATGCCAGAAGAATGGAAGATTCTACCTCAAGATGAAGTAATGGTCATGGTTGGAGCGGGTTACTTTGGTAACAACCCAAAGCAGTGTAAAATGTTAAGATGGAACGGCCGCCCTGCTGCTCCTGTAGGTAGTTAGCAGGTACTAATGTCTTTGTGAACTGTGTTTGATTCTCCCTATCGAATTACTGAAAGTTCTAATTGTTCACTTTCTAATAATATAGCAATAGGAAAATTAACTTTAAAGTGCTACCATTATTTGGAGTACTGAAGACTTCTAAGTTTCCACCATAGTATTCTACTATCTTTTTGCAAGTGGCTAAGCCTAATCCTAAATCTAAGTATTCGTCATTAGAATTAGGTTTATAGAAATGCTCTATTCCCTTGATGGTATTTACCTAAGTATCCCTTCTTTGTTTAACCAATTATGATACTTCCTCGCATTACGAATATGTTCTACATCCGTCTCAGCGAAATTGTGGGCTCCAGCATATCCTGGTTTGGCACACATATATATCAATTTGTGTTTTGCAGGATTTAAGGTTTTATCAATTGTATTGATATTAGGCATACAGATTGGGCCAGGAGGTAATCCGGTATGCATGTAAGTATTATATGGTGTGTCGTACGCAAGATGTTTATTGAGGACTCTCCTGATTGTAAAATCTCCTACTCCGTAAACAACAGTTGGATCTGCTTGTAATTTGATTCCTTGTTTTAATCTGTTTAGGTATAACCCAGCGATCGTATCTTTTTCTGATTTTTTAAGAGATTCTTTTTCTACGATGGAGGCTAGCGTATATACTTCTTCTTTGCTCAGTCCTAAAGCATCAGCTTTTGCCAGCCTTGCTTTGGTCCAAAATTTATCGTGTTCCTTCTCCATTCTCGACAAGAATCCTTCCTTACTTGTATTCCAAAAAAACTCATAAGTGTTAGGGATAAAAAGAGTCATGAAGTTATATTGATCGAATCCCTTATCGGCCCTCAGCTCAGGATCATTTAAGTAACTAAAGAGCGTAAGAGAGTCCGGTTCTATATATTTAGAAACCGCTCCTGCTAACTCCGCAATTGTCTTGACATTATTAAATGTAACGTTAAGCGGTTTCTGTTCTCCTAATCTAAGTACCTGTATGATTTTACGATTAGAATAATCTTTTTCTATAAAGTATCTACCGGATTTCACTTCCGATTTTTTATACTTCATAAGCCCAGCGACTCTGTCAAATGATGACGTATTAGTGAGGATGTCTTGTGCTTTCAATAGAGCAAATACATCATCATAAGACGATCCCTTAGGTATTAAAATAATCTCTGATTTAGGACTATCATTTACATTGTCATTAAATATCCACCCGTAGACTACATAAGCAAAAACTAAGCCTACGGCAATGACCGCCAATAGTCCATAAATAAATCCTTTAGAAAAAACACCCATCTAATATTGTTCTTTTTCGCTAGGGAAGTCTCCTGATTTCACATCATTAATATAATTGCCTACGGCATCATGTATTTGGTCATATAGATTTAGATACCTTCTGAGAAACCTAGGATTAAAATCTTTAGTAATACCTAGTACATCGTGCAGTACTAATACTTGTCCGTCACAGTCCGGCCCTGCTCCAATACCAATCGTAGGAGCGGCGATCGCCTTTGATACTCGCTTAGCTAGTTTAGCAGGTATCTTCTCTAACACTACGCCAAAGCAGCCAGCTTTATCAAGCAACTTAGCATCTTTGATTAACCTGTCTGCTTCTGCTTTGGCTTTTGCTCGCACGGTGTAAGTGCCAAATTTATAGATCGACTGAGGCGTCAACCCTAGATGCCCCATCACGGGCACACCGGCACTAAGTATGCGCTCTACAGATTCGATGATCTCCACACCGCCCTCTAACTTCACGGCATGTGCACCAGATTCCTTCATGATCTTGATTGCGGATTCTAGAGCTTTGGTCGAGTTGCCCTGATAAGTGCCAAAAGGCAAATCTACAACTACTAAACATCGCTTCACTCCACGCACTACCGCAGCCGCATGATAGATCATTTGATCTAAGGTAATTGGTAAGGTAGTCTCATGACCCGCAATGACATTAGATGCAGAATCACCTACCAGGATCATATCTATCCCTGCAGCATCTACTATTCTAGCTAGAGAATAATCATATGCCGTAAGCATCGATATCTTTTCTCCTTCTTGCTTCATAGATTGCAAAGTATGGACTGTTACTCTTTTTCCATCTTTCTTGGCGGTGGACATTATTTACGACTTTTAAATATTCAAAATCAAATATAGGAATCTGTCATTTAACGTGGTATATGTTTTATGAGTTGTATTTGATTTGAGCGAAAGCTGGAGTTCCTGTCTAAAGTCTACAAGCACACAGTCTATAGCTCAGTTAGCAATTAAAAACTAAAAATTTGGCAATCATATGCCTATCGACCATCGGCTATTTACCTAGTGACTTAGTGGCTATAGAGTCAAGCGAATAAAAACATAACTGACAAAAAGTCACCAAAATCTCCAACAAACACAGTACACATAGTCCCTTTGTCATACATATTATACAAAAACGGCATAAAACTAAAATGGCATATTGATTGACTACAAAAGGGTGTAGTTATTCAATTAATAAACAAGTAAATAAATACAATGGGTAAAATAATAGGAATTGACTTAGGAACAACTAACTCCTGTGTTGCTGTGATGGAAGGTAATGAGCCAGTCGTAATACCAAATGAAGAAGGTAAAAGAACTACACCTTCTGTGGTAGGATTTTTGGATAATGGAGAGCGAAAGATCGGGGATCCTGCTAAGCGACAAGCAATCACCAACCCTACAAGGACTATATCGTCTATCAAGCGATTTATGGGTAACAGATACTCAGAGGTGAAAGAAGAAGCATCTCGACCGCCATACAAAGTGGTGAAGGGAGATAACGATACGGTAAGGGTAGAGATAGAAGATAGGATGTATACTCCTCAGGAGATATCTGCAATGGTGCTGCAGAAGATGAAGAAGACGGCTGAAGATTTTCTAGGATCAGAAGTGACAGAGGCTGTCATCACAGTACCTGCTTACTTTAATGATTCTCAGAGACAGGCAACTAAAGAAGCAGGAGAGATCGCAGGACTAGATGTCAAGCGTATAATCAATGAGCCTACGGCAGCAGCACTTGCTTATGGTCTTGATAAAAAGAATATAGATCAGACGATAGCTGTATTTGACCTTGGAGGGGGAACTTTTGATATCTCTATCTTAGAATTAGGAGACGGTGTATTCGAAGTGAAATCTACCAATGGAGATACTCACTTGGGAGGAGATGATTTTGATCAGGTGATTATTAATCACTTGGCAGATGAGTTTAAATCTCAAGAAAATATGGATCTGCGTAAAGATCCGATGGCTCTGCAGAGACTAAAGGAAGCAGCAGAGAAAGCAAAGATAGAGCTATCATCATCAGCAGAGACAGAGATTAATCTCCCATATGTAACAGCAGTGGATGGTGTGCCTAAGCACTTAGTACTTAAGTTAACAAGAGCGAAGTTTGAAGCATTAGCAGATGATCTAATCCAACGTACGCTTAAGCCGTTAGCAGAAGCACTTAAGGATGCTGGTCTATCTAAGTCTGAGATCGATGAGATAATCCTAGTAGGGGGATCTACGAGGATACCTAAGGTGCAAGAGTCGGTAGAAGAGTTCTTTGGCAAAAAGCCTAACAAGAGTGTGAATCCTGATGAGGTGGTTGCCATCGGTGCATCGATCCAAGGAGGTGTATTAAGCGGTGATGTACAAGATGTCCTCTTGCTAGATGTAACGCCGCTATCTATGGGTATAGAGACGATGGGTAATGTGTTTGACGTAGTGATAGAGTCTAACTCTACGATCCCCACAAAGAAGCAAAAGACTTACTCTACAGCAGCAGACAATCAGCCAAGTGTGGAGATACATATCCTACAAGGTGAGCGTCCTATGGCCAGAGATAATAGATCGGTAGGAAGATTCATCCTGGCAGATATTCCACCAGCACCTAGAGGAGTGCCTCAGATAGAGGTGACTTTTGATATGGATGCTAATGGTATCCTCAGCGTATCAGCTAAGGACAAAGGGACTGGCAAAGAGCAGAGCATAAGAATAGAAGCGTCGACAGGACTGTCGCAAGATGAGATCGCTAAGATGAAAGCAGAAGCAGAAGCAAATGCTGATGCAGATAAAGAAGTAAGAGCTAAAGTAGATAAGCTTAACGCAGCGGATACTTTGATTTTTCAAACGGAGAAGCAGCTCAAGGAGTTTGGAGATAAAGTTCCTGAAGAGAAAAAAGGTGCTATCGAAACAGCAGTCAATGACTTGCGTGATGCGCACAAAACTGAAGATATGGCTAAGCTAGAAACTGCAACAGCAGCACTTAATGAAGCATGGTCAGCAGCAAGCGCAGACATGTATAAAGATGGCCAAGACGGGGCACCAACAGCTGATGCAGGAAGTGGAGATGCTGGAGCAGGAGATGATGGCAAAGAAGATGTCACCGATGTAGAGTTTGAAGAAGTAGATGATGCTGGTGGTGACAAAAAGTAAAAATATAGTGAAGGTCTAGAAATGACTTGCTACTCAAAGTTTTTTATAAGAGCTGGTTCATCTTGAACCGGCTCTTTTTTTACGCTCATTTAGTATTTTGGCTTATTTCTTTTACTTTTCATTAAGGTCTCGACATTCTTGTCGAATGTATTTGCAGTTTCTGGTGAGGTTACAGCTGGTTATTGTTTCTTACACGGATGTATTCGGATAGGGATAAATATTGAAAATCATAAGAAATGATATGAAAAAAATTGTAATACTAAATTGTGTGATTTTGTCTTTTATAGTTATGTCTTGCGGACAGAAAGCAAATCAAAAGGAGAAGAACACGGAGGATACAATACAAGGTACTTCTGAATCAAAAAAAGGTTTAAACAAAATTGATAAAAAGGAGATTGACCAATCAAAGCAAGAGAATGCAAACATTGAAAATTACATATGTTACACTAGCGATACTCAAAAAAATAAAAAAATCTGGATCAGCTTTAACAATTCAAATAAGGCAACAAAAATTAGATACAAAGGACAATCTGAATCAATACCATTAGAATACATCAGAAATGAATATATTGAAGGAGGTACCCAACCAACAATTATTGATTATTATAATGAAATATATAACGGAAAAATAAATGGACGATATAAATTAACAAAGTCAGGTAATTGGTACTATGTCTCTTATAAAAGAGAAAAAGACGATAAAGAATTTAACTTTGCTATTGATCACAATGTCAATAATTTCACTTCTATACCTTGCTTTTAAAAAAAAGAAAGTACAATATGAAGCGAGTAACACGCAAGTGATAATTGTAACATTAGTCGTTATTGAACAAAATATATTAGTTTAAGAAGATGACCTCTCACATCAAGGATCGTAGATGGATGCAAACAACTTGATTATTCGTAGTACTAAGACAAAGACCTGTATAGTAGTCCTAGACAATTCACAAAATGAGAGATTTTATAATCGATGTACTCGTAGCGGCGGAACATAAATGACTAACTGCGATGGCGCTAAGCGTTGTCTAGATATTCTATATTTAAATCACTGATCAATCATGACGAGCGAGAGAGGAATCGTACACTTCTATTCTGAGGCAGAAGAAAAACTAAATATTGCAACTCATGCTATTGGATTTGTAGTAAGTATTTTTGGGGCCTACCTTTTGCTAAAAAAGGGTGATGTCCATAATACTAAAATCCTACTATGCTATATCGTCTATAGTCTTAGCCTCATAAGTGTGTATGCGGCATCCACACTTTACCACAGTGCTAAAGATATAGGACTTCGCAGGAAATTAAATATAGTAGATCATGCAGCAATATTTTTATTGATAGCTGGGACGTATACGCCATTTACTCTCATCGCTTTAGGTGGGACTTTGGGTTGGTCTGTTTTTGCTATCGTCTGGTTGATTGCAGGTGTGGGGGTTGTTTTAAAATTATTTTTTACTGGTAGGTATGAGAAGTTATCTACTACGATGTATGTGGCTATGGGCTGGCTGGCTATTTTTATCGTTGGTCCTTTGCTAGCCGCACTTCCTGCCGCAGGATTTAACTTACTTGCTTTGGGAGGGGGGCTGTACACTGTTGGAGCTATATTTTTTAGCATCAAGAAGATAAAATTTAATCATGCAATTTTTCACTTCTTTGTATTAGGAGGTAGTCTATGTCACTTTCTATCTATATATCTTTATGTCTAAGTACTGGGTATCTTTTGGTTATTAATATTTCTCTGTTAATTGATAGCGTCTCAGCAAGTTGGGATATTTCTATAATATATAATCTAGCTAAACTATCCATCTAAAAAGTAGAAGATAGGGTATTAACTGGTATAGCTTTTAGATGTCTATCAAAAATTGATGATTAGCGTTATATTTAAAATATAAATAAGCATTATCTATGTTAGGCAATAACCCAACAGAAAATCCTGTACCGCCGAATGTTGTTGCAGTATCTATAAGCATAGAAGCATTGCCTCCACAAGTTTGGAATATTATTACCAATAGTGCGTATGCAAAAGAACTAGGTAGTGTATTTGATAAAAATGCTTTCATTGATTCGGAATGGAAGCTGGGGTCTGAAGTCCATTTTAAATATGAGCCAGATAAGATTGTAAGCACTGGCACAGTAGGGAAGCTGACAGAGCACGAGCTTATACAGGTAGACTACGATTTTCCTGGTATGGATTATGTCGAAAGATATACCATAGTACAAGAAGGTTCTACCTCTAAACTTTCGATCTATGCAGGAGTGTACGGCGAGGATTTCGAAGCACAAAAAGTAGTATGGAGCAACTGGTTATCAGCCGTAAAAAAGATCTGTGAAAAGTAGTGAGTATCCAGATTATGGCTACAAAATACGCTGGTGTAACCATCTATTATCCATAAGATATTTAAAAGGTCTAGATAAGGATGATTAGGATTAGATATGTTTTTATGGTTTGCTTAGTACCTTACTTCTTAAGTAGTCAGATAGAAATATGTGATAACGGAATAGATGATGATAATGATAGCTTGATTGATATAAATGATGATGATTGTGTCTGCCAAGTTGTATCATCAGTATCGCTGATTAGCAATCCATCTTTTGAGGAGTTAGATTGTTGCCCTACGGATAAGAGTCAGTTATCCTGTGCTACAGGATGGAAGCAAGCCTCTGCTCCTACGACTGATCTTATACATCTCTGTGATTGGGGTGGGGTAGAGGATTATCCTCCACCAATACCGTTTCCAGATGGCGAAGCCGTACTCGGTTTTAGAGACGGTAGGTTAAGTAGTAGTAATCCATTGGATGCATTCTGGAAAGAATATGCCGGTGCCTGTCTTACTAGTCCTATGCTGGCAGATACATTATACAGGTTTGAGTTTGATCTAGGATTTGTAGATGCGGAGATCTCTCCACCGATTAACATCTCTTTGTTTGGTGCTACGAGTTGTGATGCTTTGCCTTTTGGTGTGGGAGATGTCGCTTTTGGTTGTCCAACAAACAGTCTTGATTGGATACGGCTGGGAGACGTATGGGTCGACGGAGGGTCGGGGGATACTTGGATTAAGGCATTCATTGATGTTATACCTGATCAAGATATTTATGCTATTGCTATAGGTCCAGATTGCGACCCTGTGCCCAGTAGTGAAGTTATTTATTATTATTTTGATGATTTTCATTTGATTGATTTGGCGTCGTTTGATCTCCAGATTACAGAAAGCTTGCATCCATGCGATCAGGGTTTTACGCTCTCCATTCCTGAGAATATAGATTTTGAGTATCAGTGGTACTTGTCAGGAATAGCCCTTATTGGCGAAACCGCTGCAGAGTTGTCGCGAAACTATGGGGCAGGGACTTATCAAGTCCGCATCTTATCAGGAAGCTCTTGTCGTATTTCTTCTCCTTATGAGTATATAATTCCTATCATCAATAGTTCTGATACGATTACGATTTGTGTAGGAGAATCTTATGTTTTTGGTGAGCAAGTATTAATGACCTCTGGCGCTTATGTCAACACTTTTCTGACTAGAGATGCTTGTGATAGCATAGTAGCACTAGAGTTAGAAGTTATTGGGCAACAATATGACACTATAGAAAAGACTATTGCACCAGGAGAGGTATTTGAGTTTAGAGATAATAACTATACGGATGAAGGAGAATACGCCCTGACTGTTCCTTCGGCTCTTTCATGTGATAGTTTGCTCTTACTAAAACTCTCTCATTACAAAGTCTATATCCCTAATGTATTTAGTCCAAATAATGATCGTCTAACTGATGGATTCCAGCCTTATGGAGCGCTTGATGTAGTAACCTCCTATGACATGAAAATATTTGATAGATGGGGAAGTCTCATTTTTCAAGGTGCAGTGTGGGATGGGTCTGATTACCCAACAGATATATATGCCTATATAATCGAAGTGAAATTTACTAATGGGAAATCTACACCATTTTACGGTTCTCTAACGCTGCTGAGATAGCTGTTGTATACGGAGCATTGGTCATGAATAATTGTCAATCATAAGAAGTAAGCTACATAATGCCCAACCTGTCATTGTGCGCAATTAATAAATAGGAAAACTCCTAAGTATGATTATCCTTGCATCAGCCAATTGCTTGAAAATGAAGACGAAATAATAAGCAAGAACCGAAAAGGAGCTATAACAATTGACGATGGCAATCCTGCTTCCTACTTCTGCAAAACAGATACGGTTAAAACATTCCTATCTTAAATATGGGTGCAAAAACTTTTATCAATGAATACTAAAAAATTGATCTTCAAGAAATCATAAAATCCAAAAATTTAATACAGCCGAATCAGTCTACCATAAACTGATATCCGACTCCCTTCAGTGTTACAATTTTCACTTTTTGATCTTGTGACAGATAGCCACGCAGTTTAGTGATATACACGTCTAGGTTGCGAGAGTTATAAAACGAATCATCTCCCCATGCTTTGATCAGGATGTCTTTGCGCTCGGTAACTTGATTTATGTTTTGACATAGTAGCTCTAGGATTATAGTCTCTTTGTGCGATAAGTTTTTGGAGACTGCAGGGTGAGTCAGTTGTAATCTTTGTGGATTAAAGATATACTGTTCTCCGATTTTAAATTCAGAAGATTCATTATCTGGGTTATGCTTTTTATTACTAAGTGCTAGTAAGTTATTAATCCTAGCCATAAGTTCTTCCATGCTAAATGGCTTTTTGATATAATCATTACCACCTAAATCAAATCCCTTGACAACGTCTGCCGTTTGATCTTTTGCGGTCAAGAAAAGAATAGGCACATTAGAGATTACTCTAAGCTCTTTAGCTATTTCAAAGCCATTTTTATTAGGTAGCATAATATCTAAAACACAGATATCAATTTCTTGGGATCTGAAAGCACTCAATGCTTTTGCACCATCATTTATATGTATGACATCATAGTCTTTTTGCTCTAGTGTCTCCTTAACGATTTTTGCCAAAAATGGCTCATCTTCTACATACAATATCTTAATCATGAGAGCTTAGGGATTTGGAAGATAATACTTGTGCCTTTGCCTACTTCACTTTTGATCAGTAATTCTCCTTTATGTTTTTTTATCACATCAGACACGTAGTTGAGGCCGACACCATGGCCTTTGACATTGTGCACATTATCTGTGGGCACTCTGAAAAATCGATCAAAAACCTTATTCTGAAATTCTTTTGGAATGCCTATGCCTTGATCTTTGATTTCAAATTTGATATGCTTTGACGCTTCAGTTATATGAATATCAATCGCTGGCTCATCATCAGAATACTTAATAGCATTATCGATCAGATTGTAAAGCACATTTGTGAGGTGCACGCGATCTCCATGGATATTGAATCTTTGTCCAGTCAATTCATAATTAAAATTCACCTTGTTTTTTTCAAATGGCAACTTCATGTAGTTAATCATTTGATCTGTAATTTCCTTTAAGTCTAATGGCTCACGCTCCATGACAGCAGCACCTTTCTCAAATGAAGACATCTGCATGACTTTATCCACAAGGATGGATAGCCGATTGAGCTCGTGCCTAGATATATCTAAGTATTCTTCTTTTCTTTTTGCATCATTCAGCCCGCCATAATCACTTAGTGCTTCTAGTGCCACGCCTACTGTAGCTATGGGAGTTTTGAGCTCGTGCGTCATATTGGACATAAACTCGCTCTTTATATCAGCTAGTCGCTTTTGTTCATTTGTAGTTTTTAAGATCATAAAGAATGCCAGTGCAACAATACTAAACAAGGCGACACTCATCAATAGTGATGGAGTTATTTTTTTGTACAGATAAGACTGGTAATCACTAAAGGTTGCATATAGCTTAGGCTTGTCTGTATTTATGGTTTTATAAGCAACAGCTATTTGGTCTTTTGCATTAGGAGACCCTTCCGTAAGATATTGCTCCTCATAAGCAGTCGGTAGATTAAGTGCTAATAGATTTTCTGCAAAGTATTTATTGATGTAGAGGTTTGATTTTTTACTTTCATTAGACATTACCTCAATTTGATCTACAGTTGGCACAGAGTCAGAGTTATAACTCATTTCTAGATTGCCTTTATCTTTCAATAGTGATTTAATCATGTCTATAGATAGCGGTAGACTACTGATTGATTCACTTGGATTGTTTTCAAAATTTTGATTACTCGAAATCATAATTGAGATATTAGTATCTCTCTGAGAATTACCAGAATGAGTATGGACTGTTATATCTCCTTGACCTTTTTCAAATTTGTTATTGATAGTAAAAGTACTGGAGGATAAAACATCATCACTGCTCCTTAGGATGGCAATGATTGAAGTAAACAACGAATCATTGTATTTGCTATATGCCAAGCTCATCTGATTATTGAGATCTTGGACAAGCTCATTTTTTTCAGCTTGATATTGATTGACATTCCAATAGCATAAGAAGATCAGTAGCAATAGTAAGCTAAGCCAAACTAGCGATCTCGATATTTTTGAATTGGTAAACATGATACATCAAAAGTAGTCCATAATTAACAGGCTTGTCCTGGTCATTAACCTTAATTAACCTTGTTTCTAGATTGATTAACCTTAAAGTAATTCTTCAGTTATAATTTTGATTCAACAAAAAAAAGTAATTATGAAAAAAGGAATAATCACTATCGTATTTGGACTTATAGTAGGAGTACTTAATGCACAAACATCAGGACTGATAAAGTATAAAGAGACTATCAAAATGGATCTTGGTAAAATGGAGAATATGCCTGAAGGGATTGACTTGTCTAAATTATTACCAGAGTCTACATCGTTTAACAAGGAACTTTACTTTGATGGTCAACAATCAGTTTACATAGACAGTAAAAATAATGAAAGCTCTGATGTTGAATATGAAAATGAAGATGGATCTGTGAATATTGAATTTAAAATCGGTGGAGGGCATGAAGAAATCTATCATACAGACTTAGATAGTAAACTGATTACTCACCAAACTGGATTTATGGGAAAAGAATTTGTCATAGAAAAGTCAATAGATAAACCAAAATGGAAACTAACTGGTGAAAAGGTAAAGTACCTAGATTACGAATGTCATAAAGCCGAACTATTGATACCTGCTGAAAGTAAAAGTGGAGAAGAAAAAATGATCGTAGCTTGGTTTGCACCAGCCATACCCATCCAATTAGGTCCTTCTAGTTATAATCAACTTCCAGGTGCCATATTAATGATATCTGTAGATGGAGGTAGGCATGAGATCATGGCTACATCAGTAGACTTATCGATGGATACGAGTAATGTAATTAAACTTCCCAAAAGAGGTGAAAAGGTCACCGAAAAAGAATACAACGATATCATAGTCGAAAAGAAAAAGGAGATGAAGGAAATGCAGGTCGGTAATGTAATTATCATCGGTAACTAGCAGTAAAGTAATTCAGGTTACTCACATTATTCTGACTAAGAAGACAACCTTTTCTGGCGGGTTATTAGTCGTGATGTATTACTCCTTAGAGATACGCTTGATGCATGGGGTATAATTTGATCTTTCGTTCATTAGAAACCTTTACCCTAACTAAATGTAAAGCTCACAAGGAGTTTTTAGATTCTCGGCCTTCCTACAAATCCTCTTATGAAGCTTTCCAATAATTCCTTTATATGAAATATCTACTTTCCATATTTCTTTTTTTATCCTTAAGCATTGCTTGTTTATCGCAGCATAACATAACCGGTAAGGTCTTAGATCATTCTGATGTTGGCTTAGTCGGTGCTACTGTAGTATTACTTGATCAAGACTCTACAATGATCGCCTTTGGAATAACAGATGAAGAGGGGAGTTTTTTATTATCGGATATAGATACTGGAGATTATATTCTTCAGCTGAGCTATGTCTCCTATGCCAACTATAGCAAGGCCATTGATATACAATGGACAAAAACAACAATTGATCTAGGTACATTTATTATGATGGAGTCCACAGAAGTTCTTCAAGAGGTTACTATTAAGGCGGAGCATATTCCTATGGGATTGAGTGGAGATACGATCAGCTACAAAGCTGCAGCATTCAAGACAAAGCCTGGCGCCTCAGTAGAAGACCTCCTTAGAAAATTACCAGGTATAGAAGTGCAAAGAGATGGATCTATAAAAGCGCAAGGGGAGGATGTAGAAAAAGTCCTGGTGGAAGGGAAAGAGTTCTTTGGTGATGATCCAAAAATCGCAACACAAAATCTCGAAGCTGAATCCATAGACAAAGTTCAAGTTTTTGACAAGCAATCAGAGTTAGCAGAATTTACTGGGATAGAAGATGGTCAAGATCAGAAGACCATTAACTTAAAGCTGAAAGAAGGATATAAGTCTGGAGGGTTTGGGAATGTAGACATCGCTGCAGGGACGGAAGAACGCTTTGCAGGTAAAATCAACTACAATCGATTTAATACAAAACTGCAAGCATCGACTATCCTATCTGCTAATAATATTAACAAGCAACCCTTTTCATTTAAGGATTATATATCTATGATGGGTGGGATGAGTGCAGCACTGTCTGGTGATATTAGAGACTTCAATTTTACAGAATTTGGTCAGGGCAAATCACCAGAAGGAATCATAGATAATTATACGGGAGGGCTTAATTTTAATTATGACTTTTCGGACAAGTTGGAGTGGACTAGCAATTACTTCTATCTGCGCAGATCTAAATACCTTAACCGTAGATCATCTTCCATGGAGTTTGTAGATAATCTAACTTATACTTCAATTGATACTAGTCTGAGCAATACTCAGAATCAAAACCATAGTATCAATACAAAATTACTAGTTAAGCAAAGTCCATTTACCGAAGTAGTAATAAAGAATAACTTTCAAGGTTCAGATGCTTTCTTTGATGGAGTGAGTAACACCGTATTGACATCAATAGCGGGACAAAATGAGACTGCTGCAATTAGCTCAGAGAATGCTAATCGATTTGGCTACGACGGACAAATACAGGTAAGGAAAAAGTTTGGTAAGAAAGGACGCAACTGGATTAATACCATTGACTATAGTAGAAAAAATATAGCGGTTGAGAATGAGGTTAGAAATGAGTTTTTATTAATAAATAATAACTACAGGTTAGATCAAGACCAAGAATTTAGTAATATAGAATCTCAGATTAGCCTAAATACAAAATATACGGAGCCAATTGCTAACGGAAAATATTTAGGTGTAAGTTATCGGTATACTATTAATAAGGAGACGCCTTTCAAAAACTTTTTTGATCTATCTAGCGAGGATAGGATATTGAATAACGACCTTAGTGCTGCATTCGGAAGAAATGTTTCATATCATTATGCAGGAGTATCGTTTAGAATAAATAGGAAAAATACTAAGTTCAATCTAGGGGTCAATTATCAAAACACTGGTCTATCAGGTCGCATAAATGATGGAGAGCGGGTTGTTAAGAATCGCTTCAGTCATTTCTTGCCAACGATAACTTACGACTGGGATGTAAGCAGGTCTAAATCATTAAAATTTGGCTATGTGACTAGTATCGATATTCCTACGCTACAGCAGTTGATGCCACTTCCAGATAACTCTAATCCTAATCTGCTCATACTGGGTAATCCATCATTGGTGCCAGCATATACACATAGTTTTCAGTTCAACTTTAATCATTTTGACAATTTCAATTTTAGGAATCTATTCACCAATTTCAGTTTCAGCTTAATCAAAAACCATGTTGTCAATCAGGTTGATATAGATGATAATCTGATCCGTACTATTAAACCTATTAATTCTAATAGATTTGTTAATGGCCAAGCTTACTTTTCTTATGCATCGCCTATCAAATCATTAAAGCTTAAGTATCGGATGAGTATTCAGTCTTATCTTGTAGGCTATTCCAGCTTTTTAAATGGTCAAGAAAGTGATGTAAAAGAATCAAATACCAATCTTAGGCTAACCCTTGAAAATAGGAAGAAAGGATTTATTGATATAGCAGCAGGCATCAAGTTGGACTATAACACGAGATCATATTCATTACAGCGTAACTTCAATCAAAAGTTCTTTAATAAGACTTTGTTTCTTGATGGAAATATATTTATCAATAAGAGTCTGACACTAAGCTCCACTTTTGATTATAGATCTTTTTCTGGCGAGACATTCTCCACTGCCCAAAATTTTAAACTTTGGAATGCATCTCTAGAAAAATCTTTCGGTAGCAATAAATTTGCTGTGACGATTTCTGTATTTGATATACTTGGTGAGAATCGTGGCATCTCTAGAAGTGGAGGACTCAACTCTCTGAACGATAGTAGGTACAATACACTAGAGCGTTACTTGCTATTGGGAATAAGATACTGTATTGGGAAGGTCCAGAAGACGGAAATGTCTTTTGGATAAGATAGATTATAGTTGTTTTTGATTTTAGAACATTTTAAGAACGATCAACTGATGAAGATTTTAATGTTGCTAAATATGGAGCAACTAAAATATAGGTCATTCAGGAGAAAGTAATTTAGAAGTAGGTATAGCTATACGGTCATTACATTTGTATTTGATAAGATTTAAGAATTTGCTGCGATCACTGAGTTATAAAAATTTCACTGCGGAGTATGTCTATGATTTTGCTTACTAGTGCTATACGCCTCCTTTGATCCTTTTGAATAAGTTCTTGTAGTTTTTAACCGGGCCTCGCTTTATGCCATCATAGTGGATCTTTATTTTCTCCTCCGATAGGTCGTTGATATTAAAGCTTAGAGGATAGACGAACTCTGGCTTGCCGTAGTAATTAATAGGTCCGTATTTGATTGCATAGATTCTTATGTCACCATTATCATCTTTTTGGATTAGTGGATATCCCTGGGTGTAATCCAGATAGTATTTTATCAATCGGTTATCCTTCACCTTTGATATTATATCACTCTCACTCTTAACGAATTGATATTTGATGGGTTTTTTTCTGTCGAATATACTGTAAGTTCCAAATTGGTATCCGTCTTTTTGTTTTACTATCCCGTGCCACAGAAATATATTTAGTGGGGTAGGAGATACGAGAATATCTTCATAAGCGATGCCACTCTCATCAAGATGATTTTGGAAGTGATAGTATGCATGAGTTTTTGATACGAAGCCGAGTGCTAGGTAAAAAGAGGATATGACAAGCGCGTACTTTATAGATCGTTGACTATTTTGATTTTGACTTGATTTAAAAGTGTGGTGCAGAATCCCAACTAACAAAATGGAAGTATAAAGGGGCTCAAAAACATGAATGCTGTTGAGCGAGAATAGATGATCATTAAATGGACTTATCAGTTTTGTGCCATAGGTAGTGCACCAGTCCAGTAATGAATGAGTAAAGATTGCTAAGAAGAAGGCACCGTTCCAACTAGCTCTAGATTGCTTCCTATTATACAGTCTGTAAAATGATTCTCCTAGTATAAAGCTCAAGGCTATAGCTAGAATGATAGAATGCGATATACTTCTATGTACGGTTAAAAATTCTATTTCATTGAAGAAAGGAGAAAGTAGCACATCTAGATCTGGGATCGTTCCTGCTACTGCTCCTATTACTAAGGATCTCTTACCTATCTCTTTGTCTTTGATCAGAGCAAATGTGGCAGCCCCTAATAATCCCTGTGTCAATGAATCCATAAGCGAATAAAACGATTTCTGTTTAGGAAGAGATATAAATGACTAATTGATTTTTAAATATTCTGTTAGTTTTATATAGTCCAAAAGAACCTTGTGTGATGATTACAATTGTAATCATGAATCTATTCCATTTCAAGCTGCCCTATAATTATAGTATTGGATAGCACTGCCTTTTCCTTATTATATAGTTTTGGAATTAGCTTTAAGTCTAACTCACGTTCTTTGCTGTTTCATGATTTATTAATTTACTATACTGATCGACGAACTGGAGTTTCTTTTAGATTTTTTAAATTTTACTACACTTCTGGTATTCAAGGGGTGTCCGTATACTTCGTCGAATAGGTTGAGGCAATCTTGGTGTGCTTCTTGAGAAAGCTTTTTGCCATTTACTTTTAAGTGTTTACTTTTTAGTTCGACCTTAAACTTTTTCTCTGATGTGATGAGTCCTGAATCAGATAAGTAGTCTATGAGCATCGTGCGAATTGTTTCTGAGTGGTAATCTTCTGCTACTGGAGGAGTAGGTGTTGGTGCAATAGGAGTTGCTGGTGAATCATCATCAGAAAAATCATCAATGATCGCTTGATAATTTTCGTATTGATCTTGCTCAACAGGTTCATCATTAACAGTAAACTCTTTAATGTCATTATCTGCAAAAGAGATATAGAGATTTCCGTTTTCATTATTGATCTCAATAGTTCTTGTCTGCTTAGACGACTTTGATTGTTGTTGCGCTTGTGCTACTATTGGAAGGAATGTAATTAGGAGCATGATAAGTTTAATATTCTGCATTTTATTAAAGTTTAGTTTTATAATTTGATAATATGATTATAGAAGTTCAAGAGGAGTGCCAATAAGTTAGTTGCTTATAATCAGTCGATTATACATATGTATTTATTTAATATTGTTCGATTGTGAACAGGTGGTGTTCGATGGAGCTCATTATCGAGAGCATTTTGGGTTGGATTTCAAGCAACTGCAGTAGAGCTAGGAAGTAGTAAATTGATTAAGCATTAACTTGCAGCATATATAGCTTTAAGCCTTTAACCTTAAAAATACAAATGACTATGAGCAATACCTATTTTAGATCAGTTGTCTGCTTATTACTATTGATAGTGTACTTGTCATCATCTTGCAAACTGGTGCAAAATGTAAAGCTGCATGATACCAATTACGAAATGATAAATAGAGAACCTATAACTGTTAATGACCAGAAGGCAGTAGAAATAAAAGCTATGGATGGCGCTGGCCTTGCCATGATCAATGGTGTAGATTTTGAAAAAGGTGCTTTGGAGATCGAGATAAAAGGAGAAGATAAGCCAGGACAAAGTTTTGTAGGAATTGCTTTTAATGTACAAGATGAAAGAACTTATGAAGCGATTTATTTTCGTCCTTTTAATTTTCAATCAGATGAAAAAATAAGACGAGAGCATTCTATTCAATACATCCATCCACCTAACTTCGAGTGGAAGAAGCTAAGAGATGAGCATGAGGGTATGTACGAAGCGGCATTTAACTCTCCGCCAGACCCTAATGATTGGTTTAAGATTAAATTAAATATTAGTGAGAGTAGGGTAGAGGTAATCGACTCTAGGAATGGTAAGCTACTGCTGTCTGTAGAAAGATTAGCAACGCAGCGATCAAACAAGATCGCACTATGGGCGGGTCATAGATCAAAGGGGGCATTTCAAAAGCTACAGGTATTTCACGATTAGACTGCGAATATTTATTGTTCAGAATAATCGATTATATACTTTACAAGAATATTATTGATACATAAGGAACCTTATTTAAATTGATGAGGTTGTTTGTTTAAATTTTGATGTCATGTTTAGATAACGCATCCCTCCTTATAGAGGGCTTAAAGAACAGATAAGTGAGACACCTCCTTTATCAAGTCCTCTCCATAGACTTAAAATAGTTGGAGCTAATTATCAGAAGGTCGGCTTAAGGTTGATTGAAGATTATTTATTTCATTTTTTTAATCGCTTCAGTATCATGAGTTTAAAAACAAGGCTAGTGAGCAATCCTTACATCTCTTTGATGCAAACGGCATGGCAATATGCTACTGGCGAACGGCGCAAATATTTATTGGTTTATCTGATGTTCTTTATGAGTAGTCTGAGCTATTCATTATTACCAATCTTGTATGGGTGGTTTATTAATCAGTTACAAATGGAAGGAGCAGCTATACTCAGTTCTTTATGGATCTATGTAGGATTGTATGCTTTGATTCATTTGGTGGATTGGGCTTTTCATGGGCCGGCGCGGATTATGGAGAGAGAGCTGGCATTTCAGATGAGTCAGAATTTTCTTCACGATATGTATCAAAAGACACTAACACTGCCAGTAAAGTGGCATCAGGATAATCATAGTGGAGCTACCATCAATCGGGTAAGAAAGGCTTATGAAGCACTAAAAGAATTTTTCGAAAATGGATTTGAGTACGTCCACTCTGGGGCTAAATTTTTGATTGCATTTATTGCTATGTTGTACTTTGCGCCATTATTTGGATTGATCGCTATCGGGTTTGGAGTCTTGATAGTTATTGTGATCTTTAAGTTTGATAAGCATTACATCAGGACTTTACAACAAGTCAATGATCGAGAACATACTGTGAGTTCTACCCTCTTTGACAGCTTGTCAAATATCATCACAGTAATCACGCTAAGACTAGAATCGCGAATGCAGAAAGGGCTAATGAAAAAAGTAGATAATATCAGACCTCCATATGGTAAAAATATACGAATCAACGAATGGAAATGGTTCGTAGTGGATACTCTAGTTTTGTTTATCTATATCGTCATCTTGGTAGGTTATGTATATCAAAACCATGTGCCAGGAGAGGTGTTTCTTATCGGCACCTTAGTTACAGTGATGAGCTATGTAGATCGGTTTACAAGTGTGTTTCACAACATAGCGTGGTTATACACAGGCGTCGTGCGCAAGCATACAGATATAGCTGCAGTGGATAATATTATGGAAGCTTACGATGAGCTGAATCCTGATGCAGTACAAGTATCTCTGCCAGCAACATGGAACTCTATCGATATACAGAAAATTAATTATTCTCACCAAGAACCTCAGGGAGTCAGTACACTAGGACGCTCAGAGAATCCAGCACCGCTCAATGCAGCAGCTGTTCTCAATGACGTAGGCATCAAGATCGCAAAAGGGCAAAAGATTGCTTTAATAGGAGAGAGCGGTAGTGGTAAAAGTACCTTGCTAGCCTTGCTTAGAGGATTGTACCCACCTGAAGATAACATAAGCATTGAAGTAGATACTGAGCGATATGAGGAGCTATCGGTGATCAGCAATAAGGTGACATTGTTTCCGCAAGAACCAGAGATATTCGAAAATACGATCGCTTATAACATCACACTTGGATTGCCATTTAGTGATGAACAGATTGATGAAGTTTGCCGATCCGTACAGTTCTCTGATGTGATCGATCAGCTCCCTAGTGGCTTAGAGTCAAATATCCAAGAAAAAGGGGTGAACCTATCTGGAGGGCAGAAGCAACGGCTGGCGCTGGCCCGTGGTGTCTTTGCAGCGCAGGATAGTGATATCATCTTACTCGATGAGCCGACTAGTAGTGTAGATCCAATGACTGAGATGAAAATCTATGATCACCTCTTCGAGAGATTTAGTGATAAGGTGATTGTGTCCGCATTGCACAGATTGCATTTGCTTTCTAAGTTTGATTATGTCTATGTGATGGCGGATGGCAGAGTAGTAGATCAAGGAAGCTTCGAAGATCTTAAACGAAATAGTGAGACCTTCAAAAAGTTATGGGAACACCAAGAAGAGGTACTTAAGTAAGCTTATGGATAGGTATGATCGTTTACTAATGATAAAATCTACAGAGTACCTTTTGTCGTATAACCAGTATCTGCACCGAATGAAAGTAAGAAATGTCCGAAGTTGACAAAGTAATAGTAGAAGACAAATTCCTTAAGTTCGAGTTCATCATTGATAAAAGAAACGTCATAGGACCTTATACTCTGAGAGATTGGGATAGAAAGGATATCGGGTACGCAGAAGGGTACACTACGAAAAGGAGAAGTATAGTGTTTGAGTTAGAGTAAACACAAGTTACCTATGAGGTTGTAAAAAGATGTCAGGGTTATTACATCATCATGTAGGGTGCAGACGCTATTGCTGTATTTTAAATTTCATGCAAGTGACAAACACGTTGAGCTTAGGTTTAGTAGCAAAAAGAAGATAAAATTTAGGTACAGTAATTTATATAAGACATTCAAGATTAGGAATGAGACGGGAGAAGTAGGCATAGGAAATACAGAAGATTGGATAGAAAAAACATTGGTATTGCTATTAGGTCGGTTGATGATATTCATTTGATGCTTTGCACTGTTTTAGGTAGTGCTTTTGAAGTTCGGACAGATGTTAAAAGGTCATTTTTTCGGGCTTTTAGTTAGTATCATATATTTATATTGATTTAAAAACAGAAATGATTTCGATGTTAATATCATTGATCATAACGTTGTGACTAAAGCAGAAATGATGGCTGTATGTAAGGGTTTTAAATTCAAAAAGGGTAAAAAATAATTATCAATCAATCCTAATGCTAACAATTCAGTATTCCGGCTTTACTCTTAATGTTCTTTAGGTTCTCTTAAAAATTTAACACTTTGCCCAAGAATTTCACAAAACATTTTGCGTTTAGAATTGGTACCAACACAATATCTATAATAGCAGCTTTACCTAAACAACTATTTATTAGGCATGAAAAAGTCAAAACTGTTTCTTACAGTAGCTATTGTTTTTACCTACATTTCTCTTAGTTCTCAAATATTTGATCCGGCACAACATTGCATTGTAGACGCTAACGACGCTTGTGTTCCTAATACGCTCTTGACAGGTGTACCATTTCTTAGGATTACACCAGATGCGAGATCAGCTGGGATGGGTGATACCGGACTGGCAACTTCTGTTGATCCTAATGCGATGTTTCATAATGCGTCTAAACTCGCTTTTGCAAGTAATAGTGTGGGCGTAACAGCCAGTTACACACCATGGCTGAGATCGCTAGGTTTGACAGATGTGTATCTCTTAAATGCAGCTGGATATAAACGTATAGATGATCTTCAGACTATAGGTTTAGATCTTACATTCTTTTCCTTAGGAGACTTAAATTTTACGGACTTTAATGGTAATCCACTTGGTGAGGGTAAGCCTAGAGAGCTGTCTTTGTCATTTGCCTATGCAAGGAAGTTGAGTAATAATTTCTCGGCAGGATTAACTGTAAAATATATTAATTCTAATCTTGCAACAGGGTTTAGCTCGTCGGGGACACCTATTGTTTCGGCAAGAGCATTTGCGGCAGATATATCTTTTACTTATAAAAAATCTATTGGGCAGAATGAGCTAACTATTGGAAGCGCAATATCTAATTTAGGTTCTGGGATATCTTATACTAACTCAGTATTTAGAGATTACCTGCCTGCAAATTTGGGTATTGGCAGTACTTATAAATTGGGACTAGACAATTATAATACAATATCATTTTCTATTGATTTTAACAAGCAGCTTGTACCCACTCCAATCGCATTAAGGATTAAAGATAGCACAGGAGCAGGAGCTGTTAATCCTGCATATGATGCAGATAATAATGGCATTGCGGATTTCAGAGAGAAGTCAACTTTTGAAGGAGTTATCGAGTCGTTTGGTGATGCCCAAGGAGGATTCTCAGAGGAGATGAAAGAGATCACTATCGCCATGGGAGTAGAGTACGTTTACGATAATCAATTCGCCGTCCGGACAGGATATTTTCATGAGTCTTTTTTGAAAGGTGATCGTAAGTTCATCACCGTTGGACTGGGTGTAAATTATAATGTCGTAGGACTTAACTTGTCTTACCTAGTCCCTACTAACAACAGGAGGAGTCCTATAGATAACACGCTAAGGTTTTCTGTTAATTTAAATTTTGGTTCTGCTGGAGAATCAGCGAGTTAAGACATCTATTACTTTCACACTGATAAAGTCAAGATAAAGATTTTAGTAAAAGAGCTAGTTAGTAACCTATTATAACTTCGGTTTAATGAACAAAATCCACTGTTGTTCAGCTCAAAGTTAATCTACTAGCTAGATATTAAAGATTAGTTTTTGCCGCTCAAAAAAAGTAGTTTAAATGTGAATGATATGTTATTTCGAAAAAAGCTAACCTTCTTTTATATACTTTGGACATTACTGTAATATTCTAATAAATGAAATATCTAAACCTGCTTCTAGTACTTTTATTTTTATCGAGTTGCGAAGCGCAGGAGACTAAATTACTTGTTACACAGAGCCTAATATCAGACTGGGAAAAGTATCCTTTCTATCCTCGATTAGTAGAAGATATTAATGAAAAAAATATATGGAAGTCGAAGTATAAATATTTAGATAACATAGAGGTCTATAGTATTACCTACATGAGTGACGGATTAAGAGTTGAAGGATTAATGGCCAAGCCTAAAGAAGAAGGGAATTACCCTTGTATAATTTATAATCGTGGAGGCAATAGAGATTTTGGCAGTTTGAAGGTCGCGCATGGTGCGATGAAGCTTGGTAAAATTGCAAAAGAAGGATACGTAGTAATAGCGAGCCAATATAGAGGTAATGCTGGTGGACAAGGGCAAGAAGAGTTTGGTGGTGCTGATGTAAACGATGTCACCATATTACCAGAAGTCTTAAAAGAAGTAGAAGGAGCGGATACAAAAAGAATCGGAATGTACGGATGGAGCAGGGGAGGGATGATGACTTACCTTGCCTTAACTAAGACTAACAAAATAAAAGTCGCAGCGACAGGAGGCGCTCCTACAGATTTGGTTAATAGGGATAGAGAGGGCATGGAGAAAGTCTATGCCGAGTTGATCCCTGGGTATCAAGATGGCAGAGATAAAGTTTTAACAGAGCGTTCTGCTCTTTTTTGGGTTGATAAATTTCCTAAGAATGTGCCTATATTATTGATGCACGGTAACGCTGATTGGAGAGTTAAGTCTACCCAAACACTCCAACTAGCTTTGGAGTTTGAAAAACATAGAATTCCGTATAGATTAAAAATATTCGAAGGTGCTGATCATGGCATTAGCGAATTTACGGAAGAAGTAGATCAAGAGGTGATCGGTTGGTTTAATAGGTACTTAAAGGGAGTATCTGCTCTCCCAGACATGGAGTTCCATGGTAGATAATTTTGTCGTAGTAATTCGGAAGCTATAAATTCAGCTTAAATTTTTAGTTTTGGAATTATATTGCGACTGGTGTGATTTGCTGCAAGCGATTTCTATAGTTTTGCAGTAACATGTTGTAGCTATGGAGGCTTTTAAAATATACCTACAGAAATTTCCTAAATACTTGCCAGAGGTATTTGAGATGGTACAACCATTCCTTACAAGGAAGACTGTCAAAGCTGGAGAATATCTCTTGCGTCATGGTAAGCAATGTAAAAATGTTGTTTTCATAGAAAAGGGATTGTTGAGATTATATTATCTCGATGATGGCAAAGAGGTAACCAAGTACTTTTGTAGGGAAAATAATATAACTACTGCTTATGATAGTTTGGTGACGCAAACAGAAAGCGAATTAGCGATACAAGCAGTAGAGGCATGCAGTCTCCTAATTTTGCCTTATGATGCTTTGCAAGAATTATATAAGAGAAATTGGTTTTGGTAGCAAGTGGGAAGACTAGTCGTAGAAAGCGAGTTTCTATCTTCAGAACGTCACAGCAGATATTTGAGAGACCTATCTGCAACGGATAGGTACTTGCAACTGTTAGATGATGACCCAGAATTATTTCAGCGCGTGCCGTTAAATTATTTAGCTACCTATCTTCAAATCGCTCCAGAGACCTTAAGCCGTATTCGTAAAAAAATATCTCGTAATTGACCTAGGTCAATTGATGTATCCAGTTTATATCTGAACCTTGTACCATTACCTTTAAAATCGTAGATAATGGAAGATCATGCAATTAAACAATCAGTCATAGATGGTTATGGCAAACTGGCTAAATCTCAAAGTGGGGGACTAATGTCTAAGTTATTTGCCTGTTGTAATCTAAATGGTACTCAGGTAAAAGTGGCAGAAAAGAATGGCTATACACAAGAGGAGATGGATTTAGCTCCGGAGGCATCTAACTTGGGTGTTGGATGCGGTAATCCAAATGCTTTGACCAAAATATCCAAAGGGGAAACAGTAGTCGACCTTGGTTCTGGAGCGGGCTTTGATGCATTTATTACTGCCAGACATGTTGGAGATGGCGGCAAGGTTATCGGTATTGACCTGTCGGACGATATGCTGAAGTTAGCTAAGAAGAATGCTGTACAAGGAAAGTATACAAATGTTGAGTTTTTGAAAGGGGACATTGAGGACCTCCCACTAGAAGACAATTTAGCGGATCATGTCATTTCAAATTGTGTGATTAACTTATCTCTCAATAAGGATAAGGTCTATAAAGAAGCTTACCGCATACTAAAGTCAAGTGGTAGAATATCAATAAGCGATATAGTGTTAGAAAGAGAATTGCCTGATTTTGTGAGGGATTCTCTGGTTGGGCATTTAGCATGCGTGGCAGGAGCAGAAAAACTTGACACCTATTTAGAGTATATAAGAGATGCAGGGTTTGTCGATGTGAGAGTAGAATCTAAAACAGGGTTTCCTCTTGAAATCATGATGACTGATCCTCAAATAATTAAAATTGCTAGCATTATGAATTTTAGCATGAATAGTGCAGATGCTAAAGACATAGCTTCACGAGTATCTAGTATCTCATTAACTGCAAGTAAACCTAAGTAGTATGAAGTATAAGATTAAGGAGCCCGTTATGAAAACAATTATGGGTAGTGCTGTGGCATTATTTCTAGGGACTAGTTGTTGTTGGTTAAGTGCATTTTTCATTTGGTTAGGAGGTTTTACTTTCATTGGAGTTTTTTATACTCTGGTTAAGAGTTTGCGGTTCATAATAACTGTTGCGGTTATAGTGCTTCCTGTCCTAGGATTGATATATTATGCACTTTTAAGAATAGCAAAGAATGGAACAGAATAAGTAAAATATATTGCTCAATGAGTCCTTATCAAGAAGGTGCATTCACTTTTCAATAGTAAAATTTTAAAAATGGAATGTTTGCAATTATCTCTCTGTAATCTGAAGCAAAGGCATGGCTATATATTGCCTTAATACAGTATATTTCTGACCACTAAAATCCAATTCCAAAAGTAGTAGTAAAAAATTCTTAGCTTAGATTAAATTACTTACACAAAGTGGAGAGGTCTACAAAAATTGCACTATCAATCGGTTTAGTACTTGTTTATCTGTTCTTGCTTTATTCGGGTCTAGGCTTACTTCTATTTCTTATTGCTTCTTGGGTTATGACTATTTTGATCGTGGTAGTGCAAGCTGGGATATGTTATACCGCTTACAAATCTATAAACTGGATATGGAAGGTAAAGGAAAATGGTGAACTACCTGATGTTAGTTTGCAACCTAAGAAGGATGATTCTTATAGAAGAGTATTCTTAATAATATGGTTACTATTAATGTTCTCAGTTATATTCCTTGAAGTATGGTTAGTGATCGCGGCTTACTTCAATTTATGGTTGTTATTTGTGGCGTTAATCGGAATGTGCTATAGTCTTTATAAGTTTGTTAAATGGATATGGTTAACGGAACAACTCGTAATTGTAGATTGAAACTATAGAGCATACAGAAACACTTAGATTGAGTTTTAGAATAACAATATTTAAGCTATTGGTTTTTGATAAATGAATGAATAGACCTTTTCTTACATATTTTAAGCATACGCTTTGTTGTATTTTGATTTTGACCTTATACAATTCGTGTGATTCGGAGGACCCATGCGAGGGTTTTGATATTTCAGTCGAGGTATCGGATACTAGAGATGATCGTCAAGAAGGATCCATTACCGTTGTTACTAGCATAGTGAATAGGTATGAGTATAAATGGAGTACAGGACAAGAAAGTGCTAAGGTTGATGATCTCGAACCTGGTGAGTATTGTGTAACCATAAGCTCAAAATCTAATTCGAGTTGTGATACCATGTTATGCAATACGATTAACTCTTATGAGGCGGTTGGAGGGCGGTCTACGGACGATGGAATTATTAAGGTATTACTGATCGGTAATAGTCATACCTTCTATCACCGATTACCTTCTATGGTACATTCTATACTGTCAAGTATGTCGTCAAGTGAGTCTGTAGTAGTAGAGTCGTCTACACGTGGAGGGTTTAAGTTACAGGATCACGCAAGTCGTGCAGAGACTGGTGAGCAAATTAGATCAGCGAATTGGGACTTTGTTATTCTTCAAGAGAATGCTACTACCGCAAGTGTTACAAAGAGTAGAGCTGCTTTTGCTATTAATCCTTTTGCGGAAGATTTAAATGCTAAGATCAACGATAATAACGTAATGACGAATGTCATCTTGTACATGACACATGCCTACGGAGATGATATTGTTGGTTGCGAGTCTAATCCCATTACTTGTAACAATGAATTAATGCAAGAAGAGATTCGAAGAAACTACATAGAGTTGGGTAAATTACTCCAGGCCGAGGTAGCACCAGCAGGGATCATGTGGAAAATTATCCAGTCCAATGGTTTACCGTTAGAACTCTTGGATTTAGACAAAATACATCCAAGTCAACAAGGGTCTTTAATTTCTGCTGCTACCATTGCGGCTACTATTATTAATAGTAGATTACGCATAGAAGATCTAGACAATACTATCCTCGGTGTTGACAATACAAAGCTAGCTGTTGATATAATTAACAAATCCCTTTTTGATAATGAGCCAGATTGGAGAGATTACTAGTGTTAGATTGCAATCTTCATAACTTAAGGTTGGAGGCACAGTATCTATTTGTAATTATTTCTGCTTTCTAATGGTATTTAGTTTAAGTGATATTTCTATCATATAGGTCTTAATAATTTTTTAGTTATGTGGACTTTATTTTGCCTTTGTGTATCGACTTATTGTTCATCTTTGTAATAATGTTTCCTGATTTCAATATTTATTCACTTCCCCTTTTGATTCTTGTTACACAAGGATTGATTCTGGCAATACTGCTATTTAGAAGATACTTTGTAGATAAAGAAGGGTCGGATATTGTCTTAGCAGTATTGGTATTAATTACTTGTTATCATCGTACAACCTTTACAGTAGGTTTCATGGGATGGTATGATACTTTTCATAACACTAAGATTAATTATTACCTCATACATTTGGTCTTGGCGGTTGGGCCCTTGATTTATTTTTACATCAAAGCTTCCATACAACGAAATTTTAAGTTTACTAAGAGAATATTTGTACACTTCATCCCGGCCTTGATTTATGCTTTTTTTAAGATTGCTATTTATCTCTATGACAGTAATAAAGTAGGTTTTTCTGATACTCAGAACGGAGTACTTTACTTATGGTCTATGGATCATTTGTCTTCTCTGATTTCCGTTCTGACTACATTACATTTGTTAATCTACATAGTGTATTCTTTTAGGCTATATTATAGTTATCGGAGTAGACTACAAGAAGAGTACTCTAATACCTATAAATACGAACTACGTTGGCTTCATAATTTTTTATTAGTTTTTACATTTTTGTTTGTTTATGATACTATTCAGATGTTGACAGATGGGTTAATATTTGATTTGCATTGGACACAAGAGTGGTGGTACCAGTTCTTCTCCTTATTAGTCGTCATATACGTGGGAGTGATGGGTTATTTTACCTCATTAGATGATCTTAAGAAAGTAGAATTAAAAAATGGAAATGAAGAAAAGCTAATACAAACAAAAGATTCCTTTCAATACGGAGATGAATTAGAGCGACTTTGTAATTTAGTTGAAAGGGAAAAATTATTCTTGGATGCCAACCTTACCTTAAGTCAACTATCTAAAAAGTCAAAAATTAATACCTCACAGTTATCCTATATCATCAATAATGGTCTAAACAAAAATTTCAATGATTTTATAAACGAGTATAGAATCGAAACTGTAAAAACTCAACTATTAGACCCTTCAAAAAATCAGTTATCTATTTTGGCTATAGCATATGATTGTGGGTTTAATAGTAAGGCTACTTTTAATCGAGTTTTTAAAAAATTAAGTGGAATGTCACCTTCTGTATTTCGAAGTAAATTAACTATTTAACTATTTAGTAATCAATAGTTTAGAAGATATGAGACGTCTCGATTATCATCTGATACCTATAGTTTTGATATGAGACGCTAATAGTGGAGTTATCACTCAACTTTGATCTATTAATCATTAAAAAATTAATCAATTATGAGATACTTTATTATGGCTTGCTTTGCTATGTTGTGGGCAATTAATGTTAGTGCCCAGATAGAAGGGAATGGTACTTTAAAGTCTTTAACGATTCCCGTTAAAGGATTGACAGAGATCGATATTCAGTTTAATGCCTCTATAACGCTTGACAGTGAAGCAGAAGAAACCTTACAAATAACTGCTGATGAAAATGTGATCGAACACATCAATATTCAATATGTCAATGGGAAATTAACATTAGATCAAAAAAAATGGATAGAACCAAGTCGGCTTCCAACAATTATAATAGGTACACCAAAGCTAGAATCAGTCTATCAAGGAACTCATAGTACAACCATTATAAAAAATATAAAGGCTTCTAGTTTAAATCTAAAAGGCAATGTTGGTAAATTAATTGTTGATGGTAGTACTATTAATTTAACGGTGGTTACGACTGGTACTGATATAGATTTGACAAACCTCGAAGTGGTAAATGCTCATGTTTCAATAGATGATGATTCTAAAGTTATTTTAAATAAGGTGGGTAATTTGCATACCGATTTAGATGAAGATGCTCGATTGATTTTGCTTTCTGATATAGATAATTATAGTAAGTCGGACGAGGAAATGGTAGCTGAGACAAATAGGATTAATCCGAATCTAAAATGGATTAATTTCAAAATCAAAAATAACTCGGCTAGGAGGAATCATTTTGTAGTAGAAGGTCCCAAAAGTGATGGCTCTAAGTTTAGTTATGGCTTCTCGTTATTGCCAGGAAGCAAAAAGGAAGAGAGGTGGTCAGTAGGGACTAAAATTTATAAAGAGAAAAGGTCTGGTTCTAGGGAATTACTGGTAACTATCAAATCATCTGATGAAGGGGAAGAGGTTGACTTGTTCCCCTAGAGCTAATCTTTAATGATCTCTAGTTCTATAAATCGTCCATCATCAGATAAATTTAGTAGTCTATAAGTATAAAAACCGTCTGGAAGTCGGAGGCCGTAATACATTTTATCTCTGTAAACATTTTTCACGGAGTCTTGTACTGCACCATTCTTTATTAGTTGGTCCTCCAGATCTTCTCTCGAAACAGTAGAAGGTGTGACAACTGACCTTGTGCCAGGTCTATTTACTCTGACACCATCATAGCCTAAATGGTTGCCATAAGTATCTACGTAATCAGTAGTGGTACCTTGTGGGACATCATTAAATGATTTTGTCATGGTACAAGATGCAAAGGAGTCATTGCTTTTATACATAGTTGAACCGATAGAAGCTGTTACAAGTTTAGAGTCCAGATCATTTTGTATTCTGATCTTTACATTGTTAAGTGGCTTATCATCGCACTTACTACATGCGATAAAAGACTGGATAATTATTACTACGACTAAATATTGAATCCTTATCATGATATTATTTCTTTGATACGATTAGACGTACTTGAGTCTAAATCATGAACTAAGAAAGAAGAGTAAATTGCTTATAGCCTTTGTTTTATACCGTTTATGGTATCCGTCAAATGGTCCATAGAGTCAATAATATAATACTGTCCTTGAAAACTATTTCTATCATATGACTCACCAGACTGGAGAGCATCTGTAGTGAACGCTCTTTGATTTTTAGGGATATACGCTTCGAATACTTCAGCAGAAGAATAGAATGTCGAACCTAATGCTTTGAGACCAGATGGTTCTCTGATTAATCCAAGCTCAATGATCATCCCGCCTATGAAATCAAGTTCCATTATTAAATCTTGACGTTCACTATTGTATGCCATGATGTAAGTATTGGCTAGTAGTTGATACATATCTGAGTATTCTTTTTCTGCAAGAAATGGTATATGGCCCATAATATCATGCCAGATATCAGGTTCGTCACAGTAGTCTAATTCCTCTGGGATGCGCACAAAATTAGTAAGCGGCATCTGGTATTTAGCTATCATTTTATACCAGTCTATTTGTTCAAGTATGATGTTTTGATCAGTTTGGACGAAGGTGTATCCAGTATGAGGCTTGACAGCGGTGGTTAGTTGATCTGCTAGCGGTCTCCTTCCTTGATCTATTCCAAGTTTAGAGAATCCAGATATCCATAAGGTAGATATAGCATTAAGACCTTGCAGATTTTGGAAGTGAGTGTCAAACAAAATCTTCCAATTTTTATCATCATTGACAGGGTCAAATGTTCTTGAGGACTTGAGCATATTATAGATTTATCTCAATATATGCATTCTTATATTTTCGTAGATCCTTTAATCCTAAGAGTATGATTTTTGTTCCTGTATTATTCTATGACTATTTTTTTCGTAGACGCATCATCTTTAGAATACAATTTAACAATATAGCTGCCAGTTGGTAATCCGGTAGTATTAATCGAGGCGATTTGACTATTTACAGATTCAAAGTAAATAGGAATTTCTTCATCTAGCAAAAGTTCGATATCCGTAATTTCTGCTCCAGATGAATAAGCAATTATAAATTGCCAAGGTTGATTTATAATCCTTGCGACCGTCTGACTAGAGAAGCTTTTGTCTTCTCCGCAAGCATCGGTTGGAGCAATCACGTATATATTATCATCGCGATCTTTCGCATAGAGAATATTTCCTGCACCATCTACATATGCAGCCCTAGGGATGTCTTTTGAAATTCCTTGATCACTTAAGTCAATATCTTTCCAAACTCCAGAACATTCATAGCGCATATTACCAAAGTCATCAACCGCTAACTTACTGCTTCCAGATTCGCCTACAAAAAACCTTCCATCTGCATCATCTACTACGTTGTATTCATAATCTTCTTTTGGGTCTAACAATGCTAATTGTCCTGATCCTTGAGCAACGTAAACAATATTTTCCTTATCTATATGTAGATCAAAAGTTTGTCTATCACTTACTAACTCGAAGTCATCTGGGGTAGCTCTATATACTCCATCTTGACCTGCAAACCAGATATTGCCGAGATCGTCCGACTCAATGGCATAAAAATTAGGCTCCGTAATTATGCTGTTATCTTCATCAAATCCAGTTACCTCACCATCTTTGAAAACACCATATAGATTTTCTGCAACACTATCTCCTATAAAATATATTTCACCATTAGGGCCTAGGGTTATTTCTCTTAAGAAATCTCTGTACAAGACTATCATTTCACCATTTTTGTCTATCGTTGTAATACCTGTACTTGAGGCAAAAAACAATTGACCTTCACTATTCACTTCCACATCAAGACAATTTGTTCTTAAACAATCAACATTATATTTCTCTACATTACCATCTAGATCAAATTTAAATATCCCACCTGCTCTAGAAACGGCATAGAAATTTCCATTGCCATCATCAGTAAAATCTGAAAAATAATTACTGTCGTCTAGGACATCGGATTCTATGATCTGTATTCTTTGACTGTAACTATTTGAGTGGCACAAGAATGCTAGGAGAAGTGTTAATAGCTTATACATATTAAAAATTTATCTAATATATAAAGAATTGATTGTATTTAGTATATCATTTTTACTAATAGTTCTATTGTTTAGTCTTTGATTTTGTAAAGCTTAGCAGATGATTCTTATTGTTGGTCTAATGCTACTCTAATTTTAAATTATAGGTTATCATTTAAAGAGATAAATCACGTTAGTCTTATATCTGAATTTAGAGTCCAACTTTTAGTTGGGCATCAGTATCTTTTGTAAGCATTAAAAATTCACAATGAAAAAGTTTTTATTATTTATTCTAATCTTGGTATCAGTTGCTTGTAGCCATAGGCAATCGGAATCACATACAGTAGACTTCTCAAATACTGAACAATTAGGGGAGCCTAAAATATTAGACGAACTATTGAGTAGTAGAGAAAAATATAAAAGGTATGATCTAGTAGATCACTTATATAAAGAGGCGGTTAAGAAGGATGCTCAGCTAAGTGAACTTGATCGAAAAATATCTGCGATGGAAGAGATTAAAAACAAGGGTCTGGCGGAATATGATGAATTTATAGACTATAACAATTCTTTCTACAATTCTGCTTCTGGATATCTTAATTCTATTCAGGACTCATCAAAACGAGAAGTCATATCAAAGCTTCTAGATGATTCAAAGAGTCGGTATAATAACAATATAGGTCTGCATAAAAATGCATTCAAACAATCATATGATTTAGAGTCTGTACTTAATGATCAATTGATTCTGATTAAACTTGTGGTCTCTGAGAATTTAATCTTTGAGTATCAAAAGAGTCTTCCAGAGTTTGAGCGAATGAGAAAAATCATTGAACAATACGAGGGGCTAATAATTGCCAGTAACCAGTATGTATCCTTGGAATAATGATTTAGGATCCCATTTCCATTTTGGATTAGTAATTATATTTATTGTGGATATTTATAGACCAGCTAAAAAAGATAATTATGGCGTACGATGAGTTTATGGCAGATAGGATTACTCAGTTCTTTGACAGTAAAAAGTGTAATTATTATACCAAAAAGATGTTTGGAGGATTATGTTTTATGGTAGAGGATAAAATGTGTTGTGCAATCCTTTACAATAAAAAAAAGGAAACAGATTTCTTATTAGCAAGGATTGGTGAAGATGCCCAATCGGCATTATCAGAAGCCTCTGGATACCAACCAGAAGATTTCATGGGTAGAGCAATGAAAGGTTACGCTTTTGTAACTCCAGAAGGGTGGGATTCTGATGCAGATCTTGAAAAGTGGTTAAGCCTATGTCTTGCATTCAATCCACTAGCTAAGGCAAGTAAGAAAAAAGTAAAAAAGTAAATTATCTTTAAAATATGAAGAAATACTTTTATGTACTCATTCTATTGGTAGCTTGCCAAGATCCTCAGTTACAACCTGATAAACTAATAACAACAGAAGAAATACAAATTGCAAAAGAGCTAATTCAAGGTGCTTTTGATGACTTGTGGGGTGGGGTAGATTCTACTAAAATGAGTAAGTATCATACTGAGGATTTTATCATTTTGGAGAATGGCATGGTCTGGGACAATGATCGAATAAAGCAATACATGCGCAAGCAACTAGCAAATAAAAATCGTCCTAAACGAATTAATAAAATGGTCTACATCTCCCTTGATAAGTACGGAGAGTCTATACAAATCGCCTATCATAATTATGCTGAGTTTGTCAGAGCTGACACCCTAGTAAGTAAGGCAAGTTGGTTAGAAAGTGCACTAGCTATTAACACTGAAGAAGGATGGCGACTAAAGATGATGCATTCTACTTATTCAGGTAGTGATTTTTGATAGTATAATTTCAACTTGAATCGCTTTAACCATTTTTGCAAAGAATTTAGTTGCTCAATATTCTGAATATAAGATTGACCAATGAACGATCAATATAATGTAGAGTTAATTTCTTTTTATGGCTGGTGGATAGGTAGTGTGAGCTTGTTTGCTTTTATTTCGCTATTGGGTATTTGGTATCATATCGGTCGTAAGCAGGGTGATACTGGTCAGGTATATTTGGCCTTCTCTATTTTCTTTTGGTTTTTGTCAGGTGTGCTAAATGTTATTTTTGCTGATCGTTTAGGGCAGTCTGATTGGAAACTTATTCATGACGGCTTTACAAGTATTTTTTCTTTACTTAATAGCCTTCTGATTTTATTAGCACTTCCGTGGTTTAGATATATTCCTTCCTTTCTAGAGCCGATTATCAAATCAAAATATTGGATAGTGATTGTTGGTTTGCCGTTTTTATTTTCTGTACTGCCTACGCTAACTAAGATGTACAACCTACAGGAGTATGGATTTATAAGTGAGCTTGATGTTTACTATTCTATCCTTACCTTGATGTTTTTAGGGATTATCTTGTGGTCATCTTTTGCTAAACGGGGGCTTATGTTTTTGGCTGTGTTATCTGCGTTTTGTATCCTAATCACTTTCTTTGCCCAATTGTTCAAAATGTCGGAGAGTCAGATAAGCATGTTGCTTCTTTCAGCTATATTTAAGTCTTGCCTTATAATGATATTTTTTGCTTTAGCACTAAGCTGGGTAAAAGAGCTATCAGAAAGAATAATACTCTCTAGTCAAAGTATGTTCTTAACCTTCCTATCAAGCACAAAAAGGGGAGAGAAACATGCAAACTTAATTGAGATTTCAGGTTTCGGGATTGAAAAAACGAAATCAATATCCCTGACCCAAGGATCGTATAACCTTCTAAAATTGTTTGCGGATAGATTAGTCGCCAAAGAAAATTGGCTGGAGATAAAACCTAAAAATGATGGACGAACCAAGACTGTTTATGATATCAAGGACCATATAGAAATCAGAAGACTGCTCCACCAAATATTGGATGGTATGTATGGTAAAAATAACTGGTCAAAAGAAAAACATGAACTACCGCTAAGGGCTGAACTCTTTAGTATGTCTGATAAAAGGGATCGTAAGATCATGCTATCTATTCCTGTTGCTAATATATCCTACGAGTAAAACCCCTACAAACAAAGGATTGTCTGTAAGATTGTTACAGACATTTTGAAGTTTTTACCGACTTCTAAAAGATTTTAGATGAGACTCATTTGATATTGGGGATTCAAATCAATGGGTATGATAAATTCTAAGACACTTAAGTACTCCCTTCTACCTTTTATATTTCTATTGGCCTCGAGTTGTCGATTATTCGCACAGTCTTCAGGAGGTTTCGATGATAAGCTAAATGATGCTTTCATGCCAGTGGCAATATGGTGGGAAGAGCTAATTTTGTATGCACTTAATTTGTTTGGATTCGAAATTCCCATTGTCCTAATCTTGCTGCTTGGTGGATCACTTTTTTTTACGATCTATTTTAAATTTATAAATATCCGAGGGTTTATCACAGCCATAAAAGTTGTGCGAGGTAAGTATGATGATCTAGAATCAGGCACAGCTGAAACGAATATTTCATCTGAAGACATCGTAGTAGATGATATCTTGGACACTATAAAAGATGAAAGTCAGCAAGGAGAAGTAAATCACTTTCAAGCGCTTGCTACTGCTGTATCAGGGACTGTGGGCCTTGGTAATATTGCCTTAGTTGCAGTAGCGATTTCTATTGGAGGTCCGGGTGCCACATTTTGGATGGTGATAGCTGGGCTTCTTGGTATGTCTACTAAGCTAGTAGAGTGTACGCTAGGTGTAGCGTATCGAGAAGTAGATGCTAGTGGTCGTGTCTTTGGAGGGCCGATGTATTATTTATCCAGTGGTCTAAAGGAAAGGGGTTTCCCTTTATTAGGTTTAGTCCTATCATATATTTTTGCTGTTCTCTGTGTAGGTGCTTCTTTTGGCGGTGGTAATGCATTCCAATCTAATCAAGCAGCCGCTCAATTAATTACTAGATTTAGTTTAGAAGGGGAGGCTGTAGGTACAATGATAGGCGTTGTGTTTGCAATAATCGTGGGCATAGTTATTATAGGTGGTATAAAGCGAATTGCAAGTGTTACAGAGAAAGTTGTGCCAGGTATGGCCATATTGTATGTAGCCTCCGCTTTGTATATTCTCATAGCAAGATCGGTTCATTTACCAGAGGCATTTAGTCTTATACTGTCAGAAGCTTTTCATCCCAGAGCAGGTATAGTCGGTGGGGTTGCAGGGGTGATGATACAAGGGTTTCGACGGGCTGCATTTTCTAATGAAGCGGGTGCGGGATCGGCCGCAATAGCCCACTCAGCAGTGAAGACTGCTTACCCTGCTTCCGAAGGATTAGTGGCATTGCTAGAGCCATTTATTGATACCGTGGTGATTTGTACTATGACAGCGTTGGTGATCATCATATTTAACATCGAAGGTGCCTTTATGTATGGAGACATAGTCAATGATGAAGCACTTATTCTGGCTACTGGCGAACGAGTGGGAGGTGTAAATCTTACCTCACTTGCCTTTGATAACGTACTGCCAGGATTCTCCTATGTGCTTGCAATAGCTGTTGTACTATTTGCTTTTTCGACCATGCTATCTTGGTCCTACTATGGACTACAGGCTTGGAAGTATCTTTTTGGTAAAAGTCAGATATCTGATATCAGCTTCAAGGTAATCTTTCTTTTGTTCACGATATTGGGATCGGCCATTACCTTAGAAGCAGTTATTAAGTTTTCTGATGCAATGATACTAGCTTTAGTTTTTCCTAACATGATAGGCTTGATGCTATTGTTTCCTAAGGTTAGATCAGAATTAAAAAACTATTATTCGAAAATTATTAATAGGGTTTGAATACATTATAATAGGTAGTTCAAATAGAGCTAATTGAATGTACCATCATAAATTTTACGCCTCAACTTTGTATTTTTGTTTAGCAAGTTTTACCGCCTAGGTACTAAATATTATTTGATGATTTGTCTCCTTTAGAAGTTGCAAATCCGTCATATAAAAAACTCAAAAACCCAACTATGCAATACTTCACAAAAGAGTATACTAAGTTTTTTAGAGCATTAGCAAAGAATAATAACAAAGAATGGTTTCATGCTAACAAGAAGGTCTATAGTGCCGAGGTAAGACAACCTATGATTGCTTTTGTTGAAGATCTGATTATTGAGATGCAAAAGCATGATCCAGAGATGAGCCCCGTAGCTAGCAAATGCTTAGGCAGAATTAATCGGGATATCCGGTTCTCTATAGATAAAACACCTTATAATCAGCACCTCTTCGCTCATGTGACTAAAGGCACCAAGGCAGCACCCGTGCCAGGAATTGCATTTAGGTTCGGAGGAGGGGACTGCGGTATAATGTCGGGTTATTATAATCCCAGCAAGTCTCAACTCGAAGGCATACGCCACAAAATTAGTAATGATCTAAAGACATTTCAAAAACTAAAATCAGCTAAAAAATTTGTATCTAAATTTAAAGACATTCAAGGTGAAGCTTATAAGAGGGTACCTAAAGAACTACAAGGGGTATATGAACAAGAAGCCTTAATAGCTAACAAACAGTTTTACTATGTCGATGTTAAAAAACCGGATTTTGTTACCTCTAAATCTTTGCTTGAAGATATTATGGGGTATTGGCTTGCAGCTAAACCACTTAATGATTTTTTTGCATGATTTCTATTTCAACGAATTTGTTTTGCTGAATAACTATTTAAAGAATGTCGTAAAGTAATTTCTAATCATATCAATCTGAATCTCATAAAAAACCATAAGCTTTTCTATATTGCTTAGATGAATATGAATAGTGCTACGCCTACCAATCTTAAAAAAACAATCCTGCTATCTTTTTTATCTATAGGAATAATGTTTCTCTTATACGGTCTGACAGAAAGTGGATATTTTGGTGATAATCCAGTAGGTCAGGGAAGCAACTTTAATGTCCCATCGATAGTTCCTCAGCCTTACGCCTTTGCGATATGGGGATTGATCTACACGGGTTTAGTTGTGTTCCCTATTTATCAGTGGTTTAAACGTCAAGAAGGAAATCCACTATGGAAGAAGGTACATGTCTGGTTAGCTATTAATGCTGTCCTCAATGGCCTCTGGCTTGCGATGGCATCTTTAGACTGGTTAGTGATCACAGTGGTCATCATGTTGCTGATGTTAGTGACATTATATCAGATTAATAATTTACTCCGTACCATCAATATGGAGAGTGGTGACTTGAGTTATTGGCCAGAGAAATTTGTTTTCAGTATATACTTTGCATGGATAACTTTAGCTACCGCATTGAATATTACAGCCGCACTGGTTTACTATAACTGGAGTGGATTTGGGATAGGTGATATTCCATGGTCTATAGCTATTTTATGTGTTGCATCACTTATCGCGGCAATTACATTTTGGAAATATAAGGATGTTGCCTATGCTGGAGTTGTTATTTGGGCGTTCATAGCATTGGTCGTAAAACATATAGATAAGCTTCCAGTCCTGGCCTATTTATCTATCACAGTAGTTGCGATATTTGTATTGTTAATAGTGCTAGGAATAAGAACATCTACAGCTGCTTAAAAGGTTAAGTGCTGTTGTTAAATTCAGCTTTTAAAAAGAATATAAATAATATCAGCTTTTTCCCAACCGTTACATTCCTGGGACGCGTCTTTAGAAGTAAAATAATTCAAATGCAGAAATATCTCCTCCTTATCCTCATAACTTTTGTCTCTTGTACAAAAGAAAACACTGCTGCTGAAGAATGTATGACGTGTGAACAAAACTTTTTGATTGTTGGTTTGACATTCGGAGAATGTGGAGGCGACTGCTCACATCTTTACAAACTAGAAGATGGTAAATTATATGCAGATACAGAGGCGACTTGGTGGAGTCCTTCTGATGATCCTTCTTTTGATTCATCTCCCATAGATAATAGTCTAGCACTAACTGAGATAACAGATCTAGAAGCAGAGTTCCCGGAATATCTGACAGAAACTAGTGAAACCTATTTTGGTTGTCCTGACTGTGGTGACTGGGGAGCAATCCATGTCTTTAAGATGATAGATGGTAAACGTAAGTATTGGACATTAGATAATGCCTTAGAATCTAATCCAGAAGAAATACAGGCATGGACAAAGAGGGTTCAGACCTTGATCTTTGAATTGCTCAATTAGTCTTGCTATCGCAATCATAATTCTTTGATTTCGAATTCATTTTATATCCGGTTTTCATAATAATATTGGCCTTTAATAGGGATCAAAGTTTTTTTAAGGTGCACGTCCTTTGTAACTATTGATAATGAGTAGTTTATACATTAATTAAAAATAAATGTGTTTAGGATGCAACGTTATTCGATCAAAGGAGGAATAATACAGTAACACTAACCATTTTTTAATTTATAAACTTTAACCAAATGAAACATTCGTTTTTAATTATTGGACTCTTTGCATTTATCTGTGTCTTTACTAGTTGTTCAGAAGATAATTTTGATACTACAACAACAGACGTCGAACAGAAGGATGTAAAGCAGTCTACTTCTCAAAATAATATCATGACGCGAGCTTCATCAAACAGTGATGAATCGACAGATCTTGTTTTTGAGTGTTTAAGTCTTAAGTACCCTTTTGAGCTAGTTGATGTTAATGGCAACATCATAGTCGTAGACAACGATGCGCAGTATGAGTCAGTTGTTTTTGATACTATCGTTATAGATTTTAATTATCCTCTAAGTCTTATTGATTCTGATGGTGAAACTGTAGAAGCTGAAGATGCAAATGAATTTGCAGAGTTATTCGCTGCATGTATACCCTTTGAAATGTGGGATAATGAGCGATTTCCTGTATACCTGATAGATAATACTAATGAGTGTTATGCATTGGTTTTTCCATTAAGTGTTCAGAATGAATCTGGAGAAAATTTAGATATCGAAAATAGAGACGATTTTCTTGATGCCATCACTAAAGAGGTACTGTTTTTCAATTTTCCTTTTAGCATAGTAACAACTGCTGGAGACGAATTTTCTATCAATAGTATCGATGATTATTTTGATGCAATTATTGATTGTAATGGTTTTAGTACTGGTACTGATAGTTTAGACTTAGACTGGGAAAGTGGATTCGATTCCTTCGGATGTTATAAGCTTGAATTTCCATTAAATATAATCGATGTCGATGGTAATACACTAACTGTAGATGATCAAGGGCAAATGTTTGAATTGGTAGTAGAAGGTAAAGTTTTAGATTTTGAGTACCCATTGCAATTGACCGGAGAGGATGGAGAAGAGGTGACAGCTAATTCTCAGGAAGAACTAAATAATTTGCTCTTAGGATGTTTTGATATTAATGAGTTATTTAACTATGAAGTTTCGACACTATTGCAAGGGACTGCACTCGTTAGAACAAATAAGTGTTACGATATAATTTACCCCATCTCAGTATATCAAGTTGACAGTGAAGGTAAGACAGAATCAATGCAAGTAGCAAGCGACGAAGAGTTACAAGTCTTTGAAACAGGTACTTATAATCTCGAATATCCGATTGACATTAAGTATTATGATGGTAGAGGTTTTACTATAAATCAATTTGAAGATATGTCACAAGTGACAGGAGAATGTTTTGATGTAGTAGTTCCTAATGGTGCTGATGCAAGAACCTTAATAGGTGGACTAGATGATTGTTATGATTTAGTATTCCCAATAGAGGCTTTAGTTTTTGATACCATGCATTGGGTCGAAACAGGAGACTTCCAAAGGTTGGAGACTTACAATAGTCCGGAAGAGCTAAGAGAAAATGTCAACACTATTATCTATGTAGAATTTCCATTTAAAGTAGTTTATAAATCTGATGGTAGGGAAGAAGAGATAACAGATCTAGATGGATTAGGAGTGATGTTAGAAGTGTGTGGGTAATAAGAGATAAAGATAAGTAGAGTTAATATTTTTGAGTGTTTTAAATAAGTAGGAAGGATAGTATTAAATCTATTCTTCCCACTATTTGATTATGATATCGAAGGACATAATAAAACGATGTATCAATAATGAAAGGATAGCCCATGGGCTATTATACCAGGCTTGTGCACCCTATGTATTCGCTATTATTAAAAACTACATATCTGATAATCATTATAGAAAAGATGCCTTACAAGAAGTTTTTGTGGAATTATTTTCTTCTCTAAACTCTTTTAATGAGGAGAAAGGTGCTTTTAAATCATGGCTATCAAGGATCACTGTACACACATGTTTAGATTTGCAGAAGAGGCAGTTTAAAGTGTTTAATGATCTAGATGAATCTAACTATGAAGAAGAATCTACAGTCACTGAGATAGAAATAAATGAAAGCGATCTAGAAAGAATAGAGCTAATCCTTAAAGACATGCCAGAAGGATATAAGACTATCTTTTTGCTTTATCAAGTAGAAGAATATAGCCATGAAAAAATTGCTGGCTTACTTGATATAAAACCAGAAACATCAAGATCACAGCTCAACAGAGCAAAGAAGTGGATTAAAAAAAATATGGTAAAAACTCAAAATCTAAGTCCAAATGAAGTTATTTAAGAGACATATAGATAAAAAAAGAGAGCAAGTAGAACTGCCTGAAGAGTTTGATTGGGAAAATATGCAATCTGATATCTATGAAAAGATGTCTGATAGGCAGCAGACCATTGTCCCAAATTCTAATAAGTTTATCACCCTCCTATTTGTAGGTGCAGCTATACTGTTAACTGGAAGTATATTGAGTTCTGTTTTTGAATTAGGGGCTCAAAATCAAATTGTAGAATCAAACCTAGTAAGAAGTAATATTGAAAATCATAAGGATTCACAGTCTAATAAAAAAACTAAAAGTGACAAAAACGAAAGTCGAAGATTACAAACTCAACAAGGAACCACAACACAAGGAGTAATAAAGGAAGCTGATTTTGATGGCGATAAAGAAGTAAATCAAGAAGAAATTATATCAAATCAATCTGTACTAAATCTATCTAAATCAGGGGTGGGAGCAAAAAATACAAACTTGCAAAATGAAGCGTCTTCTAAAACTAGTTTTGATTTTGAGATTAAAAATGAAACGGAAAGGTCAAGTAGACAAATTCCAAATAAAGAGAACATTGATAAAATCATAAATAATAAAAAGGAAAGTTATACCACGAGCAGTGAAGCCAGAATGGAGGAGGTTAAAGAAGAAAATATTAGATTTCAAAAAACAGAAAATAAGATTACCTCTACAGAATCCGAAAACTCATCAAAAGATGACCTTGGAAATTATAGACCTGATTATGAATTAACCAAAGCTAAGGCTCCTAAGGTTGCTCAAGTTGAACAAACCCCTAATGCTTCTAAAGAAATATTAATAATAGAGGCTACCAAAAAGGAAGCAGTAGAAAGTAAAGTGGAAAGCAATACAACTAACAAACTTGCAATGATTGAGGTATCTCAATTAGTATCTCAAATAGATATTTTAAATTATGAAAATCAACTTGTAACTATTCCTGCGGTTGCCATTACCAAAGTTGTTGAGCCTGAGGTTGGAGATAGATTTACACTGGGCTTAGGATTTGGTAGTAATGTCTGGGATTTAAACTTCAGTCAACTGCTTGATGGTTCAGAGAAATCAATGACAGAAAAAACGCAAGTAGGAATCTTTGGCGCTATTAATCTTGAGTACATGTTTAATGATAGGTTGTTTATTGACGCAGGTTTGCAATACACTCAGCTTACTTCTAGATTTAATAAAACAGCAGTCAGAAGTTATAAAGAGGTAAGTGCTGATCAGTTGATAGAAGAAGTAACAAATGTAATTACTGGGAGTATAAGACAAGTATATGGAGATATAGAGCTCAATATTACAGAGACAAGGCGAGTACAGCATTTTAATTCATTTGATTTTTTATCGATCCCAATTGTCGTTGGTTATAAAGCTGGAGCTGCCAGACTTAATCCGTTTGTAGCAATAGGAGCAACGTATAATCTATCATTAAAAACAAGTGGTAAGACTGAAGTCGATGGCAATATTCTTGATTATACTGATGGCGAATCTTCTCCTTATAAGTCATCTGCTGGGCTACATCCGCTAGTTAGGTTTGGGATGGCTTGCAGGATGAAAAATGATATCGTTCTCAGTTTAAGTGGACAATATCAGTATTCGGTAGGCCAGTGGAATAGTGCGGGTACCTTTGCTACTAAGCCCCGGATTATAGATCTTGGGTTTAAGATTGGGAAGTCGTTCTAAACTAGCTTCTACTAATATTTCTATGTCCTAATCGCCTATGCGAAGTGTTTAACTGAGTAATTTCCTTTTGCTTGCCCTTGCTTAATATCAAAAATCTTTAACATCGAGGTTTTGATTAAATTAGAGCATGAAAGCCGCATCAGCAAAGCAGATAAAAGACGAGTTAAAGGGGAGGTCATCGAAGGATCTATTAGAACTCTGCCTTAGACTTTCTCGATTTAAGAAGGAGAATAAAGAGTTACTTACCTATCTTTTGTTTGAGGCAGGGAGTGAAGCCAATTATATCGAAAACGTTATCATTTGGATGGATGAGCAATTCACGGAGATCAATCGTCAAAACTATTATTACATCAAGAAAGGGGTAAGGAAGATTCTTAAGAATATAAAGAAGTATATCAGATACTCTGGTAATAAAGAGACAGAGGTAGAACTATTGATTGCATTCTGCAAAAGTTATAAAAAGTCGGTTCCAGCAGCTACTAAGCGACTAGTGTTAAAGAATATCCTTGATAGACAATTAGAGTTAGTTAGGAAAAAGATCACTTTGCTCCATGAGGATCTTCAATATGATTATGGACTAGAGTTAGAAGATTTGATAGGAAAAAGTTAATCATCATAATTTTCTACTCACGGATACCTTTGCTATTTTCGACTTTTGATAGTAAATAACACCAAAAATCATCTTAAATGGATACTGAAAAAATCCAAAACTATACAGAACAGGCTATTGATTGGGCAGTAGAATTAGCTCCAAAATTATTATTAGCGGTATTAGTAATCTTTATAGGGCTCTTCATAGTTAAAAAAATACTAGTCATTATTAATGCAGGTTTAGAAAAAGCGAACCTAGATATTGAGGTTAGAGAGTTTCTGAAATCGATATTTAGTGTGGTTTTGAGAATTACTGTTTTTTTGATTGCTGCCAGTATTTTGGGAGTCAAGTTAACAGCATTAATAGGTCTGCTTGCTGCAATGGGATTTGCTGTTGGGATGGCTCTTCAAGGATTCATGGGTAATTTTGCTTCAGGGTTAACGATTCTTTTACTTAAACCATATAGGGTGGGAGACTGGGTCAAAGTATCGGATAACTTTGGGAAGGTCAAAAACATACAGATTTTTAATACCACACTTGAAACACCAAATGATAAAACACTAATTGTACCTAATGGCCAAGTGACAGATAATATTATCACTAACTACTCAACTAAAGGAAATATCAGATTAGAGCTTAATGTCCAGATGCCATATGCAGAGAGCTTTCCTAAGGTAAAGGCAGTGATACAATCAGCACTCGATCAGTCTGCATATGTCTTAAAAGAGCCTGCTGCTCAAATAGGTATAGAGACATATGATAGTCATAACATTGTTTTAGCGATTAGACCTTATATAAACCCCGATGATTATTGGGACGCTACATTTGAGGTGTACTCTAAAATCAAGGCAGCTTTTAGTGCTAATAAAATACAAGCAGCTTATTCTGAAGGTGTGGAACTGGGTGATATAGGGGCCTAAAGGTTATTCTACTTTTAAGATTTTACTAGACCATAATTAACTATCTTACTATCTAATTAATTGATCATGAAAAATAACAGAAGAAAATTTCTAGAATTGGCTGGAGCATTCGCCGTAGGTGCGGTTGCATATCCTCAGATAGGATGTAAAGATGCGGCTAAGAGCTTCAAAGAAGGGTATGACAGTGTTGATAAAGTGGGTAAGGCTGCTGCAATGACTGGGGACCTAGATAAGTTTGGGATCCAATTGTATACTTTGAGAGATATCATATCTGATGATCCTATGGGTACAATAAAGCAGCTTGCGGGCTTTGGCTTTAAGCAGATAGAGGGTTTCGATGGTAATCAAGGGATGTTTTGGGATATGCCTCATACTGATTTTAAGAAATTTATGGATGACCAAGGCCTTAGTTATATCTCAAGTCACTGCAACATAAATGAAAATTTTGAGGAGAAAGCTGCACAAGCTGCAGAGATAGGGATGAAGTATCTAATCTGTCCTTATATAGGACCTCAAACTTCTATGGAAGCATGGAAAGAAGTGACAGAAAAGTTTAATAAGTGTGGAGCCATTTGTAAGAAGAATGGTATTCGATTCGCTTATCATAATCATGCTTACTCATTCAAGGCCTTTTCAGGTATGATTCCACATGACTTTATGATGGAGAATACGGATCCCGACTTAGTAGATCATCAGATGGATATCTACTGGGTGGTCACTGGAGGTGCTGATCCTATCGCTTACTTGGAAAAATACCCTAATAGATTTAAGCTATGCCATGTTAAGGATAGAATGAAAGATGCTGGTGATGAACAAAGAGCAACTTGTACGATAGGTACAGGAATTATTGATTTTCCTAAAATCTTAAAAGTAGCAAAGGATAACGGAATGGACTATTTCATTATGGAGCAAGAACGATATGATGGTACGACACCCATAAAATGTGCGGAGGATGGTGCAGCGTACCTCAAGGGACTTAAGTTTACTTAAGAAGTTTCTGTATATAAAATAATAAAGCTGGAGCGTCTGCTCTGGCTTTTTTTATTGGTGCTAGTACTTATTTTGCTATCGCTATCTAATCGCATTTTTATTCATGATTAACTGTCTGGGCTATTATTTATAGGCTTGATGCGTTAAGCATTAGGTATAATGCTTAGATATCCTACTATTACAAGAGAGTATATCATTATCCTTTACGTTCTTAATAAATCATCTTATTGCTTAACGATCACTCGGGATTGAGATATCTCCAACATCAAAACCTCTAAAAACAACCTAGATGCTCGGGAGTCCCCTAAATCATACCCTTTCCATTTGTAAGACTTCTTACAAATCAACCCTCATAAACTAAAACTGTAGACCATATGTAGACGGTTGTAGTATGCCTGTAGAGGGGGGTAGGCAGAGTCAAGACTGATTTTCGCCTCTTGTTAATGTACGACGCAAACATAAAGTCTTACAAAAACGAAGAACCACGAAAAACCACTACAATGAAAAATTTACTTACAATCATCAGTCTTTTAATCTTCTCTCTAAGTGTTACGGCAAATACTACTATACCAACAACTGGAGGAGATGACTCAGAAGTAGTTTTCGAAAATATAGATGTGCAGTTATCAGTATTGTCATCATCTGATTCAGATATGATCGTAAGTGCTACTTACAATCAGACAAATGATTTCTTCAACATAACAACAGAGCAAACAATCAACTTTCTACAAGTGCTTAATGCAGATGGAGAGTTAGAATACCAATTACCAATCGGTTCCAACAAGCTAAACATAGCTATGCCAGATTTTGTAAAAGGTACATATAAGGTAAATCTATTGATGGAAGGTGGAGACGTCTTTGTATCAACAGAGCTAGTAAAAAAGTTTTAAATAAAGGTGTTTATTTAATAAGGTGTTTAATTCATAAGGTGTAAAGTAAAAAAACCAGAGCGTTCACTCTGGTTTTTTTTATGTCTAGCTGTTAACAAATGACAACTAACCGTCAGTTCACATAATTCAATATGCATACGTGTAACTGTCTTAGCAACTGATTGAATTGTTAAATAAATACTCAGTATGCACTAAGCACACACTAAGCTCTTGTTACAGCGTTAACCTAACTTAAGCTTTTGAATATTTGTTTGCGTAGTCAAAACATTCAAAGCATTTATTAATAAACAGAGAAGTGATATAAAGCCGCCGGTCAATATGACATAGGAATTTAAACTAGGCTTTTAAATCACTTCAGAATAAAAAAGGTATATAAATAATGGTATTAGACATGCAGAATCCATGGCATAAAGTAGAGATAGGAGATAATGCTCCAGATATAGTTAACTCAATAGTAGAAATCCCAAAGAATACGAGGGCAAAATATGAATTAGATAAAAAGTCTGGTATGTTACTAATGGATAGAGTCATTTACTCTTCTATGTATTACCCAGCTAATTATGGATTTATTCCTAGAACTTATTGTGATGATAAGGATCCATTAGATATTCTGGTCCTTTCGCAAATAGCTATTGTCCCGATGTGCATTGTTTCTGCAAAGGTCATAGGTGTGATGAGGATGATCGACAATGGAGAAATGGACGATAAGATCATAGCTGTAGCAGAAAATGATATGGGAGTAAATCACTTTAATGACATTTCAGGATTACATGACCACTTCATAGATGAACTAAAAAACTTCTTTGAAGATTATAAGAAGCTCGAGAAGAAGACAGTCGCAATTGAAGATTTCCAAGATGCTACGGTAGCTAAGCAAATCATTAAGCAGAGTATGGATGATTATGATAGTTATCTTAATCAGCATGACTTGTATGATGTTTCTGCCAACTAGAAATGGAGGGACAAAAAAAAGATAAATAAAAAATCTGGAGCTATTAGTTCTAGCTTTTTTTTTGTGTAGTCGCCACTAAATGACCTCTAGTAGTCATTTCATGGTCGTAACCTTTCTGATATTTTCTAATCTTTAAAGACCGCTAATTTTTAAAGTCGATTTACACAAGATTGACAACTCTGCAGCATCAGTAATTATAAAAGTAATCCGCTTTGTGTATTCTATTCTTTCTTATACATTTTCACCTTTCTCATAGTTACATAACTATAGTTTAGTAAGATTATACATAATATGGTCTTGAGTACCCTTTCTTTTGTTTTTTCAATGAGGAAAGGACAAAACATCGATAGATATAAAGCCTCTAATGATTTATTGTATACTACGGTGACCCTTATACAACTTGATCCCAAGTGCAAAGCCCTTTACAAATCATCCCTCAGAAGATAAACTTGTAGACGATGTGTAGACCCTTGTAGTAAACCTGTAGATGGGGGTGGGCAGTGTTGAGGCCGTTTTTCGCCTCTTGTTAATGTACGACGCAAACATAGAGTCTTACAAAAACGAAAACCACGAAAAATAATTAAAATGAAAAACTTACTTACAATCATCAGTCTTTTAATCTTCTCTCTAAGTGTTACGGCAAATACTACTATCCCAACAACAGGAGGAGATGACTCAGAAGTAGTTTTCGAAAATATAGATGTACAGCTATCAGTATTGTCATCATCTGATTCAGATATGATCGTAAGTGCTACTTACAATCAGACAAATGATTTCTTCAACATAACAACAGAGCAAACAATCAACTTTCTACAAGTACTTAATGCGGATGGAGAGTTAGAATACCAATTGCCAATCGGTTCTAACAAGCTAAATATAGCTATGCCTGATTTCGTAAAGGGTACATATAAAGTAAATCTATTGATGGAAGGTGGTGACGTCTTTGTATCAACTGAGCTAGTAAAAAAGTTTTAATAAGGTGTTTAATTCATAAAGTGTTTATGTAAAAGAAGGTGTTCTTTTACAATAAGGTGTAAAGTAAAAAAGCCTCGATTTCTAATCGGGGCTTTTTTGTATTCGTAAGTGTTATCAATCTAATCGTCACTACAAGGAATTTATAATTAGAGATACTTTTACATCCATGGATAGATATCTGGTATTTCCCTTATCTTTCTCATCTTCTTAAGTATTTTTGATTGCTTGGGATTTTTTATATCTAGTACGACTTTAAAAATTTGAAGGTGATGAATATTTCTACTAAGTCCACCCTTTTGATTTTCTTGATCTCACTAATTGTCTCGTGTGATACAGCCAAGAAAGCAAGTAATGGATCAGCGACTATTGCTAAATCGCAAGATCAAACAAAGCAACAAAAGCGACCTAATATACTTTTCATAATGTCGGATGATCATGCGTATCAGGCTATAAGTGCGTACTCTAATCGACTCATAGAGACACCCAATATCGATCGCATAGCAGACGAAGGAATGTTATTTACCAATGCTTGTGTCACCAATAGTATCTGTGCCCCATCAAGAGCAGTAATACTAACCGGTAAGCACAGTCATCTAAATGGTAAGATCGATAACATGTTTCCATTTGATACGACTAATATCACTTTTCCTCAGTTATTGCAGGACAACGGTTATCAAACGGCGATGTTTGGTAAGCTCCATTTTGGCAATAATCCTAAAGGGTTTGATCAGTTTAAGATTTTGCCAGGACAAGGCACTTACTATAATCCAGACTTTATAACCAAAGAAGAAGGAAGAATAAATGTAGAGGGGTATACGTCGGATCTAATAACAGATATGACACTAGACTGGCTCCAAGAGGAGCGTGGGGAAGATGATCCATTTTTACTGATGTATTTGCACAAAGCGCCTCATAGAGAATGGCTACCCGCTAAGCGACACTACACGGAATATATTCACAAGACTTTTCCAGAGCCAGCAACCTTATTTGATAACTACGAGGGTAGGGGCAGTGCAGCAAAAGAGTCTGAGATGAACTTGCTTACTCATATGAATTGGGCAGGAGACTCTAAAATCCCGCCAGAAGTTATGGATGAGCTAGGCATACCTCAGACCGCTAGTTGGGATAAGGCAGCATTTAACCGGGAAGTTGCAAGACAAACCCCAGCCCAGAGAGCAGATTGGGATAAGATCTATAATCCGATGATCGAAGATTTTAAGAAGAACTACCCAACTATGTCTGATCGGGATAAAATGAAATGGCGATATCAGCGATATATGCAGGATTATCTAGGATCCATAGCAGCGGTAGATGATGGAGTAGGCAAGGTTTTAGATTATCTTGAAGAGAGTGGCTTGGCTGAAAATACAATTGTTGTTTACACTTCGGATCAAGGATTTTATTTAGGAGAGCATGGCTGGTTTGATAAGAGATTTATTTACAATGAGTCGTTTAAGACACCTCTAGTTGTAAGATGGCCAGGAGTAACCACACCAGGATCTAAAAATACGAAGATGGTTCAAAATTTAGATTTTGCACAGACCTTCCTTGATGCGGCAGGGGTGAAAGCACCCTCCGATATGCAAGGTGAGAGCTTAGTGCCACTACTTAAGGGCGAGTCAAATGACTTCAGAGATGCGGCATACTATCATTACTACGAGTATCCTTCTGTACATATGGTTAAGCGACATTATGCTATCGTTACAGAAGAATATAAGTTGATTCATTTTTATTATGATGTAGATGAGTGGGAGCTGTATGATCGAAAAAAGGATATCAATGAAATGACAAACGTATATGATAATCCTGCTTATACTGATGTGGTCGCTAAGCTAAAAGACGAGTTAGCCGCGTTGAGAATCAAGTATAAAGACTCTAAGGAACTCGATGACTTTTATATCGAGAAGTATAGAGAAAGGGGAAGAATAAAGTAACGATTACGCCAGACTATGAATGATCAAAGTCTCCTTATTGAGAGTATTCCGATAAGGCATAATATTACTTCATCACTTATTTTATCAGGTATCCTGATTGCATTTTTGGCTGTGGTAGTCATTTTCTTAAGGAGTGATAAGCAAAATCATACGATAAGACTTTTTGGTGCATTGCTGTTAGTCGAGGTAATCATAGGAGTAGACGGCTTCTTATGTTATACTGGATTAATAAAGTATGTTATTCATCTTAATGACGCTTCAGAGCCGCTCAGTCTGTTAATCGGGCCATTGGTATATTTGTTCATAAAGAATGCTATAGATAAAAAAGCTTTTTCACTGAGGTGGGATGTTATACATATGCTACCTGCAGCTCTATATACTGTTAGTCAAATACCATACTATGCTCAGACAATCGGAATTAAGTATAATGCTTATATCAATGCATATCACTCACATTTAGAATATTACGAGTCGGATTATTCTCAACTTTTCCTCTTGTCGGATTCTATTAAAAGTGGTCTTAGATGGTATATCGTTTTGAGTTTTGTCATCTATATTTTCCTGTCTTTACGAGTTTACTTCTCCAGTCGGGCTAGAAAAAATCTCGATACGCGAATAAAAATAGATAGAGTTTCTTTTTCTAAGAGTGTCCTCTTTTTTATAATAATTGTGCTCCTTGTCATTCTTATTATTTACACCAATTTCGAAAGTGATTTGGGAGATCACTATATCACTTTAGTTTTTACGATCTGTAATTTTATTGCAGTTGGTTTTATTATGTCGGAGTCTAGATTATTTGATAAGTCTTGGATATCTGATAAGTACCAAACATCTGGACTCAAATCTACCTCTGATGTGATGTTTCAAAAAATTAATAGTTACGTAAAAGAAAATGGATACTATCTAAACTCTAATACTTCATTGACTGACTTGGCAGGTAAACTGTCCATACCAAATAATTACATCTCTCAAGCTATAAACGAAGAGGATGGTGTCAATTTTAGTGACTATATCAACTCATTCAGAGTAACGGAGGCAAAAGCTAGATTATCATCAGAAGCGTATAAACACTATAACATAGAGAGTATAGGCGAATCTGTGGGATTTAATGCCAAATCTACATTCTATGCAGCTTTTAAGAAGCACACAGGTATGACACCATCTGCTTATCTAAAGTCTTTATAAACAGGTGGTTAATGTTCTGAATTGTAATTCTGGACTACGAAATTGTAATGTCATTCGACTCCCTTTATGAGTTAGTAGATTAGCAAATGGATCATACCCATATTTGAGCCAACTAATGAAATAACAAATGAATAAAGTAAGGAGACACGATCTTGATTGGCTTAGAGTTTTTGTGTTCGGTCTATTGATATTTTACCATGTGGGTATGTTCTTCGTCCCTTGGGGCTGGCACCTAAAAAATAATATAACCTACGAGTGGCTAACCTATCCGATGCTATTTGTTAATCAATGGAGGCTCGCTATCTTGTTTGTTATCTCAGGCATGGGTACCTGCTTTGCTCTTGCACACAGGACTCCCAGATTGTACATGAAGGAAAGGTTGATCAGGTTGGGATTCCCACTTATTTTTGGAATGTTAGTTATCGTACCACCTCAAGTATATTTTGAGAGATTAGTAGATGAAACTTTTACCGGGTCTTATTTCAATTTTTTAACGACAGTCGCTTATCACGGCATATATCCTGAAGGTAATATTAGCTGGCATCACTTATGGTTTTTGCCTTATCTACTTATTTTCTCTTTACTCCTAACTCCAGTGTTTATCTACCTCAGGAATAATCCTGGTGCGGGCATTTTAATGATGGTAGAGAAGGTAATGTCCCTGAAATATGGTTGGTACCTTTTCGCAATTCCTTTAATTGTTGCAGAAATATTTTTAGAGCCTTTTTTTGATGAGACACATGCACTAATAGGTGATTGGTTTGCATTGACTAATTATGTGATCTTATTTTTTTACGGTTATCTATTTGTGAAAATAGGGGACCGGTTTTGGATGAGTATTGGAAAGATAAAATTCACGGTGTTTTGTGCCTGTATTTTGCTGTTTGGCTGTTATATAGCAATCAGACAACTAGATGATGGATTGATAGTTCATTGTGTAGAAGGTATATTAAAAGTGTTTAATTTTTGGTCTTGGATATTAGTGCTATTTGCTTACAGTGCGCAGTGGTTTAATCGCAAAAGCAAATTATTAAGTTACTGCAATACTGCTGTTTATCCCTTCTATATATTTCATCAGACAGTAACTGTTAGTCTTGCTTACTATATGATAAATTGGGAGGTAGGATTTTTAATTAAGTTCTTGATTTTGTCCCTTGGTACGTTCTTGATAAGTTGGTTGCTCTATGAAATTATAAGGAGAAGTAAGATCACTCGACCTCTTTTTGGATTAAAGTGATTGCGTTTATGAGCTGTTATTTAATAATAAAATTTTGGGTCTCCTACTAATCTTTCTGATCTTTATACAGTTCGATAATTTGCTTTTTGAATTGATTTTCTATAAGCTTTCTTCTAGGTTTAAGAGATGAGGAGAGGAGCCCATTTTCGAGATTCCACTCGCTATCGAGCAGGGCGAATTTCTTAATCCGCTTAAAGTTGGGAAGGGTCTTGTTTACCTCATCTATATCTTCCTCTATTTTCTCTCTTATCTTAATGTTGTGTGCCATGTAAGTAGGGCTTGTCCAATGGATGTCATTATCTACTGCCCACTTTTCAAGGGTGTTATAATTGGGTACGATCAGGGCTGTGATGAATGACCTATGAAAACCAATGATCAAAATCTGATTAATATGTAATGAGCCCTTAAATAAGTTTTCAAGTAATTGTGGGGCAACATACTTGCCAGCTGATGTTTTAAAAATGTCTTTCTTTCGATCAGTAATAGTCAAAAATCCTTTGCTATCCAATGTTCCGATATCACCAGTCCTTAGCCACCCTTCAGCATCAAATAGTTCGTCATTAAGCTGTGGCTGATTATAGTAGCCGCTAGTGATATTTGGTCCTTTGACTAATATCTCACCTCCAAGACCGTCTTCGATAATATCTAGTTTAATTTCGACATTTGAGATGGGTATGCCGACGGTTCCTGTTTTATTCATGCCGGGCTCAAATCTATTAAAGGTAATTATCGGTGAGGTCTCAGTCATTCCATAACCTTCTCTTACTTTGATACCTGCTACCTCTAGTAGATTAGCAAGGTCTGGTCTTAGATGTGCGCCCCCTACTGCTAATCCCTTGAGCTTGCCTCCTGTTGCTTTGCGCAGTTTACCTAAGACAACATATCTAGCTATAAGATTATTAAAAGCATAAACGGGTCTGAAGCCTTTATGAGGATTGTAATTAAGACCTACTTCAATTGCCCACCTGAGTAGTTTTTTCGTAAAAAACCCTTTCTCCGATCGGTAACTTTCTAGACCTTCCAGCATCTTCTCTATAATCCTTGGTACGGCAGTTATAAACGATGGTCTTATCTCCTGCAAAGTATCTCTCAGCTCAAATATCTCATCAATGATATGCATCCTGAAGCCCATAGCTAATCCCATGTACACTGATGCTCTTTCGAGGATATGACTAAAAGGCAAATAGTTGACTGTCACCGCACCAGGACCTACTGGTAATAGTGACATAACTGATAACATATTACTCATTATATTTTTATGCGTAAGCATTACTCCTTTAGGTAATCCTGTAGAACCAGAAGTATATGCGACTAGTGCTAAATCTTCCTCAGATATACTTTCTGATATTGATCTCAACTGATCATCGTTTACTCTTTTTGCAATAAAGGTTTTTTGAAACACAGAATCTTGATCTTCTGAAATAATAAAAGTTTTAATACCCTCACTGATCATTTGATCTCTTAACAGTTCATTAGCATAGAAGATAATTTTTGGTTTTGCTTCTGTAATAATATGTTCTAAATCTTCTTTACTAGTAGTGGCATGTGCAATGAGTGGAATCAATCCAATCATCTGTACCGCTAAATCCAGAAATATAGTATGAGGTGTTGCTGCTCGAGGAATAATTATAATGGTATCGGACTTAGCAAGGCCTAAGTCGAGGAGCCCCTGCGCTACTTGTTTTACCTTAGTTTCTAATTCTTCAGAGGAGTAGTTTTTCCACTTACCGGCTTGTTTAATGCTAAGCGCTTTAGAAGTAGGGTGACGTTTAGTTTGAAAATCTATGATATCGAATATCCGCTTGAGCATTATGCTATCTTCTTCTTTTGGTTAGCAGCTTTATTGAGTAGTTTATATAAGATCTGATGATAGACTGCGAATGCTGGTAAGTTATTATGTCCTGCTCCTTCGACCGGATGCAACGTAAGATTATCTCCTATATCTTCTTTTAGTAATTCACTATGATTGTAGGGGATTAGCATGTCCTTAGTGCCGTGGATGATATGAGTATGTGCAGACATTTTTGTCAAAAATTTATTAGTGGGAATCTTATATCTCAATATATATTTAAGCGGTAAAAACCAGCCAAATCTTTTTGCTATAAATTGAAAACTGTAGTATGGAGAATCCAAAATAAGCATAGCTGGATTATTCCATGAGGCTACCCTTGCTGAGATTCCAGAGCCATACGACCGCCCATAAATAATGATTTTCTCTTCTGTATATTTTTTTGCGAGCCACTTGTAGATTTGTTGGGAATCATTATATAGTTTAGTCTCCGACACCTTACCAGTACTCTTGCCAAAACCACGATAGTCCATGATGAAAAAATCATACCCATTAGAAATAAAATCCTTTGCAAATTTTCCCCACCCTTTAATGCTTCGAGAGTTTCCTTTGAAGAAATAAAGGAGTCCTCGACTATTAGGAACTTTAAATAGAATGCTGTTAACCGTACCACCATCTTCCATTTCAAAATCATGCTCCTCAAACTCAAATGGATAGTCATACTTAAAACTAGAAGGCAAGACTTCTGGACGAAAGAAAAAGAAATGCTGAAAAAAGAAAAGTAATACGCACAAAGCCGCATATATCCCTGTAATCCAGATTATAATCCCTATTAGCATGATGGAATTTAGCCAAAAAATATTTAAATCAGAGTGTGTAAATTGATATTGCTAAGATGAGCAATAAAAACAATCTCATGTATACTCAGAAATAGCCTCAGATTATTATAATTTGTGATTAAACTAGATATCTAATTGGAAGAACAAGAAAAGTCTTTTTTTGAATCTGTAAATTTTTGGAAGGCTGATCGCATCGTCTCCATGTCTGCCATATTCATAAGCTTACTCACCTTAGTCACATTTATATATCAAAATAACTTATTACAAAAGCAGGCTGCTTTATCTGTAATGCCTTATCTAGCGGTAGGTACTTCTTACGATGATAATAGAGCTGAGCCTTCGTTCCAGCTGAGATTAAATAACAGGGGAGTAGGGCCAGCGATTATTGAATCTCAAAAGATATTCTACAAAGGGAAAACTTACAATACAGATTTTTATGAATTCTTATCTACACACTTACCAGGACTAGATACCCTATCAGGTATATCCCGGACAAGCTTTGATTTTGGTCATGTACTGCCGTCTGGGGAGGAGATAGATCTCATCGGGGTAAGAGAAGATATCGATCTTGTTAATTTAGTTGCTGCTAAGATTGATGAGTTATCGTCTGATGATTCTGGATTAAGATATGAGGTTATTTATCAGTCAATATATGGTGAGAGGTGGAAGATTACAGAATCTAGTAATCTGCCGTTAAAGTTGAAGAAGTCTCAATTGTGAGAAGCGGCTAAAAATTGAAATTCCATACTAGTGCTAAAATAAATTATATGAGTATCGTACAGTTATTGAAGGATCGTGCAGAAAGTAAATGTGAGTTATGTGCTTCTACGGATTCTCTGAGCGGTTATAAATTACCCCCGAAGGAAGAAGAGGATATTAGTAACTACGTTTTAGTCTGTACTGCTTGTAATGATCAACTTATCAATCAAGATAATCTAGATAGTAATCATCTAAGATGTCTCAATGATAGCATGTGGTCCGAAGTCCCCGCAGTCCAAGTTGTAGTCTGGAGATTATTAAGTGCTTTAAAGGATGAAGGTTGGTCGCGTGAGCTTATTGACATGATGTACATGGAGGATGAGACACTTGCTTGGGCAAAGTCAGGACTCCACGATCCTAATGCTGTTAAGCACGTCGATAGTAACGGAGCGATCTTAGAAGCTGGTGACACAGTAGTGCTTATTAAAGACTTAAACGTCAAGGGTGCTAACTTCGTAGCTAAGCGTGGTACTGCTGTGCGCAGAATATCTTTAGTGCATGATAATCCAGAACACATCGAAGGGAAAGTAAACGGTCAGCATATTGTGATTCTAACACAGTATGTTAAGAAATCTCCAAAATAATCCAGCCAACAAGAGACTTTAAATATTGTGATTAAAACATGATAGGTAAAGTTTTACTAGTTTGAAACGAAGCTAGACTTGCTTGCTTTTCTTGACTAATATTCAATAATTTGAGGATCTGTGTAAATTCATTTTTTTATATAACAAGAGTAACACCGATATTTCGTGTCTTTATATAGTTAACTCTTAAATCACCTCACTATGCAGATATAGTTTTTTGGCTACTCAAAAGATATGTATTGAATGGAATCTAAACTAGGCTCTCGGATTGAAGCATACAAACTTAAATACACAAGAATAATGTGTATTTCTTGTGCTTTTCTTTATCCATTTGTAGGCCATTTATTATTGTTGATAGATGATTCTTCTACTGAGTTTTTAGGGCATAGATATTTGATAGGTTTTAGTTTGTTGATTTTATTTATATCAACATACCTCTCAGCGTTCTTTAAAAAGAATGCGATGTCCTTACTAAATATAATTTTAACAATAGGGGTTTTATGGATTGTGTGGATTGTAGCTATAAATAATTTTAGTACTAATTATTCAGTGATGATGATTGCTGCCATAGGCGCCACAGCTACGGTGTTTTTAGACCGGCGTGTTTTAGTTTTATTCCTTTTATTGGTAACTATAGTTCTATTCTTTTCAGTATCTCAAGATCATAGTTTTGACTTAAGTAAATATGCCGCAGTCTTAGCATGTGCAACCTTAGGGATAGTGGTTCTGATAAATAGCATGTATAAGGATAATATTAAAAATGAAATTTCAGAATTAAACCAAAAGTTAGGAAGATATAACTCGGATCTTGAACAAGAAGTTGAGGAAAGAACTAAGCTGTTGAAACAGAAGAATATAGAGCTCGAGAACTACACCTATCTAGTTTCTCACGATTTAAAATCTCCACTCACAAATGCTATTTCTTTTGCTAATCTAATAGGCAAGGACCTAAAGAATAAGAACTATGATGATCTTAATCATCATATTACAATTATAAATCAGTCTGTAAATAGGATGTCCAGTATTCTCAGTGATCTGTTAATACATGGCAAAATAGGTTTGACAGAAACCATTAGTGAAAAAATAGACTTACATAAGCTAATTGAACAATTGATTAATTCAAATTTTAAATCACAAATCGATAATGGAGCAGTGATAGAAATTGATTCTAAACTGCCAAAGATGATATCAGCTGATAAACAACAGTTATCATTATTGCTACAAAATCTCATCAGTAATGGACTGAAATATAATACCTCAAAGCAAAAGAAAGTCAAGATATCTGGTCGTAAATTAAAAGATGAAATTACCATCACTATATTGGACAACGGAATCGGATTTGCTTCAAAAGAATCAAATAAGATATTTGATATGTTTCGCAGATTGCATACCAAAGATGATTATGAAGGAACCGGTTTAGGTTTAGCGATCTGTAAAAGAGTAGTAGATAATCATAGAGGAACTATTACTGCAAGCTCTATGCTTGATGCTGGTTCTAAATTTGAATTTACAATCTAGTTTTTTTTGTTTAAAAGTCCACTACATCAATCTTCAGATCAAAGGGTGTAGCAGTTTCATCACTTTCATACTTATTATTGAGTTTATCTACAACTTATTCTTTAGCTAATATCATCACCATAATCTTCTTAGATGATTTGATGGGCTGCAGCTTTTGTCATTCCAATAAGATAAAGAAATTGCTCCGATTCATAAGGTAGTAAGCACACAAAGGCTCCTTTTACATTTTTGGAGATGAGCAATTTGTTTTCAATCCTGAAGAGATAGAAGCGTTTTATGTGCTTGAGAATCACCTGTGGTATTATCTCGTAGTCTTTAAATACTTTGGACTTTGTGTTTAGGGTTGATCTTTATTTTTATAATAATTATCGAAAAGAACACGCAAATAATTCATAGTATGATTTAGTAAATTACTAAATAAGGCAACTTTATAATTTTGACTAAATACGGAAATATTTGGCGTCACATGATTAGATGTGAAGCGGTTCCAACACAAGGAGAATTACGACATTTAGTGTTTTAAATTGATTTGTTCCTTTTCAGAATTTAAATAGTTTTATATTCATAGCTATGAAAAGGAGAGACATAATCAGATATACAGCATTTGCTACTGGGGCAGTCTTAAGTGCTCCACTTATGAGTGTATTAGTATCAGGTTGCAAAACTGATGAAGTAGTACAAGCAGCAACTAAGCTTAATTTATTCTCACAGGAAGAATTTGATACGCTTAAAGCACTAGTAGACACTATCCTCCCAAAGACTGATAGTCCAAGTGCTAGCGATGTAGGAGTACATACGATGATAGATCATATGGTTGGCAGTGTATTTAGTGAAGAAGATAAAAAGTCCTTCAAGGATAAATTCCAATCACTGGCTAGCTATTTAGGTACCAAAGGATTTGGAGACGCAACAGCAGATGATAAATTGAATATTCTTAATGGTGCTTACTCTAATGCCTCAACGAAAGCTGGCTTACAAGCTGTTAAGCAACAGACTATAGCGTACTACTTATCAAGCGAGGAGATTGCAAAAAATTATTTAAACTACCTACCAGTGCCTGGAGCATGGCAATCATGTATAAGCTTAGAAGAAGCTGGAGGAAAAAAATGGGCGATATGATGATGTTTAACTCACAAGGTAAAGATGAGGTAACCTATGAGGCAATAGTTGTAGGATCTGGAATCAGTGGTGGCTATGCTGCGATGGAACTCTGTAAAAAAGGATATAAGGTGCTTATGCTAGAGCGTGGTCCTATGCAGACGCATGGTGATTATCCTACAGCAAATCTAGACATATGGGATCTACCTAATAACAATGTTGTACCTGCCGAAGAAAAAGCGTTGCACTACGCTAAACAAAGTAGATTACATTGGTGGGTCAATGAAGACAATAAGCACCTTATAAATAAGGATGATGAATATCCCTATGATGAGGTAGAGGGGTCTAGATTTGATTGGATCAGGGGTCATCACTTAGGTGGTAGATCGATTATGTGGGGGCGTCACTGTTATAGGTGGAGTGATATTGACTTTGAAGCAAATGCGCAAGAAGGGGTAGGTGTTGATTGGCCGATAAGATACCAGGACATAGCTCCATGGTATACTTATGTAGAGACATTCGTAGGAGTAAGTGGCCAGAAGGAAGGTCTTAAGCAAGTACCAGATGGTAATTTTCTGCCACCGTTTGAGCTTAATTGTGCGGAGCAGCATATGCGAGAATCTGTCAAAAGTAAATATCCAATGAGGATAGTTACGCCAGGAAGAATTGCTAATTTATCTCAGTATGACCCTAAGCTTCATACTGGTAAAAGAGGGCAGTGCCAGACAAGAGATAGATGTGTAAGAGGATGTCCATTCGGTGCCTACTTTAGTAGTCTGTCGGCGACCATTCCTACGGCAGAAGAGACTGGCAATCTCACCATAAGGGCAGACAGTATTGTAACTGAGATTGTATTTGATAAAAAAGGAGGTAAGGCAAGTGGAGTTAGAATAAAGGATGCAAAGACTGGGGAAGAGATGGAGTTTTTCTCACGCATAGTATTTTGTAATGCGAGTACAGTGGGGACCACAGCAATCTTGCTTAACAGTAAGTCTGAGGAGTTTCCAGATGGACTAGGGAATAGTAGTGGAGAGCTAGGTCACAACATGATGGATCATCATTATGGAATGGGGGCTAGTGCAGACTTGCCAGGATTTTTAGATAAGTATCACAAGGGAAGAAGACCTGGAGGGTTTTACATTCCAAGATTTAGGAACATTGATAAGCAAAGCCAGATGAAAGACTATAGGCGAGGCTTTGGTTATCAAGGCGGTGCAGCTAGAGGATCAAATAGTCAAGAAGGTGTTTTAGGGGCAGCGCTAAAAGAAAACATTTTTGAACCAGGAGGGTGGTCTATTAGAATGACTTGTTTCGGTGAGATACTCCCTCATCATGATAACAAAATGTTCCTTAATTATGATAAGAAAGATAAGCATGGAATGCCAATAATTACCTTTGACACCAAGCTCAGAGAAAACGAACTGGCCTTGCGTCAAGATGGAGTGACATGTGCAGAAGAAATGCTCGATGCGGCAGGGTGTACCAATATCTCATCTTATAATGATGTCACAGCAGTAGGTCAATGTATACATGAAATGGGTACTGCTAGAATGGGTAAAGATGCAAAGACAAGTGTGCTCAATAAGTGGAATCAAATGCATGATGTGCCTAATGTTTTTGTGACCGATGGAGCATGCATGACTAGCTCAGGTACACAGAATCCTAGTATTACTTACATGGCTTTAACAGCTAGGGCTGTGGATTATGCCCATAAACAAATCAATAATAATGTAATCTAATAATTTTAAGAGTGCTCAAATGTGAATTTATTGTCATTCGTATCTAAATGAATGATAGCCGTTTATTAATAATTTTTTCTACTAATAGGTGACATTTGGTACTCATATATGGAATTTTCTACAAGAGTAAAATACCCAATGAATTAGGGCTTTTTAACTTCAAATACTTTTGGAACAGTAGTTTAATAAGGTAAATTAGGATAGGTTTTTGCTCTCCTAAAAGCGAAGAATTTTTACACCTTAATAATTACCTATTATGAATAGTTTAATCTATGCCATAATATGTAGTTCTTTTTTACTCTTTAATCACCTTACACCTCAGAGTAAAATAGAATTTACAAATCCATCTCTTGAGGGAGATGTTGCTTACTCCAGTACGCCTAAAGGTTGGAACACCTGTAAGCAAGGGATGAACTCACCCCCTGATATTCACAATGGTAAGAGATTGGTTTGGAAGAATACACAGAAGCCTGCAAGTGGTAAATCTTATGTCGGTTTAGTGCTAAGGCAAGATGGTGTGGTGGAGCACATAGGTACGGAGCTGCCTGCCAAACTAAAGCAGGATAAGCACTATGCATTTACCATTAAACTGAGTATCCCAGAAGTATTCACGGGTAAGTTGAGAAATAATCAAATTATAGAATTCACTGACCCTGTCGCTTTAGAAGTTTGGGGATCCAATTCTGATTGTAAGTTTGGAGAGTTACTCCATACCACAGATGTAATTCATAATACTCAATGGAAAAAGCATAAAATACATATCAATCCTAAAGAAGGAGACTACAAATGGATACACTTAATTCCTCGCTATATAAACGATAAGCCTTACAATGCAGCCTTGTTAGTCGACGGACTTTCTTCAATATATAGGACCGACTCATTGTATAATTTTAATCCTGAGCACTTTGATGCCGAGGAGGTATATCAAGCTATTAAAAAAAGGAATAAAGATGCGGACGCTGCATATAGCGTCATCAATGATTATTATGTGCAAGAGATTATTAAGTCAAGTGGAAATGTACAGCAAGTCCTACTTTACGATTTTACGATTAATGGAGAATATACGATACACAAGATGCACATGCAAAAGATACATGTCAAAGACGGGATGAGTAAAACATTTGATATTCGATCTAATCGGATGATTCATCAGAAACTATATGAAAATGGAAAAGCAGTTAAAGGGAGTATGACTATGAATGGTTATCATTAATCAGGCTGAACATTAGCTCATGATTTTTCCTTCACTTAAAGCTATGGCATTCATTCCTACCATAACCTTGTTCCTATAAGTCCGATACTTAGCAAGTGACTTAAGCGGCTCTTTATATATTTTACTTGTGTCCTGATCTGTATTTACGACTATACATCTACCGCATTGCTTTATCATCTTAAAAGGGATATCTCCAAGTTTAAATTCATCTATCTTATCTTCGAAGAATGCTTCAGATCCCTCAATTATTATGTTTGCTCTGAATCGCTCTAATCCTATTTTATCTTTAAGATGTGAATTGATTTCTTTGAGTGAGTTTGTACTCAGGACTAGATAAGGGTAAGCGTCAGGATAGTTGGTAGGGTAGGATTCTTTGAGTTTTCTAATATACTTTTTTCTGTTTGTTTTATTTACTAGACGGACTCTACTATTAAGCTGATCTGAGAACCATTCATCTACTTTGTGATCGACTAGCGAAGCTTTTAATTTATCGCTCCAGATATTTACGTTTATTTGTTCTTCTAGTATACTTGCTGCTGCAAAGGTGATCTTGTTTTCAGGATTACTTTTTTCAAAACACGTGACGCGGCCTCTACTTACCTTCGCTGCTAATAGTGCCATCTTAGGAAATTCTCGTTGTGTTTGAAACTTGCCATGCTCATCTACAAGCATCCATTGTCTATCATACTCAAATCCTGATAAGGTAGCTTTAGGACTTTTGACCTTTTGCCCACCTAAGGACTTGATAGGGTATATGTGATAGGATTTTATTTTGAAAGTCGACATGTGTAAATATAACTTATCAGATTATTACTACCTAAGCTTCTTTATAAGATAAATGGCAAGGCTGTGATCGATGGTAACAGTATCGCCAAACTTTAAAGACTCGCCATCTTTTACAATACCAGTACCTAAAGGAATATAACCACGTTTGATATAAAGTATCTGGGCAGGTCCATAATCTTCGAATACGCCGAACCCAATTCCTGCTAGCTTAAAGCTTTTTGATATTCTTCTTTCGGCTTCATCCACGAGCTTAGTACCAATCCCTTTTCTCTGAAACTTTTGCATCACATTGAAGTCTGATATCTCTGGAATGTCATTCTCCAAGAAAGGTTTATAATCTGGTCTCCAATTTATAGTTAGGTAACCAGCAAATTCCTTCTTTTCTGTTGCGATGATTATGTCTCGTTGTTTTTTATATTGATAATCTAAGTATCTCTGATAGAGTTCGATAGGCTTATCATACGACCCTTGTGCTTTGAAGGCATCGCTAATAATTTGGCAATCTGCAGCTTCTATGTTCCTTAGGGTTATTTGATTTGACATTTATAATCGAAAGTAGTTAACTGATGATTTATGTAGCTTATCACGAAGTAGGGTAGATATGCTATCATATTTATTGTTATAGAAAGTTACTCTTGTAATTCTTCTAAATCTAATTTTATCAATTCCCATTTTTTGCTGAGTAAACAATTGGGATCAGGGTCATGATCAGCAGTTTCAAAATTAGTTAACCCGTCTTTTATTTCAGCTCGAGAATGACTAAAAGGATATCTTCTTTCATAGATATCTAACATTTCAGTTAAATTATATTTACCAATTAGGGCATGAATGTCCCAAAAGTCTTTTTTTCTTCCTCCTGTTTCTCGTCCAATAATGTCTAGCTTCATTGCTAAGATTTCTTCAATACTTGATATTCTGATATTTTCAAATTCAATTATCGGAAATACAAAATCATCACAATAGAATAAATCTAGTTTTACTGTTTCGGATTTTTCGACTCCTATAAAACATGAATTTCCCATAACTTTATTTACCCACTTTTCGGTGCTTACGTATCTAAATTCCTTTTTGATTTCTTTATAGATTTTCTTAAAATCAACCGAACCATATTCTAAATCTGTAAACAAGTCAATATCAACTGATATTCGATGACCTATTAATAAACTTAATGCAGTTCCACCTACTAATCTAAATGGTTCTAGACTTTGTATTTGCATTAGTACTTTTAATTGATCCCAAAGTAGATCTGTGACAGTTTCTTTATGAATCTTGACGGACATCAGATTTTGGTTTTGATATACTTTTGAATATTTTCTTTATAATTTGGAATGAATGAATTTTTGATATTACGTATTTCTTTTTTAATCGTTGTTAGAGTATAAATTTTAATTAGACTTTTAATTTCTCGCCTATTTCCTCGTTCTAAAATACGTTGAATTATAAATCTCTTGTTTTTTTCAAAATCTATTAATTCAATTTTCGTATCCCAAAATATTGATTTCCTAAATTTTCCTTTGAGAGGATTAATTTTCCTTATTTCAGATTTTCTATATGTATTAACTTCAAAAGTTGCTTGAAGTATCATAAAGTAATCTTTTGGAATATTAAAATATTCCCCAAGTTTAAAGGATAATTTTGCATTGATACCTCTTCTTTCTTGAGTAATTGCATTTATAGTTTGAGGGTACTCATTAATTACTTTTGCTAATTCAATACTTCTTATTCCACGTTTTTTTAACTCACGCTTTAAAATAGCACCAGGATGTATTCCTTTAATTCTTTTTAATTCAGGCAGCATAATAAACAGATTTGTTTATTAAGTAAATATACGTTAAAATAAACATTATTGTTTATAAGCCAATATTCTGAAAAGTTGATTGAGAAGTTTTTGGTATGATTAGATTTGGAGTTTTGATTATTATGCATAACACATTGGCGATATCTGGAGGATTTGGTGATAGCCAATCTAACATCATGATTGCTTGTTTGTGTCCAGCATGGGCAGCTATCCAAAAAGATAGTTATATTATTGAGGGTGAGAGTTAAGATTTGACTTCGCTAAGTGCAACTTCTTTCAGGGATTGTTTATTCGATTGCAGTCTGGTTTCATCTTAATATTTATTAAATAAAAATACTTATGTAATAAATTCCTGCCAAAATAAATACACCTCCCGCTACATAACGCATCACCCTTTCAATTTGAGTTATCTTATTGAAAACAGCACTTACTTGATGTGCCGCATAAACTAATAAATAAGTGAAAAGAATAACAGGTAATCCTGTACCAAGAGCAAACACTATAGGCAAGTACAGTCCTGATGCACTCGATATAGTCATTGGAATTAACATACCAAAATATAATGCTCCACTGTAAGGGCAAAATGCTAAAGAGAATACTACTCCCAATAGAAATGAGCCCCAAAGCCCCTGTCCTTTGAATTTTTGAGAAAGCCTTTCCTGAAAGTTGAATTTACCTAAGAAATTTAGTCTTATGACATTAAGCATAATAAGCCCAATTAAAATTAGTAGGACGCCAAGAAATTTCTCTCCATTTTGCTGAAACAGGCGGGAGACTTGAAATTTACTTGCACCAAAATATAGTACCAATCCGATTACCGAATAGCTGAAAGCCCTGCCTATTGAATATAAAACTCCACTCCACAAAACTTTTCTCTTGGATGAAATATTCTTCGAGATATAAGCAGTAGCTGTGATATTGGTTGCCAATGGACAGGGGCTTACTGCTGTCATTAGACCTAAAATAAAAGCGGATACAATGGGAATATTAGAACTGTCGAGGATCGACTGTAAATAACTCATTACAGCGTTTTAAGTTGCTCATTTATTTTCTCTTTCAGTTCGGCAGAAAATGCCTCTTTGTCCCTTCCTTTTGCAAATGCAAAATTGGTTAGGTCAATATGCTTTTCCTTTCCATCTTTTATCACGTTAATAAAAAGCGCCGTACCCGCTGCCTCAAATCGCTCTGCCATATCATAATTTTTTTCTTCATCAACATTTACAGTTTTGAATTCAACTTTGCCCGCTCTTGCCTCATCTTGAAAATAAGTTTCAACGGTGTACTTTGTATTGGCTTCGATAGCTTCACAGGTAACACAGCGATGTGTGCCATAGAAATCAATCACCTCGATTTTGGTAGAGGTATCTGATGTTGAAATGGTCTTGCTGTTGTCCTGTCCTTGACAGGCGGAAAAGACAAGTATAAATAAAAATGATAAAAGTTTTAAATACTTCATTTTATAAATTTAAAGATTGGATTAAATAGATAGTTCGAATTGAAGATGCATGATGTCACCACTCCAAAAATTTTCATGCTAATTTTATGGTCATTATTTTTTAGTAATACTCCTTATGTAAGGATTAACCTATCACGCCCATTGTAGTTGAATGGCAATTCCCAATGTGATGCTTTTGATTCCAATCAAACATAGGATTTTGTATTATTGATTGAGCAGTTTTTCCAACTCAGATTTTGAAGGTACTTTGCCTTGTATACTCACTACCTCATCAATGACCACAGCTGGAGTTGTCATGACGTTGTATTTCATGATTTCCATGATGTCTTCCACCTTTTCTATGCTGGCATCAATACCGATTTCTTTTACAACCTCTCTAGTCACGGCGGTGGTTTCTTGACATTTTGGGCAACCTGTGCCAAGAATTTTTATGCTTTTCATTTTTATAAATTTTAATAATTAATAGTTCATCGCAAATACACGATTTGGATTAATAAAAAAAGGTGACTTACATTACATGTGAGCTTGGAAAAGCTCTACAAACAATAATTTTGCTTTCTTCCAATTTCCCTTGTTTATGCAATATTTGATTTTTGGAGGATTGATTTCTCCTTGGATTAAACCCGCACTTTTCAGTTCCTTCAAATGCTGAGAAACCGTAGATTGAGCAATCGGCAGTATTTCTACTAAGTCACCTGTAAAGCAGCAACTTTGCGTACTCAGTAAGCGCAATATTTCTAGCCTTGTAGGATGTGCAAGAGCTTTGGCAAACTTTGCTAACTCTTCTTGGTTATCTTTTGATATTTTTTGTTTAGCAAGTACTTTCATGTAGGTAATATATCGTCCATCGTAAATTTACGATTAGTTTTCTTTTGTAGCAAATGTATTTGATTTTTCTGCTTGCTAGAAATGCATCATGATATGTCTTGTCACTACGAAAAAGGATTAGATATACTATAATAAATCTATTATGTGTACCATGCATGGGCATCTTTTCTTATAAAGAAAATAATTAATCTAGAGGGCGAAAGTCTTTGTTAGGTATAACTAATGATTCGAACTATTAGTAAGCCGCAAGGGTGGTACTAATTTCTTCTCTTTTTGAATCTTGAATTCTGAATCTTCATTTAGGTAGTCTCTCACTCCAATGAATGAAATAATTCTTTTTTACTTATCCCACTTTAGCCGTAATCTCGATTCAATTGAATAAGCGGACGAGCTACTATTCCGAAACTGCAATACAAGCACACAATGATCATTCACAGTTGGCCAAGGTATAAAAACGTAATTGATGGTCAAGGTTGTAACCTTGATTCAGTAATGATTGTTACACTACGGTAATTATTTTACTAGCCTAAAAATCGGACTTAGCGATTAACCTCTTCTACGCTCCAACAAAATCATCATCATAAATCCTAGCATCACTCGATCATCATCATTAGAATCTAATTCTCCTAATTTTGATAATTCGAAATTCCGTCCAAAAAATGATGGTAGTTTTTTAAGTCTAATATTTGTTTCGCACCAGTATTAGTCATCATATAAGATGGATTAAATAAGTACCCTGTAAACATGCTAATAATTGGTATTTGCCCAATCAATGAATCCATCACCTTTACCCATCCATTTTCTTCTCTGATCGTATATTGGATTTTCTTATTTTCGTCTATAATATCATACTCAGACTTCCAGAGAGATTTCCATCCTTTACGAGCAATCTTGCCAAACTCTTTTCCATCAGTATCAAAGAATGCATAAGCAGCAGAAAAATCTAACCACCGATCCGCTTTGATGCTATAGATTACTTTAGATTTAGTATCGTCACTAAATATTTGAATATCCTCTTTGAGCTTAAACATTTTTTGTCTCACGTAAGCTATTGTCTTTCCACTAGCATCAGTAGCAATAAAGTCATTAGCAAGGGAGGTTATTTTAAACTGAAAGTTTACCGGAAATTTAATCTCTTGCATTATCTGTTTTGGGGTTATCTATTTCATTTAAATGTAGCTTAATAATTTTAAATACGATTGATTAGTTATGCTTAATCATACAATGATGTATAAACAATACTTTACTTTTCTTACATAGCGTTGAATAATCGTAAAGCAACTTAAAGCCGTGAAAAAAGTTATTCCATTTGCACTAGTTTTATTATACACTTTATCGCTAAGTGCTCAGTCTGATTCTCTTTCATACTCTACTCCAGAGAAATTAGCAGCGAAAATGTTAGAGTTCATTTCTTTCGAAAAGGGAGAGGTAAAAGATTGGGACGAATACAGAAACCTCTTCTTGCCAGAAGCTACTAAGTTATCTTTTAGGCCGAAAGCTGGTGATCCACTTTCTAAGCAGGTAAGGTCTAACAACTTAGAAGAATTTGTAAGGTATGGAAGTCAAGGTTATTCTAAAAATGGATTTGAGGAATACGCTATTGGTGTCAAAGTAAATGAGTTTAATGGTATAGCTTCTGTTTTTCAAAGTTTCTATTGTAAAAACGGAGATGGCTCTTATGAAGCAAGAGGAGTCAATTCTTATCAGATGGTATACCTAAATGGTCGTTGGTGGATTGCTAATACGATGTTTATCAATGAAACGGTCGATGTTAAATTACCAGATGATTTGTTATTTGAAGAACATAGATCAAGATCAAAATAATCTACTCTTCGGAGTTAAGAGTAATCAGTTACGCCTCCAACTTATAACCAATCCCCTTAATGGTTTTAATCAGCTTCTTACCAACCTTATTCCTCAGCTTACTGATATGGACATCCATAGTCCGAGTTCCTACAATAATATCCGTGCCCCAGACTTTTTTCTGGATCTGATTTCTTAGCAGCACCTTTCCTGGCTTAGAAGCTAGTAGCCATAGTATTTCAAATTCCTTCTTGGATAACTCTAATTCTTCTCCATTTTTAAACACCTGATAGCTACTTCGGTCTAGCTTGATTTCTTCAAACTCTATGACCTGATTGTCTTCTTTAGTGTTAAGCTCTGGATGTCTTCTGACTAGCGCTTTGATGTGGCTTGTAAGCATCCTCATTGAGATTGGCTTGTATAAGTAATCGTCGGCACCAGCCTCTAATGCAGCTACTTCGGCAAATTCTTCTGTAGTGGCAGATAAAAAACTGATGAGCACATTTTGTAAGTCTTTTTTCTCTCTTAGTCGTCGACAAGTTTCAACGCCATCTATGCCTGGCATCATAAGATCTAATAAAATGATATGAGGCTCAAATTCAATAGCTTTCTCTATAGCGTCTTTACCATTTAGGGAACTTTCGATTAGGTAACCTTCTTTTTCTAAGTTGTACTGCAAAAATTCAATGATATCGGGTTCATCATCAACTAATAATATTCTACAGTTATTCTCAGCCATTCCTAATTAATTAAAAAACATCAAGCTTTTCTAAAATAATATTTGGTAATCCATGCTTGTCGCAATGATTCATTTTATAAGAACTACCGCAAGGTAAAGAATCCAATGTAAACTCTGTGTAAAGAATACATTATAAAGTTTACATATAGATAAAAGTCTATTCACATTGACGTAAGGCTACGAGCATAAATTTGTAATCGAATTGATTAACCAAATAACATTTAAACCTAACATGAGAATCTTTAAGCATAACCTAATATGTCTACTTATAGGAATGTTCTTCATTTCTTCTTGTGGAGACACTTCCAATGATTGTGCAGACAATCAAACCTGCCAGCCAGGATTTATTCAAACGCAGGATTGTACTTGTGTACAAGATCCTAGTACTATCGTACCTCATCCTTGTCCAGATTTAACATGTCCATCACCACAAGTTGTGGGATTAGAGAATGGCACATGTAGATGTGTAGATCCAGCTGCTTGTCCAGGCGTTACTTGTCCTGAAGGTCAGGTGATTGACGCAGATTGTCGGTGTATAATTATTGCTGAAACCGAAACAGTTGCAGGAAATATTACCACTGATGTTACTTGGAAATCTAATACGATATATACGCTCTCTAGTAGAGTATCAGTAGAAGACGGAGCAACACTTACAATAGAGCCAGGTACGATTGTCAAAGGAGCTACTGGTGCTGGGACATTAGCATCAGCATTAGTCATTGCAAGAGGAGCTAAGATCATTGCGGAAGGAACTGCTGAAGCACCTATCATATTCACGTCTATACTAGACGACATACAAGTAGGACAGACACGAGGATCTAATCTAGATGAAGAAGAAGTAGGATTATGGGGAGGATTATTGATTCTAGGTTACGCTCCTATATCCATAGAAGGTGATGGTACCGCTGCGCAGATAGAAGGAATACCAGCAGATGATATAAACGGACTATACGGCGGAGATGATCCTGCAGATAACTCAGGTGTACTTAAGTATGTATCTGTAAGGCACGGAGGTGCGGTGATAGGAGCTGATAATGAGATCAATGGCATAACATTAGGCGGTGTTGGTACAGGTACCGTTATAGATCATGTAGAAGTAGTTGCCAATAAAGATGATGGCATAGAACTTTTCGGAGGTAGTGTGAATGTATCCAATGCACTTGTATGGGCTGCAGATGATGATGCATTGGATATTGACCAAGCTTATTCTGGAACTGTAGATAATGCTGTAGTCATTGCTTTCGGAGGTACAGATCACGGATTAGAAATTGACGGACCTGAAGGTTCATTGGCTGGATCTTTTACGATCAATAATCTAACGGTCAAAGGCGTAGACGACGAACTAGGTCAATATAGAGATGGTGCAACAGGTACCACATCCAATGCTTACTTCTTTGGATTTACAACTATCGAAGATGGAGAAGGGGATCTTTCTTTGGATGATAACACGTCTATCGACGGATTAACTTTCTCAGGTATTGAAGTTGTATTGACTACAGGTGCTACAAACTTAAATGAGGTATTGAAGAATGGAATAGACGCTTTCGGAGCTGCTGTTGCAGAAGGAGCTAATACGGTAGGTGCGGATACTTCAGTATTCGGATGGACCTTTGCAAGTCAATCTGGAGCGCTAGACTTTTAAGATTAGTAAATAAATAATTGTTGATAAAAATAAATGGGAGAGCGTGATAAACTCTCCCAGATTTAAAGAATAAAAAAAACTGTTGTTGTGATAAAAAATATTTTAAACTTAATAATGCTTGTTCTTATAGGTGCAAGTAGTTATGCTCAGGGTACACTAAGAGGTACCATTTATGATGAAGCACTTGGAGAGACGATTCCATTTGCAAATGTCTATGTAGTAGAATCTCAAGGAGGTACGACTTCGGACCTTGATGGGACTTACTCTTATGACCTTGATTCAGGAATCTATAGTGTGGAGTTTTCTTACTTAGGTCTGGCTAATATTACGGTATCTGATATCGAGATAATCGATGGAGAAGTTACAGTTGTAGATGTTAATATGAAAGAAGATAGCGAAGTCCTCGATGAGATCGTAGTGACTGCAAAGCAGATCAGAAATACGGAAGCTGCAGTATTGACCCTTCAGCGAAAATCTGTTAATCTATTAGATGGTATTTCTTCTCAAACATTTAAGAAGATAGGTGATAGCGATGCAGGTTCGGCGATCAGAAGAGTTACTGGTGTATCTGTGCAAGGAGGTAAGTATGTCTTTGTGAGAGGACTCGGAGATAGATATACTAAGTCTATCCTTAACGGAATGGATATTCCAGGTCTTGATCCAGATAGGAATACCTTACAGATGGATATCTTCCCAACTAACCTAATAGATAATATTCTTGTAGTTAAGTCATTTACACCAGATCTGCCAGGTGATTTTACAGGAGGAGTGGTAGATATCGTAACTAAGGACTTTCCAGATGAGAGGGTGTCTAACATATCTCTAGGCGTAGGTTTTACTCCAGGAATGCATTTCAATAGTAATGCACTTTCTCAAGCTGGTAGTACAACTGATTTCTTAGGATTTGATAATGGTGATAGGAATAACCCTATCTACGATCATTGGGTGATACCTAGTCCTGCAGAAAGAGATGCTGGCTTGACAGGCATTACAGAGTTGTTCTCTAATAACTGGGCAGCACAAAGAGCTACCAGAGCACCTAACTATAACTTTGCATTTTCTACAGGCAATCAGATCAATAAAGAGAATGTAACCTTTGGATATAATGCAGCGATCAATTACAGAAATGAGACTACCTACTTTGATGATGTAGAGTATAATATATTCCTCAAGGCGGATGAGTCTGATGTATTCGATCTAGAAACCAATAGAACACAGCAAGGTGAGCTCGGTACTAATAATGTATTGCTTACAGGAATGTTAGGAGGTGCTATGAAGTTTAAGAATCATAAGATATCCCTCAATCTTCTCAGAATAAATAACGGAGAGTCCAAAGCTGGTTTCTTTAATCAAGAGAGTTTTTTATCTGCAGTAAACACCATCCAAAGAGATAACCTCGAATACACAGAAAGAGCGATCAGCAATGTGCTACTTAAAGGTAAGCATGTCTTCGCTGATGGTAACTTTGAGATTGATTGGAAATTATCTCCAACTTATTCACAGATAGGAGATAAGGATATCAGAGTAGCACCATTCAGGACTGAGGTAAATGGTAGTAATACTACTTACTCGATAGAGCCTTCTGAGGGTGCAGCACCGATCAGGATATGGAGAGACTTGAGTGAGGTAAACTACTCGGGTAGAATAGACTTGACTAACAAAATAGAAAAGGAAGGTAAGACCTTCAAGATCAAATATGGAGCTAGTGGAGTGATGAAGGACAGATCATATGGTATACAAAACTATCAATTTGATATCCAAAGAGCGGATGATATTACCTTCTCAGGTGATGCGAATGAGGTATTAGATGCACAAAATATCTGGACGCCACAGACTAGAACTGGTGTATTCGTATTTGGAAATTCTGAACCTGCTAATCAGTTTGACGCTACACAATCTACTTTAGGATTTTATGGGATGGGAGAGATTCCATTTGGAGAAAAACTAAAATTCATCGGTGGATTGAGAGTAGAAAACTTCATACATAAATATACTGGACAAAATAATCTGGGTACTAAGGTCTTCAATAAAGAAGAGTTACTTAATGAGTGGTCCTTATTACCAGCTGCTAATTTTATCTATGCGCTGGATGATCAGACTAATGTAAGAGCATCTTTTTCGCAGACTGTAGCGAGACCATCATTCAAGGAGTTGTCTCTAGCTCAGATCTATGATGCGATAACTGATAGATTCTTTATCGGTAATGATGAGCTGATCCAGACAGGAATATCTAACTACGACCTTAGATTGGAGAAGTTTCTTCCAGGAGGTCAGATGTTTGCAGTGAGTGGATTCTATAAGCAATTCGAAAATCCTATTGAGGTTGTTGCATTTAGTGATGCTGCTCCTACAGATGTAACCCCTAGAAATGTTGGTAATGCAACTGTGCTAGGTGTAGAGCTGGAATTAAGAAAGAATCTTTCTTTCTTAGGTGAAAACTTTGCGCCATTCAGCTTAGGTACTAACGTTACATTAGTGGAGTCCGCAGTAGATATGGACCAATCAGCAGGAGGTGAGTACGAATCAAGAGTACGTACTGCTAGAGTAGGGCAAGAAGTAGAAGTGACTAGACAGATGCAAGGACAATCTCCTTATATCGTCAATAGTTTCTTCAGCTATTCTAATGTAGATAGTGGATTAGAAGCTAATCTTAGTTACAATGTACAAGGAAAGCGCTTAGCAATAGTAGGTGTAGCTGGAAACCCAGATGTATACGAGCAGCCATTCCATTCTCTTAATCTGAAAGTATCTAAGAGATTAGGAGCAGATAATCGTACAACCCTAAGCCTTGCTGCAAATAACATTTTAGGATCAAAGAGACTATTAGAGTATGAAGCATTTGGAACGACTAATCAGACTTATTCTAGGTTTAATCCTGGAAGAGCATTTAGCTTTAGTGTAGGATATAAGCTTTAAAACATAGAGTGAAGAGAATAGAGCGATAGCTCACAAAGAGTTTTTTATCACAACAGGAGAGGGCGTTTAAGTAATTAAGCGTCCTCTTTTTGTGCCCTATCAACTCTAGTCAATGAATTGATTAAGCTATAAAGTTAATGATAAATACTTGCCAATGTAAATTTAATGTAAACTAATAGTTAACCCAATATTAGCATTCTTGCTAAAATAGTCCGATATTTAAAAGGTAACAGGGAATAAAAGTTATAAATATCTGATTATTAGTGATTTACGCAATTAACATACTATTTACATTGATATTGGCTTTATGGTCTAATATGACGATTAGTAATAATGCGTTATCTACCGTCAGTAATATCACTATACCCGAATCGATATCATTTGAGATGGTTGATGGTCTCATGATCCTCAAAGTGCCTAACGAGGAAGGCTATGACAACTATCTTTTTGATACTGGATCTGAGCAAATAATAATTGATGATAATGTCACTCAAGGAAGCTTTCAGGTTGTAAGTGTGGATCATACGCTTGAGGCAAATAAGATCACTATAGATAGGTTAGTTCTGGGATCAACTTCACTCTCTGATATCAATGCTTGGGCTTTGAATCTTGGATTCTTAGAGCAGCAAATAAAAGTAGATCTCAAAGGGGTGATAGGTGCACAGTTATTACAAGATCACTCTGTTATGATAGACCATGAGTACAATACAATCACATTCGTTGAGCATTCTTATAATAAGTGTGCCATTGACAAACAGTATAATGTCATCTCGTTAGATTTCGTACAGGAGAAAAATGGCCTTCCTATCATCGAATTAACTATTGGTGAACACGAGTTGAGATTAGGCTTTGATACAGGAGCTAATGTATGTGTATTTGATACAAAGTTCACAGAACGTTTAGCTGCTTATTCTGATCTCTCTGATTCAAATACCGCACTTCGCGATCTCAAGATCCAAAATTGTGAATTGAAGAACGTACCATATCTTATCAAAAGCTTCGATGAAATAAATGCTGATCGTTCTCAAAAAATTGATGGTCTTATTAGCGCTGATGCTCTTTCTACCAAGAAGATATTTATAGATTCCAAGCGGAAGAAAATATTCCTTCTTTGGGATAAGAGCGCAGCTTAATACTTATTTTTCTCTCCTGATTCATAAACTTTATAGGGACTTGCGAGCCCAGCAATAAAATAGCGATTTAGCGATTTTATAGTGAAATATACTTCTGCTTTAAATTTACTTTAAGACCATTTTTAATTTACATTGCTTTAAAATTAGAAGTTTACTTTTGTGACTATAAATTGCTTAGAACGAGCTAATTGTAAGGCGAATTTTTTACTAATTATTCTAGCTTCCTTACTTTTTCAATGTGTTTTAAATCCATTGAATGCTCAGGTCATAGCACCAAAATTTGGGGATGGGCTACTGATCGTGGGGCAAGATTCTTCATTTTATATGAAAGTAGGCATGAGATTTCAGACACTTTACGCAACAGCATGGGATTTGTCTGATAGCAATACAACCCTAGATGATAATTCTGAATCCAACTTTCGCATAAGACGAGCTAGACTAAAATTTGACGGATGGGCTATCACTTCTACATTCAAATACAAATGTGAGCTCGTTTTGGTCGATCGCAATGCGGGTGCTTCTAATAATATAAGAAGCCGTGTCGGCAACAACCTGATACTAGACGCATTTATCAACTGGAATTTTTACAAAGGACTCACCCTCTGGGTAGGTCAAGGCAAAGTACCAGGGAATAGAGAGCGTATCATTTCTTCTGGGGATATGCAATTTGTCGATAGGTCTAGGCTAAACTCATTATTTACACTCGATCGAGATGTGGGATTTATGCTATCTTATCAACACAAGCTAGGAGAGCAATTTTTCATACAAGAGAGTGTTTCGATTAGCTCAGGAGAAGGCGAAAATATTAATATCTCCAATGTGGGAGGACACAGCTATAACATTAAGTTAGAAGCTCTGCCCTTTGGTAAGTTTAAGTCTAGAGGGCAATATGTCGGGTCTGCAATTGAGCGAGAAACATCACCTAGGCTAGCAGTAGCAATTACTTATAATTTAAATCAAAAAGCGGGAAGAGAAAGAGGGCAAAAAGGAAACTTCATTGTTGATGAATCAGGAAAATTCTATGGTAAAAATCTCAATACTTTCTTCATAGATATGATGTTCAAGTATCGATCATTTTCTATGATGGCAGAATATGCTTATCGAAGTGTTGCTAATAATGATCCTTTTGTTTATTCAGATGCAGGCCAGCTAATTGGGACATATTACACTGGCCATGCTACAAATATTGCGTTAGGGTACATGACAGAAAATAACTGGGAACTAGCATTGAGATGGACGGATGTCAATCCAACTGAAGGGGTGGATAATCATGAAATACAGTACTCTTTTGGGCTTTCTAAGTACATAATAGGTCATAAATTAAAGGTCCAGTCTGATCTCACATATAGATCGATAGATTTATCAGAAGACAAGATAATTTATAGGCTTCAAATGGATATACATTTTTAACTTGCAGCAAATTATTACCTGATTAATCGATTTTGCAAATTGACAACATGAGAGACGTATTTAGAACTATACTGCTTACTATTATTATATTCATGAGTTGTACAGTGGCGATATCAGCCCAAGATAGTGCGGGTGGTAATATTAGTTCTTGGTTTTGGGGTATAATACAAATACTTGGGGCATTAGCTTTCTTCATCTATGGTATGAAGATCATGAGTGAAGGGATACAGCGGGCAGCTGGTTCTCAACTGCGTAATATCCTGAGGTCTATGACCAAAAATAGATTTCTTGGCGTTTTCACAGGCTTCTTAATTACTGCAATTGTACAGTCCTCCTCTGCGACCACAGTTATGACGGTATCGTTTGTTAATGCAGGTCTTATCTCGCTGGTAGAGTCCGCTGGAGTTATGATGGGGGCGAATATAGGGACCACCGTCACGGGCTGGATCATAGCAGTATTAGGCTTTACAGTCAAGCTGAGTGTTTATTCCATTCCCTTATTTGCAATAGGTGTTCCATTGATGTTTTCTAAAAAGGGACAACGCAAGTATTGGGGAGAATTTTTAATTGGATTTGCCATCCTATTTTTAGGTTTAGATTTTCTTAAAGATGCGGTTCCCGATTTAAGTGGAGAAGCACTATCGTGGATTAAAAGTTGGGCAGAATACGGTATACTCTCAAGAATTTTTTTCGTAATCATAGGAGCCATGATAACAATTATCGTGCAATCCTCTACAGCTGCTATGGCAGTGACACTGGCGCTAGTTTACAAAGGTTGGTTACCGGTGGATGTCGCAGCTGCTATGGTCTTAGGAGAAAATATAGGCACTACGATCACTGCTGAGGTAGCCTCGTTAGTCGGTAACACTCAAGCAAAGCGATCAGCAAGGATACATTCTTTATTTAATGTTATAGGTGTAATATGGATGGTGATTCTCTTGCCGTATGTAATTGATTGGTTGACTGTTTTTGTTGAGAATTTTACTGATCTCTTTCAAAGCAATGCAAAATTAAAAACCGCAGATCTCACAGAGCAGCAAAAAATGAATACCTATATCCTTGCAGCTTTTCATACCACATTTAACATCCTTAATGTGAGCTTGCTTATCGGCTTTGTCCCGTGGATAATTAAGGTTGCTATTAAAACCGTCCCCGACAAGCTCGGCGAAGCCGAATTTGAATCATTAAAATATATCAATTCTGCAAATAGAACTCCTGAGCTAGCAACAGTTGAGTTGCAGAAAGAGATCGCAAGGTATGGTGATGTTACTACAAGGATGTTAGGGTTTAGTAAAGATCTTATCAATTCTACAGATGAAAAGAACAGCTCAGCTCTGATCTCTAAGCTTAAAAAGTACGAAGAGATTACCGATAAGTTTGAAGACGAGATCACGGAGTACATCACTAATCTATCCGATAAGGAGATGACTCATAAGACTAGTGTCAGGTTAAGAAGCTTCTTCAATATTTGTAATGATATGGAGCGAGTAGGGGATATATTCTACCAACTGTCTAAGGCGATAGAGAATAAGATGAAGCGCAAACTCTATTTCACACCAGATCAAAGGAATCAACTTAACGAATTGATTGAGATTGTAGAACGAGCATTCAATGAGATGAATCACAATCTTAATCTACAGTCCTATGATAGCGCCACACTTGATAAGTGTTATGGTCTTGAAGAAGAGATAAATATTAAGCGAAACGCCCTAAGAAGTTTTAATCAAAAGAACTTAGAGAATGATGATTACAACGTAAGTTCAGCGCTCATCTTTACCAATCTATTTTCTTCTCTTGAGCGAATAGGAGACCACTTGGTTAACATCAGTGAATCAGTTGCAGGAGAGATATAAATCTAAGAACTAAAAATTACTAATACGGATCATCTTTCATGTTGTACACAAAGTATGAACAGATTATCAAAAATACACTACCAAATAGATAAGAACCCCAGTATACTACAAAAGGTTGAAAAGTTTCCAAATCATCGATACCAATTCTATACGATTTGGTTCGAAATAATTCATATGCTTTGACCAATCCAACTATTGAAATCAATAAAAGCACTATTGCAGCATGCCTGTTGTTAATTTTTGATAGCATTCAATATCTAATTGAAAATTATGAGAATCAATTCTCTAAAATGTATTACTGTAATGCAAATATTGGAATAAAATGCAGGGTAAGATAACAGAAGTATTCCTATATTTTTTCAGGTTGGGCTTTGTAGCCTTTGGTGGCCCTGCTGCCCATGTCGCGATGATGGAGGAAGACCTCGTGCAGAAACGCAAGTGGATGAGCACAGAGACCTTCCTAGATTATATGGGAGCGACTAATCTGATTCCTGGTCCTAACTCTACTGAGATGACCATGCACTGTGGTTACCATCGAGCAGGAGTTGCAGGTTTGTTTGTTGCTGGTATGAGTTTTATTTTTCCAGCAGTGCTACTGACTCTCATAGTAGCGATGGCATTTGAAAAATATTCAGATATAGCCTGGATTGTACCTATCGTCAATGGTATCAAGGCGGCGGTTATATCGTTTATCATCGCGGCGATATACAAGCTGGGGAAGAAAGCGGTGAAAAGTAAATTTCTTGCTTTGGTAGGGGCTAGTGTTTTAGTAGTTAGCTATCTGGATGTCAATGAGGTGTTGTGTATCCTGGTAGCAGGGTTACTGGTTATGACTTACAAATATTTATTAAATAAGAAACAGTTAAATAGCATAGCCCTTTTTCCAATATTCGCTTTCTTGACCAGCTATTCTAACCTAAAGTTATTCTTGATTTTTTTGAAAGTAGGGTCCGTATTATTTGGGAGTGGATACGTACTCTTTGCTTATCTAGATGGAGAGTTGATTGAGAATCTTGGCTGGTTGACACATCCTGATTTGGTAGAAGCGGTAGCCGTGGGGCAAGTGACACCAGGGCCAGTGCTGTCAACAGCCACCTTTATCGGATACAAGCTGGGCGGGATAAGCGGAGCTTGCCTGGCTACCTTAGGCATGTTCTTGCCTTCCTTTTTATTTGTCTGGATACTAAATCCATTGATTTCAAAAATGAAGCAATCCGTCTTGCTATCTAATTTTCTAAAAGCAGTGAATGTCGCTGCAGTAGCAGTCATGCTAACCGTCACTTGGAAGATGGCACAGAGTATCATTATAGATTGGAGGACTGCACTCATCTGTGCCATTAGCTTTTTTGTCTATTTCTATTTCAAAGGGATAAATACACTTTGGATTATTCTTGGCGGGGCAGTATTAGGCTATTTGTTCGGGTTTGTTTAATTGTTTCCTTTCTATCGGTTTCTGATTTTTATGTATTGTTTATTGTGGATATAAACAATACATCAACAGCAAATTAAAGCAGGACCATCAAGCTATAAGAACTGTTTTTCAAATCTTCAAAGATCTAATAAAAGAAGAGCCTTTTAGATGTGCAGTATGTAAAGGACTAGATTACACCATTGAAGTAGTGAAACCAGAAGTAACCTTTATATATAAATTCATAAACAAGAAGAACTTTACAAGTGCTCCTTCAAAAGAAAAACAAATATGCCAATCATAGTAAATTCACAGACTAGTGCAGCTTGCCTGAATAAGTTCGCTATGTTGTTGCTGAAAATAATGGAGATAATTTTAAGGCATATCAGGAGGATCAAGCAGTCTGCTAATTATATGCACCAAAGAACACATAACCTATCTCAGATTTACAAAACAATGCTGCAAATGATCAAACTAAAAGAACAAGGGATAAATTGAGATTCCACTAATAAACCATCGAGTAGGCATTGTACAACGAACATGTCAAAACCATTCTTATTCTAACTAAGTACCAAGCAAAATAATTCTCTATTTTAGAAGAACGGTAATGACATGCCTTTGAGTTGTACGTCAGCAGAAAAATAAAAAAAAGTAGCAATATGACATTTCCAGAAAAGATACCAGTGCAGAGAATGGAGGATTATCATACACATTATATTGGAAAGTATAAAAATGGTAATCAATTTTGGGGTTATGAAACATTTGTATTTACGACAAGAGAATTCCCAGAAGGAGAAGAATGGGAAAAGTATAGAAGGGAATACGTAGTTTTGTATTTGTTTGATAAAGAAGGAAATTTTAACCAGGCAAAATATGAATTTGCTGGAACAACTGATTCTCTGAAATTTGATACAAATGAAAAAATTGAAGAGATGGTATCAAAATTAAATGAAATAGAATATTGTAATATAGAAATTAAGCCATTTGAGGTTCAAATAGATAATTTTAAATTTGGATTAATTCCAAATGAAGAAACTGAAATGATTGAATTGCAACCAAGTAATACAATTGCATTTGGTGAACCGTGGGATGGAGAATATGATACTTAAGCCTAAAAAATAGAAAAGCCGAACGCACAACAAAGAGTATGATCTAATATCTGCTTCCTTCGTCGCAGAGACGAGACATACTCAGGTTCCGTTAGCTACAATGACAAATCGAAAAAATGAAATCGTTTCTAATCTTAATATTGACAATGAGCATATTTAGTCTTTTCGGACAAAAGAAATCGGATATTGATCCATATTGGGAATTTGAGGAATCACAACATTATCGTCCAAACTTAAGCACAGGCGATTTCTTCAAATTATCAGATTTTGATTTTGGGTGGTTTATTATCGAACCCATTTCTGAATATATCCAAGATGAAAAGGGAGAATTAAAAAAAGGAAACACGTTGTCTTATGGACAGAAGGCACTTTATTATTGGTGGTATGTAGATGCTCAAGTTAATAATGGTGGTTTTACTCAATTTTATTTTAATGACTACGGAAAATATGTGCCAACAATAATAAAAGGTCTAAAACACGTAGGCGATGATAAAATGGCTGGACTTGTAAACAAGTCATATGAACTTTACCTAAAAGAAAACAAAAAAATAAGAGACGCCAGAAAGGGTGGATTAGAAGCTTTTAGCAACCTTTATAAAGAGATAGAAAATTTTGATGAATTGGACAATGAATACTATGCTCTCAATGAGCAAACAATGAAAATCATTGAGAAATATATCCGTAAAAACCCGAACGAAATATGCCTTAATGAAGAAGGAAACGAATTTGATCTAAATTTCTCAGGAGAGCTTAAAACTTATTATCAAGACAAAAGCATTAAAGAGATTATTCCAGTTAACAAAGGAATTGTATCTGGCACTTTCAAGAGCTATTTTCAAAATGGAGAAGAAAGAGAAGTAATTCAATATTCAGAAGGGGAACAAACAGGAGAAAGAATTGAATATTATGAGAATGGAAACAAGAAATATTCAATATCTCGATCTCAAAACCCAAAAGGGAATTTGCACTCTCATTATTTCGAAAATGGAAATCTAAAATCTACAGAAATCTATATTTCAATGGATGATAGAGATGGAAAATGGATACGTTACCATTCAAATGGTCAAATGAAAAGTGAGACTGAATTCATTAATAAGGAATTCATTGTACAAAATTGCTGGAAAGAAGATGGAACTCAGATTCTCAAGGACGGAAATGGCCTATACATAACTGAAAACACTTATTGGGAAGGTTATACTCAAAGGAACGAACAAGAATACTTGAACTATAAAAGACACGGAAAACAGTACACTTACAACAACAATAAACTGTCGTTGTATCAAGAGATGAAGGATGGAAAAGAGCACGGAAATACTAAAACTTATGATGATGAAGGAAAGCTGAAAGAAGAAATAATTTATGAGAATGGAGTTGAAAAATCAAGAAAAGAGTACAATAAATAGAAAACACTACAGCTAATAATAGATGATCGCATATCTCTTCGTTCCTCAGAGAAACGACGACATATCATTATACGTTCCATGTCATTCCATAGATCCGGCACCTCCAAAACCACAAATAGAAAAATAGTAATTTTTCCACAGCGGATTGAATTCACAAGCTAACGAAGTCTTTATATCTTAAGAGTGGCTCTATCAGAGA
>Ga0209187_1000355_pt1 | contig 87239 bp, 71 predicted proteins | sample BantaG_FD_187430 | JGI IMG/M metagenome (GOLD analysis project Ga0209187, IMG submission 187430) | Marine algal microbial communities from Bantry Bay, Ireland - BantryBay_4 metaG (SPAdes) (version 2) | ecosystem: Host-associated > Algae > Red algae > Unclassified | place: Bantry Bay, Ireland...
TTCACTATTCCATATATAATAAATTGACAATCAGATATATAAATATATTTATAATGATTTTTTAGCGTTGCACTCAAAAACATAAAGCATTGATAATCAGATACTTTTAACTCTTAGTTCGCATTATGAATTGAAGCATTAGGACATTCAAATTTCGCTCATTCAAAATTCAAGATAAAATGCCTGCACTCAACAAAATTTTCAGCAAATATACGGGGCAATTGCGAAGCCTACGCATGGTTTATTACATCAATAACTTTTTGAATCTACGCAAATTGCGCCACAATGAAAAATTGTATAAAAAATACGGCTTAGAAAAAAGTATTTTCGGCAGTATCAACAGCAGTGATTTTAAAATATCGCAGGGCGAAATACCTTGGCTCGACAGACCCGACGCGCACGAGGCACTCACCGCCCATCCCGATTTCAAAAATTTTGACACCGCCACGCAGCAGCAACTCATTCAATGGATTGATAAGGGATATATCATTTTAAAAGGCTTTTATTCGGAAGCCGAAGTCGATGAACTCAATGGAGAAATCCAACGCCTCCTTGACAAACAAAAAGCGGATTTTAACTACACCGGGCGCAAAATAATGGATGCCCACGAGATGTCAGCTATCGTAAATAAATATTTTCGTTATCCGCGATTAATCGAATTGATGAATTTTATTATGGGCAAAAAAATTCACCCTTTTCAGACCATCAATTTCAGGCAAGGTAGCGAACAACGCGCTCATTCGGACTCAATACACATGACGAGCGAACCCAAAGGCTATCTCATTGCATCTTGGGCGGCATTGCAAGATTGTCACGAAGACAATGGACTCTTGTTTTATTATCCGGGCAGCCATAAGCTACCTTATATTATGAGCGATGATTTTGATAGTGGACATACTCAATGGCGACTCGGCAATAATGCTTACAAAAAATACGAAGATAAAATCGCAGAGGTTATTCAAAAGCACAACTTTGAAAAAGAACATTTTTATGCAAAAAAAGGTGATGTATTGCTCTGGCACGCCAATTTGATACATGGCGGCAGTCCTATCAAAGAAGCTGGAAGCACACGTCACAGCATGGTTTCCCATTATTTTTGTGAAGACGTAATTTGCTATCACGAAATCTCTCAACGACCTGCAATGTTGAAAAAATGATAGGTTTAAGGTCTAATTTATTCACTATTAAACAGATATGTTAAAAAAATGCTAGGTATTTTATTTGTTATTAAAAAGCAGACAAATCATCGAATCATATAACTCAATTGGAACAAAAACAAAATATACCCTGTCACAAAAAATCATTTTACGCGCTTGCAAATTAGGTTATACAAATGTATTTTCACGATACAAAAACAGTGACAAGTATTTATCCATAAACCTAGTAACCAAACTATGACAATCATGAGAATGACGGGTCCCAGCCCGTCTAATGCTCGAAGCTTGATCATGCAACACATTAAAAAACAAGAAGTTAGCATGAATCACAAAGCTTTAGCTTATCGCCCACTTCACATCGGGCTTTCTTCTGAGGAACGCCTCAAGGTTTCTAATAAAAATCAAGAGGTTGTGAAAGCCATTAAAGAGTGTGAAGAATCCGTAAAAAAACTACAATTGATATCCGACTTTCTTAAGGTCGTTGATACAAAAATTATTAATAAATTGATGCGTGGCAACCGCTTTGACCTGATGAGTAGAACAGAAATACTCAAAGAGTTAATAGCTGCCAGTGATTAATCAATTTTTAAAAGACATTAAAAAAAATCCGTTTGAATGTAATTCAAACGGATTTTTTTTATTCTAATACTTGATACATTTCGTATCAAGTTCAATCACTCATAAGGCGTATCATCATAAGCAAATCCCATACCCGGATTGACGGTATTTTTACTACGAATACTCTGATAATCAATCAAATCACGTATAGTCGGTGACAGTGGTGGAGCATCCTCATAACCATAAGCCGACTCCAACATACCTCCGGGAGCTTCAAAAGGGCGATCGCCGAGACCTCTCCCATTGCCTGTCTCTTCATTCCAGGGCCAAGCCGTATCATCCAGATAATGTCCAATATGAAAATCCGCTAAGGTAGAATCCGGAAAAGTTCCTTGCGGAGAAAAAGTCGAGACCGAATTGGTGTTAAATCGCCCGTTGACCCATTGCCATTTTGCCCATAGCCTATCTACATTCGAATGAAGTAGAAAAAACAGTGGGTCACGCACAGCCGTCGGAATCGTACCTATCCAACCAAGTGGTCCGGCAGATAAGGCGTGAGCGCGATTATGAGAACCACTTTCGAGCGTATTATTAAAAACATCGTATTGATTGCTGACACCTATCGTGGCAAATTCACTCACAATATCAGGGTCTTCATTGGGCGCGAAAAGCGGTGTTCGGATGATGCCTGTCATGTTTTCTATTCGCCACAGTGCCAGTGGATTAGTAGATGAAAAAGAGGGTGACGAAGTTGTAGAAAACCCGCCCATAAAATCAGGGCTGAATACATTGGGCGCAGGTTCATCATATCGCCAATAAGGAAGGGTTACAGTAGGGTCAATAGCTTGTAATTGACGCTCTAAGTCCAAAAGAAAAGCACGATGCCAAGGAGCGAAAGCAGGTCCAAAATGAGCTTCTTGCACGCCGATAGCATGTATTTCATTAAAAACTTCGTACATATTCAGGGTTTGATTCAATGTGATAAGCGCATTGATAAAACGTTCACGTTCATTCGCTGTGATGGTATTTGCATTCTTGCGAATCCGTACCATGAGGGCTTCTCTTGCCAATAATTGATTACTATTATCCGTAACTTCTATAATCGCATCTTTATCATCTACACTCGGACTACCAAACTGCCCCGCAATGTAAAAATCAATCCAAGTACCGTCAGCCGGAAGGTTGATATTATTCAAAGTAGGCTGTGTCGCGGTGGTCGTATGCACTGCAAGTGTTGCTCTTTCGGCGAAAAGTACACGCCCTTGTGTGTTTGCTGTATTTCGGAGATTGACCGTAAGCGGAGTATCGCCACCCACTTGTCGGATACGGCATGGCATAGGCGACCACGTAATGTAATCATCGACGGATGATGCACTATTGTTTATCTGAATTTCGATATTCGCATCTGCAAAATTGGGTGGATTATCCGTTACCATCATGGCTTTCCTGCCGATAACTGTCCCGGCTCGCGGTCCGCCTGCCGGATTGGCGCGACGAAGTACCATTTGGACGATAGCATCCTTATCACGAAGGCTTTGTGTATTATTAAATGGTCGAATATATAAATCTGACCATTCGCCGTTTGCCGGCAAAACGAGTGTCAAAAAACCAGACTGCGAAGCACTCATTGAATAAGAAAATAACAACATCGTACCTTGTCCGGTATTGATATTTTCGAGGCTCACTTGTACGTCCGTCACAAAATCTACCTGATTGACTACACGTAATCTGCAAGGCACAGGTTCACCCCCAATGTAATCATCAGTAGTTGAAGCTGTGTTATTAATTTGAAATTCAATGATGGGCATCACTCCTCTATCAACCGAAGGTTCGGGTGGTGGCGGTGGTGGCGGTTCAGGCATGTCGTCCGGTGAAGACGGGCAACCGCATAATATCATTGTGAATACCGCCAATAACATGGCGCGAGATATGGTAGTGATTTTTTTTTGAAATTCGGATGTCATGTTTAGTTTATCATTTAGTGAATGGTGGACGGCGTTGTACGGTCAACAGATGGTGAACGATGAACGATTTTTTAATTTGATTCGCAATAGGTTAAAACGAATATTTTTTTTAAATTAATTTATAAATTATACATCAACTATAATAATGTTCGTCCTTTACCGTCTGTCGTTCGCCGTCAATCGTCTGCCGTTTATTCTTCCTCTTCCCATTCCTTGAAGTATCGAATGACGTGTTTTTTTAATAATATTTCTTGATTTTCAACTCCTTTTTCGGGTATAGGACGCAAGGCTTTCCAATGGGGCCAACCATCTGCATCACGCCCTTCAAATTCGTAATAATCTTCATAACTCAACAAACGACAGACCGCGATGTGTATCAAATCTTGTTTTTGTTCTTTCGTAAATTCATCTTGCAATCTGCCAAGTTCTTGTATGCCGACGGCAAAAAGTACGGCATTCATATCAGGCAATTTATCTTTCCCAAAAATGTCTTTTACAGCATGTCGCACGCGCAGCCATTCAAAATCTAATTCCCATTCTTCCATAGTATTAATGAATGAATGAGTGAATGAGTGAATTTTGAATGAATGATTAATAGTTGTAAAGCACTAAAAACAAGTCAAATAAGTAGTACGACAAAAATATCTAACCACTAAGGACACGAAATACACGAAGGTCGAATTAACGTAGAGAACACTAAATTATTTTGTAAAAAACTGACTATGAATACTTTATGTCCTTTGTTTTCTTTGCAGCCTGCCCCGTTGAAGAACGGGGTTAGTTCGATTTTAGTGTCTTTGCACTTAGTGGTTCAAAATGTTGTTAGTTTATTTTTGTCGTACTACTCAAATATAAAAATTCATTCATTCAAAATTCACTCATTCACTCATTAGTTGCTAATTTTCTTTTCTTAATTTTTTAGCGCATTGACGCGCTGTTTTTCTTACATTTTCTGAAGGGCTACCTTTCACCTTTTCAATAACTTTATTAAATGCAGGACTGGGCGCAGGCAAAATAGATGGGCTTTTGATTTCCCATTCTAATTCGCGATACATTTGGGCTTGAAGTCCTCTGATACGGAGTTCTTCGGGAGCATCTTCATCTAATATTACAGGCTTGACCAAGTCGAAAAAACTATCGCCGATACTTGCATTAAGGCTCGTCAGTGCAGTTACTCGTGAGGATGTACTTCCTGATTTATTTTCAAGTATTTTGAGAATATCATCACGCGCAGGTTCGTAATTGCCCAATGCGCGGATAGCCTCTATCTGGGCAGCTTCGCTGGGCGGATTGTTGAGTATATCCTGAATGAGTGTGTAGTAATATTCGGAGTCATCAATGATGCCAGCGAGGAGATTAATCGCTTTGTTGGGAGCTATCACGGCTTCTGATGGATTGCGTAAACCATTGCCAAGTATGCGACGGGCTTCGGGGTCGCCGTAATTGGTGAGGATGTACATGGCACGTTCGCGAAATTTGGCTTGACTGTCGGTCGTGGCTACACGTCGAAAGACATCCAAAGCCTCTTTGCGTTTGTCTTCCGGTGTTTGAGTTTTGAAAACAAACATTTGCATAACGTCCATCGAAGCTTGGCGAAGTTTAGGTGGCGTGTAAGGTTTTTCTACCCATTGCAAAGCCTGATTTCGTAGTTCATCTTTATGATGAATATGATGGCGAACTTTGAAAATAGCCGCAGCTCGTACCGCATCGGGCTGGCTGCCGTCCTTAACAATATCAAGGCATCTTTTTACTTGTTCTTTGTCTTGAAATATTTCGATATTTTTAATGGCAGCAACGCGCTTGTCAGCAGGTTGAGATTTATCAAAAAAAACGGGTAAGCCTTCATTGCTTGCCTTTTGATAGGCTTCCAATTGAGTACGATATTCCTCTTTTGTGATTTGAGCGGAAAGTAAACCGCTGAACCACAAAGTCATGACGAAACTTAGTGATATGATTTTTATGATTGGATTCATACGAGTGTCACAATTCGTTAATTTAAAGATACGTAACACAGACATTCCTGTCTGTGATTTATCATAGACACGAATGTTTGTGCTACATTAAAATATTTCACAAAGTACATGCCACATCACATACTTTTCACATTATCAATGTTTTTTAAATAAAAAATAACCTCAAGGCAAGGGTAAAATGGTTTTATATTAGATAAATTTGCTTGGTGTTTTCGTTCATTTCAATCCTCTTCTTTGCATTTCTTGCGTAATAAATCCTAACTCACGACTCATATCTCCCGTGACGGCAGTATTTTCTTTGGCACGACGAATGAGGTAAGGAACGACATCGCGCACCGGACCGTAAGGTACGTATTTGGCAACACAGAATCCGGCTTTGGCAAGGTTGAACGAGAGATGGTCGCTCATACCAAGCAATTGACAAAAATTGAGATGTGGATGTGCTTTCTTGAGTTTTTTACGCTCAATAAGTTCCAGCATATACCATGCACTTGTTTCATTGTGAGAAGCATTACAAAAAGCAATTTCTTCGTAATGTTCTATACAAAAACGGATGGCTGAATTGAAGTCTTTATCTGTGGAAGATCTATCGCGTTGGATTGGGGAAGCGTAACCTTGTTCGGCGGCACGGGTATTTTCTTTGTCCATGTATGCACCACGCACTAATTTTGCGCCGAGTACATAATTTTTCTTTTTGGCGAGGTAATGTGATTTTTTCAAATAGTCAAATCTATCGTGTCGATAAAGTTGAATGGTATTAAAAACGATGGCGCGTTTTCTATTATAGCGTTCCATCATCGTGACCGCCATGTAGTCTATCGTACCTTGTATCCAACTTTCTTCGGCATCAATGAAAATACCTACATCATTTTGCTCGGCTACATAGCAAATGGAATCCAAACGTTTGAAAGCATTGTCGTATTCTTTCTGTTCGGATGCTGTCAGTTTTCCACCGATTTGTACTTTTTCTAAGAGTTCAAACCTTGCCAATCCGGTAATCTTAGTACTAATCACGGGTACGCTGTCATTTTCGTGAGCGAAGCGTATGGCACGCATGGTTTCTCGCATGGTCGCATTGAAAGCATCTTCGGTAGATTTGCCTTCTGCTCCATAATCAAGGATAGTAAGTACATTTCGTTTGGCGAGTTTGTCAACGGTGGGTTGACATTCAAGTAAGGTCGTTCCACCGCAAAATTGTCGGAAGATAGTTCGCTTCACCATCTTGTTGATCGGCAGTCGTAATTTGACAGCAAGCAAGCCCAGCTGTGAGCCTATGGAGACGAACCGTTTTTTGTTCATCATACCGAATAGCCATGCCGCGTTTTTGAGTTCATTATCTGACATACCTTCAAAGGCGATTTCCGTATTGGAAAAATCGACGGTATTTATCTTTTTTCTTTTTTCTTTAATCGTCATTTACAATCGGTTAGAATATGAGTAAAGTATTTAAAATAAGCTAATTAAGTATAGTTTGTTTTTTAATTTAACATAAACTATCTTAATCAACCGATTGATACATTGAGGTGAGCAAGGAAATGACGAGTGTGTATTTTTCTTGTTGAAAAACAAATGATGTAGAGGCAAGTCGTGACTCGCCCCTACATTATTTGCCTGTCATTTTACATCATTTTGTCAAATTCCATATTGCCCAAGCCTTCTCTGCCTGTAAATATAGCATTTCAAGACCATTTTTTATATGTGTATCTTGTTTTTTTCCGTATTTTAAGAATGTGGTAACATTTGGATTATATACCAAATCGTATAATATATGTTTTGAGGTCAGTGATTGATAAGGCAAATTGGGACAACTATCTATCTTGGGGTGCATCCCAAGCGGAGTCGTATTGACAATAAGTGTATGCTTTTTTATCGTATTTTCATCAATATCTTGATACGAAAATTGCCCATCACTCGGTGTTCTCGAAACATACTTAAATTCAATCCTCAAGCGTGATAGAACATTAGCTATTGCCTTTGCTGCGCCACCTGTTCCGAGTATCAATGCGGCTGTGTGATGTGCTTGGAGCATTGGTTTTAATGACTCTTCAAAACCATAAATATCAGTGTTGAAACCAATGAGTTTTCCACCTTCAATTTTGATGGTGTTGACCGCACCGAAAGCAGCACTTTCATCCACTTCATTCAAATAGGGAATGACAGCTTCTTTATAAGGTATCGTTACATTCAAGCCGACTATCGAAGGATTGTTTTTTAATAGGTCAGGCAAATCCTCTATGTTTTTGAGAGGGAATAATTCGTATTGCCAACCTTTTATATTTTCCTTTTCAAATTTTTCTGTAAAATATTTTTTAGAAAAAGAATGAGAAAGGGGATAGCCGATGAGTCCAAGTATTTTCACTGAAAATTTTTACAAAAAAATAATTTTTTTATTTCTTTTATTTAAAATTGATAACCAATGATTTAACGGGAATTATGGGTGAAATGTTCAGAAAAAGAGAAGAAAAGAAAATCATCCCATTAAATCATATATACATGGCAAATTCGTTATAATTACGTCTTAAAAGTTTTGAATGTTTTTGTACTTTTGTTATGAGATAGCCCTAAAGGGATGAAAAAACAATAGGAAGAAAATAATCTACCCGTCTGAATCGTTCTTCTTCATTTTGGGGAGATTATTTTCTTCCTATTGCCCAACGTGGCGAAGCCACTACCATAATGAATGAATTTTGAATGAGTGAATATTATCGACATATTCATTCATTCAAAATTCATTCATTCACTCATTTTTTGCCAAAAAAACGCAAAAGTTGAGAATATGGATACTAACATGAAAATAACAACAATGACGCACAATATAAATTCAGGATTAATAGAAATTAACGATTATTTTAAAACCGCTTTCTCGGTAGATTGCGTGATATTCGGTTTTGATGGCAAAGACCTTAAGGTTTTATTGATTAGGTCTTTTGCAAATGAATTTTTTGGAGATTGGGCAGTCGTTGGGGATTTGATTTCGCCGGAAGAAGATTTGGACGCAGCCGCTTATCGTGTACTCCGACAACGTACCGGACTGGATGATATTTACCTCGAACAGGTACACGCTTTCGGGCAAACCAATAGACATCCGCTCGGCAGAGTGGTAACTGTTGCGTATTACTCGCTGATCAATATCAAAGATTACAAAGAGACCGCAGCTTCTTATGAAAATACAGCTACTTGGCATAATGTAAAAGAAGTCGGACAACTCGAGCTTGCATTTGACCACAACCAAATCCTCAAAGCCTGTCTCGAAGGACTCAAAAAACGTCTCATCACACACCCTGTCGGCTCCAATCTTCTGCCCGAAAAATTTACTTTGACCGAGCTACAAGCCCTCTATGAAGCTATCCTCGACAAGCCACTCGACAAACGAAATTTTCGGAAAAAAGTCCTCTCGATGGGCATCCTCTTAGATTTGGATGAAGTACAAAAGGACGTAGCACATCGCCCTGCAAAGCTGTATAGCTTTGATGCTAAAGGAACGCTCAGTAATTGGTAAATTTGTTCGAAACAAGACTTAACTTGCCATTTGTAATCGACTGATTATGAGCTTTTTTTATATATAAAAGCAAATTCCTTTTTTTACAAAATCACTTGTTCTCACGTTCCGTGCAACCTTTCTTACCATCCCTTGTCTTTACAATTAAATTTTTGATACTTTGCGCTTATTCATTAATTCAAAATAGGAATATAGCACAAAGCAATACAAATACAATTCGTGTAATCATTTATTTACCAACACATTATGCTTTAATTTCGAGTAACACTTTTAGTCTATTCGAGATTGAACACCGCTAAATGAAGCACAGCGACACGCATAGAAAACTTGTAGAAGCTTGTAAAAGGCATGACCGACAAGCGCAATTCAAGCTATATGGATTGTACTCAAAAGCGATGTACAATATCTGTCTGCGAATGCTCAATAATGTTGGTGAAGCGGAAGACATTTTGCAAAATTCATTTATAGATGTTTTTTCAAAATTAGATAGTTTTCAATACAAATCATCAATAGGCGCGTGGATAAAACGCATTGTAGTCAACAATTGTATCAATCACCTTAAAAAACGGCGTATTGAATTAGTGCCACTCAAACAACACGAGAAGGCTATTGACGAAGAACAACCGGAGGTAGCTTATTCGCATTTGAATGTAGAAAAAATAAAAACTGCCGTCCAAAAATTGCCGGATGGTTATCGTGTGGTCTTAACACTATATCTTTTTGAAGGCTATGACCATGCCGAGATTGCCGAGATTATGAATATCAGCGTCTCCACCTCAAAATCACAATATAATCGCGCAAAAAAAAGACTGCGGGGATTAATGAATGAATTTCAAATGAGTGAGTGAGTGAATTTTGAATGAATGAATGAGTGAATTTTGAATGAATGAGTGAGTGAATTTTGAATGAATGAATGAATGAATGAATTTTGAATGAATGAATTTTGAATGAATGAGTGAGTGAATTTTGAATGAATGAGTGAGTGAATTTTGAATGAATGAATATTAAAAAAGGTAAAATCAGTTCCTTATTATGGAAAAAATAGAACAATTTGTCCAACAAAATCGTGAGGTGTTCGATACCGAAACACCGCCACAGCATATATGGCAGGAAGTGGAAAAAACGCTTCCGCGCAAGCGTATTCATCTTCGTATATTGCGTATGGCTGCTGCTATTGCTTTGGTATTGGGACTGGGGGTTGTCATTGGCAGATACGCTGCGCCACAATCGGAATCACAACTTGTTTTAAGCGATATTTCACAAGAATACGCCGAATTAGAACATTTTTATACACAAAAAATCAATCAAAAAATAGACCTGCTCAAGACCGAAAAACCAGACGATAAAGCATTGTCTGATATTAGCGAATTAGAAAAAGAATTTGAAGGATTAAAAAAAGAACTTCAGCAAACTAATATGAGTGATGAACAAGTCATTCATGCTATGATTGAAAATTACAGAACGAAAATACAAATCCTCGAAAGAGTACTTAACAGAATCGATTATTCAATTAAAAATACTGATAATGAGAAAGATATATAGTCAATTAAATATTTTTATACCTATCATAAAATACAAATACCCCTTTGCACTTATTGTGTTATTACTTATTCAGGTCAATGTATTTGCCGCACGCGATGAGTTCAAAAAAATGATAAAAGAGACCTTCACCGTCGAAGCAGATACTCGCATCGGGGCTATCAATAAACATGGCGATATACACATTCATACTTGGGATAAGGACGAAGTAAGTTTTGAGATTACAATAACTGTAGAAGCCCAAACAGAGGCAGATGCACAACGCGAATTTGACCGAATAGATGTAGAATTTTCAAATGTAGGGAATACCGTCAGTGCAGAAACTATATGGGGAGAAAGAGAGACCAAACGGAGATGGTCTTTCTTCGACTGGAGTACATGGGGCAGTGGAAATGGTTGGGAAAGCGGCAACAAAATCCGCGTGGACTACGTCATCAATATGCCGGCTGCCAGTTCGGTTGACTTTACGAATAAATATGGTCATATCAATTTCCCAAAACTTGATAATGACGTTAAAATAGCCGTCAAATACGGCAATATGGACGGCGAACATGTCGGTGGCAATTTTGATTTGAATGTAGGTTATGGAGATGCTTGCCTTAAGACCGTTGCGGGGAAATCCGAAGTCCATATAAAATACGGAAAATTCTGTGCAGATGAACTCGCCAAACTTGACATTGAAAGTAAATATTCAAAAGTCTATATCGACAAAACCCAAGACATCACTATACAATCCAAATACGACCACTACGAACTCGGAACCGTGCAAAACCTCCACTCTGACGGCAAGTATGACGACTTTGAAATAGAATGGGTTAAAAACATAAAAATATATAGCAAATATAGCGATTATCGAATTGAAGAACTCGCCGGTACAGGATATTTGGACATGGAATATGGCAACAGTAAAATCAGCCGACTTGCTCCCGATTTCGGTGATCTGAGGCTTGATGGAAGTTATGTTGATTTCAAAATCAAAGTTTCATCCGGTATGTCTTTTGATGTCAATGTAGAAACCAGTTACGGTGATTTAGACTTTATGGATGATGACCATATCGTTATACAAAAAGATAATTCAGATAGAGAAGCCGAAGGCTACGTCGGTAGTCCCAATTCTGGCAATCGCCTCAGAGCAAGACTTCGATATGGGAATTTGAGAATATGGTAAAATAGCTAATCACTCAAGCATAAAAAAAGGCTAAAACGTTGACAAACAACATTTTAGCCTTTTTTATTTTTTTAGTACCCTCCCCTTCTAATTTCTTAGAAACTCACTCGCCTTTATTTTATCATCTTTAATGATGTAGGCATTAGGGAAGTCCTCTTTAATGCGATGTTTGAGTTCAGTAGCTTCGAGTTTGGTACGAAATGCCCCTGCGTTGAGTTTGTAATAAGGGGCTTTATACGTCCATTCGGCATCCAACTCTGGGTAATCGTTCAGGAATTTTGCCTTCGTTTCCATGATCACATTCCGGTCTGTACCCGCAGCTATTTGTACTCGCCAGCCATTAACCGTCATAGAACGGTTGATTTCTTTGTGGCGGTGTATCATTGCCATGACGGAGCCGTCTTCCACTAAACTAACCTGTGCGTTAGTATCTGTACAACACATTAAAAAAACAGCAAAAATAAAGATGTATTTCATATCAAATTATTTGATGATTTCAGTACCGGCAGAGGTGCCGAGCCGAGCAGCACCTGCTTCTATGAGAGCTTCCGCCGCTTCACGATTTCGGATACCACCGGAGGCTTTGATTTTAATCTGGTCATTAAGTTGTTCTCTCAACATACTGATGACTTCTACTGTTGCGCCACCATTCAACCCCGTTGATGTTTTGACAAAGTTTACACCTACTTGGTTACAGATTTCGCAGAGTTGCTTGATTTCTTCCTCATCAAGCAAACCCACTTCCAAAATAACTTTAATGACTTTTCCTCTGGCGTGTGTTGCCATCGTCATGCTCTCAATATCATTTTTGACATAAGCCCAATGACCGTTTTTGACCGCACATATATTGATGACGACATCGACCTCATCCACACCTTCTTCTACGGCTCTTTTGACCTCCTCCACCTTAGCCGGCGTGCAGGCATAACCCATAGGAAAACCTATGACTGTTGCTACACGCACAGGTGAATCTTCCAATTTTCGGACAACATCTCTAACAAAGTAAGGCGGTACACACACTGCTGCAAAACGGTGTTTGTGTGCCTCTTCGCAAAGTGCCTCAATGTCTTCTGATGAACAGTCCGGCAACAGTACTGTATGGTCGATAAGTTTCGCTAGATCCATAGCAAGTTTCTAAGTGAATAAAGGGCTACAAATATAGGACAATTTGCTTAAGTGTGTCTTATTTTAAATGAAAAAAATCTCTATATCGTAATAAAAAACCCTCGCCCAAAAGGACGAGGGAATTATGTGGGCCCACCTGGACTCGAACCAGGGACCAGCGGGTTATGAGTCCGCTGCTCTAACCAACTGAGCTATAGGCCCCTCAATTGGCACTCGCTAAGAGTGTTTTCTTTTTGTGGCTGCAAATTTACATCTTTGCTACCATAATAATCAAATTTTCGTACGAATATTTTGTGAATAGCATAAAAAACTTGCAAATCTTGATAAGGATAACGTTAGTCCGTTCAAAAAAGTTCGGTCAAGCGGTCGTATATTTTAAATAAACCTTGTCAATTGCTGCGGCAAGTTGGTGGTCTTTATCGGTGACGGTGTTTCCGGCATCATGCGTATTCAATTCAATAACCACCGAATTATAGACATTACTCCAATTTGGATGATGATTTTGCTTTTCAGCATGAAAGGCTACTTCGGTCATAAAGCTGAAAGCTTCAATGAAGTTATTGAATTTGAAAGTACGTAAGAGCGTATCGTTTTGTTCTGTCCACATAGTTTATTATTTTTATTCTGAGCGCAAAATAACCTTTTTGCCAGAAATAAAAAACAGCGTAAGCCACATATCTTAGCGTATCTTTAAGTTTTTTGGATAAATAAGGGATGAAACATCATAATGCTTACGCTGACTAACCCAAACTACTAACTATAAGAATTTTGTTGTCAAACTTATTTATTTTCTTTCACTAAGTAGTAAGTCAAACTAATTATGATAAGTTCATTTGGCGAAATTTGTCCGATTACTTTGTTGGAGAACATCCAGCGTAGCTACGGCTATGCTGAATAACCTCCGCCTCGTACTCGAAAAAATTTCACTCAAAGCAACATATCATAATTAGATTGACTTACTACTAAGTAAAAACGATTTTTTGTAAAAACCGTTGCTTGCACTACTAAAATTTAACACTTTTTTGATGTATAAAATGTTTTACCTATTCGATATATACAAAAAGCGTCATCCCCACATAGTAGGATGACGCTTTTATATTATACAGTAAAAACTAAATGTTCTTACAAATCGTCTGTTCTTGGTTTAGATGAATAGTTCACCTTCAATTGGTTGATTTTTCTCAACTCTACTTTTACGTCCGTAACAATTCCCATCGTCACATCTTTATCTGCGCGAATAGAGGCGGTCAAAAGTGGACGTTGGAATTCAGGTAATTTGGTAACTTCTTGCTGAATAAAAACTTTAATGTCTTTAAGTTCAGCAAAAGCATCATTCAATTGAATGTGTGGTGCATCACCTTGTCGGTCTTGAAATCGCTCAGAAGGCGTACCGACATAAATATGACTCACTAATGATTTTTTCTCTAATTTCTGTAACTCAGTAGCGTAAGGATAATTGATCTGAACCATAAGTTCATAATTTTTCATTACGGTTACTACCATGAAAAAGAATAGCAGGATAAAAATAATATCCGGTAATGAAGCCGTTGACACTTTTGGTCTTTCGCGTTCTTTATTTCTGCTAATTTTTGCCATAAAGTTAGATTTAAGCGTTAATAATTTAAATTCTTAATACGTTTTTCTATAAAAGAATTAAAATGTTGGTTTATTTCCGCTTTCATCACCAATTTCTTACAAATCGTCTGTTCTTGGTTTAGATGAATAATTCACCTTCAATTGATTAATTTTTCTCAACTCTACTTTTACATCCGTAACAATTCCCATCGTCACGTCTTTATCTGCACGAATAGAGGCGGTCATACGTGTGCGTTCTGCTTCACGTAATTTGGCTCTTTCTTGCTCAATAAATAACTTGAGGTCTTTGATTTCGGAAAAAGAATCATTCAATTGCATACGAGGTGCGCTACCATATTTCTTTTGAAATCGCTTGGCAGGTACGCCCATATAGATGTAGCTTACCAACGATTTTTTCTCCAATTTCTGCAACTCTGTCGCATACGGATAATTGACCTGAACCTTGAGTTCAGAATCTTTCATGACCGTTACTACCATAAAGAAAAACAGTAGGATAAAGATAATATCCGGCAATGAAGCTGTTGATATTTTAGGCGTTGCTTTTCCTCCGCCTCTACTAATTTTTGCCATAATTTTTATTTGAAGTGCTGTGGTGTTGAAGTATTGAAGTGTTGTAGTTCATCATTCGAGCGAAACTTCAACACTTCAACACTTTAACACTTCAACACGTTTTATCACTTTTCTTCACCAAACGATGTAGGTTCGGCTTCGGAGATAACGAGTGGTATATCAGCACGCAATTCTCTTTGCTGTTCAATGTGCAAATCATTATAGACTTTACCAAATCGTTTGTCTGCCTCATCGTCCCAAAGTTCGCGATAAGCTGCCTTTAGCTCATTATATACTTGAATGTAGGCTTCATAAGAAGTTCCTCTATCATTTTTTAATGAGATAATGGCTTTCTTAGGACTTTCAGCCATATTTGCTGCCCCCATAGGATTGGCAATAAACTTTTTGGTATTTTCTCTCAAGTCACGCGATGGCATTAGCTGCCCACGTACCAGGAGTTCGTCATTGGCATTCACCAAGACAGAATATACATTGCGCTCATTGAGCTTCATTTCCGGTGGCGGCTCATCTGACCAAGGTGGTAGCTTTACCGTAATCCCTTTATCCACGTCTATCGTAGTGGTGACGAGGAAGAAGATGAGCAGCAGGAAGGCAATATCTGCCATCGAACCTGCATTTACTTCAGGCGATTCTCTTCTTGCCATAATTTATTTTTTGAAGTGTTGTAGTGTTGAGGTATTGAAGTATTGAAGTTCATCATTCGGACGAAACGTCAACACGTCAACACGTCAACACATCAACACATTTTATTACTTAAACATTCCGCGTAGTTCGGAAAGTATGAGAACAACCCATGCTCCAAAGAACATAATAGTAGCCACCCATATACCGGCACTGATACCTTTGCCTTGCCCCACTGTAACCGCGAAGTCAGACATGGCTTTTGTGATGTCGCTGGAAGCAGAAGCTCTGAATACGAAATAAAGTACTGCCATGACCGCTGCTGCGATGATGAGCGGTAAAGATCCTTTCGGATTCATGATAATGGAACGAATGATAAAAATAACCATCAGTACGAGTGCAGCGATAGCCATAAATCTTGCCGCTATTAAGCCGAAGTCAAAGAAACTTTCGCCATACAAGACTTCTCTTGCTGGTGCATCGGCATATTGACTCATGCCCGAAACCATAGAAAATACTGCTATGGCAACCAGTATAGCACCTACGACAAAAGCTATAAGTTGTCCGTTTTTATTTAAAAACCTATACATAAAAATTTGGTTTAGACACGTTTGTTATCAATAAGAATATCTACTAGCGAAGTAGATGCGTCTTCCATACGGTTGACGATACTGTCGATTTTTGATACAATATAGTTGTAAAAAATCTGAAGAATAATCGCTGTGATAAGACCAAATACTGTGGTCAAAAGGGCTACCTTGATACCCCCTGCTACGATAGACGGGTTGATGTCACCCACTTCTTCGATTCTATCGAAGGCGGTGATCATACCGATTACCGTACCCATGAAACCAAGCATCGGTGCAATAGCAATGAAAAGTGAAATCCAAACCAGTCCTTTTTCCAACAGACCCATTTGTACAGAGCCGTAAGAGACTACTGCTTTCTCTACACTTTCGATACCGCCACCTGAACGCTTTAAGCCTTCATGCAAAATACTGGCTGCCGGTCCCGGCGTAGATTTACAGATTTCTTTGGCTTGCTCCATGTCTCCGTCGCGCAGTGCGTCATCCACACGAGCGAGGAGCTTGTCGGTATTAGCAGAAGCAAGATTCAAGGTGATGATACGTTCAATGCAGAACGCCAAACCGAGAATCAAACAAATTAATACCAATGTCATGAACTGCCAGCCTCCTTGAATGAAATATTCTTTCAATAGTTGGTGTCCAAATTTCTTTTCTCCGGTCACTGCGCCTGCTGCTCCTTCGAGCATGTCTTCGGCTGCCTCAGCAGTGTTACTGACAGCGTCTCCGGCAGCTTCGGCAGCATTTTCAGCGCCTTCGATTACTTGTTCGCCAACAGTTTGCTCACCTTCTTGCGCAACAGCGTAATTTGTCGTGAATGCAACCATGCCCATAACAAGCAATAATGCTAATAGCTTTCTCATAATAGTAATTAGTTAAGAATTTACGAGTTGATATAGTAATAAGATTATTTACAATTCCTTTTTGGTGGGTGCGTCGAAAAATTTAACATTTGAATACACCACCGTTTATTGAAATGTAAAATATCAAATGTGTGTAATATGAATTATCGACACTTTTACATTTATTATTTTACATTTTACATTTTTTTAAATTATATGGCGGAGAGAGCGGGATTCGAACCCGCGATACCCTTTTGGAGTATACACGCTTTCCAAGCGTGCGCCTTAAGCCGCTCGGCCACCTCTCCTACTTGCTTTGGTTAATTTAATGGTTGGGTATTTTGCTTTACAAAATGACCTATTTGATTGTATCAATTTTTTATTAAAATTAACCCAGCGTAAACATACGAAAATATTTGAATCATTTACAATACAAATCTATCATTCGTATTGAGAATGAAACATGACAGGCACAAAAATTGTAAATTAATGTTACAATTCAAAATTTTTTGCACCGGATAATCAATAAAGCCTTAATTTATTTGAATGAAAAGAAATGAATAATGTCGTTTTATAATTTTTATATTTCAATAAATAAAAATTACATTAAATTGATAATCAGCTATTTGAAATTATGTTAAGAAATGGTTAATTCATCAATTTGTTGATTCTTTTCCTGTTTTGTTCTTTATATTTTGTGTAGTAAAATATTCTTACCATTTAGTATATTTCTTATTTGACGTTCTAATTTGCACCACAGCAATCCAACAAAAAAATCTTCTTTAAAGCAGATATTAATCACTCTACGAGCTATGTTTTTAACGATTACTAGCTAATAGTTTTTGACATCGTGAGAGAATAAATACACCTTTTTGAATATTTGATTTTACATCCCAAAAATGTCTGCCGAATACTATCCAAAGTCAATTTAAAATTTGCTCTGTCCGGCATAAATTCGGTTGACTTTTTCAAATACTCAAGGGTTATTTTCTATAAATTCCTGTCCAAAATATTCTCGTCTATCTCCTCTGTATTTTCTTTTGAATTGGGAATGAAAAGAGGCATTAATATCGCCAATAAAAACATCATACCACTCACCCATGCCACTACATTTGAATACGGATAGGACATCACCCGCATCACATATCCCGCGATAATACCGACGAAACCAAGTACTAACATTGCGACGATGACAATGGCAGAAGTAAGATTATTTTTCATAAAAATACAGAAGGACGAGCAATACGCTTGAGGGGGTGCTACTTTTGATTTTTCATAGCGGCTTTGATAAAATGTACAAATAAAGGATGTGGATTTTCAACCGTACTTTTTAATTCTGGATGAAACTGTACGCCGACAAACCAAGGGTGGTCTTGAATTTCAATGATTTCCACTAAGCCCGATTTAGGGTTGACTCCAGTAGCTATCATTCCATTTTCTGCAAGTAGTTTTTCGTAATGGTCATTAAATTCGTAGCGATGACGATGGCGTTCATGTATCGTCTTTCTTTGGTAAGCATCGTATGCGTGCGATGGTTTTTTGAGTTCACACTTGTAAGCACCGAGGCGCATCGTACCACCGAGTTGAGTGATATTTTTTTGTTCTTCCATCATGTTTATTACAGGATGGGGCGTGTGTTCATCGACTTCGGTAGAAGCTGCGTCGTCGAGTTCGAGTACATTTTGTGCATACTCGACTACTGCACATTGCATCCCCAAACAAATGCCAAAAAAAGGAATTTTATTTTCTCTGACGTATTGAATCGTACTGATTTTTCCGCCAATTCCACGTTCTCCAAAACCGGGCGCAACCAATACACCATCTAGATTTTTCAATAAATCATGTACGTTATCAGCATTAATTTGTTCGGAATGAATGGGTTTTACGTGTACCTTATACTCATTTATCGCACCGGCATGAATGAATGATTCATAGATAGATTTGTAGGCATCTTGCAGTTCATTATACTTTCCGACGAGTCCGATACGCACCTCTCCAAGCGGATTTTTGAGCTTTCCAAGAAAAGTTTTCCATTCCTTCAGGTCGGGTTCTTGCTTGCTTTGCAATTGAAACTTCTGGAGTACTGTCATGTCCAATTTCTCTTTGAGCATGAGCAATGGCACATCATAAATCGTATCTGCATCTATCGCCTCAATGACTGATTCAATATCGACATTGCAAAATAAAGCGAGCTTTTTACGAATCGATAATCGAAGTGGATGTTCTGTACGACATACCAAAATATCCGGCTGTACCCCCGAACTCAATAAAGTCTTGACAGAATGTTGTGTCGGCTTGGTTTTCAACTCTTTAGCAGCACTCAAATAAGGAATATACGTCAAGTGAATGACCATACAATTGGCTGCGCCAAGTTCCCAACGCATCTGGCGCATTGCCTCTATGTAAGGCAGCGATTCTATATCACCGACCGTACCACCAATTTCCGAAATAATGATTTCGTATTCATTGTTTTGGCCCAACAGGCAAAACCGTCGTTTGATTTCATCGGTGATGTGCGGAACCACCTGTACGGTCTTGCCGAGGTACTCGCCCTCTCGCTCTTTGTTGATGACGGTTTGATAAATGCGTCCTGTCGTCACGTTGTTTGCCTGTGAGGTCGGTACATTCAAAAAACGCTCGTAATGCCCCAGATCAAGGTCGGTTTCCGCACCATCTTCGGTCACATAACATTCGCCATGTTCATACGGATTGAGTGTGCCGGGATCGACATTAATGTAAGGGTCAAATTTTTGAATCGTTACGGAAAAACCACGCGCCTGAAGCAATTTGGCGAGTGAAGCAGAGATAATCCCTTTACCCAAAGAAGAACTCACGCCTCCCGTAACAAAAATATATTTAGCCATTATTTGTGATTATTTTAATGATTGTTTTTTACTTCGCAGTACGAATACATTGACGCGAATTCTAATGAATCCGCAAAACCTTGTTACGGGGTACAAAAGTACGAATAAAAATGGAGAGATTTTGTAATTGTGTAGTTGTATGATTGCAAAATTGTTTTAAACTTCTGCTTATCAAACAGTTAGAAATTTAACTTTAACAAATTTAATTATTTTTTATAAAAATTAAATTATCATAATATTTTGCGAAGCAAAAAACAATTCACAATTTCACCATCATATTATTATACAATTTTAAACCTATGCAGTCAAAAAATATATGGATCACCGCAATAGAAATATTACTTGTTCAAGTAGTTGTTTTTATGATATTATGGATATTCCTTCCTTTTTGGGCGAGTCTGTTGACCTTTATCATTCCAATGATAGGTGTACCGATATTGCTGATTGCCCTCATCGCTGAATTACTTGAGCGAACACGTATCTCTCGCTTATACTTTGTAGTAATGTTCGTTACAATCCTTGTACCACCTGCGGTAGCTTTTATATACAATTTCCTTTCGGGAAATGATTGGAATTTCTTGAATTTTGAATGGCTAAGTGGGTAGCCAATATCAAATCAAGCGATGCTTACCAAATGCCGGATTGACCGTATCCTTTTCAGATAAAACAATATCTTCCGTAGGAATTTTCCAATCAATATTCAGGGTCGGATCATTATAAGCGATGCCACCTTCACTTGGTTTATTATAAAAATTATCACATTTATAAGAAAAGACAGCTGTATCGCTTAGTACCAAAAATCCATGAGCAAATCCACGCGGCACGTAAAATTGCAAATGATTTTCTCCACTCAATTCGATGGCGTAATGCTGACTATAAGTCGGAGATTTCGGGCGAATATCAATAGCCACATCAAGTACTTTCCCTTCGAGTACGCGCACGAGTTTCGACTGTGCATGTTCGCCCGTCTGATAGTGCAAACCGCGTAGCACGCCATAAGTTGATTTGGATTGATTCTCTTGTACAAAGTCGTCATGTATCCCACCTTCTGCAAAAGTATTTTTATTATAACTTTCATAAAAATAGCCTCTGTCATCGGCAAATACACGCGGTTCGAAAATTAATAAACCTTCTATATCTGTGGTCTTAAATGGCATTTTAGTTGTGTTGAAGTGTTGGAGTGTTGAGGTGTTGAAGTGTTGAGGTATTTGAATTTTGCTTTGCAAAATTTTACACTTCAACACTTCAACACTTCAACACCCCAACACTTTATTTTTTCCTAAAAAACATCCCGATAGGAACACCGGTAAGGTTGAAGTTTTTGCGCCACACATTCTCCAAGTACTGTTTGTAGGAGTCTTTGACATACTTCGGATTATTGCAGAAAAAAGCAAAAGCCGGATAGTACGTTGGTAATTGTGTAACGTATTTTATTTTAGCAAAACGCCCCTTATGGGAAGGTGGCGGATATTGTTCCATCGCCTTTTGCATCACATTATTGAGCTTAGAAGTCGGAATTTTCTGGTTGCGATTTGCATGTACTTCAAGTCCGGCTTCTACCGCTTTAAAGATGCGTTGTTTTTCGGTTGCTGAGATAAATAAAATCGGTACATCGGTAAATGGCGCAATTCGATTACGGAGGTTATCTTCATATTCTTTTGCTGTATTCGTCTCTTTATCAATTAGATCCCACTTGTTGACCAATATTACCAAACCTTTGTTTCGTTTTTGAGCGATACTAATGATACTGAGGTCTTGCGATTCGACACCATCTACGGCATCAATGATTAAAAAGCAGACATCAGCTTCTTCAATGGCTTTGATGGCACGCATGACGGAGTAAAATTCGAGGTCTTCATGTACTTTACTTTTCTTGCGAATACCGGCAGTATCAATCATTAAAAAGTCTTTTTCAAATTTCTTATACCGAGTATGAATAGCATCGCGGGTAGTACCTGCGATGTCGGTCACGATATTGCGTTCTTCGCCAATAAGGGCATTGACGAAGGACGATTTGCCGACATTGGGTTGCCCAACTATCGCAAAGCGGGGCAGGTCAGAATCTACGCGCTTTATCTCCGTAATATGTTCCGTTAGGGCATCCAACAATTCTCCCGTGCCACTACCGTTGATGGAGGACAAGAAAAAAGTCTCTTCAAAACCCAAACTCCAGAACTCATTGGCAATCAACATTCTATCGTGATTATCAACTTTGTTGACAGCAAGTATAACGGGCTTATCTGTACGACGCAGCATATTGGCGACTTGCTCGTCGAAGTCCGTGATGCCCGTCATTACATCCGTCAAAAATATAATGACGCTTGCCTCGTCAATGGCAATTTGCACTTGTGAACGAATGGCTTTTTCAAAAATATCTTCTGAATTTTTGACAAAACCTCCAGTATCTACGACTGTAAATGTTTTGCCGTTCCAGAAGGACTGTCCGTATTGGCGGTCGCGAGTGACACCACTGATATCATCAATGATAGCTTGACGCTCACCTATAAGGCGATTGTAAAGAGTGGATTTGCCGACATTCGGACGACCTACTATGGCTACTATATTTCCCATTTTGAAATTGTGTTCTGCGTTCTTTGTTCATCCTCTTTTTGTGATTTAGGACGATGAACATAAGACAAAAAACGCTTCTGCAAAGGTAGGAAAACTTTTTAAGGGATAAGTAATGAGGAAATTTATTTATAAGTAGTGAGACAAAAATATCCTTACTTTTTGACGGCTTCTTTTTCCGCTATTTTTCCCTACAAAAATCCTTACGTAGCGTGGGCTATGTGCGGTTTTTGTAAGAAAAACTATCGAAAAAATAAGCACGTCAAAATTGTAAGCCTATTTTTGTCTCACTACTTAACTGTCCACTATCAAGTAGTAATTTGGTTTTAAAAATGGTGACAAGTGACAAGCCGTCTTGTATGTCACCACGCATTGCCATCTCAAATACTTCTTGAAAAGGGAGTTTCCGTACTTGGAGGTCTTCGGTATCTTCGGGTGCTGCTTCGCCGAATGAAAGGTCTTGTGCAATGTAGGCTACACCGACTTCATCCGTCACTGAATTGGAGGTATTCATGTCAAGAATTTTTGTCCATTTTTGGGCAGTGATACCTGTTTCTTCGATTAGTTCGCGTTGAGCAGATTCGAGTGGAGTGCTGCCTTCCGGTCCGCCGCCTTCGGGAATTTCCCAACTGTACTCGTTCAACGTATAGCGGTATTGTCCAACCAACCATGTATTCAAGTCTTCATCCAAAGGTAGGATGCCTATTGCAAGATTCTTAAAACCGACTACGCCGTAGATACCCGCTCCTCCCGAAGGATTAAGCACTTGATATTCAGTGACTTTTATCCAAGGATTATCGTATTTGACTTCTGAGGAAAGGGTTGTCCATGGATTCTTTTCCATAAGATGTGCTACTGTTCGTTCCTTAATTCTTTAATAATTTTTTCTAATTCATGGACGCGCTTGGCGAGGTCAGGCAGGTTTTTGAAAACAACTTGTGAGCGCATAAAATCGGTATAATTGAATGCCGGTGAACCGTGCCATGCCGCTCCTGGCTTTTTGAGCGAGCGCGATACACCGCTTTGGGCTTGCACTTTCGAGCCGTCGGCTACCGTGATGTGTCCGACGAATCCAGCTTGTCCGCCAATCATACAATTTTTACCGACTTTGGTGCTGCCTGCTATACCTGCTTGTGCTGCTATGGCAGTATTTTCGCCAATTTCTACATTGTGGGCGATTTGGATGAGGTTGTCGAGTTTTGCGCCGTCTTTGATGTAGGTCGAACCCATTGTGGCGCGGTCTATGACGGTGTTTGCACCGATTTCTACATCTTTTCCGAGTATGACGTTTCCGATTTGAGGGATTTTTTTATATGTTCCGTCTTCTTGCGGTGCAAAGCCGAAGCCATCGCTACCAATGACCGTATTCGCATGAATGACACAACCGTCATTAATAATACAATCTCTGTAAATCCGTACGCCCGGATGTAAAACGACATTTTTTCCTATCGTGACATTTTTACCAACATATACTTGCGGGTAAATGATTGTATTTTCATCAATTTGTACGTTTTCACAAATATGACTGAAAGCACCTATCGAAACATCAGTCGCTATTTTCGCACTGGGATGAATGGATGCTTGATTGTCTATACCGACAGATTGTTGTGTGGATTGACCAAATTTTTCTAATAATAAACTCACACAACTATATACGTCGTCCACACGAATAAGTGTCGGATTAAGCGGTTTTTCTGGTTTAAAATCGCGACTGACCAATAGGACAGAGGCTTGTGTGGTATAGGCAAATGGCAGGTATTTGGGATTGGCAAGAAAGCATATATCTCCGGTTTGAGCTTCTTCTATTCGAGCGGGACGCTGTATCAGAGCTTTGGGATTACCTTCTAATGTTCCATTTAAAAAAATACTTATTTCTTGTGCAGTTATCGACATCATCAGACAGTTAGAGTAAGATAAGTGCAAGTACAAGTTCAATCCCGATAGTTATGGGAAAGTTCAATAATTAGTTTAGTTCCAAGCACTTATAAGTGGTTTTGATTTTTAAACGATTCTTACCATGCAAATTTAATTCCAAATTAAGGTGATATTTTCATGCCTTTATCAAAATAAAATTTAACATTTCAATAACGTTTCGGTATTTATAAACTGAATTAGGCTGGGAAAAATTGTCTGTATGTTGATTTTTGTTGTTCTACGGTAAATAATTCTGACAACTCTACTTCGCGATGGACACCCTTACCTATAGCTACGATTCCTATCCTTAAAGGCTCGTTAGGAACTTGCACCATAGAGATTAGTGACATGTATGGCACAAAAAAAGCGTGAACAGCTTTTGCTGCCCACGCTTTCATACGTTATAATAATTGACGGAATTGATACCAAAATCAAATTAGAAACAATACTCATTTGCGTCAATGAGTTGTTTTGCGATGCGACGACGGGCATCTTTCGCATTGATACCTTCATATTTTATGAAGCGTCTCAATCCTTTTATCAACATCATTTTTTCATCACCTTCTGCCCATGAGCGAATACAGTTACGAGCATTGAGCGCGAGACGTTCTACTGCATCACCGACATATACTTTTGCTATGTCAATTTGTGTTTTGCAAGCCTCTTGTCCGCGTAGTGTAATGAGTTTTTCAACACGCAATACAACTGATTCTGCAACATATATATCAAGCATCATATCAGCGAGATACATCAATATTTCTTGCTCGTCTTTGAGTGATTGCATGAGTTTTCGTACAGTCGCTCCGGTAGTCATCAAGAAGGCTTTTTTAAGATATTGAACAGCATGTTTTTCGTCGGTAAATACCGAACTATCCATACCATAACCATTCGCCGAAGGCGGTGACATCAATTCTTGTTGGACTGCCATAGCGGGATTCATAATGTCAAGTTTGCCTTTCATAGCACGCTTCATCAACATATCAACTGACAACATTCTGTTGATTTCATTCGTACCTTCAAAGATTCGATTGATACGTGCATCGCGATAAGCACGCGCCATTGGTGCTTCTTCGGAGTAGCCCATACCGCCATAAATCTGCAAGCCTTCGTCCACTACATAATCCAATACTTCCGAACCCGCCACCTTAAGCAAAGCGCACTCAACGGCATATTCTTCGGCTGCGCCGAGTAGTGCCTCTCCGTAAGGTTTGCCTTCTGCGAGCAGTTTTTCTTCCATTTCTTGAATATTCTCGCTTGCGCGATAAATGGCAGATTCGGCAGCATATATACGTATCGCTTGCTCTCCCAATTTGTGTTGTATCGCTCCAAAATTGCTAATAGATTGCTTGAATTGCTGGCGTTCATTGGCGTATTTGATGGCGTGATCGGCAGCCATTTTTGCACCGCCAACTGTACCTGCACCGAGTTTGATACGCCCTATGTTGAGTATATTAAAAGCGATTTTATGCCCTTTACCTATCTCACCTAATATGTTTTCGACAGGTACTTTTACGTTTTCTAAAAAGATTTGACAGGTTGATGAACCTTTGATGCCGAGTTTGCGTTCTTCTGCGCCGCGAGATACGCCTTCCAAAGCCGCTTCTACGATAAATCCTGTGAACTTATCTCCGTCAATTTGTGCAAATACCACAAAAACATCTGCAATACCTCCATTGGTAATCCACATTTTTTGACCGTTGATGATGTAGTGTTTACCATCGTCCGATAGAATTGCTTTGGTTTTGGCAGCAAGTGCATCCGACCCAGAACCCGGCTCGGTGAGGCAGTAAGCCGCTTTTTTTGTACCAGCAACGAGTGGTGGTAGGTATTTCGTTTTTTGCGCTTCATTTCCAAAATACAGTATCGGCAACATACCGATGCCCGTATGTGCGCCATGTGTGAGGGCAAAGGATAAACCGTGCGACATGGTCTCGGTGAGGAGCATGTTGGTCAAAAAATCCTGCGCCGAACCGCCGTATTCTTCCGGAAAAGCCGTACCGAGCAAACCCAGTTCTCCTGCTTCTTCGAGAAGTTGACGGAGTATATCGAGGTTGTGCTTTTCGAGCTTATCATCAACAGGGCGAACTTTTTGTATGATAAAATCTTTTGCCATATCCGCCACCATGCGTTGCTCTTCGTTGAATTGTTCGGGGATAAAAATCGCTTCTGCTGGGGTTTCGGCAACGAGAAACTCTGCGCCACCAAGTACTTTTTCTTGTAATTCCATTACTATTGAGTGTTTTTAAAAAATTTTTATGGTAAGTGAAAGAAAATAAATAACTTGATGCGAAAGTAGAAAATTTCTATCAAAAAAGCAATGCACGCATTGTATTTTTCAATGCGTGCATTGCTTTTTTTTGATTTTTATAGCAAAATGACGTGTACAAGTTGTTTTTGGTGGAAAGAAATGAATGTTATCATTTAGTTAAATCAGTTTTGCATGAACAAATATCTTCATCTTATTTATGATTTATTAAAGGGAAATCTTTTATTTTGCAGTATCTCGAAATTGGTATGGTTTTCGGTAAAGTTCGAGCGTTATCATTTCGTTTTTTTTCTAATTATTTTTTTAAACCATAGAATAGATATGAAAAATCTAATTATACTTTTTTGCTTCGTTTTGTTGGGCGGCTTCGTCACAGCTCAGGAGCAAAATTCCTATGTAAAAACTGTCAACCCACAATCCAGTGAGGTTGTTTTCTTTAATACCAATGTTCCTGTCGGAGTCAAAGAATGGAAAGAAGATAAACTCCGCATTTTGATAGATGTCGTACACGATGAAAGTATCGGCACCGAAATCTTAGAGAGCTTGATGCAAATTGGTCGCTATGATGTGAAGGCAGATACAAAAGGTGGCGAATTTGTGATAGATATGCCCGGCTTACGTAATGAAATTCTCATGGGTGGTGACGTGATTCAAGAAGCTATTTCTTTGCTGATATTTGCGCCAAGTAATGTCAAAATAGAAACCGAATTTGACGATATGACAGGTGTGCGAATGACCAAGAAAGGTGGCTTTAGTGAGCCTCTTGAAATGGAATTTGAATTCAATGTGCCTTTTATGATGTCATTTGGTGGTGAGACGGTATCTGCTGCTACACCGGTACGAGGAGAAACAAGTGAATTGGAAAACCAAGTCAGCGAAAAAAATGCTGAATTACAGGCTTTTGTGAAAGAATTGGCTGCCATGCAGAAAGAACTGGAAGTTGCATACAAAGACGAAATGACTCCCGAAGACCACCAGAAAGTCGATGAACTGGTCATGGGAATCGAACAAAAAAATCAAGACCTTCAGGTGCTTTTCAACGAGTTGAGCAACCTCCAAACACTACTTGACGAAACTTACGGACAGTAGTTGGTTTTGTGAGTTTATGGGGTTTATGGAGTGTATAAGGTGTATAGAGTTATCAGTTTATACACTCTATAAACTTTATACACTCTATAAACTCCATAAACCCTATACACTCTAACGCCCCTTCGCTGCGTCTGTCTGTGCTTTTTGGGTATTTCCGATTGCTTGATATGATATGGCACGCTTCGCGTAAAAGTTTTTATTCTGCGGATTTAGTTGAATCGCTCTGCTGTAATCGCTAATAGCTTCATTGTGACGATTCATCTTTGCCAACTCCTCCCCTCTCCAATAATAAGGCATCGGATTACGATTATTGCGTTGTAGATATTGACTAAAATCGCTTATAGCTTGCTGTGCATTACCCATTTGAGCATATACCGTTCCGCGATTCATATAGGCATCCTGATAACCCGGATCCATTTCAATCGCCTTACTTAGATACTCAATCGCTTTTTGATACCTTCCCGTTTGAGCATAAATCGCTCCCGTATTGCCATATATTTTGGGGTCATTTGGATTGAGTGTCGCTACTTTTTCGTAATCTGCGAGTGCTTTATCGTATTCTTGCATTTCAAAAAATACATTCCCACGATTGTTGTAAGCCTCATCTCTATTTCCTTCTATTTCAATGGCTTTGTTATAATCAGTAAGTGCTTCGGAGTACTTTTTCATTCTGCGATACAGCTTACCTCGACTAATTCTTGCTTTGTAATAACTTGGTTTTAGATTGACCGCTTGCGTCAAATGTCCAAGTGCTTCATTATAGCTTTTTTCTTCCACCAGATAATTTCCCATTTGATTGTGCGCTATATGCGAATTTGGATATTGACTAATCACATTCGACCAAAGACTGCCACTATTTTGCCAGACCTGACAACGTTGATAAGTCAAAAAACACAACAACAAACCCACCGCTCCAATACCACCCAACACACCATATCGAGTAGTATTCGATGTATTTTTTTTTGATAAAAAATTATCTAATAACCAACCAAAAATTAAGAACAATCCAATATACGCCACATAAGTATAACGGTCAGAGATAATCGCATTCCCCACCTGCACAAATTGTAAAGTCAGTGCTATCATCGCCCCATAAAACAGCAAACCAAAGGCAATAACCTTCGTTTTGCGAAGCGACCACCACATCAATCCGCCCAAGCCCAAAACGACCACAGGCGCAAGGTAGTGTATCGCAGAGAGGGCTTTCGGATAAGGATGAAACGCCGATAAATTGGTAGGAATAAACAGCTTGTAGATGTACATGAATGCACCGTAACAAGCGAAAATCAATCGTTCAAAAATACTGTGTGTATCCGATTCGCCTACAATGACCGCCGTATCCTTTTGAATCATAATCGTTACGATACCAAATAAGACAGAAAGTGCGAAAAAGGGTATTTTTTCAACAAAAACCTTCGTCGTCCAAGCCCTGTTTTTGTACCAATCTATCATCAATAAAATAACGGGCAACATTACCGCCGTAGGTTTGGACAGACAGGATAACACAAATAATATGAGCGTGTAAATGTACAGTGATTTTTTTTCTTTAGAAATATATTTCAAATATGTAATCAATGCAGCAACAAAGAAAAAGGCATATAAAACATCTTTGCGCTCCGCTATCCAAGCCACCGATTCTACGTGCATCGGATGTATCGCAAATAAAAAAGCTGTCAACAATGCACCCGCTATTTTCCTATCGAAAAACAGATATACAAACCAGAATACCAAGACCACATTTAGCAAATGTAGTATCAAATTTGTCCAATGGTACGAACTCGCGTCAAGTTTTGATATTTGATAATTAATGGATAAAGAAAGGATAGTCAGCGGATGATAATTTGATGCAATTTCTCCCGTAAACATCGTCTTGACACTCTCGCCATTCAGCTTAACGATATACGGACTTTCTGTCACATAATCATGGTCATCCCAATTTGTAAATCCGGCATTCAAAGAAGGGTAAAAACTAATAAAGGTCAGCAATAAAATCCCTCCTAATAATAGTAAGACATTCCGATTGCGCCACCAAGTGGATGTCGTACTTGTTTGCTGAATTTTAAGTGACTTACTTTTAGCTTTTGATTTAGATTTGGCTTCTTTTTTTAACTGTTTTTTAGACTTCTTTTGGCTCATATCGGTATAGATTTATGAGGCAAAATACGAATAAAAAGAGAATTTATAGGTAAGGTTTATCGGTATTTGCAGTACTTTTTTGAAATGTACGGATAAGCAAATTATTCCTCTTTCAACTTCTTTAATCTATCCACTGTTGTATCTTTGCGACTCGAAAAACGAATCACCAATCACGAATCACTAATACAATGAAATACGACGTAACAGTCATCGGCTCTGGTCCCGGAGGATATGTCGCGGCGATACGCTGCGCTCAATTGGGTATGAAAACTGCCATCATCGAACGCTACGACACCCTCGGCGGCACTTGCCTCAATGTAGGCTGCATCCCTTCCAAAGCCCTTTTGGATTCATCCGAACATTATCATAATGCACATAAAAAATTCGAGACACACGGCATTGATGTTTCAGGCTTGAAATTGAACATGGCGCAAATGATAAAGCGCAAAAATGACGTAGTAGAACAGACTACGGGCGGTATAAATTTTTTGATGAAAAAAAACAAAATCGACGTATATCACGGACACGGTTCTTTTGTCAATAAAAACACTATAAATGTAGCGAAAGACGATGGCTCAAACGAGACCATTGAGACGGATAAATCTATCATCGCCACAGGTTCAAAACCCATTGCTCCGGCAGCATTTAATTACGATAAAAAGCGCGTCATTACATCTACCGAAGCCTTGAATATCAGTAAGTTGCCAAAGCGAATGACGGTCATTGGTGCAGGTGTAATTGGCTTGGAATTGGGCTCAGTATTTGCGCGATTGGGTACGGAGGTCGAAGTGGTCGAATACGCTGACCGCGCCATCGCAGGCATGGACGGCGATTGCAGCAAAGAACTTACCCGTTCGCTCAAAAAATTGGGCGTTAAATTTCACCTTAAACATAAGGTCAAAGAGGTCAAAGCCACCTCGCGCAGCACCACCCTCATCGCCGAACAGCGCGACACCGAAAAGCCCCTCGAAATCAAGGCAGATTATTGCCTCGTTGCTATCGGACGACACGCTTACACCGCCAATCTCGGTTTAGAAAACATAGGTATCAAAACCGACGACAAAGGACGCATCGAAACCGACGCACACCTACAAACCAATGTAGCGGGTATCTATGCAATAGGCGATGTCATCAAAGGCGCAATGCTCGCGCACAAAGCCGAAGAGGAAGGCGTTTTTGTGGCGGAAAGCATGGCGGGAGGCAAACCGCATATTGATTATAATTTGATTCCGGGAGTAGTTTATACTTGGCCCGAAGTTGCCGCAGTGGGGCAAACAGAGGAACAACTCAAAGCCGCCGGAGTACCGTACAAATCCGGCAAGTTCCCCATGCGTGCGCTCGGACGCGCCCGTGCGAGCATGGATATTGAGGGCATGGTCAAGATTTTGGCGCATAAAGATACAGACGAGGTGCTTGGCGTTCACATGGTCGGACCGCGTGTGGCAGACCTTATCGCCGAAGCAGTTACGGCAATGGAGTTCCGCGCATCGGCAGAAGATATTTCACGAATGAGTCATGCACATCCAACTTATGCAGAGGCAGTTAAAGAAGCAGCATTGGCAGCTACGGCGGATAGGGCTTTGCATATTTAGACGATGGACGACTGACGTTATTATTGACGTAGAGAAAATTCATGAATTTTCTCTACGTCAATTTTTTTTTGTAAAAATGTAATAAAATTCGTATCTTGAATAAAAATTTGACTGAAAAATGGATACAGCAACTATTACTAAAATATCAACTTACGAGGCTGAAAGAGGAAAACCCATGCCAAGTAAAAATCACGCTATCATTCAGCGTAATCTCATAGTTATACTCTCATCACAATTAAATGGTAAAGATGTATTACCCGAATTAAGCCTCAATATTGACGGGAAGGAACGCATCCCCGACCTTGCTGTTTTCGCTTCTGTCAGCTTTATGCCCTTTGCAGACGAAATCAAAGTAACACAAGCCCCAATGACGACCATTGAAATTCTCTCCTCCACACAGAAAATCAGCGACTTAACCACTAAGTCAGGTGAATATTTCGATTTTGGGGTACAATCTTACTGGTTGGTGATTCCTGAATTGCGCTCTATTTATGTGTTTAGTAGCTCGGATAAGCACGAAGTTTTTGCCAATGAAGAAATCTTATCTGACCCTACGCTTGGCATTGAGTTGGATTTGAAACGAGTGTTTGGAGAGAAGTTTAGGTTGGAATGATTTGATAGTGATATAAAAGAACTCGCCTTACATTTTCAAAAATGTAAGGCGAGTTTTGTTTCGGAGAGGCTTTTTATAATACTATATTCAAATTTCAAATACAATAATATTATCTTTTCATAACTTATAAACATCTGTCGGACTAACACAAAAAACAGCACGCTTACCTTTAATCGCAATAGGCGCACGAAATAGTTGCGGATTACGAACCAACACATTCAACCAATCCTCATCATCAAATTCGCTACCCTTAATATTTTGTTGATAATATGGATGTGCCTTGTTGAGCATTTGTTTTGGGTGCATATCCAGACGTTCTATGATTTCTCGTAGCATCGTTGTCGTTGCAGGAGTGCTATTATAGGCTTGCGAACGTACATTAGGCGTAATACTTTTGGCGTAAGCTAATGTTTTGCGGTCAGCAGACGAATCAGGATTGTAATACAAAACTATTTCATTTTCATGTACCTTCATAAGCAGGAATGATTTTAATCGTGAACAGCAAATATGCGGTTTTTTTATTAAAAACAAAAATATTTAAACAAATAAATAACAAAAATCCAACAATGGAATTATTTTATTACATTTCAACAAAATATAATTAAAAAATTAAATCGTTTTAATTTAAACAAAAAAGGTGACCCGAAAGAATTTCAAGCCACCTAGTTACTCGTTGAATTGAATGTATTACTTAACCCTTTTAACTAACTATTAGGACAACGAGTCATCTTATTTCTTTGAAGCAAGGTATTTGACTGTGATTGACATAATGATGACAAACAACATCGAATCATTAACGCTGTCTCTATCACTTTGTTGTTTAATAGACACCACTTTAACATTTATCCCCTACGCAGTTATTTGCATGCCGATAAGACGTTTTTTACTCAAAAATTGTAATTCCTGTGAGCATTGATTACCTTGTAAAAAATAAAATCGAAAACAGTACAGACCACTACGATGAGATACTTCGCCGAACTCGCCTACAAAGGCACACAATATGCCGGTTGGCAGATACAGCCCAATGCAATGTCTGTACAACAGGTCATCGAGCAGGCACTTTCGACTATTTTGCGCGTGCCTATTAGTGTCGTTGGTTGTGGGCGCACAGATGCGGGCGTGCACGCAAGTCAGTTTTTTTTACACCTTGATTTTGAAGGCGATTTCCCGAAAGAGCTGATCCAACGACTCAACAAATTCTTGCCAAAAGACATCGTATTTCGGCGTATCTTTTCGGTTGACAGTGAAGCTCATGTGCGGTTTGATGCAAAGCTGAGGAGTTATGTATATTTACTTGATTTCGAGCGTAGTCCATTCGATATAGATACCGCATGGTACTATTATAATGCTTCAAATCTGGACATCAAAACGATGAATGAACTCGCCGGGCTGTTATTAGAATACAAAGATTTTACACCATTTTGTAAAGCCAACTCCGATGCCAAAACGATGCTTTGTGACCTCTCCCGCGCCGAATGGATTTTTGACGAACCCAAAAAACGACTAACCTTTCATATCTCCGCCAATCGTTTTTTGCGCGGTATGGTCCGCCTTATTGTAGGAGCATGTGTGTATGTAGGCGAAGGTAGAATCTCAATAGATACTGTCAAAACCGCTATGGACAATCATACCTTATTGGAAAAAAGTTATAGCGTACCTGCTCATGGACTATATCTATGTGACATACAATATTGAGTATTCTTTATTATGTTTTCACCTTTGTCATTTAGGGATGAAAAGGTAGAATAAAGAACATAGAAGACAACGTACAAATTGACCTGACAAAAAGTCCGCACAGAGAAATACCACCTGATATTGTGACAGCATTTTGGTATAAAAAGTCGTCAAAATGACATAGTTTTTATTTTTTCAAAAAGAAATGAAAGGTTTAGAATTAGTCTAAATAAATAAACAACTAATTGATTATTAAAGTTTTGTATAGTTTTATAAAACTAAATCAACAAAACGCTAATAAAACTTTATGTTTTATTAGCTTGATTATTGCTAATTAAAATTGTATCTTTGAAAAGAACAATATAAACGCAATGATTTAGTCTAATTTCTATTTAAAATTAGTTGATTAAATCAAATTATTAAATAAAATGAAAGACCATGTCTGCAATAGATTTTAACACCAATTTTGATAAGCAGGCATCAATGTTACAGGCTTTTGCATATAACCTCACCAAGAATGTAGAGGATGCTAAGGACTTGTTTCAAGAGACTGCTTATCGTGCCATTATTAACCGCGACAAGTTTCGCCCAGGCACCAATTTTAAAGCATGGCTTTTTACGATAATGAAAAATATTTTCATTAACAATTATCGTAAAAAAGTCAAAGCAAACACGATAATTGATTCGACAGCGAACAATTATTACATCAACTCTGGCCAACATACCGTAAAGAACCAAGCCGGGTCAAATATTATGATGAAAGAACTACATCAAATACTTGACCAAATAGACGAAAGTACGCGAGTACCTTTTATGATGTACTATGAAGGCTTCAAATATCAGGAAATTGCCGACCACTTGGAACTTCCTTTGGGAACGGTCAAAAGCCGGATTTTCTTTGCGCGAAAAGAGTTGAAAGAGTTGATTCGAGATTATTACACTGCCAATGACATGCAAGCCGTATTGTGGTAAACATTCGTCATTGAAATTATAAGAGAGGTTCACTCCTATTGGAGTGAACCTTTTTTATTGGATAAAAATGAAACTAATTTACGTACCTTTGCAATATGACAACAGAACAATTAAAATCACTTCAAGACCGACTGGGCATTATAAGGAGGTATCTTTGACGTAGATAAGCGGTTAGAACTTATCGAAGAAGACGAACAACGTGCCGGAGATCCTGACTTTTGGTCGGACAATAAAAAGGCGCAAGCTGTACTCAAAACCCTGAATTCCAATAAAAAACGAGTAGAAGAATACTATAATTTGGAAGGTCTCATTGACGACCTTGCCGTGCTATATGAGTTTTCGCAAGAAGGTGAAGCTACACCCGAAGAGGTCGATGAACAATACGAAATTGCGCTAAAGGCGATGGATGAAGCAGAGCTAAAAGCTATGCTCGACCAGCCGGAGGACGAACTGAGTTGCACCATCGAAATCAATGCCGGTGCAGGTGGTACAGAGGCTTGCGATTGGGCAGAAATGCTCCTGCGGATGTACATCATGTGGGGCGAGAAAAACGGCTACAAAGTCCGTGAAATAGATCGCGTCGATGGTGACGTGGCAGGTATCAAATCCGTCGAATTAGAAATCAGTGGCGAATTTGCTTACGGCTATCTCAAAGGCGAAAACGGTACGCATCGACTTGTTCGTATCAGTCCGTACAACGCACAAGGCAAGCGACAGACTTCCTTCGCATCCGTATATGTGTACCCTGTGATAGATGACAGTATTGATATCAACCTCAATCCTGCCGATGTCGAAATGCACACCTCACGCTCCGGTGGTGCAGGTGGACAGAACGTCAATAAGGTAGAAACCAAAGTTCAATTGACACACAAACCCAGTGGTATTGTGGTCGTTTGTCAGATAGAACGTTCCCAACTCGCCAATCGTGAGAAGGCGATGCAAATGCTCAAATCCCGTCTTTATCAAATCGAATTGGAAAAACGCAATACCAAACGCGATGAAATCGAAGCCGGAAAAGATGCAATTAGCTTCGGCTCACAGATTCGCAGCTACGTCTTAGACGACCGATGGGTCAAAGACCTTCGCACCGAACACAAAGTCCATAATCCCGACAAGGTACTCAATGGAGAAATTAATGATTTCTTAAAGGCATATTTGTTAGGAGAACGAAACAATAAACGAAAATAATTGTATGGGTGAAAGATTGTGTGATTGTAGAATTGTGTGATTGTAATTACGAGTTTTGCTACGCAAAACTTTTTTAATGTAATTTTAAAATCGCAGTCCTACCATCACACAATTACACGATCTTGCAATCATTCAATTTTCATACATGAATAAGACAATATTTTCCAGCATACACAGAGAGGCAATATGTGAAGAAGCTCAAAGTGAGGAATTTGACCTCATTGTGATAGGCGGAGGCATCACAGGTGCAGGCATCGCTTTGGATGCTACATCGCGTGGTTTGAAAGTAATGTTAGTTGAAAAAAAAGACTTTGCATGGGGTACGAGTAGTCGCTCTACCAAATTGATACACGGCGGTTTGCGGTATTTGAAACAATTAGAAATCGGACTGGTACGTGAGGTCGGATTGGAACGCGCTATCGTACATCGAAATGCACGTCATATCGTCATTCCTGAAAAGATGTTGCTACCAATAATCGAAGGTGGCGAATTGGGAAAAACGACCAGTTCGATGGCACTTTGGGTCTATGATTACCTTGCCGGAGTAAAAAACAAAGAGCGCCGAAAAATGCTATCCAAAGAGACGACTTTAAAAAAAGAACCCTTACTTAGAAAAGATATTCTCAAAGGTGGCGGTCTGTATTATGAATACCGAACAGATGATGCACGGCTGACTATCGAAAACCTCAAATCGGCACAAGAACGCGGTGCAAAATGTATGAATTACACCGAAGTAGTTGATTATTTTTATACTAATAAAAAAGTAAGTGGTGTTCGTATTAAAGACCATATTTCTAATAAATTCTACGACTTACACGCAAAAAAAATCGTGAACGCCACCGGTCCTTGGGTCGATGAAGTCCGTCAAATGGACGATGTACGCCTCAAGGGAAAACGACTGCACTTGACCAAAGGCGTACACATCGTAGTTCCGTACAAAAAATTGCCTATCAAGCAAGCCGTATATTTTGATGTTGATGCTGACAGCCGAATGGTTTTTGCCATTCCTCGCGGGCGCGTCACCTACATCGGCACTACAGATACGAACTATACAAATGAAACCGATGAACCACATACCTCAAGCAGCGACGTAGCCTACGTTTTGCGCGCCACCAATTATATGTTTCCGACGGCAGATTTGACGAAAGATGATGTGACTTCTTCTTGGGCAGGATTGCGTCCGCTCATTCACGCGGAAGGCAAAGACCCTTCTGAATTGTCGCGAAAAGATGAGATTTTTTATGCCGATTCGGGCTTGATTTCTATTGCAGGAGGCAAGCTGACAGGCTATCGCAAAATGGCAGAGCGCGTGGTCAATCAAGTGGTCAAATTTTTACAAAAAGAACATCCCGAACAATACAAAAAATTGCAGCCTTGTACGACTGCCAAAACACAACTTTCAGGCGGCGATTTTGATTCCAAACGCGCACTCAAAACCTTCATTAAGAAGCAAATAGGCGAGGTCAAGCAGATAGGTTTGACAGAAGCACAAGTTGTAGATTTGGTGTATAGATATGGTACGAATGTCGATATTATTATAGAAAAAGCCTACGAATTATATACAGAAATCAGTGACGCAAAAGAGCGACTTCAAATCGCCGAAATGTGGTATGGTATTCATTATGAAATGTGTAATAATTTGTGTGATTATCTGATTCGTCGTACCGGCAGATTGTATTTTGAACGTGATAAACTCGCCGAATTATATCCTTTTATTGCCGATGAAATGGCAAAAGAACTCGGTTGGGATGCCACACAAAAAGCCAAAGCTATAGCCGAATTTGAAAAGGAATATATGGATGTGGTGACATTTAAATAAAATCGTACTGACGACTTTAGTAAAAACAATTCAATAACTTGTGCCATTATGCTTGTTCTTTTCCCACTCTAAAAGTATCAAAACTTATAAAAAATCACCTCATTTTCTTTCACAACAAACACGCGATTACGCTCTATATTAATACGGTCTTTTTCATTTGCCTCACGCGGTAACGCGAGTGAACGTGTATAAAGCATTTGTGTGTGAAAAGTCTGTAAAGTACTGCCTTTCGCATAGACCAATTGCTCATCAATCACTTGTAAATTCTCCAATTCCATCACTGGAATCAAGGTCTCATACGCAGCATAAACGTCAAATATGAAAACGCCGCGTTGCGGGTCATTCATATACAGGCGATTATTTCTTTCTATCAAAAAATTGGGCTGAGGCAGTTCGTCAAATACAAATGCAAAGTTCTCGCTTTCGAGTAGAACCTTCGAATTTCGGTCAATTTTTTTGAGTGTGAATGTCGTCGGATCGTAGAGCCACACGTTGCCGTCATTGGCAAAACAAAGCGCATCTACTTCGCTTACATTCAAATCAAATAACTCATATCGCGCCGCTTCATTTAAGGTATTATCAAGTGTCACAACGGTCATAAATTCGGGAAAGTATAATAATATCTGAAAAGGATTTGTCGCATCTGCAAGGCTGGGATTACCTAATGAAAAATTATTATATCTGGCAATTTCTTTTCCGTCTGGTGTATATTTCACAAACTCGCCACGCGCGGTTATCACATAGACATTCAAGAGTTTATCTGTCGTAATGAAAGTTACTTTTTCGGAGATTGTAGCGATGTGCGTATAGTTAGAGTCAAGCGGAGTTGTGTTAGTATCGACTTGTGCAGCGAGGTTTTTTATCGAAAAAAATACGATAAATAAATACGCCACAAACCTCAGTAACTCCTTTTTTTCAATATATAAAAATTTATTTTTCAAAATATTTTAATTCTAATTGTTCTCCGTCAAAGACAGCATAAGAGTTGTAGGTCATCCATTCGCCCAAATTAATATATCGACTTGTGCCATTGTCGAGTATCAAATCAAGTGGTAGGTGCCGATGTCCGAAAATGAAGTAATCATAATGCTCAGTTTGGAGTTTTCGATTGGCATATTGATAGAGCCATTCGCGTTCTTTGGTCGTAAATTGATCGGGAATTTTTTCGTTTCCCTGACGGCTTTTTCCTGACCAAAACTGTGCCAGCCCGATTCCAAAATTTGGATGCAGTCGCGCAAACAACCATTGACACAGGCGATTAGAAAATACTTTTTTGATAAATTTGTATCCTCTGTCTCCCGGTCCGAGTCCGTCGCCATGTCCGATAAAAAAACGTTTGCCCTTGAGCGTACATTGTATCGGCTCACGATAAATCGGAATATCAAGTTCGTCCTCAAAGTACCGAAACATCCACATATCGTGATTGCCTGTAAAGAAATAAATCGGAATATCGGCATCGCGAAGTTCTGCAAGTTTCCCTAATAAACGCACATAACCTTTGGGAATCACAGTTTTATACTCAAACCAAAAATCAAATATATCGCCTACAAGATAGACAGCCTCAGCATCCTTACGAATGTTGTCGAGCCAACGAACGATGCGTTTTTCACGCTCCAAACTCGTCTGACGATCCGGTACGCCCAGATGAAAATCCGATGCAAAATAAATTTTTTTGCCTTGTGCAGCCATGATGCTAAGATACGAGGGGAAGTACCAAATTCCAAAAAACAAATTCCAAATTCCAAAAAACAACTATCTTGCAATTTGGAATTTAAACTAATATTATGGCTGATTTTCGTACATCATTATCACTATCTCCGGCTTCGACACCAATTCGTCATGAGAACAAATTATTGAGCATCGGATCTTGCTTTGCCGAAAATATCGGACGACGACTTGCAGATGCAAAATTCCAATTGCTTATGAATCCTTTTGGCATTGTTTACAATCCGGTTTCGGTACAAGATAGCTTATCGTATTTAATTGATAATAAACACTTTACGAAAGAAGATGTGTTTTCTCATCAGGAGCGTTGGCATAGCTTTGCTCATCACAGTCGCTTTTCAGATGCCGAACAAAGTACTTGTTTGAATAGTATAAATTCTGCGATAAATAAAGGTCACAAACACTTACTTGAGTCGGATGTATTAATACTAACTTTTGGTACGGCACACGTTTTTTATCATAAAAAAATGGAGCGTGTAGTCAATAATTGCCATCAATTATCGGCAGATACTTTTGAAAGGCAGTTGTTGTCGGTTGATGATATTACGACTCAATTGAGTGCCACATTGGAACGTATAAAAACCCTACGTCCGAATATACGAATCCTATTGACGGTGAGTCCGGTGCGACATATTCGGGATGGTTTGGTGGAAAGCAGATTGAGTAAAAGTATTTTGCGTGTGGCGATACACGAGCTTTGCAATAGATTTAAATACATTTCGTATTTTCCTGCTTATGAATTAATTATGGACGATTTGCGAGATTATCGTTTTTATAATGCAGATATGGTACATCCGAATGAGGTCGCGGTAGAGTATGTTTGGCAATGCTTTGGCGAAGTCTATTTCGATGAAACTGCCAAGCAGTTGATAAAGCGTATTGAAAAATTGAAAAAAGCTATGCAGCACCGCCCCTTTCAATCGGAATCAGAACGATACCGAACTTTTTTGGCTCAACATTTACATCAAACCCGTGAACTTCAGAAAACTTATCCTTTTTTAAATTTTGATGAAGAATTGAAGTATTTTAGACACCTAACGAATTGAATAGATTTTTTATTTGCTTATATGTTTATATTTAAATTATTAAAAATATAAGAAATTTAATAATAAGTTGGAAGAAGGAATAATTTTTTTTCCTTCGTTTTTCCGAAAAAACCAATACCTTATCCTGTCAGAATATTCATTAATATCCGAAAATCCTCTGCTTCTTCAAAAAGACTATCAGAGTAACCCGTTGCGCTAAATTTTAAATTAATCGGTGCGTCATTTTGACATTTCAATTCTATACGAACATTACCAAATCGCTGGCTAAATAATTCATTTTCAGACACTTTTGCTTTCGGTTTAAGGTAATGTCGTTCAATCATTTCATTTTTTCCATCGCGATTATAGATGCGTCTATCAGATACATACACATAATAATTTGCTGTCAAAACTCGCTCTTTCAGGTAGTCCAACAGGTGTCGCAATTCTGCCAATTGGTACGCTCCTATCGACGCATGAATGACAAAGCCTTTCATCGAAGGTGTATCCAAAAAGTCCAGAGACCTATCAACTTTTGAGGGGTCAATTTGATGTGTTGCGTATTCATCTCCCAAGCTGTTCATCAGACGGTGACGAGCCAAATCCGCCTTCCACGCTTCATACTTTTGCAATTCCGATTCGCTACGCTCAATCGTCTCATGTATATACGGACGCGTATGCGAACTTTCCTCCACTTCACGAAAAAGACCTTTGATGTATGACCAGATTTGCATGGGAAATGATTGAGTGATTTGGTAATTGTTAAGTTGTTATAATGTTTCTTCTCAAAAGGGAAAAGGGAACACAAATAATTTTGACAGCCGTTTCGGGGTCGAAATATCTCAAATCAAATTTGTGTACCATTTTGAATGTTTTTTGCTTCGCAAAAAAATAATCAAATTTCAACATTCACCTTATCGGCGAGAGTCACTGGCACTTTCAGGTGTTCATCATCAATTTGAATTTCAATAAAATCTTCTGTTTTATTCATCACTTTAAATGATTCGTCATGCCCAATGCCCAATTGCCAAAGGCGTGTAACAAGGTAATTATTCAACTGATTTTCAGCAACTTCTGCTACTGTATTAATCGCCAAACTACTCAATGATTTTTCTGGTTGATAATCGTTCTGTGGTATTGGTGCGCCGTGCGGGTCAAGCTTCGGATAGCTCAAATTGGCTTCGATTTCATCCATCAATTCATCTGTAAGTACATGCTCAAATTTCTCTGCTTCATCGTGGATTTGTCCGGCATCCATGCTCATTTCCTGTACCAAATACGTCTCCCACAAACGATGTGCGCGAACCAATCGCGTGGCTTGTTTGATCCCTTCGGGCGTGATGGCAAGCACATTTTTTCCACGAGAAATCAAGCCTCTTTGTCGCAATAAATTGAGGTTGTATTTGAGTGTATTTGTATTAAAACCCAATCGCTCTTTCAGATTAAGAAAGGAGAGCGAACTACGCTCATGTAGTTTCAGGGTTTGCTTTAGCGTGTCTTCAAATTGTATTCGTTTACGTGTTTTTCTTTTATATAAAAATTTAAATAATAAGCCTTTTTGTGGCGCAAAAAATACCGCCAGAAGATAAAACAGCGTAGCTGTTACTGCCATTGCCGGACCGGGCGTAGTATTGTAAAAATCTGTAATAATCAAACCAATCACCGAGGCGAGTACGCCTATTCCGCCAGAAATGACGAGCATATATTTCAAGCGATTCGTCAATAAAAGTGCCGTAGAAGCCGGCGTAATCAACATTGCCACCACCAATATCACGCCTACCGCTTGCATCGAAGCCACTACTGCAAAAGACAGTAATAACATCAAATAATAATGAATTGTTTTGACAGAAATACCCATCGTTTCCGCGATAACAGGCTGAAAGGTAGTCGCAAACAAATAACGATAAAACAGTACGACACTTAGCAAGACATAGACCGTAATTCCGGCAGTCAGGTACAAATCCGAGTCAGAAAGCCCCAAAACATTACCGAACAGAAAATGGTCGAGGTCGAGGTGCGCGCCTTCTCGTGCGACCTTAGAAATCCACATCACACCAATCGAAAACATCGCCGTAAAGACAATCCCAATCGCTGCGTCATTTTTCGTTTTTACATTATGTTGAATCCACGTAATCAGTGCCGCCGTAATCAGTCCTGCGACTACTGCACCCGTAAATATCGCCATCACCCCCGCACCGCCGACCACGAAGCCGACGACCACGCCAGGCAGCACCGCATGTGCAAGCGCATCACCTACGAGCGACATGTTCCGCAGTACGATAAAGCAACCGAGTACGCCGCACATCAAGCCAACGAGTATGGACGCAATAAGTGCGCGAATACCAAGTGCATAATTAAATAAATCAAAAAGTTCCATATCAAAAATCCCAAAAAGCTTGATTCCTAATGCAAGCTTGTTTTGTGCAATATATTGAGCTGTCCACGATATGCCCGATTAATATTTTCTTCGGTAAATACTTCCTCCGTATCGCCATAAGCAACCAACCATTGATTCAACAAAATGACTTTATTAAAGTAATCTTGTACTTTCGATAGGTCGTGATGAATGACGAGAATGGTCTTACCTTCACTGCGTAATTGCTTCAAAATTTCGATGATTTTCTGTTCCGTTTTGATGTCCACACCGACGAATGGTTCGTCCATCAAAAAAATATCGGCTTGTTGGCATAGCGCACGCGCAATGAAAACACGCTGCTGCTGACCACCCGAAAGTTCACCGATTTGTCTATCTCGTAAATGGTCAATCCCCATATCACGAAGGGCTTGCATCGCAATATTTTCGTCTTCCTCATTGAGGCGTTGGAGGATGCGCTTAAAGGGGTAACGCCCCATCATCACCACATCCATCACCGTAGCCGGAAACTGCCAATCTACTTCGCCTTTCTGGGGAATATAAACCATCTTTTTGCGTTGATTTTCAATGGATTGTCCATTAATCAACACTTGCCCCGTATTGACAGGTATCAAGCCCAAAATCGCCTTAAATAAGGTCGATTTCCCTGCGCCATTTGGTCCGAGTACACCGTACAACTCGCCCGGAGCGACATCCATATAGATGTTCGTCAACACCGTTTTGCGGTCATACGAAACGGATAATCCTTTTATTGAAATTGCACTCATTTTTAGTGACTGGTAACTCGTGATTAGTGATTAGGCGAGCGTGAAAAAGAATTTTTGCGAAGCAAAAACTCAACTAATCACTATTTACCAATCACCAATCACTAACTTATCTATTCATTTTTGCAAACATAAATACCATTGCGCCTATTAGCATTAAGCCAATTAAGACGCCTGCCCAATTGAAGCCGCCGGGGGATTCTACCGCTATTTCATCACCTGATTTTTGGGTCAATCCTGCGACGATTTTATCTGTATTTGCTTTTAGCATATCAATGTACGAATCGCCGTCCGAACCTTTCTTGCCGATGGAATCGGCGTATAAAGAACCGCCCACAACTACGCCATTATCCTTTGCGATTTGCTCCATTTGCTTAGGATTTATCGTAGTTTCTGTGAAGATGGCAGGGACTTTTGATTTCTTGATGACTTCAATCAACTGTAATACATCTTGCGTTTGTACATCCGCATCGGTGGATGTACCGAGTACCGACTCAAGCTGAATACCGTAACGTTTGCCATAGTACTGAAAGGCATCGTGCGAGGTAACGAGGATACGTTGTGCAGGTGGTATTTTGGCAATTTCCTTTTCAATATATTCGTCCAATTCCTCAATTTCGATGCGATACGCGCTGTAATTTTTTTCGTAAAAATCACGATTGGCAGGGTCGAGAGCAACGATACCGTTTTTGATATTTTCGGCGTATTTTAAGCCCTTACGTGCATCCATCCATGCGTGTGGATCGGGCGATTCGTAAGTCAGACTCTTAATCGGTTCTATACCTTCCGTGACGAGTATCACGGTAGCTTTTGTACCTGAATTTTCAATCAATTCGCCGAGCCAGCCCTCGAAAGTTAAGCCGTTTTTGAGGATGAGGTCTGCATTGACGACCATTTTGGCATCCTTTGGCGTAGGCTTGTAAATGTGTGGATCGCCGCCGATAGGTACGATGACTTCTACGTTCATTTTATCGCCTACGATGTTTTTTGCCATGTCGGAAAACATAGAGGCAGTCGCTACTATCGTAGGTTTTTCCGCTTGTATTTGAAATGCTGTTAGCAGCAAAATTAATATCGTATATATGGTGTATTTTTTCATTTTAAAATTTGTTTTATAGTAACACAGGCTTCCAGCCTGCACGTATGGCTGAGGTGCAGGCTGGAAGCCTGTGCTACGGTTTACATTGTTTTCAACAATAGGTTCTTAGATACCTTTTCGCTCAATTCCATTTCTTTTTCGTCGTTAATTCTGATAGAAATAGACTCATCAAAATCATGCAATTCAAGGATTTGTATTTTCGTACCAATGCCAATATTGATTTTTTTGAGGTAGCGCATCAACGAATCCGGTCCTTCTTGTAAGCCCATAAGTACGCCATGTTGACCGACTTTCAAGGTAGAAAGTGGTGTAAGTTGTCGTGTAGGCATTGTGCCGTCGGCATTAGGAATAGGGTCGCCATGTGGATCGAAGCGAGGTTGACCCAGATAATTGTTTAAACGATTGACGAGTTCTTCAGAACGGACATGTTCGAGTTCTTCGGCGATGTCGTGTACTTCATCCCACTCAAATTTGAGTTTTTCTACCAAAAAATATTCCCACAAACGATGTTTACGGACAAGCATAGTTGCCATTTTTCGTCCGGTATCTTTGAGGTGTACGCCTTTGTATTTTTCGTAGTGTATGAGGTCTTTTTCGGATAAACGACGTAGCATATCCGTCACCGAAGCAGCAGCAATGCTCATCTCCGAGGCTATGGCATTTGTAGTCGCAGAGGCTTGATTAGCTTCTTCGGTCAGCTTAAAAATAGCTTTTAAATAATTTTCTTCCGTGGCTGTGAGTAGCATGTTTATTTGAATGAATGAGCGAATTTTGAATGAATAATATTCATTTTGAATGGCAAAATTATAATTTTTAGATTAGTCTAAAAATATTTTTCAATAAATTTTATTTAAATATTGCCTTTATCGAAATAAAAAACACTAAGTATCGAAATATGTTTTGTAAAAACCTTTGTTTTCATTCAAATGAGACTAATAACGGCTATACAAGTCTCAATAAGGAGAGAGAATGATAGGGTTGTCAATTTCCCACTATCAATTATTATTACTCAAACATCTTTACCATGAAAATAAAATATTTGAATCTGATATTCGTACTTGCAGCAGGTGTCATGCTACTGAGCAGTTGCGGGGCTACCCGTCAAGCGAATCAACTTCTCGAACATAATCAAATTCTAACATTGCTGGCAAGTGATACCACAGCTACACCGGAAAAAAAGTTGGACGTGCTGATGACTAGTATGACAGGCATGATGCACGAAGGTATGCGTATTGTGAATCCGAAAAAAGGCGTGAATTATGTCACTAAATTTGGCGGTCAAAATTCTAAGGCAATTGACCAAATTTTGCGTGAAGTCGGAGCTTGGCAAAAAGATATGGGACCGGTAGAACGCATCGCACTCGGCGCACGGATGCTACAAAAACCTTATGCTAAGGATGCCCTCGATTTGATACCTAAATTTGTACGAAAGTATCAGCAGGTGACTTTTGTTACGCGTACTACGAAAAAGCTCAAATCAAATCTTATCGGCTTAGGGAAAAGTAAGTTGGGAGGCTTGGGCGATATTTTGAGATAAGTAACGATAATACTATTTTTACGAAAAGTAAAAAAACCGCCATTCTAAATTCATTTTAGCATAGCGGTTTTTTATATTTCAAATCAAATCATTTCTATCGCGGAATGGATGTGGACATACCATTATTGAAAGACCACATTGATTTGTCTTGACCATCAATATTGCCGTCAAGGTTGAAATCTGATGGAAGGTATTGGTCGAATATCCCATTGCTATTATCCCAACGACTTTTATCTATACCATTCGCATCGTAGCCATTAGAATCTGTACGCTGGTCGCCATCACCTGCGAATAAACATCTTTTCGACCCAATCAATTTTTGTCCGGCACTAAAGGTATTGTTGCTTCCAAAATCGTAAGTAATTGTATTAGAGAGAAGATTGACGGGAGTAGGAGTCATGGCTGCGAGGTGGTTGCGATGTTCTACGATAATATGAAGCGGTCCGGCGTGAGTACCATCGAGTACGCAAGCATCTACAAATTCTATCGAACCGTCTTTTTTCAACAGCGCAGCTGTACGAGCAACTTCTGTATTTTTGGCAACCGCCGTTCGGAAAGATACCAAAACCCAATCGACTACACCTGATGGATAGTCTGCATCTGTCCAACCTGCCCCTTCCGTACCATTATAATTCCAGGGTGCTATATTGTATGGATGACCTGCCGGTGTCGGTACTGCAAGAACGCTGATAGGCGTTTGTCCGGGTAGGAGTCCTCTTTGCGAAAGGGCAATAGTCATCAAATCCGTCGAAACCTCATAAGTACCTTCCAAAAACATTGTCAGATTGATGTCCGTGCAAGCACTTCCCAGTTCATTAGAAAGTGTAAACCAATCACCGTCAGTAAAAGGAACTTGTGCAAAAGTAAGTTCATCGTCATTGATGCTTGCACCAAGTGTATGTGCGGTAGCATTAGAAAAATCTCCGTCATCGCTATCTATCAATAAGCCGAAATCCGCCACATCGTAAGGTGCGCTCAAGCCGAGTTCTGCCAAATCAAAACTCAATGATACTGTTCCTACATCTCCCGTTTCTGACACACGCCATTCACGCGTGATACGTGAATTGGAAAAAGCAGGTTGTTCGGTGGTTTGTGTGGTAGTGGCAGCACCGTCGTTGCCCCAGACGAGATATTCATCTTCGCCCAAGTTGCTGGGAGCAAGCATTCTTACTATCGGTCCGGCAGCCTCACTTTGGCTATTTGCCTGATTCAAATTTTGATTGGCATCCACGCCAATACCCGCTATATTTTCAGGATATGCAGTATGATTAAAGTAAATGTGATTGTCAACCGGAATATTAATACCGTAGCGAATATTCAAATAGGAATGTACCTGATCGAGTTCGGCAGCATTCAGGAATCTATTAAAAATAATAACTTCGGCAACATCACCTTTCCAATGATTAGATGTAACAGCCGAGCCGTCATATTCCTGTCCCAATGAAACCTCATTTGCACCAGAATTAATAAAATTATGCGTCCACGGCGCAACAATCGTTGCATTTACATAACCGTCAACATAAAAATCTTCCTCTATTTGGAAGGTGACCATCGTTTCTACATCGTGCATATCATCCGTCCACATAGCAGGAACGGAGTTGGTGTAAGTCAGTTCGCCTGTAAGTTTATGACCGAATTTTACACGGTCACTTCCATTTGAATGAGTCGAAAGATAATACCCTACGTCACTATCTTTGCGTGGCGTGACTACAACAAATACAGAGCAATCTCCCGACAAAACCGGAGCAGCTACATTCATTTGCATATAATCGTCAATCCCATCAAATCTAAGTATCTTATTACCATTGATTTGATTATTAACCAATTCTGGGCTGCTACTTGCTGTGTTTTGTATAGCATAGCGAGTTGAGTTGCCGTTCATATCACTCCATTGTGTGACGTTAGCACCACTCAAATTAGTAGCTTGGTCAGCCCTCAGCCACATATAAAGATTATTCGACACATTACCCGGTGCTTGTGCGTCAACTGAACTTGGAAAAACCAATACGCCGACACATATAAGTGTCAAAACAATTTTTATTGTTTTCATGTAAATGCAATTATTCATAATTGATAACAATAACAAGGGTTTTCATTTTATTTGAAATTAAATTACATAGATTTATATGGTGTAAAATTAAAGGAGTGTCCGCCCATTTTTCGGTAGAAAAATAGTTTAATGTGACAGGGTTGAATTAAAACTATTAATAATGTAATCAAAGTCCAATTACAACATAATGTAGATTATAGAGGTAAGAATATCAATATCTTATAGTAATTTTATAACTATTTTTCGTTTTACTTTTTTTATTTGAAGAGTAATTATATTGATAACTGACAGCAGGCTTTTTTTGCTTAGGCAATTTAAAATTAATCGTAATAGTTTTATTAAAAGTCACTCGCATACCGCGATTTTTCGGCACATCAAAACGCAATAAATTTACCAATCGAATCGCCTCTTCATCGCAACCATATCCAAGTCTTTTATCTACCTTTGCACGAATGACAACACCCTTATGATTGAGCGAATACGCCACTTTTACTTTACCCTCTACCTTTGCTTCCAATGCCTTTTCAGGATACTTCAACTCCTTCTTAATCAATTCATTAATAGCAGTTCGACCACCCGGGTATGAAGGTCGTTGGATAAAGTTTTTTGCTTGTTTTGATTTTTTCATAAAAAATGTAATGAATGAATTTTGAATGAAAGAACGAATGAATAATAATGCGTCAATGCGATAATGTTACAATACGTTAATAAGGCAAACATTGTAGCATTAACTCATTGAAATTTATTCATTCATTCATTCTTAATTCCCCATAAAATTAAACATAAATTCATTGTCATGCGAACTTATTTTTTATAATATACGTTTGTTCGGGTGTCAAAGGGCAAAACCAAGTAATGCCTCCACCACAATACAACAACACTTATCACATGGAAAACATCATCAAACTATTTCAGGTTTTGGATCGCTGGAAGTGGCGATATTTATTGGCAGGAGGTCTGCTCATTCTTGCAATGCTTGTTTCAATGCTCATCCCAAAAATACTTCAAATGACCATTGATGGCGTGGTGCTTTTCACATTGAATGGCGAAGCTACCACAAGCCAACCCGACCAAATTGTATCGTTTTTCTATCGCCTTATTCCCACAATTCATCAAGATAATTTGCTGACTTCACTCGTATGGATAGGCGCATTATTTGTTGGAATTTCAGCGATACGTTCTGCGACCCAATTCATTTCAGGTATCATCACTGCCGATAGTACAGAAAAGGCAATCAAGCGATTACGCGACACACTTTTTTCCCATATACAAGCCATGCCTGCTACGTATTTTGGCGATATGCCTTCCGGTGACCTCATCCAACGCAGCACGGGCGATGTGGATACTATCAAGGGATTTATCGGAGTACAAGTCGTTAGTATCATTCGTTTTATGGCGTTCTTTTTCGGGGCATTTGCCATGATGTATATTGTGCATCCTGCAGCAGCATTTATTGCGGTTTGCCTTGTGCCGATTATCGGAGGTACTGCATTTTTATTTTTTATAAAAGAAAGAAAAATGTGGGAGGAACACGAAGCCGAACAAGATAAATTGACGGCAATTATACAAGAAAATCTATCGGGTATCCGTGTAGTAAAGGCATTTGCGAATCAGGATTTTGAGATAGAAAAATTTAAACGTCAGAATGAAGTTAAGTTGAAAATTGGTGTGCGTCAGGTAAATTTGCACACTTTTTTTTGGCCCCTATCCGATTTACTGGTTCACACTCAAATCGTATTGGGCATCATAGGCAGTGCCTATTTTACCCTCACTGGTGCGCTTACTATCGGCGAATTTTCTGCCTTTTTTGCTTACTCTGTTATGGTCGCTTGGCCCATGCGCGAGTCAGCGATGATTATGTCAAAAATGGGCATGGCAGCCGTAGCAATGGGGCGTATTTCCGAAATTTTGGACGCTAAAGAAGAGGATTATTCGGGTAAAATAAATGACGAAAATCAAGCCATTCGCGGTGATATTGAATTCCGAAACGTCAGTTTTAAATACGGAAAAAAAGAAGACACTTACGCATTGAGAAATGTTAGTTTCAACATTCGTGCAGGAGAAAAAATCGCTTTTATGGGAGCTACGGGTTCCGGCAAATCAACGGTGATTGCCCTCCTCGCTCGCTTTTACGAACCCGATGAAGGAGAAATTTTTCTGGATGGTCAACCGCTTCATTTTTACAATAAAAAATACCTTAGAAGTCGTTTGGGAATTGTCCATCAAAAACCCTTTTTATTTTCCACGACTATCCGTGAAAATATCGCTTACACACGCCCACAAGCACAAGAGGGAATTATACTCGATGCTGCAAAAGCTGCTGATGTAGAGACTTTTATTGATAAAATGACAAAAGGATATGATACCCTCGTCGGCGAAAAAGGCGTGACACTTTCCGGCGGACAAAAACAGCGTGTTGCCCTTGCCCGTACCCTAATGAGCGACCCCGATATTCTCGTTTTGGATGACGCAACCTCTGCCGTAGATACCGAAACAGAATACGAAATACAGCAAGCACTCCGCCAAAAAATGCGCGATAAAACCAGCATCATCATTGCTCACAGGTTGACGGCAGTGCAAGAGGCAGACCGTATCATCGTATTCGAGGCGGGCAGCATCGCGCAATTGGGTACACATGAAGAATTGCTCACACAAAAAGGGTTTTATAGAAAAATATATGATATACAAGTTGCGGTAGAAGATGAAATACGCAACGTAACGCGAGCTTCCAGCTCAACGTAATTACTACCATTTTAATTCATTTTACTGCGAGCTGGAAGCTCGCGTTACGATACGGGCTGGAAGCCCATGTTACATTATGCAAGACCAACAATTTACAGATAAAAAAGCATTGCTGCCCTTCCTCAAACGGATGTTTGGCTATGCGATGAAATACAAGCGATGGTTTTACGGTTTCATGTTTTGGATAACGATAGTGGGCATGGTCGATGCCGCTTATCCGCTCGTACTACTCCAAATGATAGACCAGTATATGACACCGCAACTGGAAATTCTCCAACAAGGTGAAGTCGTTGATTATCAAGGGATTTGGTGGTATATTGGGTTGTTTGCTTTGTTGGGAATCGTACAGGCAACAGGCGTTTTATTCTTTGTGCGACAAGCCGGACGCATCCGTGAATACATTGTGTACGACCTGCGCGAAGCCATGTTTCGCAAGCTCCAAAAACTGTCTTTTTCCTTCTATGACCGCTCGGCTTCGGGTTGGTTATTGAGTCGCCTGACTTCGGATGTTGACCGTGTGGCGGAGGTCATTTCATGGGGATTGATTGATTGTTTGTGGGGATTGACGATGGTAGTTTTTTGTATGTCAGCAATGTTTATTTACAGTTGGAAACTCGCCTTGATTGTGCTATTTTCTATTCCTTTAATGCTCGTAGCTTCTGTGAAAATTCGGATGCTTGTGCTGATGTATTCTCGTAAAGCACGTAAAATAAACAGCGAAATCACCGCTTCATACAACGAGCATATCAATGGCGTGATGGTCAATAAAAGCACCGCACAAGAGTCGCGCGTAGGCGACAATTTTGGCGAAATGAGTGGAGCAATGCGCCGCGTTTCTTACCGTGCGTCTTACTACACGGCGGCGTATATTCCGGTGGTGATTATGATTGGTTCCTTGGCGAGTGGATTGGTGGTGTTTTATGGAGGAGGCATGGCACTTGCCTTGCCTACGGGAATTACGGTGGGCGTTTTGGCGGCTGCTTTTGACTATTCGACGCGGATTTATCGGCCTATCGTAGATATTTCGATGTTTTATGCACGGGCGCAAGGTAGTCTTTCTGCCGGAGAACGTATTTTTTCACTGATTGATGAGCAAAATTTTCTTAAAGAAAAAGAAAATATCAGCGATTTTGAACGTATAAACGGTGACATCGAATTTCGTGATTTATCGTTTTATTATGAAAAAGAAAATCCTGTATTGGCGGGTTTTAATCTTACGATAAAAGCCGGACAATCCATCGCGCTCGTAGGTGCTACCGGTGAAGGTAAATCGACGATTGCCAACCTCGTTTGCCGCTTTTACGAACCCACCGAAGGACAGGTTTTGATTGATGGAACTGACTATCGTGATAAGACGCTAAATAGCCTTCGCGATCAACTCGGAGTGGTACTACAAACACCACATTTGTTTTCTGGTACAATACGCGATAACATCATTTATGGTAATCATAAAGCTACTGATAATGAAATAATTAGTGTACTGAAACAAACAGGTGGAGAGGAGTTTATTGAGATGTTGGATGAGAAAGTGGGCGAGGAAGGAAAGCAACTTTCATTGGGACAAAAACAGTTGATTTCATTTGCTCGTGCGGTGCTTGCCGACCCGCGTATTTTTATCATGGATGAAGCGACTTCTTCTATCGACACATTGACCGAAGCAAGGATACAAAAAGGCATTGAACGAGTACTCGAAGGACGTACTTCTATCGTCATCGCACACCGCTTGAGTACTATCCGAAATTGTGACCGCATTTTAGTCATAAAAAAAGGAAAAGTAGTAGAGGATGGTTCGCATGATGCGCTGATGGGTGAACGTGGGAAATATTTTGAATTGTACACACGACAATTGCGAGATGAGGCAATTTTGACAAGTGCATAAAAATCTAAAAACATTGGCAGAAACGTCTTTTCACATTAAGTTAAAAGGCGTTTTTGTCACGTCAAAAACACACTGCAAATCCGTTAGCATAAGCATCTTGCTTATGCTATGCGGGTTTGCCCAATAATCGAAACATATTGCGCTTATAAGCCTCTACACCGGGTTGGTCAAAAGGATTAACACCCAAGACATAACCGCTTATGGCACAGGCTTTTTCAAAGAAATAAAACAGATAACCGAGTTGGTACGCGCTTGCTTCCGGTAGGGTAATAATGAGGTTGGGAACGCCTCCGCGATATACTGTAGTCGTGGTTCATAATTGATGTACAAAAGTATAAATTACGCCATCTCAATCACCAAATCATCCTGCTCCACCATCGTCTTTTCCGTCAAATGAACTGCTTTCACCGTTCCTGCTTTTGGCGCAGTAATCGTGCTTTCCATTTTCATCGCTTCTATGATGAATAGTGGTTCATTTTGCTTGACGGTGTCACCTGCCTTGACCAATATTTTCGACAAACTACCTTGTAATGGCGCGCCAATATCACCTTCTTTTTCTGCTTTTTTGTGAATGATTTTTTCCGTTTTAATAGAAAAATCGCGGACTTGAATAGGGCGAGTCTGTCCGTTCAAATTGAAGAATAGCGTGCGGTAGCCGTCTTCGTTGGGTTCGCCTTTATCGAGGTATTTGATGAGGATGCGTTTGCCCGCTTCTATTTCTACAATGATTTCCTCATTCGGCTGCAAGCCATAAAAGAACGCTGGAGTTGGTATGCTTCGCACCGAACCATACTCGCCATAATGCTCATAATAATCCTGAAATACCTTTGGATATAATTTATACGATAAAAAATCTTCAAAATTCGCGTATGGAAATTGCTCATTAAATTCTACAAATTCTTTATCAAAATCAATGGGCGATAAATGAGCGTTTGGTCGATCGGTATAAGGTTCTTCACCTTTCAATATTTTGGCTTGCAAATCCTTCGGAAAGCCACCGTGCGCCTGTCCCAAATCTCCTCTAAAAAGGGCTTTCACGCTATCGGGAAATGCCAGCGTATCACCTTTTTCTATGACATCTTCTTTTGATAAACCGTTGGCAGTCATAAACATAGCCATGTCGCCGACGACTTTCGATGACGGTGTTACTTTTACAATATCGCCAAACAAATCATTGACATGACGATAGTTTTGTTTGATAATTTCAAATTTATCTTCCAATCCCAAGCCTCGCGCTTGCGGACGCAAATTGGAGTATTGACCACCGGGAATTTCGTGTTTATAGACCTCTGCCGTACCTGCTTTGAGTTCACTTTCAAATGGATAATAATACTCGCGGACTGCCTCCCAATAATTGGAATATTCGTTGAGTGATTGAATGTTCATTTTGCTCTCGCGCTCATGTCCTTGCAACATGCCCACAACGGAATTGAAATTGGGCTGTGAAGTCAAGCCCGATACCGAACTCAAAGCCACATCTACCACATCAACTCCTGCTTCTACGGCTTTCAAATACGTTGCCGATTGAATGGAAGATGTATCATGTGTGTGTAGGTGAATCGGTAAATCTACCGCTTTTTTAAGCTCACAAATTAGCTGCTCGGCAGCGTAGGGTTTTAGCAATCCCGCCATGTCTTTTATCGCCAAAATATGCGCTCCTACATCCTCCAATTGACGTGCCAAATCAAGGTAGTATTGCAGTGTATATTTCGTTCTTTTTTTATCCAAAATATCGCCCGAATAACACAGAGACACTTCCGCCAAACCTCCTGTACGCTCACGCACTGCATTGATGCTGACACGCATTCCGTCCACCCAATTCAGCGAATCAAATATCCGAAAAATATCAACACCTTTTTCACCTGCTTTTTCTATAAATTTTTCAACCAAATTATCAGGATATGCTGCATAACCTACTGCATTTGAACCCCTTATCAACATTTGAAGTAAAATATTCGGTACAGCTTTTCGCAATAATTTGATGCGTCTCCACGGACATTCTTTCAAAAAACGCAGACAAACATCGAAGGTCGCGCCACCCCAAACTTCCATTGAAAATACGTTTGGATTGTTGCGAGCAAAGCCTTCTGCTACACGCATCATATCATAGGTACGCACGCGCGTAGCGAGCAAAGATTGGTGTGCATCGCGGAAGGTGGTATCTGTATATTGAATTTCTTTTTGTTCTTTCAACCATTTAGAAAAACCTTCCGGTCCGAGTTCGGTTAAAAGGTCTTTTGTGCCTTTCGGATAGGCAGAAGTGCTGTCACATTTTGGCACAATAGCTTTGCGAAAAACTTTATTTTCATCGACATATTTTACGTCTGGATTGCCATTGACAATAACATGACCGAGATAGCGTAACGTCTTTGTTCCTCTATCTAAATATCGACGCGAAACGAGTAGTTCGGGATTATCACCAATAAAGCTGACCGTAGCTTGCCCCGACTTAAATAATTCATTTCTTAATACGTTATTTAAAAAACCAATGTTCGTTTTCACTCCTCGAATCCTAAATTCTCGTAAGGCGCGATGCAAGCGATCTGCTGCGCCTTCCATAGTCCGTCCTGACGCTGTTACTTTGACCAACATACTATCAAAAAAGGGTGAAATTTTTGCACCTGCATAGGCACTTCCCGCATCTAATCGAATCCCAAAACCAGCCGCGCTGCGATACGCAACAAGTGTACCGTAATCAGGCTTAAAGTTATTGGTTGGGTCTTCGGTGGTGATGCGACATTGTATGGCACAGCCGTTATATGTGATGTCTTTTTGGCTATCTACTTTGATGGTTGGATGTGAGAGCTCGTAGTTCATCGCAATCAAAATCTGTGAGCGCACAATATCAATTCCGGTAATTTCTTCCGTAATCGTATGCTCTACTTGTATGCGCGGATTGACTTCTATGAAATAGATATTTTCGGCTTGGTCAACGAGAAATTCTACTGTACCTGCATGACTGTATTTGACGTGTTGCGCGAGGCGAAGCGCGTATTCGTAGAGTTTGTCTTTGGTGTTTTGTTGGATAGAAATAGCCGGCGCGACTTCGACTACTTTTTGGAAGCGACGTTGTACCGAGCAATCGCGTTCAAAGAGGTGAACGATATTGCCGTGTTTGTCTCCAAGTATCTGAATTTCAATGTGTTTTGGGTTTTCGATGAATTTTTCAATAAAAATTTCATCATCGCCAAAAGCGGTTAATGCTTCGCCTTTAGCTTCGCTATATGCCTTTTTTAATTCCGATTTTGAACGCACCACACGCATACCTCGTCCACCGCCTCCGGCAGCTGCTTTGACCATGACTGGATAGGTGATCCGCTCCGCTTCTACTTCGGCGATTTCATAGGAGGTAATGTCTTGTTCATTGTCAAGAATGAGTGGAATATCCAGTTTTTTAGCGATTTCTTTTGCTTTGATTTTATCTCCTAACATATCCATCACTTCCGGATCAGGACCTATAAAACGGATATTCTCTTCGCGACATCGTCGAGCAAAATCGACGTTTTCTGATAAAAATCCGTAGCCGGGATGGATAGCCTCTACTCTATTCTTTTTCGCCGTTTTTATGATTTCTTCAATATCCAAATAGGGTTTTAAAGGTGCATCGTCATCACCAATTTGATAGGCTTCATCTGCCTTATAACGATGTAACGAATATCTGTCTTCGTGTGTGTATATCGCAACAGTTCTCAATCCTAATTCGGATGCAGCACGGAGTACACGAATGGCTATTTCACCACGATTCGCAACCATTACTTTATGGAAACGATGATGTTCTAATTTTTTCATCTATATATTTTTATAAAAAATACAAAAAAACAGTAGGGAATATTTTACTTAGATGGGCGAATATTCGCAAATATACGAGAAAGGAGAAGACAAAATGGTATGAATTGGATGAGAATTTGGAAGTGGTTTATTTCAAGAATTGTTCTGACATAAAAAAGCCCCTATTCATACGAGATGAATAAGGGCCCAAAACCAAATGAAACCAATTTTATTCTGAATATGTTATACAGAATATTTCTTATATTTTTTTATTTTTGGTGGTTGTAAGTATAGACATTAAATCTTATTTTGAGGTTGCGTCAGTTCATAATTAAATAACTTTTTTAAAAAGGTTTATTCCGCAGGTAATAATTTTTGTAGTAGTTTATCATAATCACCTCTACCAAAAGCGATAAGTAGCCAGAGTAGAAGCACAATCAATAAATTTCCACCGACTAATCTAAAGAGGTTGTTTAAGAATCCGAAAAAACCTTTTCCGAAAGAGCCTAGTGATACACCGCCAATACCATTGGCAAAGGCTTCAAAGTGAATACGGAGTCCGGTTTTTAATATAAAGAACAGATGTAGTATAATGAGTCCAGCAAGAATTGCTATTAAAGCCCGTTTCCAATTTACGGCAGAAGAGAGAACCAGAGCAATAAAAAACACAAGATATAATCCGGCATGTACCCATGTATCTATCTCAATGAGTGGTGGTTTGAAGGGGAGCATTTTTTCATTTCTTTGCTGCGCTTGTACCGCCTGTTGCCGGTACTTATTTTTCATATCCTCATCCATTATGAAGATTCGTATCTGGTCGTTTTTTTTGTTTTCAAGTCCTGGTAGTTGGACATCTCTTGTACCGTTTTTACCAAAAGTGCCATCATAAAAAGATTCTATGTTTTTACCTAGTATTCTTGTATAAGGCTTATCAAGTAATGAATGGTACAAGGTAGCAAGCGCAATAAATATCAACAAGAACTTGCCAAGAAATATTAGTATAGGCTTAGCTTGTTTCATGTTCTCGTTCGCGTTTGATGACGGATTGAATCCAAATTAACCAACATGCAATAGCTAAGGCAATAAAAATCACTTGCCACACTTCTACATGCATCAAGTCAAATAATTTAGGGCGATATACTCCGGTAAAGAACAATGTCATTATTCTAAAGATATTCATAAACAGTAAAAATATTGTACCGAGTATGATACCTTTGTACTTAAATTTCGCGGGTTTTGGATAAGCAGCAACCGCGCCTGCAAAAATGGCGATAGCCTCTATACCATCACAACCACTTTCTATATCTACCGAAAATCTACTGGAGGATACTGTATCACCAATAGCGGTTGTTCCCATACCAAATATATTGAGTAGGAAACTACTAATTTTGGCATCTATATTCATTATTGCACTAAGTGGTCCTTCTTGAAACCACTCTGTGGTATAAATAATATAGAATATTAGCATGAAAGCTAAGAAGAAGCCAACAAATTTTAGAAGGGGTGAACGTGAACGCCACCCCTTCATAAAATCTTTAGATTTTGGCTTTTGTTGTGCGACCTGTTTTTGTTGTTCAGGTCGTTTACTTTTGCCTTTTCCTTTTTTTGATTTAGCCATTTTTGATGGTCAAATACTTTTTATCGTAAAAAACAATTCGCCTATCAGACAATGTGTCCGACAGACGAATGTAATTTTTATCAATTATTCACTAACAATTTTCATTTCTGTTTGACGGATATAGAGTACACCTAAGTTCAACAGAAGTAATGCAAGTATAATCAAGCCCCACTCACCCATTGTTGGGATGGCGTTGTCACCACAAGGTGAACATCCACCGCCTGTAATAGAAGCAGAAGAACCATTAGCATCAGTTACTTCCACAGTGTAAGTAGAAGAACCATCAGCAGGTAGATATACTGTAATTCCGATATTTCCGCCGGCAGCAACCGCAGCAGCAATCAAAGCATCAAGGTCAGCAGTAGAAAGTGCATTACCATTAGCATCGAATAAACCACCACTATAGCTACTTACTGAATACGGAGCCATACCCGGAGTAATAGTAATAACATCGCGAGCGAACTCGTTTTCGCCATCACCATCCAAGTCAAGACCTGCGAAGCAGTTACATGGATCGCCAATGCCAAGACTAACGTCTCCACAACCGTCGATGGCTGTACCTGCACATGGAACACAAACGTCTCCATTCGCAGCTACTGTTTCTGTATCATTTTCTGTACAGTCGTCGCCATCATCACAAACACTTGCTGTACCTGTACATGAGCAATCCTCTACGGCAGTACCATTGCCACAAGGGATACAAATGTTTCCATCTCCATCAACAGTTTCCATCTCACCTGTCGTACATGGGTCACCATCATCACAGGCTTGAGCCGTAGCACCTGGACACGCACATTCAGGACTGTCAACAGGTGTACCGTTTCCACATGGAACACAGACATCACCATTGGCAGCTACTGTCTCTGTCTCACCTTCTGTACAATCATTACCATCGTCACAGGCTACTTCTGTACCTGTACATGAACAATCCTCTACAGCAGTACCACCGCCACATGGAACACATTCAGTACCGTCAGCAGCAATAGTTTCCATTTCACCAGTTGTACATGGATCACCATCATCACAGGCTACTGGTGTAGCATCTAAACAAGGATTCATTTCATCAACACATGCACATATAGCGTCATCATATTCTTGACCATCAGGACAAGTAATTGGTGCAACAGGTGTACCTGCACATGGTACACAAACATCACCATTGTCAGCTACTGTCTCCATATCGTTTTCTGTACATGGATCGTTATCATCACAAGCACTTGCTGTACCTGTACATGAGCAATCTTCTACAGCAGTTCCACCACCACAAGGAACACATACGTCACCATTGTCAGCAACAGTTTCTGTTTCACCTGTAGTACATGGATCACCATCGTCACATGCTTGAACTGTACTTGTACAATTACAATCTAAGACTGCTGTACCAGCACATGGAACACAAATAATAGAGTTGTCAGCAGTTAGTACTGTTTGCATATCATTTTCAGTACAGTCATCACCGTCATCACAAGGCAAATCTGTTGTAGGATCGCTACAACTAACAGGTGTACCTGCACATGGAACACAAACATCGCCATTATCAGCAACAGTTTCCATATCATTTATCGTATTCGTATCACCATCATCACATGCTTGAGCTGTACCCGTACATGAACAATCCTCTACGGCAGTTCCACCACCACAAGGAACACATACGTCACCATTAGCAGCTACAGTTTCCATCTCACCTGTTGTACATGGGTCACCATCATCACAAGCACTTGCTGTACCCGTACATGAACAATCCTCTACGGCAGTTCCACCACCACATGGGACACATACGTCACCATTAGTAGCTACAGTTTCCATCTCACCTGTTGTACATGGGTCACCGTCATCACAAGCACTTGCTGTACCCGTACATGAACAATCCTCTACGGCAGTTCCACCACCACAAGGAACACATACATCACCATTGTCAGCAACAGTCTCCATTTCACCTGTTGTACATGGATCTCCATCGTCACAGGCTGTAGCTACTCCTGTACATGAACAGTCAGTCACAGCAGTTCCACCACCACAAGGAACACAGACACTGCCATCAGAACCGAGTGTTTCCATTTCACCAGTTGTACATGCGTCGCCATCGTCACATGCTGTAGGAACTGCGTCAGCACATACATCACACACAGGAGCTTCTACACCCGTAATACATTCAGTAGCACTTAAGTTAAAGCAGAATGGTAAGATAGGACACATCAAACCCGGTGACAATACGCTCAAATCAGCGAGACCACCAAGTCCTGGTCCTGTACCACCAGCTACACCACCAATCAAAGCCAGTACATCATCAATAGTCAATGTAGCCGGTCCAACAAGTGGTGAATTATCTACACCTTCATAGACAGCTTGTAGAGTATTTCCACTTGCACTCAAATCAAGTGCAGCGATAACGATACCGCCTGTACAAGCATCCAAGTCATTTACTATTTGGTCTAACTCTGCCTGTACGTGTGTAATGGCAGTAACACAAATTTCTTCACCCACAGCAAGTCCTGCAACGTTACCCGTAGCATCAGGTGTAACCGCTGTAATCAAGCCCGTAGCAGGATCAGTTATAATATATTCAGTAATTTCTCCTGCATTGGCACTTCCACCTGTAACACCCAATGTTACCGTAGTACCATCAGGACATTCAGGAGCAACCGCTGCTAATGCCGGAGCTGCTGCATCACAAGCTGGACAAGCAACCGAAGGACAAACAGCCGTAGCTGTGAAAGCGAGGTCTGTATAACATGCAGGATCGGCATCGCCAAGCAATGTTGCTAAGTCAGCAGCAGCAACAGTAGGTATCGTTGATGTATTATCTCCTCCTGTTCCGCAAGGATAAGCAATAGCTGGAGCAGACTCATAAGTACCACAGATAAAATCTTCAGCATCATCAAGGTCACCGTCAGGCGCACCACCTGCTCCATCACCGTTATCAAATCCTACTATAGCAGTAGCGAGACTGTCGCAATCTCCCGCAGTTTCAAGAACTGTGATAAATTCTTGTTCTGGGTTGAATACTAAAGTTATTTTTTCTACGGGACAATCTCCGTTGATAGCCACCGGATCACCTGCGGCATTATACTCTAATGTACTCATAAAAACATCCAAAGTAAATGGCGCACAAGAGCCATTTCCGAATATAGAAACTAGCTCCGTACAATCACCCGGATTACCATAAAATATAACTTCTCCAGCTGCACCTGAATTCAAGTTTGTAAGAATATCTCCCCCTGTAGTATAATCACTAACTGCATTTATAATTGCTCCTGCACCGTTAGTGGCAGCAGTACCATCTGTCTCATAAAAAATCTCGAATTGAGCTACATTACCATCTGTAACGAAATCATTATCCAATGAGCAGCCAGCACCAAACACTACATCACCATCACAGTCACTTGCAGCACCGTCAAAGCTAGCAGAACAATCTATAGTAACTGGTGGGCAAACAGGAGGAGTTCCTGTACAGGTCATTGCTAAATAACCATTATTAGAACCAGCCGCAGTATTGGCACTCGTACCACAAGCACCTGTCTCATAAATGGCTATGGTATAAGTACCCGATTCCGTAGCTGTAAAAGTAAGTTCACAACTTGATCCAGCGTCCAAACCAAAGGCATCAATAGCTCCACTCGGCGCATTGACGGTAAATTCTGCGGGCCATGCTTGTCCTCCCGTACCAGGACCTGCCGCACTGTTACATATACTAACAGTATAAGTAACACCAGCAACAACATTTTCAATGACATACCCTTCCTCTGCCCATACTTCAAAGTCAGTCAATTCATTAAATGCACAGGCACCTGCACCATCATCGCAAGGTGCACCATTGAAAGTGTTAGTATAATCACCAAACGGACCTGCGGTAGCTTCCGTACATTGAGCGTTTACATTCTGAAAGCTAAAGCAACAGATTGCAAACAAGAATAAAATATTTAAATACTTGTTTTTCATAATAAAATCTATTTTTGGATTCCTTACTTATTTGATTGATTTTGAATTACTTTACGTTTACTTTTTCCTTGTACCTTATTAGAGGTTTGATTGTTAGTAGTAGAAGACTTGAGCTTCAAGGGAGTACGAATAGGCTTTTTGTTCGCATCCATGAATAGAGGCGTGTTACCGACTCTAACCCTTTTCTTGGGCGGATCAATAGAACTGGAAACAGCTAACTGCTGATTAGTGACTTGTGTAGTCTTTGTTACTGATGTGTCATTTTGAGTACTTGTCGGTCTCAATAATATCACAACTCCAACCAATAAAACAGCAACAAACAATACAGTTGCAAATAGTTTTAGGTTTCTCATAAAAAAAGGCTTTTAAAATGTTTCGTTAAAAATAATTTTGATTTAATGCACCACACCTTAACATTTTGGTATGGTTATATACGCAAAAAGTCTCTCTAATTGCACAAGCAAGATGAAAGACTTTATATACTAAATATAATTGATAAACAACAGTTTATACAACAACAGGAGTATTTACACTTGGTCATAGTTCGGTTCATATTTCGTTTATTAACTACTCTTTAACACTTTATTAGACAGCTAAAGTAGTAAAAATTTATTTATCACAACAAATGATATGTACTTTTTTTTTTATTTTTTTTTATTTCTTTGAATAGACCATAATGAAAAACGCGAAAAAATATTTACATTAGCATCCGTTAAAATAAGAAAAACACAATTTATCATGTCACAAAAAGAAAATTTTATAACATCTATCAAGGACGGCTACAATTTTGAAGGTAAGTCCATCATACTCGGAGGGGCTATGCTGGATGGTGAGTGTCAAACCGACACCCTCATCAAAATTCCGTTGCGTACCATGAACCGTCATGGCTTGATTGCTGGTGCAACCGGTTCGGGTAAAACCAAAACCCTTCAAATCCTCGCAGAACAACTTTCTGCCGAGGGTGTTCCCGTCCTTTTAATGGACATCAAAGGCGACCTTTCGGGCATCGCTGCACCCAGTCCGGGGCATCCGAAAATCGACGAAAGGCACGAGAAAATCGGAATTCCTTTCAGCGCAGGTACAAGTCCGATTGAATTCCTTACGCTTTCGGACGAACCCGGCGCACGTTTGCGAGCAACTGTTACCGAATTTGGTCCGGTTCTATTCTCCAAAATCCTTCAATTGAGCGATACACAAAGTGGTATCGTTTCGGTCGTTTTCAAATATTGCGACGACAATAATATTCCACTCGTTGACCTCAAAGATTTCAAAAAGACATTGGAATATATGACCGGCGAGGGCAAAGGAGAGATTAAAAGCCTATATGGTTCGATGTCCACCGCTTCTACGGGTACGATTATTCGCAAAATCATCGAAATCGAACAGCAAGGTGCAGACCGCTTTTTCGGCGAAGTGTCTTTTGAAGTCGAAGACCTCATTCGTAAGGATGAAGAGGGTAAAGGAATGGTCTCGGTAGTACGCCTCACCGACCTGCAAGACCGACCCAAATTATTTTCTACCTTTATGCTACAAATGATGGCAGAGATATACGCGACCTTTCCCGAACAAGGGGATTCGGAAAAACCGGAGTTGATTATTTTTATTGACGAAGCCCATTTGATGTTCAACGAAGCGAGTGATGCGTTGCTCGACCAAATTGAGGCAATCGTCAAGCTCATTCGTTCTAAGGGCGTTGGGCTGTTTTTTGTTACGCAGAATCCGGCTGATGTGCCTGATGCCGTACTCGGTCAGTTGGGTCTCAAAATCCAACATGCCCTCCGCGCCTTTACTGCCAAAGACCGTAAAGCCATTAAATTGGCAGCTCAAAACTATCCGCTAACAGATTATTATGATACTGACGAATTACTCACCAAACTCGGTATTGGTGAAGCACTCGTCACGGCGTTGAGCGAAAAGGGTATTCCTACTCCACTCGCACATACCCTACTCCGCGCACCACAATCGCGCATGGATGTATTGACCGATAGTGAAATCAAACACATTATAGGTCAGTCCGAAATTATTAATAAATACAATATAGAGGTGGACCGCGAAAGTGCTTATGAAATTCTCGGCGAAAAAATAGAATTGGCAAAAGAAGAAGAGCATCAGGAAGAATTGAAAAAGCAACAAGAAAAAGCTGCCAAATCGACTTCGCGTAAAAGTACTAAGCAAGAAAAATCGGCTGTCGAAAAAGCGATGGACAACACCGCCGTAAAACAAGTCGGACGTACCGTAGCTCGCGAACTCACTCGCGGATTGCTCGGCGCACTCGGCATAAGAACGACTCGCCGCCGCAGACGTAAACTTTGGTAAATTTTATTATCAAAATAGCAGAAATAAGAACGGACACCAAATGGTGTCCGTTTTTTTTTGAAATAACAGTAGGGACAAGGCATGCCTTGTTCCTACTGCTATTATTATCTCAAAATATTATAAACGAATCAAAACGCTAACTCTTCTCCTCCCAAATTCTACACAAATGCACAATCGTTTCTGCTGATTTTTGCATATCCTGTACCGAGACCCATTCGTGTTTGGAATGAAAGGCATGTTCACCTGCAAAAATATTTGGACAAGGCAAACCCATAAATGACAATCTCGAACCATCCGTACCGCCACGTATGCTGCTCTTCTTCGGCACAAGTCCGGCGCGTGTAATCGCCTCTTCTGCATAACTCACTACGTGTGGGTATTTGTCCAATACTTTTTTCATATTTCGGTACTGCTCCGTCACTTTCAATTCGGCGGTTGAGTTGGGATAGCTTTTCATCACTTCGTCCATGATTTTGCGAAGTTCATCTTCGTGTTCTGCCAGTTTTTCATCCGTAAAATCACGTACAATAAAAGTCAGACTTGCCTCTTCTACCGTGCCGCCCATCCGCACCGGATGCACAAAGCCCTCTCTACCTTCCGTCGTTTCGGGTGAAAGACGGTCTTTGGGCAATCGTGCTACGATGTCGCCGATCGCTTTTATGGCACTTTCCATTTTCCCTTTCGCAAATCCGGGATGCTGACTCACGCCTTTCACGGTGATGGTCGCGCCATCTGCCGAAAAGGTCTCATCTTCAAGCGAACCACGCTCTGCACCGTCGATTGTATAACCGAAATCAGCACCCAATTTTTGCATGTCAGCTTTATCCACGCCGCGCCCTATCTCTTCATCCGGTGTAAACAAGATGCGTATTTTACCATGTTTAATATCTTTATTATTAATAAAAAAATGAGCCGCATCCATGATTGCTGCTACGCCCGCTTTGTTGTCCGCGCCAAGCAATGTCGTACCGCTCGCTGTCACTATATCATTCCCAATTTGGTCTTTTAATAAAGGGTAGTTATTCGGACTGATGACCTGTGTGTTGTCATCCGGTAGAATGATGTCGCTACCATCGTAGTTCTTGTGAATCAATGGTTTAACATCTTTCCCACTGCTATCCGGCGAGGTATCTACATGCGAACAAAAGCACAAAACAGGCACGTCTTTGTCCGTATTCGCAGGGATAGTCGCATATACGTAACCATGTTCGTCGAGATGAGCATCCGAGATACCCATTTCCAATAATTCTTCTACCAATACACGCCCCAAATCCTTTTGCTTTTCAGTGGAAGGATAAGTCTTGGATAATGGGTCGGATTGAGTATCGATTTGAACGTATTTTAAAAAACGCTCCTTTACAGTATGTTGTATTGTCATTTGTGTAATTATTAAAATTGTATGGTTGCGAAATTGTGTTTTTTTTTGCAAAGCAAAAAATTCTTCTAATCATAAATGCTATACAATCCCACAATTTCTCAATCATAAAGTAGTCAGACAAAATAACCTAACAATATTCTGAACCACGAAGTACATTAAGAACACTAAATCGAACTGACCCCGTTCTTCAACGGGGCAGGCTGCAAAAGAACACAAAAAACTCATAATCAATATTTTATAAAATTAATTAGTGATCTCTACATTAATTCGACCTTCGTACTTTTTGTGTCCTCGTATGTTCATTTTTACTACCATTCTGTAAAAACACCCAAACTCAGAGAGGGCGAAGCTGGAACTTGATTAGCAGCAAATGCAGCAAGCGTAGTAGAAAGCGTCAAGCCGATATTATCATTGACATTATACAATAATTTCAAACCGAGCGATGCCCATTCTTGATTATTGACATAAAAAGCGGTTTGTACATTATTAGGTGGGTCAAGACGTTCTCCATTCTCAAACGACTGAATCACATCAAAAAATAACATTGCCCAAAAAGGCTCGAAGATATTATACCCGCCTTCGAAACCTACATTAAAATAATTGCTGTAATCATTCGTGCGAATCCCTACACCACCATATCCGAAGATATAACCTTTGCCTAATCCACTGCCTACACTCACACTCGGCGTAAATGTCCACGCATCATAACCCGTGCGTAATCCAGTCGCGTCGTCATACTTTCCAGTTGGTATTTCTACACCAAGTTGTGCTGCAATGGCAATTCCATCATTATAAATTTGCTGCCGAACGGAAAATCGAATATTGCCAAGTGAGGTCAGATTACCGGATTCAGTTGTTCCCAAAGAATCTAATAATTTTTCTCCGGCAGAAAGGAATTTTATCGGAGCATCTAAGACTAATGTAGTGCCTTCAATCACGCCATATTCTACGTAGGCTTGCACCGATGCTTCGGAATACTCTCGGCTTGTCGTAAGTAAATCGCTGGAGTCTTTGACGAAAAATTCGCTGTATTTCGGAATTGCCATAATCGACAATTGACCAAAACCAGAACCCTTTTCTTGTGTCCAAGGGCTTTGGGCATATAAAAAACTTGTTGATAGTAATAAACTGAAAACGAGTGTAATGTATTTCATTTTTAATATTTAGAGTAACTATAGTCCACAGTCGGCAGTCCATAGACCATAGGTAGTCGTAATTTTTACGGTATTTCACGTTTTCCTATGGACTATCAACCATTGACTATCGACTGTTGCGGTTATCCGCAACTTGAATTAGAGTAATCCCAATTACTTGTTACTAATGCAACATCAATTTAAAGTGTAAGTCTAATTTTCAGATACTTTCAATATCAATTTCCCCAATTTTTCTCCATTAAACAATCGTAAAAAAGTATCATGAAAATTCTCAATACCTTCAAAAATATCTTCTTTGGTTTTTAATTTACCTTCCATCATCCAGCTGCCCATTTGCATGGCAGCTTCCATATATTTTTTGGAATAATCCATCACGACGAAACCTTCCATCGTAGCTCGATTGACCAATAAAGACAGATAATTACTCGGACCTTTGACGGCTTGCATATTATTATATTGAGAAATAGCACCGCAAATCGCTATCCTTGCGTGCATACGCAAACATGCCAGTGCAACATCAAGCATTTCGCCACCGACATTGTCAAAATACACATCAATACCTTTCGGACAGGCTTTTCTCACTGCGGATTTGAGGTCTTCATTTTTGTAATCAATCGCTGCATCAAAACCAAGCTCTTCGACGATGTATTTGCACTTCTCCGGTCCACCCGCGATACCAACCACATGACAACCTTTAATCTTCGCAATCTGCCCGACTACGCTGCCAACCGCCCCTGCTGCGCCAGAGACCAAAACGATGTCACCTTCCTTAATTTTTCCGACTTCGAGAATACCGAAATATGCCGTCATACCGGGCATTCCGAGTGTTCCCATAAAGGTCGTCAAAGGCGCAATCGAAGGATCGACTTTGTACCAATTTTCGCCGTTTGTTGCGATGTATTGTTGTACACCGCCCCAGCCTGTCATATAGTCACCGACTTGATAATCAGGATGTTGTGACTCTATTACCTCGCCGACTGACCCCGAACGCATGACCTCACCGATACCCACAGGTGGGATATAAGATTTGCCTTCATTCATCCAACCACGCATCGCAGGGTCGAGCGAGATATAATCCTGACGAATAAGAACTTCTCCCTCCTTAATGGTCGGTATTGCTTCTTCGCGAAGTGTCCAAGTGTCTTTGTCAGGTAGCCCGACGGGGCGTTTGGTGAGTATTAATTGTTTGTTCATATCTTTGTTGGTTTGTGTGTAAATTCTCAATGAGTGAATGAATGATTTTTGAATGAATGAATCATTTTAGTATTGAAGTGTTTCGATAAAATAAGTCCAATAGTATTATGATTCACTCATTCTTTCATTCAAAATTCACTCATTATAGAAATACGTTTGTATGACCAAAATGTGAATCAAAAAAAAGCCACCTAATTCCAAAGAATCAGGCGGCTTGTGTTGAGCGGAGGAAGAGGGATTCGAACCCCCGGTACCTCGCGGTACGCTGGTTTTCAAGACCAGTGCATTCGACCACTCTGCCATTCCTCCGGTGCAAAGATAAGGTAGTTTTCATTTTATGTAAATAAAAGCATGATTTTTTTCATTGTTTTTTTCTTTCTACCAATAATGTAGTTTTATATCTTTGTTTTCTTTAAAATAAATGATGTTAGGTAAAATCCCTGATTGGGGTGTTCAAAAATGTTTTTGAGTAAAAATAGTCCGCAGTTTATCAGTCCGCAGACCGCCGTATAGGTGTAATACGTTTGCGTACAACTGTGGTCTGCGGACTGATAAACTGCGGACACGTTACTGCGTAACGTCAGTAAATAAAATAAGATGCCAGAACAAAATAATTGGTTTGCCGAATGGTTTGACTCAAAGTATTATCACATACTATATCAACATCGGGATTATGCGGAAGCGAGGTTATTCATGGATAATTTGGTGGCGCATTTAAATGTACCGCAGCGTGCTACGATTTGGGATTTGGCTTGTGGCAAAGGAAGACACGCCATCTATCTCGCGGAAAAAGGCTTTGATGTCACGGGTACAGATTTGTCAGAACAAAGTATCAAAGCCGCCCGACAATCCGAACATGACTATCTTTCTTTTTTTCAACATGATATGCGAGATAGTTTTCGTATAAATTATTTCGATTACGTATTCAATCTCTTTACGAGTTTTGGCTATTTTGAACATGAAAAAGATGATTTGAAAGTTTTAAAAAACGTTGCTAAATCACTGAATGAAAACGGTGTATTTGTAATAGATTTTTTGAATGTAAACCATGTGGCAGCTAATCTCGTAAAAGAAGAAGAGAAAGTACTATCGGATGTTAAATTTCACATTACACGCAATATTGCTGACGGTTACATAGTTAAGACCATAACATTTGAAGCCGAAGGCAAACAACATCAACATCAGGAAAAAGTCCGGGCATTTACACAAGAAGAGTTGACACAATTATTGAAAAAAGCCGGACTGACTGTACAAAAAACTTTCGGAAATTACCAACTTCATCCTTTCAACAAACAAGACTCCCCGAGATTGATTTTACAGTGCTGAGGTGTTGAAGTGTTGACGTGTTGAAGTACGAGTTATACAACAATAAGTTAATATCTTAGCGTACTTCAACACATCAACACGTCAATACTTCAACACCCCAACACACCACATGGACGAATGGCTTTTTCATATACTCAACGGACAATGTCACAATTCATTTTTTGATGCTGTCATTCCTTATTGGAGAAGTAAATATGTTTGGATACCCTTGTACGTATTTATTGCGTCTTTTTTATTAATAAATTGGAAAAAGCGCGGTTTGCTTGTCCTTTTATTTGCTATTGCTACGATAGGCGTAGCGGATTTTACAAGCAGCAAAATCGTGAAACCACTCGTTCAAAGAATACGACCTTGTAATGATGCGACCTTGACCTTTGAAGTCCGTGAATTAGTCAAATGCGGTGGTGGATATAGTTTTACCTCTTCACATGCCACTAATCATTTTGCGATAGCCGCTTTTTTAATTATTGTGCTAAGTGTATTTCGGAGAAAATGGATAAGCTGGGCATTGTTCGCTTGGGCAACTTCTATTGCTTACGGGCAAGTGTATGTAGGCGTACATTATCCGCTTGATGTAGTGGCGGGAGCGATATTAGGAAGTTTTATAGGTATAATTTTTGCTAATATTTATCAACGGTGGACGGCAGACGGACGCTTCGCTTGACGGCAGACGGCAAACGGAGGACGATAGGGAGGTGGAGCGTGAACCAAAAATAACTTTAAACAACCACAATCGGTTTATAAACAATATTTTACTAAAATGAAAAAAATCAACTATGTTCTTTTCGTTCTGGTATGGCTATGCTGTCTCCAAGCGGATGCCCAAGAGGAACGATACACAATTAGTGGTTACATTGAGGATGTCGATACGGGCGAAAAACTCATTGCCGCTAACATTTTTGACCCGGAAAAAGGTAAAGGTACGACGACCAATCTTTTTGGTTTTTACAGCCTGACTTTGCCCAAAGATTCTGTCTATTTGAGTATCACCTATATAGGTTATGAGACAAAATATTATCGCTTGTTTTTGGACAAAGACATTACGATGAATTTCAGTCTCGGTATAGGTACAGTACTCGAAGAAGTAGTTGTCACTAACGAAAAATACGAACGCGTAGAGCAACGAACACAGATGAGTCAAGTCACCGTTCCGATTACACAAATCAAAAAACTTCCTGCGCTGCTTGGCGAAGTTGATGTTTTGAAATCACTGCAACTGCTACCGGGCGTACAGTCAGGAGGCGAAGGAACGAGCGGCTTGTATGTACGCGGTGGTAGCCCCGATCAAAACCTGATTTTGCTGGACGGCGTACCTGTTTATAATGTCTATCACCTCTTTGGTTTTTTCTCCGTTTTCAATGCGGATGCTATCAAAAATGTAAAGCTGACAAAAGGCGGTTTTCCAGCGCGTTTTGGCGGACGTTTATCATCTGTTGTGGAGATTAATCTGAAAGAGGGCAACATGAAGGAATTTAAAGGTACAGGTAGCATCGGTTTGATTTCTTCACGCCTCACACTCGAAGGTCCGATTTGGAAAGACCGCACGTCGTTTATCGTTTCGGCGAGGCGTAGTTATATGGATATATTGGCAAAACCTTTTATCAAACGAGCATCCGCACAGGAGGAAGATGTTGATTTTGACGGTGGTTATTATTTTTATGATATTAATGCAAAAATTAATCATAAATTTAGTGAAAAAGACCGTCTTTATGCAAGCGTATATGCAGGAACTGACCGCTTCTATGCAGATGTAACTGAAAGGTATAATAACAATCTTAATGATAATTACAGTTTTGGTCTGGAAACGACTTTAGATTGGGGAAATATCACTTCTGCTCTACGTTATAATCACCTGTTTAGCAATAAGTTATTTAGTAATGTAACAGCAACTTACAGTCGTTACAATTTTGATACAGGTGTAGCCAGTACAGAAAGGGATGAATTCCAAGGTGATGTTTTTGAAGCAAATTATGGTGCAAAATACCTTTCGGGAATAGAAGATGTAGCAGGGAAAATCGATTTTGATTATCTGCCTAATCCCTCTAATTATATTCGTTTTGGTGTAGGTATCACTCATCATACTTTCAAACCGGGTGCTTTGAATTTTACAATATCAGAAAGCGACTTCGCTCCACTTGATACGCTCATCAGTCAGGGCAATACGACCTCGTTGGATTACACAGCTTATGTAGAAGATGAAATCAAAATCGGTGAAAATTTTACTGTTAATATCGGCGTACATGGCTCTGCTTTTCAAGTAGAAAAAGAACTATATTGGTCTGTACAACCGCGTGCGGGTTTGCGTTATCTGTTGCCCGGCGATGTGGCGGTGAAAGCCTCTTATGCTATGATGACGCAGTATCTTCACTTACTCACCAATGAAGGACTCGGTCTGCCGACCGATCTTTGGTTGCCCTCCACTGCCCGTATAGAACCCGAATCTTCATGGCAGGCAGCCTTCGGTGTTGCAAAGACATTCAGAGACCAATTTGAATTTAGTATAGAGGGATATTACAAAAAAATGGACAACTTGATTTCTTACAAAGAAGGCGCGAGCTTTATTGATTTTGGTGATTGGCAAGACAAAATAGAAATAGGAGAAGGCGAATCTTATGGCGCAGAGGTATTTGTACAAAAGAAAAAAGGCAAGACCACAGGCTGGCTCGGTTATACTTTATCATGGACCAATCGCCAATTTGAAAATATCAATGGTGGGCGTGTTTATCCATTTAAATATGATCGCCGACATGATATTTCGATTGTCGTCGGACATCAATTTTCTGAGCGTATCAGTGCTTCTGCAACCTGGGTATATGGCACAGGCAACGCCATTACCTTGCCCATTTCAAAAACAGAAATCCATCTACCCAACACTACTTATCCACTTGATGTAGAACGCCCTTCGGCAAAAAACGCCTTTCGTATGAAGCCTTACCATCGGTTTGACATCGGCGTAGATTTTGTCAAACAGAAAAAACGCTATAAACGCAGATTTACGATAGGTGCCTACAATGCTTACAATCGTAAAAATCCATTTTTTATTTATGCAGCAACCGAACGCGAATTCGATCCCGAAACACAAGATTGGGATAGAAAAGACGTATTCAAACAACTCAGTATTTTTACTATCATTCCTTCATTCAGTTGGGGATTTGAATTTTAGTTTATCGGTTTATGGAGTTTATAAAGTTTACAGAGTTTATGAAGTGATTAGTTCTCAAAGAAGAGTTTTGCCGTAGGCAAAACTAATAAACTTTATACACCTTATAAACTCTGTAAACTAATCACTCTATAAACTCCATAAACTGTTTCAAAGAAAAAATCATGAAATATATACCAATTCTTTTTATCATATTAATCATGGCTTGCGAACAAGTCGTAGAAATCGAAGTTCCTGAACAAGAGCCTCAAATTACACTCTCTTGTTTTTACAAATCCGGTGATATACAGGTGAAGGCATATTTGAATAATAGTATCGGAATCTTGGTCAATGAAGATATAGGTCCTATTAGAGGAGCTACTGTGAAATTGTATGAAAATGAGGTACTTATGACAGAGCTTGTCGAGGGAGCGGACACCTTATTTCGGGATGAATACATAGGGGACGATTCGCAGGGCTATCCTATTTATGAACAGGTTGTTCGGAAAATAACGCCTTATTACCAAACAGATTTATCTGTTCCTCTACAAGCCGGTAATACCTACAAAATCACTGCCGAAGCAGAGGGTTATCCCGCTATCTCTGCGACCCAAAAATTTCCTTTAGCACCGACTGTAAGCGACTTGATATACAAGCCGATGAGTCGCGTCGATTTTGAAGGCTACCTCTCTGATGCTTTTGAATTTCAGATTCACGATGCCCCCGAAGAGGATAATTACTATGCCATGGCAGTATATGACTGTTCGACATTTTGTAATGATAACTGGACGAGTAGTTTTACGCCGGGTACAGTGCGCGGTTTGGATGGTGTTGTTCTTTTAAATGATAATTTATTTGACGGACAGTCGTATGGAGTAGAATTATTGTCTGAAGCAGTTGATATTGCCCACCGGGATTTGAAAGTAGTCGTTAGTGCGATTTCTCGCGACGGATACTTTTTTTCCAAATCTGTAGAGGCTTATTCGATAGCAGAGGATAATCCATTTGTCGAACCCGTTATCATACCAACCAATGTAGAAAACGGACAGGGTATTTTTACGATAGAAAATAGGTCAGAAATTATTGTAGAATAATCCGTCGAGGATAAAGTATAAATAATCTATCTCCTACAATTCAATACACTGTTTTATAAATTTATTTGCGTTTTTTGACATTTATTTTGAAATGAATCGAATCAAAAATGACGCGAATACTCACTGTATTTAAGGATTTTTTGGTGAAGAGTCATTTTAAAAGAAATACTCAAAAAAGTAAATAAATTTGTGAAACAGTGTATTCAATCCGGTTATTCTCGTTTTATTTGATGTAAAAATAAAATGAGAATAACCGATTCGTTTTTAAAAGACCATTTAATGATTAGAAAATATTGGCTCTTCCCCTTGATACTAATACTGTTCAGCATTCTTTCCTGCAAAAATACCGCAACAGATACTGCGTCGGATTTTGATAATTTTTATAAAAAATTTCATCGCGACAGCCTGTTTCAAAAAGCGAGTATTACCTTTCCTTTACCCGGATTTCCGAGTTTTGCAGATAGCCTGACGATAGAAAGCGGAGATTTTTATTGGCAGGAAAAAGATTGGTCTATACAACAGGAAGTTGATTTTGAATCGGGCGAATTTGAACGGGAATTGCAGATTTTGGACAACCTTGTGGTAGAGCGCGTGTTTTTGCAAGAAGGTGTGTTTATCGAAAGACGCTTCTACAAAAATGACGACAAATGGAAGTTGATTTATTATTCGGATTTGAATTTTGGGGAACGGCAGGAGTAGTTTTTATTCCTGCTTTATTTTCGCTACAAATTCTACGGTCGTATTTGTAATTTCTGCGATTTTATCTACACTAAGATTTTTCATAGCAAGTAAAGCCTTGATAGTGTGAATTTTATCTTGCTTCGTTCTTTCACGTTCTTTTTGAATACCTTGTTGGTAGAAGTAATCTTGTTCGATGTCGTAAGTAATTGGCATATCTGATATAATTTTAGCTGTTACAGTCTCTAATTTACGGAGTTTGGATAACAATATCAACTGTTCGATGTATTTATTGAGGTCATTATCTGAAACGGAGGCAGTTTTCAATCGTCGTAATATCAAACGCAATATCGCTTCGGTTCGTTCTTCACCATAATCGCTCAATAATGCCAATATCACTACTTCAGGTACTTGCGAACTCAACAATTTGTTGGTATCAATCGTATGAATATTAATCAAATCAAAACCCCGAAACACCTCATCTTCTTTGAGTTTTGTTCTCATTTTTGCCCTACCCTTTCCAACGTAAATCACAACATGCCGAATCGGAAGTAGGTATTTTCGATATATTATACCATGATATTCAGCAGTACGTTCAAGCATCATTTTATCATCACTCGTCTGAAACTCCATGTGAAGTATTTGCTCTGTACCGCTCTCATTCTCAATTTGATACAATACATCTACACGTCTGCCTATGGTTTTCGGGAGTTCGGATGGGAGAGATTTAAAGGATTTAATTTTGATGCCCAACTCCATTTCGATGAGTGGAATAAAGATGTATTGAGCATTTTCTTTAAAAATGCGGTCATAGATTTTATCTTTTCCTTTGGATGAATCTTGGTCGCTCATAGGTCGTTTGGTGCTAACTAATTTTTAAAAATTAAACCTCACCCTATTATCAAACTGAAAATTCACCGTTCCGCTTTGTTTCAAATAAACAATCAACGCAATAAGTGCCACAAAAAAGAAAATCAAAAAGCCGACTTTGAACCATGAAATGGGTTTTTTGCCGTTCACTTTTCCGGTCTGACCGTTGATGGCAAATTGGTAAATTTTGTCCTGATATTTGTACGAACAAATCCAAATCGGTAGCATAATATGCTTGAAGGTTTGATTGAATTTTTGGGTTTTTACATAGACGTTGCGTTGTTCATCACCACCGATTTCGGCACGGACAAGGTGTTGGAGTTTTTGGTCCATTATCACATTGGCTACTTCGTAACCTCGCTTTACATTGAGGTCATAAACCTCTGCTTCCCAATTAAGTATATATCGTGGGTCGTAATTGACGACATCGTCAAGTTTGAAAGGAAATATTTTTTCCATCAAATCTTGCTGAACATGCTCAGAAGCAACGACTAATACATCATCAAAAAAATGACTCAAATGTCCGCTACGTCGTGTCCAACGCACCTGCTGCACGCGCTGATTTTGCATACGACCATTCACCATCACACGCTGATTGGCGTAATAATGATGTCCGGCTTCGCCTTGCCAGTTGGATTCCGTCTGTGCATCGTAAGTCCAAAAAGGAAGGTAAATGCCATGCAAAGCTTCGACTTTGGCGAGGCGTTTGAGTTTATTCGGATGAAACCAACCGCGCTTTATCCATTTCTCAAAAAGTATCTGCCCATCCTCTCCCGGCACGCGAAAGGGAATAATTCCGACAGGTTGAATATATTTATGCTCAAAGGCTTCGATATTAATTTTTCGTGAGCCACAAAAAGCACAATCCACTGCTACGTCCTTTGTGCCAACCATAAATTTTGCCCCACAATTGCCACAGTCCATCACCTTTTGTCCTTCTTCTTCCGGAACAATTTTTTCAGATTCTTCAATGGCTTTTTGCAAGGCGGCTTCTTCCACTTTATCATTGGCTTCATCAATGTCTTCACCGTAGCCACAGTATTCGCAGGTAATTCGCAAAACCTCAGCAGAATATATTAAGCCTCCACCACATGATGGGCAGCTTACATTGAGTACTTTTTCGATGATTGGTGCTTGGTCAGACATAGAGAATTAGGAAATGAAAAATAACAAATGTAAGATGTAAAAGTGTAGAATGTAAAAAGGAGTCGCGCTTCGTACAACTAATCCCTTTTACATTTATAGTATTTACATTTTGACTTTTACATTTTTATAGCCTTGCAAGTAGTTCTTTTTTCTTTGCATCAAATTCTTTCTGCGTCAAAACACCCGCTTCTTTCAAACCACCGAGGTCTTTGAGCATATTCATAATATCCTGTTTGGTTTCAGCTTGTGGAGCGGCTGCGGGAGCTTGATTTTGTGCTTGTTGCTGTTGTTGATTTGCCATTTGGGTCATCATGGTATTGCCCAAGCCCATACCGAGACCTACGCCGATACCTTCACCTGCGCCTCTGGGATTGCTGGCAGCAGCTTCGATGGCATTAGCAGATTGAAATTGAGTAAATTTCGCCATATCATCACCGACCATATTCATATTGGTCATCTTGTCGTAGAACTCCTCAACTTCTTTTGGCAAAGAGGTACTCGTGACCTGAAATTTGGTCAATTCTATACCAAATGGCTCAAATTCAGCTTGTATTATCGGACGAATTTTGTCCCCTAATTCGGTGTAATTACTCGCCATGTCTAAGACCGACACTTGCGCCTCAGCGAGTGCTTCCGCAAACTTGGGCGCAATAATGTCGCGCATACGTGCTTCGATGTCTCTGACAGACAGTTGTTTGCCTGTACCCGCAAAGGAAGTAAACATTTTCTTCGGGTCTTTCACCTGAATGAAATATGTACCGAACGCCTTAACACGCACCTGCTTGAATTCCGGATCGCGAAGAATAATCGGATTGGGCGTTCCCCATTTGAGGTTGGTAAATTGACGAGTACTGACGAAATATACATCGGCAAGAAAAGGCGATTTGAAGCCTGTTTTCCAATTGCGAAGCGAGGTCATCAGTGGCATATTGTCTGTGATAAGAGTGTGCATACCGGGCTGGTATATGTCCGCAAATTTACCTTCATCAAGCATCATCGCTACTTGCGATTCGCGTACAGTGAGTTGTGCACCGTATTTGATATTGCAGTCTTTGTCTGGGAATTTCCACAGGATGATATCTCCACCTGATTCTACCCAGTCAATAACTTCTACTAATTCGTCTTTGATAAATTTAAATAAACCCATTTGTATTAATTGTTGTGATTACTTGATTGTGAAATTGTTAGGAGTGATTTTTCAATCACACAATTATACAATTTTACAATCATAAATACTTTTTATTTCGACAAAATATATTTTTTGGACGATGAATTCTTATGTACAAGTACAAAATATGTCCTTATTTCATAAGCCCTTTTTGTATTTTTAAATTTTATATTTGTAAAAACATTCTAAACCGTGCCACTTGAATTCACATTTCAAATGCAACAAACCCTTTTTTACAAGCCTTCAAAGGGTTTTTTATTACACTCTATTAGGCTAAGTTTTGGACTTTCATTACATTAGCACCCGACATGAAACACATTCACACCATACTCATTGCCAATCGTGGCGAAATTGCATCGCGCGTCATTCGTACCTGTCGAAAGATGGGCATACGCAGCGTAGCTATTTATTCGGAAGCAGATAAAAGCGCACCTTTTGTAGCCGAAGCCGATACCGCAGTTTACATTGGAGAAAGTAGCCCGGCAGCCTCTTATCTTGACCAAGATAAAATCATTGCGACAGCCAAAAAAACGGGAGCGGATGCGATACATCCCGGCTACGGTTTTTTGTCAGAGAATGTCCAATTTGCCAAACGATGTCAAAAAGAAGACCTTATTTTCATAGGACCAAACCCAGAAGCGATAGCTTCAATGGGTTCAAAATCAATGGCTAAGACCTTGATGCGGCAACATAATGTTCCCGTAGTACCCGGCTATCAGGGCAAAGCCCAAGACCTCAAGACCTTTACCAAAGCTGCTCAAGACATCGGTTTTCCACTCTTGCTAAAAGCTACCGCAGGTGGTGGCGGTAAAGGCATGAGAATCGTACATAATATCAAAAATCTGGAAACCGCGATAGCTGCCGCCAAGCGCGAAGCTGCTTCTGCTTTTGGTGATGATGAACTAATTATCGAAAAATATATCGCTTCGGGACGACACATTGAATTTCAGATTTTTGGTGACCAACAAGGCAATATTATACACCTTTTGGAGCGCGAATGTACCATTCAAAGACGCTACCAAAAAGTCATTGAGGAAAGTCCCTCCCCTATCTTGACCAACGAATTGCGCGAGCAAATGGGCGAAGAAGCCGTACAAGCTGCCAAAGCCCTAAACTATGATAATGCCGGTACAGTTGAGTTTATTTTTGACGAACACACACAGGATTTTTACTTCCTTGAAGTCAATACGCGACTCCAAGTAGAGCATCCTGTAACCGAAGAAATCACTGGGCTTGACTTGGTGCAAATGCAAATCGAATCTGCACAAGGCTTACCACTGAACATCACACAAAATGAAGTCGTAGGCAAGGGTTACGCGATAGAATGTCGCCTCTATGCCGAAGATGCTACCAATGATTTTTTGCCCGTTACCGGCGTGATAGAACGCTTCGATGCGCCACAAGTCGAAGGGCTACGTGTCGAAACAGCTATACAAAATGGTTCGGCAATTTCGATGTTTTATGACCCGATGATTGCTAAGATTATTGTGTGGGATAAGACCCGACAATCCGCCCATCGAAAGATGCAATATACACTCCGAAACCTCGTCTGTCTCGGTATGACGACCAATCAAGATTTCTTATTACACATTCTCGAAAATGCTGATTTTCAACAAGGTGAGTATGACACACATTTTATTGACAATAAAATTGACTTGACCGCTTTCGCGGAAAAAACGGACACTGACTACGCCCACGCCGCTATCGCTGCTACGCTTTTTGATTGGAAAAATCGTGAAGCAAAACGTACTGTGTTAAAAGAAATCCCCTCCGGTTGGCGCAATAATTTTTATGCTCCGCAGCAAGTCACCTATTTAAATGGAGAGGCAGCTATCTCTCTCAAATATCGCCATCAAAACCACGAATTTGAGTTTGACATTCACGAGCAAAAATATACCGTAAAATTGGTAGATACTCAAAATGACCACATTCGCATAACGATAAATGACATTCAAACTCATTTTTATATTATAAAAAATAAAAACACTTTTTACATTCATAATGAAAAAATCGGTCAAATACATTTGACCGAACAAGCGCGTTTTCCTTTAAAAATTGCGGAGCAAATCAAAGGCGGTTACGAGGCACCGATGCCTTCTCAAATCATCAAAATATTAGTCAAGCCAGGTCAGGAAGTCAAATCGGGTGAGGGCTTAGTAGTTCTTTCCTCTATGAAAATGGAAAACACCATCGAAGCCGCAGAAGACGGCACAGTAGAAGAGATTTACGCTGAAGCAGGAGCGAATGTAGAAGCCGGTTTTTTGCTCTTAAAAATGTCGGAAGCATAAAGCGATCACGTAGATTCAATTCAAAAAAACAGAAATATGCGACATAATTTTCGCTGTTGCGCCCTTATTTCGTTCTACATAATTCAAACAGACTTCTGATGCTTTTTGATATGTCGTTTCATCTTGCAATTCTCCAAAAGTCACCTCAAACTCCGCCCCCGAATGTACTACAAAACCACCGCCATCTGTCAACAAATCTACCGCTTCCTTAAACTTGTGGTACTTCGGACCAAAAATCACTGGCAAACCATACACAAATGCCTCTTGCGTATTGTGAATACTCGTCCCAAATCCACCACCGATATACGCCCATTTCCCATATTGATAAATCGAAGATAAGATGCCTATATTGTCGATTATCAAGACTTTCGCCTCATTTATCGTTTCCAAATTCGCCTGAGAGTAGCGCGCCGTTTTCACCTTTAAATTAGAAAGAATATATCGAACATGCGACTCCGAAATATCGTGTGGAGCGATAATACTTTTGACATTTTTTTGATTCAAAAAATCTAATAACCACACTTCATCCTCGCGCCACGTACTCCCGCATATCAATAGATCATTTTCTCCTTTAAAAGCTTCGATAAGTGGAAATTGTTTGGGATGACGACTCAACTGATAGACCCTATCCATGCGTGTGTCACCCGCTACGCTTGCGTGTGTGACAGTATTTTTTTTCAATAAATCTAAGGAAAATTCATCTTGCACAAAAATGTGTTGAAAACACATTAACATACGCTTAAAAAATTGCCCGTAAGGACGAAAAAAAATTTGTTTTTCTCTAAAAATAGCAGAAATAAGAAAAGTAGGAATGTTGTGTAATTTTAAAGTATTCAAATAGTTATGCCAAAATTCATATTTAATAAAAATGACCAAATCAGGTTGTACGATGTCGATGAATCGACAGGCATTTCGTGGCGTATCGGCAGGCAAATAAAATACCCAATCCGCGCCTTTGTAGTCCTTACGAATCTCGTAGCCGGAAGGGGAGAAAAAAGTTAAGAGGATTTTAGTGTCGGGATATTTTCGTTTAATTGCTTCGATGATAGGACGACCTTGTTCAAACTCGCCCAAAGATGCCGCATGTACCCAAACGTAACGCGAGCTTCCAGCTCGCAGTACATCAAATTGTGCTTGTAACTCCTCAAAAATACCACGCCTACCACGTATCCATTTTCGTGCCTTCGGATTGAAAGGAGAGGCAATGCGAATGGCAAGGACGTAGGCATGAATGGCAAGATTGTAGAGAAAAGTCATGGCTTCAAACGATATTCAATTCTAATTTTTTTCCTAATCCACCCTCTACGATTCGGATGAGTGTAGAGAGTTCTATTCCTGACTTGTTATTCTCAATTTTTGATATGTAATGCTTTGATGTGCCGCTTTTTGTAGCTAATTCTTGTTGGGTTAAGCCTAATTCTTTGCGGCTTTGTTTTATTAGTAATCCGAGTTGAATTTGACGGTTTATATCGGGAATACCTGCCTCATAAAGCACTATCGGGTCAAGGTCATAATGATGCACACAAGGGTTTCCATCTTCATCAGTTGATTCGATTTTAATATTTTCCCAAGTAAGTGTACCATCTATCACCTGTACCGCTTGAAATGCTTTGACTGATTGTGTTAGAGGATATTCAAAATCAGTCTTTTGTACATTCCAAGATTGGAAAAGTTGTTGAAAATCAATGATTCGCGATTCGCCGTTGTTAAAAAGGCAGGACATCGCATAATCATTGATTTCATGAATTTTGATAATTCTTTTAACTGTTCGCATGATTGAAATTTATGAATTTGGGTTGTATTCTATCCACTTTTGCATTAAAAAATCTTTTCGATTTTCTGCCCATTTAATGACCTTTTTACGCTGTGTTTTAGGTAAAAAGCCTTGATAATTTTTTAATGTTTTGATTTCAATAAGTTCTTCATATTCAGCATAAATTGCGTGAAAATGTGGTGGATTGTGATATCTTAAATAAATGTAAATTTTTACGGAATCAATTGTTTTGATGCACGGTATAATGTTGCAAATGTTGCATTATCATAATTTTTTTCAAAAAATAATTTGCCTTGATAACGAAACGATTTAAAAATAAAAAAAGTTGCACAATTATACAACTTCTTATGAATTTTTTATAAAATCATTCACGACTTTACGTTAGTAATAAAACTTCTCATCCGCATCATAAAAGAAAGGCAGTGTCCAGCCGATACGAAATCCTTGTAACAAGTCAAGGCGGTTGGAATCATCACGCATGATGGTATCGTAGTTAAAATCGCGTCGATTTTTAGTGAAGGCTTGAGTAAATTCCAGACCTGCAAAAATATTTATCAAACGATTTTTACTAAAATAATGATAACCGATGAACTCCTTGATTGCCAAGCCATTGGTGAGCCTGTCGTAGCCTTTTTTGTAGTCACCCATGAGCTGAGTAATTTCTCCAGCTTGGTCGCGGATGATGATTTTATGTTGTAGCAAACCCAGACCGAGTGAGAAGCGAATACCCGACCTTCTGGACTCAGGAAAAACAGGCAAAATCGCACCACCAAGTACGCCCGCATACCAGCCACGTTCACTTAGCAGCACACTGGTATATTCGCGCTCATTGCCTATGATGGCAAGGTCTTCGGTACGCATAAAAGCAAGGACATCTTCTTTGATATTACCACTAAAAAAGAGTTCTCCTTCTGCGCCAAATATCAATTTACCTGCCATGTATTGCATTCCCGCACCTATACTTGAACTGACTCCAAAACGCTCTGCTAAATCTCCTCCCGGTACTTGAAAGCTATACGCAAAATTGACCTGTAGCATGTTTGGTAATGGCTTTTCGACAGCTTTTTCTTGGGCGAAAATTACATTTGTAAATAACAATATTAAGATAAAAACCAATAAACGCATATCATTTGAATTGATGAAATCGAAAGGTAAGTCATTTTATTTGAATGGCAAAAAAGAGACACGATTATAACATATTGAAGTAGTGTGTTTTAAGGGTTTCTTGTGAATATTATTTTTTAAAACTTATAAAACACTTTAAATCATTTTTACAAAAAAAATAGAGTGACAAGCTATGCTTGCCACTCTATTTGATATTATTTCCTATTGATTAAAATTAGAAACTCGGTGAGAACTCTAATTTAATCCCAAACTTACTAATCTCGTTACCCGGCAGACGCTCTTCGTCGCGTTGGGTGAGTCGCCACATGAAATCGACCTTGAGAAAACGAGCGATATTTTCTATACCAACACCGATTTCGGCATACACGCCGTTGAGGTCTTGCAGATTATTGCCTGTACCGTCGGGGTCAACATTCAAGATATTGTCGGGGCTGACGCGACTGTACAAAACCTTTCCGTGTACAAGGCTACGGAAGCGCAAAAAGTTGTTCCACGGAATCATATTAAAAAATAAGCCGCGAAAACGATGCGTAAACCAAGCCGATGCCCAAATATCTCCACCATATTCACGGTCATTCATCATATTATACACCCAACGATTGTAAGCATAAGATTGATTCCCACTGTGTATTCGGAAAAGTGGAGAAGGCACTTCACCAAAAATCCGACCGCCTTCGAGCTGATAGTAAGTACGCCCGATACGCGAACGAAGCTGTTGGGTTACACTCAATTCGAGACGGTGGTACTGGTAATCACTTCCCATAACACCGGAAGGACTATATGTGTAGTCCATTTTAAAATAAGGTTTATGTGCTTTGACAGAATTGGCAGATGCGCGCGGATTGCGTATCGTATTATTAAATTTGATACCAACACTCCACTCTGTACGCAATTTGAATTCGACGGTTTGAAAAGGATTACTATCAGATATAAATTCTTCGCCTGTACGCGGTGAGGTAAATTTCATACCATCGGGCCAAGTCATGACCGTTTTGTGCGTACCGGAAACCGTAGTTTTAAAGCCTTGAAACCACTCTTTTTCGTAAAAAACTTGTCCTTCTTTTTGTAGATAAAGGCTATTTGCCAATAATTGGTTAGGTCCTCTAAGTATGGATTTGACGATATAGTCGTGCGAATCCCAGGGGCTGTAAAAATTGAAATTGGAGTAGTCTTTTCGATAATAAGCACCAACGGACTGCCAACGTTGATTTTTTCGAGGCAAATGATATTTGAATCCGCCGTGATACTTCACAATTTTATCTTTTGTACCGTAGGCGAGATAGGTATTCAATTCAAGTTTTTGCTTGAAAGCAAATCTGCTGTTACGCATACCAAGTCGGAAGCGGTTGCCTTCGACATCATTCCAAGAAAAAGTATTGTACCACTTTCCAAATTCGAGTGGACCGACTCGCGCCCAACCTGTTGCAAGAAGATGCCCCGTCCACATGGTATTTTTATAAGCACGGGTTTGTTGCAGCGAATCTATCATGAAATAAACACCTCGCTCGGTTTTGGTAAGTGGCTTGGGGCGTATCGTGTCCCAGTGTTCGCGCGAGCGTTTGTAGGCATTCCAATCACCTATAAATGGATCGCCGGCAAAAAGACTATCGGGATAGGCTTGGTTGATTTCTATCTTATCTCGATGCAGGGTACGCAGTACCCGCATACTCATGTGGCGTTTGCTTTGAGTGAGGTTGAGATAGACCTCCGTTTGGTCGAAAGTCTTAAACCAGTGACCATCGACAAGGTCAAACCTTTGTCGCATGAGCAAGTCACTCACGAAGTTGAGGTTGGCTTGTTTGAGTAGGTACAAATCCATGGACTTGAGCGCAAAAGTCTCTGCATCTATCCAAGCATGACCGGTAAATGCGAGGTCGGCTTTTCGACGGGGCGTAAATTCGAGTTTGTACGACCATCTGTCGTCAATCATTGTACTATCTTCCAGAAAGTACTTGTAACTCGTCAAGGCACCATTTGCAAAGGGACTCAAAAATGCCTCGCTTTGTATGTTGATAATATTGGCGTACATATCTGCATCGGGGAAGCCCTCTTCTACACCATCTACTCTCGAAAAGTCTTTGAAGCCCGAAAAACGAGTAGCCTTGAGAAACTCCTTGCGTTTTGAGGGATCTTTTCGATAATAAACATCAGATATTTGTTCTTTTAAAAGCATCGGCAAAAAGGGTTTGCCGACATCTGTACTGTCTATGTAGTTGAATACAAATCTGAATGGTTTGAATATTTTACGCTGTGTAAATTTTTCTTTTACGTTAAATACATCAAATTCGGTCTTAGAGTAATCCTGATAATAATAATAGTCAAGACCGCCCGAACGGTTGTTGGATTTATTCCTGACAACATTCCGGTACAAAGTAATGGCAGCTGTATCTTTTTTGACTTTCCGCTTGGCTTTTACGGTAGCTGTTCCCAGTTCATAACTGGCTTCTTGTTTGATTTTTGCATCAATGACCTGCGTAATGCCGGGCTTGATTTTGATGACTCTTTCCTTATAGCCGAGATAATGAAAGGTGAGCGATTTGAGTGTTTGATCACTCGTAGAAATTTCGTAGTTACCATTGAGGTCAGTGGTCACACCGGAAGATGTGCCGGTAAAATAAACGCTGGCAAAGGGCAGTCCCTCGCCTGTTTTGTGGTCGGTGATAATACCTGTAATGACCGTGCTTTGTGCATAAGTAAATACACAAAAACAGACGAGAACGAACAGGAGTATATATCGTTTGAAATTTATCATAAACGAGTGCTTGATTATTAGAGTTGATGGTTAAATATCATATTTATATAGCAAACAACTTACCAAAGTGTTCTATTGTTCCAATTAAGGAATAATTCCGAAAAAAATAACCATATCAATTTGTATAAAAATCAGATGTGGTGTATTGGTTTAGTTCGATTCTTTTGCGCGCAACTTTGTCTTTAATAATATTTCAAATAATTAAAGCAATTAAATAATTTTAATTTATTTCTATAAAAGACTTATTATCAAATTTTTACGAAAAAAATTAATAAAATATAATAAATATTTCATTAGAAAATGTATTTTTCCCCTTTTATGCTCCCTTTTCTCCCCGTACTTTTGTGCCAACAATAATTCTCCAGCAACGATGAAATTCTTTACGGGCTTCAGAATTTGGACACGATTATGGGTGATTTATGTGTAAGTTCCCATAAGAGGTTAATCAAAGAAATTAAATAAATTGTTCCATAATGCGCTGTAATTTTTTCTACTAAAGAATTCAAAAAATCGTTGTATAGCAAGGCTACGGAACTACTTTTTCGTGTTTTTTAGAAGGAAAAAGAACAATTCAAGATGTAATGTTTATTGTTTTTTCATCCCTTAGTAGTAAGTCAATCTAATTATGATATGTTGCTTTGAGTGAAATTTTTTCAAATACGAGGCGGAGGTTATTCAGCATAGCCGTAGCTACGCTGGATGTTCTCCAACAAAGTAATCGGACAAATTTCGCCAAATGAACTTATCATAATTAGTTTGACTTACTACTTAGGGCGTGTCCCCCTCCTTATCAGTCGGGGGTCGGGCTATCCGGCACTCTCTCCATTCCGCTATCGCTACATTACGTTCAAACAACACCTCCTATCCCTCACGCAAAAAAGACAAACGAACAGACGAAAACAAATAATCACTACATCTGTCAAAGAACCTCATTTGTTATTTGGTGCTTGACTGACTACTAAGTACATTGTTTAATAAATTTCTTTACGTTTTGAGTATTTCTTTTAAAACGACTCTTCCCCAAAAAACTCCTTAAATACAGTAAGTATTCGCGTCATTTTTGGGTCGATTCATTTCAAAATAAACGTCAAAAATGATAAGAAATTTAATAAACAATGTACTAAGTACACTGTTTCACAAATTTATTTACTTTTTTGAGTATTTCTTTTAAAATGACTCTTCACCAAAAAATCCTTAAATACAGTGGGTATTCGCGTCATTTTTGATTCGATTCATTTCAAAATAAACGTCAAAAAATGTAAATAAATTTATAAAACAGTGTACTAAGGTTTTCCCAATAATCGAAACATATTGCGCTTATACGCCTCCACGCCCGGTTGGTCAAATGGATTGACGCCCAATACATAACCACTTATGGCACAGGCTTTTTCAAAGAAATAAAACAAATAACCAAGTTGGTACGCAT